>Ga0209164_1000813_pt1 | contig 53952 bp, 46 predicted proteins | sample MTBNYHSulfiMetaG_FD_187458 | JGI IMG/M metagenome (GOLD analysis project Ga0209164, IMG submission 187458) | Enrichment culture microbial communities from rom New York Harbor, USA that are MTBE-degrading - MTBE-NYH (New York Harbor Sulfidogenic)... | ecosystem: Environmental > Aquatic > Marine >... | reverse complement strand
CCTATGAATCCAACCCCGATCCCGGCCCCTGGAGGTCGAGGATGGTCCTGGTCGCCGATGATGAATATGGCGAAGGAGGGGCCAATACTCTTGACCAGATTCACATGCAACAGGCTGAGGATTTTGCACGTAATTACGCGCCTGAGTACCTCGCGATCAAGAAAGTGTACATCGGCACCTACCCCACAAGCTTTGATCCGATATCAGGCGGAAGGCGCAAGCCGGCGGCAACTCGTGAACTGCTGGATGAAATCAACGCGGGATCGTTGCTGATCAACTTCATCGGGCATGGCAACGCCCACACCTGGACACACGAGTCTGTGCTGACCGATTCGCGGGATGGTGCGCTGATCAATAGCGGAACTCGCAACCCGATCTACATCGCGGCCACCTGTTCCTGGGGGCATTTTGACCGTCCGGAGAACCAGTCACACCCGGAGCTGTTGCTGAATCAGTCCGGCGGTGCGATTGGTGTGATTGCGGCTTCGCGTAAAACCAGTGCCTGGTCCAATTTTCTTTTCTCGACAGCTTTCTACAGCCGGTTCTTCGATCGAATCAACAACTTCCCGCTGGGAACCTGTCTCTACCTTGCGAAGATCGATGCTCCCCAAAGCTCGAACCGCTACTACAACTGCCTCGGTGAACCGCTGCTCAGGCCTGCTCTACCCCGGCTGGATGTGGCGATTCGGACAATCAACCCGGACAGTTTGCAGGCACTTGGCATGGCTTCGGTCACGGGTGAAGTACGAACTCCCGGGATCGCCAACCTGCCAAATGTCGGCTTCGACGGGGAAACCCTGATTACCGTTTTTGACAGCGATGATACCCTGAGCTACACCTTCACCTTGCGTGGCGGTGGAACCGGGGGAACGATTAATTACGATGTCAAGGGCGGGACACTTTTCCGGGGAAATGTATCGACAGCGAGCGGTGAATTTTTCGCACAGTTCGTGGTCCCGAAAGATGTGAAGTATGGTTCGCGTGCCGGATCGGTCCAGATGTACGCTTACAACGACGAAGAGGACGGCATCGGGACCTTGCGCAACCTTGCCATCGCAACCACCAGTGCGCAGTTGATCGATGTAACCCCGCCGGAACTTCGGATCCGGTTCGATCATGAAAACTGGATGGACGGCGACATGACCAGTTCGCAGCCCACTTTGTACCTTGACGTATTCGACACGAATGGTGTCAATCTGACCGGCGAGATCGGGCATGATATCAAGGCTGTGATCGATGGACAGCACGAGGTGGTCCTCACCCAGGATTTCATCTATCACCGGGATAGTTACTCTCGCGGCACATCGAGTCGAACCCTTTACGATCTCGAACCGGGACGCCATCGAGTGGAAGCCTGGGCCTGGGATAACGCCAACAACTTTAATCGTGTGGAAGCCACATTTGTGGTTGTGGACCAGGGGAGCGAGGTGGTTCTGCACAACGTACTGAACTACCCAAACCCCTTCAGCGACAGGACGTCGTTCACCTTTGAGCTCTCCACGGACGCCGAGGTGACCATTCGCATCTTCACCGCGAGCGGACGATTGATTCGGGAGATTGGACCCCTGCAGGCGAATGCGGGATTCAACTATCCTGAGGGGACCGGTATGGCGCTCGAGTGGGATGGACACGATACACAGGGGGCGCCCCTCGCCAACGGTGTATACCTATACAAAATCAAGGCCAAAGGAGCCTCTGGACAGTCAGACGAGGTTCTTGGCAAGCTGTTAAGGATTCGCTAAGTTGACCGATTCATCAACCGTAACAGGGTGATAGACTGGTCGTAGCGGGCTCCCGGGCGGATGATCCTCTGCCCGGGAGAACAGGAAGCAGCCCTGCGGGTGCTGGCTCAGGTTTCAAGGATCTTCGAGGTAGGTAATCAATGATCGGAACGATTTCGAAGCGTAGGCAGGTAAAGCTCCTGGTGGCGGCTGCATTGCTGCTGCTGACCACCACGTCATCCCTGCAGGCTGCAAGTGTTTCTCAGGCGGGTGTGCTGTTCCTGAAAATCAGCCCCGGAGCGCGTCCCGGTGGCATGGGCGAAACCTTTGTCGCGCTCGCCGATGACGCCTCATCAACCTGGTGGAACCCGGCGGGGCTTGCGTACGCCAAGCATGACGAATTGACGCTCATGCACTCCAACTGGCTGCCCCAGTTCAAGTTCAACGATCTCTATTACGATTTCCTGAGCTATGTGCACCTTGTGCCGGAGTGGGGGACATTCGGTGGAAACATCATCTTTCTGAACCTCGGCGAAAGCACGCGGACGGATGAGACCGGCAACCAGCTCGGCACCTTCTCCTCCTATGAGCTGGCGGTCACCGGTTCGTACGGTTCCCAGATGACCGAGAACACTGCACTCGGTGTGAGCATGCGGTTCATTTTCAGCCACCTTTCGGATCGTGGTGCGGGCGCGGAGCGTGGTTCCGGCGAGGCGACCAGTGTGGGTGTCGACATTGGCTGGCTGTGGCGGACTCCGTTGCGTAAGCTCAACCTCGGCGCCAACCTCTCCAACATGGGTCCCAGAGTCGCCTACATCGACCATGCCCAGGCTGACCCCCTTCCCACGAACCTGAAATTCGGCTTCGCGTATCATATCGTTGACAGTCCGTACAACACACTGACCCTGGTCGGGGATGTGGACAAAGAGCTGGTCCGAATCCAGAAAAACGGCCAGCCCGATCCCTTCTATATCGCGATGGTATCGGCCTGGGGGGATCATGACGGCACGATGAAGAACTTCCTCAACACGATGATCTATCACACCGGGCTGGAGTACTGGTACAGCGACCTGGTCGCGCTGCGAGTCGGTTACTGGAATGACGACCTGGGGAAGGTCAAGCCCATCACGTTTGGAGCAAGTCTCAAATATTCGCTCTACCGTTTTGATTTCTCGTACGTGAGCGCGGGGGAAGGCCACCCCCTCCAGGATACGATGCGTTTCAGTCTCTCAATCGGATTCTGAGGAACAGCGAGGGGGGCTGTGGGCTGAAGAACCAGACGGCTGCACAGTGTCGCGACTTTGCGCTCCGGGTCAAAAGCGAAATCCCCTCGCAATCGCTGCATCTGAATCCTTCGCCGATTCTCCTCGGCAAGCCGGAAGTGGGCTGATCTGTCACGCAGTTTTACGGTGACCGTGAGAAAACAGTACGGCTGGATTCTGTCGCAAGGTGGGGCACCCAGAGCGCCCCGATAACCGGACGATGACACCTTGATCATGAAGCGTAGTGCCTCAACCATCCTCCTGCCGCTGCTGCTGCTTGCGGTTGCGGCGTATCCAGCCTTCTCAGCACCCGGGTCGGATGCAGACCGAAGGGGAATGCGTGTCACCCCTACCCTGACCAGGACCATGCAGGAGGCACAACCGCAACTCTCTGCGGATGGCATTTACCGCGCCCCGGCACTGCCGCCTGTGCTGAAGGTGTTGGCGATTCGTGTCGAGTTCGCGGAGGATACGCTCTCGACAACAACCGGTGATGGCAGCTTTTTCCGAAAGTTGCCGGAAGGGGTCGAACCGCAAGAGTGGCTGATCGATCCCCCGCCGCATAATGACCAGTTCTTCGCCGATCAACTCTATGCTGCACGACTCTATTACGAACGATTCAGCCGGGGTACGCTGACCCTTACCGGCCACCACAACAACGGTCCCACCGATGGCGGGGACATTTACCCACTCGGCGAATTTGCAGCATACAAGCTGCCCTATCCCATCTGGCATATCAATTACGGAGATGGGGACCATGATCGGCTGAACCGTACTCTGATCGAGTTTTTTGTGGATGCCTGGCGTCTCGCCGATGCAGATCCGGAGGTCGACATCTCGCACTACGACCTCTTTATCATCTTTCACGCTGGAGCTGGCAACGAGTTCGACACCGGCTTCGACCTGACTCCCCACGACATTCCATCCGTGGTGATCGGCGCCGAAGACCTCGGCCGTTACGCCGACCTGCCGATCGGTGTGCCCATGCAGAACGGCTACATTCGCAAGGGTGCGATCCTGCCGGAAACCCAGCGCCAGGATAATATCGATGTCGGCCTGCTGGGCACTGTCTGCGCCCAGATTGGCTTCCTGATCGGGATGCCGCACTTGTACGATACAGAAACCGGGGCACCGGGAATCGGACTTCTCGGGTTGATGGATCGTGGCTTTGGCGGGTTCTTCGGTGTTGCGCCGATCCCGCCCAGCGCCTGGATGCGCGCCTACATGGGGTGGGATGAGGTTACGACTATTCGCGAGGGTGAGATTCGTGTCGGTGCACTTCATCTGCCGGACCAGGCCTTCGTCGACGACCCGGAACTCCACCGATTGGTCCGTGTGCCAATCAACGATGACGAGTACTTCCTCATCGAAGCAAGGCGGCGAGACCCAGATGGCGACAGCGTGACCTACGCCATCGACCGGGATGGGGACCGACTCATCCTGCGGGATGACTATACGATGGAGCTTGATCCGACCAATGTCGGGGCATTTACCTCCCCGGTCTCCATCGAGGATCACGATTTTGACCTGCCGGCAAGCGGGATGCTGATCTGGCACATCGACGAGTCTGTGATTCGCGCGAACATCGCCTCGGACAAGCTCCAGGTGAATCGAAATCGGCGGGCTGTCGACCTCGAAGAGGCGGACGGCACCGAGGATATCGGCGAGGAGTACGAGTTCCTCCAGCCCGGTGATGGCGCAGAGTATGGTGTCCGCGAGGACGCCTGGTATGTCGACAATGAGCTCTGGCGTCTCTCGAACAACTCCTCATTTGTCCGGTTCGGCAGCGGCACCAACCCATCCACAGCGAGCAATTCCGGCGGTCAGACCCACATCGAGTTCACCGATTTCAGCGCGATTGGCGATACGATGACTGCGATCGTGAGCAACGCCTGGCGCATCTACGCATTCCCGGATACACTGCCTTACAGCGGCTCCGGCCATCTGCAGATGTTGTCCGCCGATCTGGATGGCGATTCACTGCGCGAGCTGGTGCTGATCGGGAGTGACGGCGCATTGCGTGGTTACCGTGGGGATGGATCACTCATCAGTGCGTTCGATCCCTGGCACATTTTTAGTGTCATGGGGCAATTCCTCACTGTGGCGGGAAAGATCGACCTGCAGAGCAGCGACCTTCGCGAAGACCTCGTGATCGCTTCGCATGGTCGCCTGCAGATTCTCAGGTTTAATCCCGTCAGCGGCCTGGCTCAGTATGTGCTGGATTTGTCCGTGGACACTCAGCGTTTTATTGACCTGACACTGCTCTCGCCAATCGATGTCGATGGGACGGCGACTGAGGATCCCGACCACCTCTCGGTTATTGCGCTTTCCCACGAGACTGCAGTCGGTGTTCGTGTTTTGCATCTCGACTTTCCCGGTGGAGCACCAAGGTTCCAGCTCCGCTCGATCAGCGAAATCGACCCGGCGTTCGCCGCCGCTCAGAGGGCTTATCTTGTACCCTTCGCACAGCACGATGCGTTTAAAGGCACTCCTTACGGCCATCAGGCGTTGATTGTGAGCGAGACAGGTGCTGTGGCCCTTTATGATGCAAACGAGCCCTTCGACGACCGGATTGTGGAGGTGCCGGATGTCGCGGGATTGCATACGGATGAAACGCTGTCCCGACCCGTGAGCATCGCGTCGCCCGCCTCGATCGCGGCGGCGACCAGCGAGGGCAGGATCGTGCGCTGGAGATTCGAGCAGGGGGTTCTACAGACGCCGGACATTGAAGATGTGGAGTACGCACCCGCCCATCTTGTGCCGTTTGACGTGGATGGCGACGGCTTCGCTGAAATCTCGACCATGTCGGGATCGCTGCTGGTCGGGTACGAAGAAGGGGGAATCGTCAGCGAGACCACCCCCATTGTTTTCCCGTCGCACCTCGGTGTGCCGGAAGGCGCGCCGCAGATCGTGACCCGTTTCGAGAGGAATGACGATCCCTATTTCGTCTCTTTCGCCAGAAAGGGTGAAGATCAGGGGATGATTTCGGCGATCGACCTTCGCTACCATCGTGCGATTGCAGGATTTCCCCTGGAGTTCCGTTACCAGGCAGGCCAGCCCGCACCGGAACTTCTGGTTGACCGACTTGCCCCCGGAGTTCATCCCCAGCTTGTCGTACTCAGCCAGCCCTATGAGGGGGCGGGTGCACAACTTCGAGTCTACACCCTGCCTGGCATTGACACTCGCACAGCATTCCCTGCCTGGAGCGGGAGCCGCGGCAATTCGGCGGGAACAGGGATGTGGTGGGTGCTGCCGGACACTCCTCCTGCGGCGCCGGGCGCGAATCTTTCAAATGCTTACGCCTGGCCAAACCCGGTCTACGATGACCTGGCACATATCCGTTTCCGCAGCGGGGGAGGCGGTGTTGCAAAACTGCGAATTTATGACCTTGCGGGAAGGAAGGTGCACGATACCTCGCATCCCTTTGTGGCGCATGTGAGCGGCGAGCAGGAGATCGCCGTGAATGTCTCGAACTGGCCTTCCGGGGTCTACGTTGCCCGGCTTGAAACCGGCGGACAACATGCTTTAATCCGCTTTGCGGTGGTGCAATAGATGATGACTTTCCTGCGAACGATCGATCCCAGCCTGCGCCGCACGCTGCTCGGTTTTGCTGTGGTGATCGCCTGCATCCTCTTCTTCTCCTGCCTCGCTTTCAGCCAGCCGCTGGATGCCAACCATCCGGAGCTTGCCTGGTTCAGCATGGAGACAGACCATTTTATCATCCATTACACGGAAGAGTCGAAGCGAACCGCGCTGACGATCGCGCGAATTGCCGAGGAAATCCACCCGGAAATCACCGCTCTCTACGAGTATGCACCCGACACGAAGTTCCATTTTATCGTGAAGGACACGGACGACTATGCCAACGGTGCGGCATACTATTACAACAACAAGATGCTGATCTGGAGTACCGCACTCGACTACGATTTGCGCGGCACAAAGAACTGGCTGCGCATGGTGATTACCCACGAGTACACGCACATCATCCAGCTCGGAGCGGCACGAAAACTGCCGCGCCAGGTGCCCGCCCTCTACCTGCAGGTTCTGGGTTACGAGGAGGAAAAGCGGCCGGATGTGCTCTACGGCTACCCCAACATTCTCGCCTCCTACCCCTTCGCCATGACGATCATGCCGATGTGGTTCGCGGAAGGGGTGGCGCAGTATGATGTGGGCGACAGATTCGAGTATGACTTCTGGGACAGCCACCGCGACATGCAGCTCAGGATGCGGGCATTGGACGATCAACTGCTCTCCCTCAATGAGATGGAGGTTTTCGGCAAGAACAGCCTGGGCAATGAGGGGGTCTACAATCACGGTTACAGCCTTGTCACCTACATCGCTGTAACCTACGGCGTGCAAAAGCTGGCGGACCTGACCGACCAGATGAAGCGTATGAAAACGATCACCTTCGACATGGCGGTTCAGGCCGTCCTCGGGATCCCCGCGGACACCCTGCACGCCAACTGGGCGGCGGCATTGAAGGCACAGTATCTCGCCGATACGGTGGCGATTCGCGGCCACGAAATCAAGGGTGAAACCTTCGAGGAGGAGGGATTCGGCAATTTCCACCCGGTTTACTCCCCCGATGGCGAGAAGATCTACTACCTCTCCAACCAGGGGAAGGACTACCTCAGCCTGCTCACTCTGTACGAACGCGCTGCGGACGGGAGCGGCGAGGCGAAGAAGGTTGTGACCACTGCAGAAGGGCCATTCGACATCAGCCCGGATGGCAGATGGCTGCTCTACAGTAAAATCGTGCGGCAAGGCAACGAGAGCTACTACGCCGACCTTTACCTGCGCGACCTCGAACGTAATAAAGAGGCGCGTCTTACCCGCTCAGCCCGGGCGATGGAGCCCGCCTTCAGCCCGGACATGACGCGGATCGTGTTTGTCGTCAACCATGACGGCACCAAGGACATCGCCACCCTCGACCTGCCCGAACCCTCTCAGTGGCTGAAGCTGAAGTCGTTGCGTGTCGATCAGATCAAACGTCTCACCGATTACGGTGACGGCACCCGTGCATTTCGCCCTCGATTTACACCGGACGGCGCGTCCATTCTTTACTCAGTCAGCGAGGATGTGGGCAGGGATGTGATGCTGATGGATGCCGATGGCAGCAACAGCCGTATCCTGATCGGTGGTGCAGGGGATCAGCGTGACCCGGCAATCAGCGGTGATGGCGAGTGGGTTTACTACAGCGATGATTCCAGCGGCATCTTCAATCTTTATCGGTATAACCTGAAAAGCGGCGATACCGAACCGGTGACCAATCTGCTTGGAGGAGCCTTCCAGGCGGCTGTCGCACCCGATGGGTCAGAGCTGATCTACAGCGAGTGGACCCTGGAGGGGTACAAGCTTCGCAAGTTTGTCCTGCCACAGGTTCCGGCAGATGAACCGACACGATATGGGCGCGATTACCTGGCCGTTCTCCCGGAAGTCACATTCAACGACAGTCAGCCAGACACCCTGCCTTCGCGTCCTTACAAGCCGATTTTCGAGCAGCTCTTTTTTGTGCCCCGGATCGCCTTCGATTACGGAACCTTCAAGCCAGGTGTCTACATCTATTCGAGTGACTTCCTTGAAAAGCTCAGCCTCTTCAGCGGATTCGACTACAACGCCCGGGGTGAGTTTGATGCGGTTGCCATGCTCGACTTCAAGGCACTGCGTCCCACGCTGTTCGCGGAAGGGTATTACCTGAAACGGATCGACGATGAGCGCTTTGAGGACACTTTTGTCATTGTCGGAGAGCGCGAAGTCCTCCAGCCGGATGGCAGCACACGGCTTGAACCGATCTACGGTGACTATGGAGTCGATTACCGTTTCCACCTGATGCTCTTCGATCTCGGCGCGAAGTTCCGCCTCTTCACGCCCCTCGAGATGGAATTGCGCAGCTCGATCAGCCGGTACGATGCCTTCCTTGCCTACGATGATGGGACCAGCTTCCAGTACACGTATTTCAAGGGGCGCTTCTACCAGGCGAGGTTCCATTATGACGGCATGCCCCTCCAGTTGAAGGGGAATGTCCATCCACGTTCGGGCACCGAGGCAAACCTGACTGTCGCCTTCGAGGACAATCTTTTCATCGAAGGGTTCGAGGTGAACGCTACCGCGCTCACCCTGCAGGAGGTGTTCACTCCCTATCAGTACTGGCGGTTTGAGGGCGACATCTCCCACTGGTACAATCCATTCGGTGAACTTGTTCTGCAACCACGTCTCCGTGCGGGTTATCTTGACAAACAGGTCGATCCCTTCATGCACCTTTATGGCGGGGGTTTGCACGGGATGCGCGGGTACAGCTTTTACAGCATGGGCGGGACACGTAAGCTGATTGGCTCTCTCGCCCTGCGTCACCCGATCTGGGCACCTGACCGTCCTCGCTTCGGCTGGGTACATTTCGACGGCTTGTATGGGGCGGTTTTTGGCGATGTGGGCGATGCCTGGCGTGAGACCGCATTCGACAGTGGCAGGTTAAAGCGGGACCTGGGCGTGGAGCTGCGCGCCAAGTTCTACTCCTGGTACGGTTATCCGACCGCGGTCACGTTTTCGGCGGCCCGCGGACTTGATCAGGTGACTGTCACCGAGAACAACATGACAACGGTCTATGATCCCGCCTGGCGATACTACGTGACCGTACTCTTTGACTTTGAGACCATCTTTCCCGCACGCGGGATTTCCCGGAGGATTCCATGAGACAATTGACGATTCTTACCCTCGTCGCCCTGCTGACCCTTGGATCGACACTGCCAGCGCAGGCGGTCGGCTCAGAGGTTGGCGCAGCCCGGGAGGTTTCCCCTCTCTTCCTCAATGATCAGGTAGCCGACCGGCTTGACGAGACTGATGATCTCGAATGGGCGGCGGTGACACCGCTGGCGACCTCACGCCAGCAATTTGAGATGGGCAAAAGGATGAGTTTTGACCTGCAGGCCGACCAGGGAGGCACGGTCTCCAGTGCGGGGAGCGGGTTTGACAGCCGCAGCAAGAATCCCGGCCGCGCCCTGATGCTCTCTGCCATCATGCCCGGTGCAGGCGAACTCTATGCTGGTTCGACTATCAAAGCTGCTCTCTTCTTCGCTCTCGAAGTAGGTTGCTGGTATGGTGCGGTCAGCTACGCTCAGCGCGGCAATGACAAGACCACCTCTTTCGAAGAGTTCGCTGACAACCATTGGCGCGAAGATATCTACAGGACGACAGAGTACACAGCCGCCATCGACAACTCAGCTGGGTCGGGCTTTCAGGGTTCGGTTGAAGAGTGGAACCTGCTGAGCTGGTCCGAGAAAATTGACTATCTGCCGGGCAATTTCACACACGAGTTGCCGGAGAATCGGAACCAGCAATTCTACGAGAACATCGGGAAATACCTGACCCAGTTCGGCTTCGGATGGGATGACGAGAGCGGCGACAATCCAACGACCGCCTACCTCTGGGACGGCAGCAGCAGGAAGGCGGGTCATTACGCCGACATGCGTTACGAGGCCAACCAGTTCTTCGGTTACAGCTCGACCTTTTTCTCGATCATCATGGTGAACCACGTTGTTTCAGCCCTCGATGCGGGATTCACCGTACGCAAGAACAACCGCAAGCTCGCGGAAATCGAGCCGGAGGTTTCGAGCATCATCCATAACGATTCCCCAGTGACAGTGGCCGGTTTGCGGGTGAGGTTCTAAGAGTGAGAGAGGTGTGCCGGATGTACCGCGGTGGAGTGATTCTGCTGCTTGTCCTCTGCCTGTTCCCCAGCGGCTTGCGGGCTGAGCTGCCGATCGAGCGGCCGACAGCCTGGTGGCAGAGTTCGTACCAGGATGCTGGCAAACAAACGTCATTTCAATTGGATGACGGCAACCCTGCCAGCAACCTCAGCGCGAAGCAACCGCCCGAAGCATTCCTTCGCAGCCTGGTGCTGCCGGGTTGGGGGCAGCGGTACGCCGAGCGCTACCCACAGGCAGCCTTGTTCACATCCTTCGAGGTGGGACTCTGGGCGGGTTTCTTTGTTTCCTACACATCCTGGCAGCGGGGTGAAGAGAATTACATCGTTTATGCCCGTCAGCACGCCGGTGTCTCAGGCTCTCCGAATCATGAATATTATGTTAACATTGGCAATTACCCGAATCGTGACGCTTACAATGAGGCCAAAAGGCTGCAGAGGGCATATGATGAACAGTACTACGGCGCCTCGACCTGGTGGGAGTGGGATGATAGCCGTAACCAGCGTGAATTCAAGAATTTGCGAATCACTTCGGATCGTCACCGAAACCGGATGTACTACCTTGTCGGGGGGATGGTGCTGAACCGTATCCTGTCGGCGATCGACGCGGGGCGTGGGTTGTCGGGACGTCAGAAAAAAGAGTCAGTACAGGGCGGGTTCCAACTGGGTTATGATCCCCGGATCGGTGGACCCTCCCTCTCGTGGAGTGGAAACCTGGGGCGTTGATGAGTGGAATCCTCGTCACGGGGATCAGCGGTTTCATCGGTGGTCATGTGTGGGGGATGCTCTCGGAACAGGAGGATGTCTGGGGGCTGTACGGGGCGACCGGAACAGTACCGCTCAAGCCGGAACGTCAGATCGCGGTTGATCTTTCCAATCCGCCCGCTGTCGGTGGCATTGTAGAGGACCTGAAGCCCACCGTCATCCTCCACCTCGCGGCAATTGCCCGCCCCGATGTCGCCAGACGTCACAGCCTGCTTGCCTGGAAGGTCAATAACGCTGCGACACGCGAACTGGCAAAGGCTGCAGCGAAGGTCGGCAGTCGTCTCATTTTCGCTTCGACAGATCAGGTCTTCGACGGTTCACGAGGCAATTATCGTGAGGGTGATCCGCCTCAGCCGGTCAATATCTACGGTGAAACCAAAAAAGCCGCCGAACGGACAGTACTCTCCCTTGTCGAAAATGCCGTTGTCGTTCGTGTCAACAACACATTCGGACCAGCGCGTTATCGCGGCGGTTCCTTCTCCGAATGGATACTCAGCCGGGAGTCGAGAGGCGAAACTCTCTCACTTTTTGTTGACCAGTACCGCAGTCCCATTGATGTCATCACGGTGGGCAGAGTGATGATCGAGTTGATTGAGCACACCTTCGCGGGTCTTCTTCATATCGGCGGGGCAAGCCGCGTGCATCGCGCCGCGTTCGGAAAAATGCTGCTTCAGCACCTCGGTCGGGACTTCACCTCGATCCTCGAACTTCACTCGGCTAAGGTCGATCCGGAGGGGAATATGCCTTTAGATACCAGCTTCGACATCACCCTCGCACGCCAGATTCTTCGTACCCCGATGCCCAACCTGATTGAAAGTCTTGAACTGGCCTATGGTCCAGCTCGAGCGCGTTACTGATTCAGTTGTAGTCGAGTGATGCCTGCCAGCTACCGACACGCGATCGAGGGAAGCATCACTGTTATCCTGTCCCGGGCAGTGGTTCAGGAGTGTGTGACGCAGGTATCGCAGTCCGATCCAGTATTTCGTATACTCTCCCCGTTATTCTGATCCATTCTGAAGGCAACCAACGAGTTTACCTATGAGCAGGAATGCGCTGGATATCCTGAAAGAACGCGGTTTTTTTAACCAGTGTACGGATGAAGAAGCTCTGCGTGAGCACCTGGACCAGCCACGGACCATCTATTGCGGTTTCGATCCGACTGCCTCCTCCATGCAGCTCGGCAACCTGGTGCCGACCTTCGCCCTGGCACATCTCCAGCGTGCCGGTCACAAGGTGATTGTGCTCATGGGCGGCGCGACTGGTATGATCGGCGACCCCTCGGGCAAATCAACGGAGCGTCAGTTTCTGTCCGAGGAGGCGCTGCGTAGCAATCTTGAGACGATGAAACAGGGCTTCAGCAAGTTTATTGATTTCGACGGCTCAATGGGCTACACCCCGGCGATGATGGTTGACAATTACGACTGGACCTCCAAAATCAGCGTCATCGACTGGCTGCGCGGGATTGGCAAGCAATTCACGGTCAACTACATGATGGCGAAGGAATCGGTGCGGGCCAGGTTGGAGGACCGTGACCAGGGCATTTCCTACACCGAGTTCAGTTACATGATGGTGCAGGCGAATGATTATGCGCATCTGTACGATGAGTACGGTTGCCGCGTCCAGGTCGGCGGCGGAGATCAATGGGGGAACATCGTATCGGGCGTAGATTTGATACGTCGCAGAGGCGGGGAGCCTTGTTACGGCCTCACCTTCCCCCTCGTCACCACCGCCACAGGCCAGAAGCTGGGCAAGAGCGAGGGGGGGACGATCTACCTCGACACGGACAAGACCTCGGTCTGGGAGTTCTACCAGTACCTCGTGCGGGTCGATGATCGTGACGCCATCCCCTTCCTCAAGTACTTCACCTTCCTCCCGATGGAAGAAATCGAGGAGCTGGCGCAGCGGCATGAGGCCGATCCCGGGGCACGTGTCGCGCACAAACGTCTTGCTTATGAATTGACAACCCTTGTGCATGGCAAAGCGCAGGCGGATCGTATGGCCCAGGGGGCGGAAGCGCTCTATGCCGGCCGTCTCGACCAACTGGATGCCGATCTGATCCGCCAGGTGTTCGCCGGTGGTCCTGTTGCTGAGGTCGCCCGGCAATCTCTGGATGCAGGGATTCCCCTTGTAGAGTTGGCGGCCGATTCCGGCCTTGTCAAAAGCAGGGGCGAAGCGAAGCGGATGCTTCAGCAGGGTGCGATTTATGTCAATGACAAACGTGCCGAGGGTGAACGGATTGTGACAAGCGAGGATATCCTTCCCTCAGGTGTGATTGTCCTGCGCAAAGGGAAGAAGGATTATCTGCTCGTCCAGGTACAGTAGGCCCGTTTTACCGGGGACTGGGACAGCCTCTCAATCCCGGTGATCTGCACCGAAATCGCCGAAACAGACGATGTATTCGCGGGATACCCCTTTTCCAGAGTTGCGGCAGGGCTTTATCGAAGCGGAGACCTGCCGCCTGCCGAGGTTGCACGCTCTTTTGGCGTGTCTTGACCGCCACGATTCTGACATCATGAATCGACCCTCGTTTTGTTGAACAACACAATGGCTTACTACAAAGTGTTTGCTGGTTGGTTGTCAAGACACCACCGGAAGCCAGGGGCCTCCGCGCGATCTTGACAACCCGAATAGCGAGAGACAGCCAAACAAGTTCTTGTGAAGACCCATGAATGGAAAGTGTGAATTGTCCTGAAAGCATTCCACCGTCGGCTCGGACGGCTCGAAACGGCCTTGACTGCAACTTTACCCTCGCCTATTTTTGGTCTTCGTCTTCGGAAAGGCCGGGAGTGCCCTGTAGTTCGCTTGGATGAAGGGGTCTCCGGCTGTTTTGCAGGTAGTCGGTGTTGTGAATCCTTGTCGTGGTGGTAGCATCGTCGGGCCGGATGATGTACCTTTCATCCGGCAGGTTGGCTTTGCTTCTGCCACAAGTCTATGAGGTTGCAGCCTGCTGCGTGGGCGCGTATTGGGCTGTATCACCTCATCAGTAGCGATCCGATACCGGGGACAGGGACGAAGCGTGACGCTTCCATTACCGCTCCAAGTCACGTGAAGGGGAAACGCATGCGCATTACGGAGATCAACATCAACCTGCGTGATGAAGACAAGTTGAAGGCCTTTGTGAACATCACCTTCGACGATGTCTTTGTTGTCCGGGGCCTGAAGGTGATCGAAGGCGGACAGGGTCTCTTTGTTTGTATGCCCTCCCGCAAACTGCCGGATGGAACGTACAAGGATATCGCGCACCCGATCGACAATGAGTTCCGCAGCGAAATTGAATCCCGGATTCTGGAAGTCTATGCCAACCTGCGTGAACAGCAGGTCACCGGCATGCACCGAGTGATTGATTTCGAAGAGTAACCCCCGGGTGACGCAAGGGAAGGACCGCGCGCCCTACTGCCGGGTTCATGTCGCAGCGCCACTGGGGTGTCGCCAAGTGGAAAGGCAGCGGTTTTTGGGGCCGCCATTCGTAGGTTCGAATCCTACCACCCCAGCCAAGGAGAGAGGATGATCCCGGGGCTGAGCCACCAGGTCAAGATTTTTGCGGGAAACGCCCATCCCGAGCTGGCGAGGGCAATAGCACACTACATCGGGATCCCGCTTGGACAGGCGGAGGTGGGACGGTTCTCCGATGGAGAGATTTCGGTCAAGCTGCATGAAAACATTCGCGGATGGGATGTTTTTATCGTCCAGCCGACCTTTCCGCCGGGAGACAATCTCCTCGAACTGCTGATCCTGCTGGATGCCTGCAAACGCGCCTCCGCAAAGCGCATCACCGCGGTGATGCCTTATTTCGGATATGCGCGGCAGGATCGCAAGGATGAGTCCCGGGTCCCGATCACGGCGAAGCTGGCGGCCAATCTGATCACCGCTGCAGGCGCGGACCGTGTGTTGACAATGGACCTGCACAGTGCCCAGATCCAGGGATTTTTCGACATCCCGATGGATCACATGTATGGATCGGCGGTGCTGGTGCCCTGGTTTCAGGAGCACCCGATCGAAGACTTGGTGGTTGTATCTCCGGACGTTGGCGGGATCAAGCTGGCGCGTGCCTACGCCAACCGACTCGAAGCCGACCTGGCAATTGTTGACAAACGGCGTGTTCGAGCCAATGTCGCCGAAGCGATGAACGTCCTCGGCAATGTCCAGGGACGCAATGTGTTGCTTGTGGATGACATGGTCGACACAGCCGGAACGCTCTGCGAAGCGGCACGGACGCTTTCTGAGCATGGCGCAAAAACGATTTACGCCGCTACAGTCCACCCGATGCTTTCCGGGCCGGCTGTCGAACGGCTTTCGAAAAGCCCAATAGAACGGGTGTTCGTCCTGGACACCATCCCTGAGCGCGAGGAGCACAAGGGGCTGCCTTTCATTCAGCGGCTCGGGGTTCACGAGGTCCTCGCTGAGGCGATTCTCCGCATTTACCGGGAAGAATCGATCAGCAGCCTGTTTGTTTAAGAGGTAGAAGAAGGTGGCTGAACAAGAGATCCTGACCCTGAACGCTGTCCGTCGCGAAGATACCGGCAAGGCCGCGGCGAAACGTCTGCGCAATGAAGGAACTATCCCCGGCGTTTACTACCAGTCCGGCGGTGAGGCGACACACCTGCAATTCAATCGGCACGATGTGGAAATGCTCCTGCGGAAGCGCCCGACCCTGATCAATCTGGTCTGGGGGAAGGATGCCGCATCTACCCACGAGTGCATGATCCGTGAAATCCAGCGTCACCCGGTAACCCATCTCCCCACTCACCTCGATTTGATCGGCATCACACGTGGTGTGAAAATCACCGCGACTATCCAGATCGAGCTGGTTGGCACTCCCAAAGGTGTGCGTGAGCAGGGTGGGGTTCTCCAGCAGGCGCTTAACCGTGTCGATATCATCTGCCTGCCGCGCCATCTGCCCCAGGTGATTACGGTGGATGTTACGGACATGGCCCTCGGCGAAGCAAAACACCTGCGCGATCTGGTAGTGGAAAACATCGAGTGGGATGAAAGCCCGGATCAGACAATCTGCACGGTTGCAATGCCGCGTGTGACGGCCGAGGCAGAGGAAGAGGAAGCGGGCGAAGAGGCGGAAGCCGAAGAGGAAGCCGCTGCCGAGTCCGAGGAGAGCGGAGAGGAGTAGTCGATGGGCAGGCGACTTGTGGTCGGGCTCGGCAATCCTGGCCCTGAGTACGAGTCCACCTGGCACAATCTCGGCTTCCAGGCTGTACGGGATCTTGCGGCGTTGGTTAAAACGTCGCTTAAATCGAACCGTGACGCACTTGTCGGTCGTGGCCGCTACGCCGGCCACGACATCTTTCTCATGCTACCGCAAAGTTATATGAACCGTAGCGGCCAACCGGTGAAGCGGTTGATGCGTGAGAAAGGAATTGACGCGGACGAATTACTCGTCGTACTGGATGACCATGACCTTCCCCGGGGCACACTTCGGATGCGCACCGGCGGGGGGGATGGTGGTCATCGAGGCCTGCGTTCCGTTCTGCAAGAGCTGGGTGGACAGGAACTCTGCAGGCTCCGTGTCGGATTCCGGGATGCTGCCCTGCACCCGGAAGCTGGTGGACACACGGACCTGGCGGACCGCGTCCTGCAACATCTCTCCGCGGAAGAAAAAAAACACTTCGACAGCATGTCGGCAGCGGCGGCACGCGCCGCGCTCGACTGGGTGGTACTGGGTCCGACAGGCGCCATGAACCGCCATAACGGGATTGTTATACCTCCGCCCGGGTAGGGGTGGAGACACACGAAGATCAGGGCTGTGCCGACCCAAGGGGGGCGCCGGATCACGGTGAATGGGGCGCGGTTGCTTCGTGTCTGGGGAGATGCCGAAACTATCGGCTAACACAAGGGGTGCAGCGTAATGAACGGCTCAGTCTGGTTGCTGCCTGTGCTGGGTGTCGTCGGCCTGTTGTTCGCGCTCTGGAAGTCCAGTTGGGTGAACAAGCAGGACGCCGGCAATGATTACATGCGTGAGATTGGTGGCCACATCCGTGATGGGGCCATGGCGTTCCTCGGAAGAGAGTACCGGGTTCTCGCCATTTTTGTCCTGGTGGTGGCGATCCTGCTGGTCTTCGCCAACTGGGGAAGCACCGAAAGCTCGCCGTTGATCGCGATTTCCTTCGTGGTCGGCGCTCTGGCGAGTGGCCTGGCTGGCTTTTTCGGGATGCGTGTTGCGACAAAGGCGAATGTCCGTACTGCTAATGCTGGACGGACCAGCCTGAACAAAGCGCTGATGGTTGCTTTCTCGGGCGGGACGGTCATGGGGATGAGTGTCGTGGGCCTGGGAGTCCTGGGCATCAGCCTCCTCTTCATCATCTACGTCAATGCCGGGATTGGCGGACTGGACAGCCAGAGCCATCTCAGCATGACCCTGCAGGTGCTTTCCGGTTTCTCGATGGGCGCATCGTCCATCGCGCTGTTCGCACGTGTGGGCGGCGGGATCTACACCAAGGCCGCCGATGTCGGCGCGGACCTGGTTGGCAAGGTGGAAGCGGGCATCCCGGAGGATGATCCCCGTAACCCGGCAACGATCGCGGACAACGTGGGCGACAATGTCGGCGATGTCGCAGGCATGGGCGCCGACCTGTTTGAATCCTTTGTCGGATCGATCATTTCGGCGATGGTGAATGTCCCCACGATGCTGATGACAATGCCCACGCCTGCGACTCTCAGCCTGGTTTACCTGCCCCTGATCATCGCAGGCGTGGGCATTGTCATCAGCATCGTGGGGACATTCTTCGTGCGCACCAAAGAGGGCGGCAACCCCCAGGCTGCGTTAAATACAGGCACCTTCGGCGCTGCCGCGCTGATGCTTGTCGCCACCTTCTTCATCATCCGGGCGATGGTTCCCGAGTCGATCACCCTCGGCAACGGAACGGTCATCACCGCGAACGGCATCTTCATCGCGACCATTGTCGGCTTGCTCGCCGGAGTCGCGATCGGGATGCTGACGGAGCATTTTACGGCCAAGGACAAAAAGCCGGTGCTGAACATCGCCGAGCAGTCATTGACCGGTCCTGCGACAAACCTCATCTCTGGCCTGGCGACTGGTATGTACTCCACTGCCTGGCCCTTGATTACCCTCGCGGTGGCGATTGTCCTCGCCTATCAGTTTGCGGACCTCTACGGCATCGCCATTGCCGCGCTGGGTATGCTTTCGACCACGGGCATCCAGCTCGCGGTTGACGCTTACGGCCCGGTGGCAGACAACGCCGGCGGTATCGCCGAAATGGCCGAGCTGGACCCCGAGGTGCGTGAACGGACAGACAAGCTCGATGCCGTCGGCAACACCACCGCCGCGATTGGCAAGGGCTTCGCCATCGGTTCGGCAGCACTCACCGCATTGGCGCTCTTCAGCGCATTCACTACGGTTGTGCAGCACAAGACCGGCACCTTCATCATCGACATTCTCGACCCGAAGGTGATGGCAGGCATGTTCATCGGCGGGATGCTGCCTTTCCTCTTCAGCAGTTTCGCGATGCGTGCTGTGGGACGTGCCGCAAAGGACATGATCGAGGAAGTGCGCCGTCAGTTCAGCCAGATCCCCGAGCTGAAAGCCGCTTTAGCGATCATGAAAGTGAAGTCGGACCGTAAGGATTGGACCGAGGCGGACCACAAGGTGATCGACGCTTCCCGTGGTAAAGCTGAGTATGCGAAGTGTGTGGACATCTCCACCGCCGCAGCGATCAAGCAGATGGTTACCCCCGGCCTGCTCGCGGTGATCATGCCGCCACTGGTCGGCTTCCTCTTCGGTGCCCAGATGCTCGGCGGCCTGCTCGCTGGTGTGACGGTTACCGGCGTGCTGATGGCGATCTTCATGGCCAACGCCGGCGGTGCCTGGGATAACGCGAAGAAGCAGATCGAAGGCGGGTACACCGACAGCCACGGCACACTGCACAAAAAAGGCTCCGACGCGCACAAAGCTGCAGTGGTCGGCGATACGGTCGGCGATCCCTTCAAGGATACCGCCGGTCCTTCGCTGAACATCCTCATCAAGCTGATGTCCGTCATCAGCCTGGTGATTGCCCCGCTGTTGACTCTGGGCGGATTGTTCAACCTGTAAGCTGCGGGTTGTGCAGGCAATAAAGGTGACAGTCACTCTCGGGTGACTGTCATTTTTCACAATAAACCGCCCTTCCGGTTACCCGGGAGGGCGGATTGGTTGATACGCTGGCCATATAAGCCGCTGTATCAGCAGGAGGCAGGTGGCAGAGGAATTTGTGCAGCAAGCGCTTAGTCCAGTTCGGTTCTGCAGGCGGCAATGCAAGAATCCCCGAAGCGGTGCCGTCTACTTCGCTGTTCTTGCGACACGGAAGCCGACATAGGGGTCGCGTCGGTTGGGGTGGTGTTCGAGACGTGCTGCGGGTCGGCAATTCCAGGCGCTGCTGGTGTAGGAACCCCCGCGGATGACCTTGTAGCCGTCGGGATTGCGTCGATCGATCCGTGCCGCATTGGTCAGCGGGGCATCCTTGTAGTTGTCATACCAGGAATCGACACAGTACTCGAAGACATTCCCAAGCATGTCATAGAAGCCCAGGTAGTTCGGTTCCAGGGTGCCCACCGGATGGGTTCCGCTCGAACTGTTTGCCTTGAACCAGGCGTAATAATCCAGCCCGATCTCGTCATCGCCGAAGGGAAATTCGGTGGCAGCGCCCCCACGTGCCGCAAATTCCCACTCCGATTCGGTGGGAAGTCGGTAGTGATGGGCGGAATCCCGGATGTTGAGCGCGACAAGAAATCGCTTGATTTCATCGAGGGTGACCCGTTCCACAGGGAGGCGATCCCCCTTGAATTTGGAAGGGTTGTTCTCCAGCAGCTCCAGCCACATCTCCTGGGTGACCTCTGTGGTCATCAACTCGAAAGGCTCGATCGCCACTTTACGTCGCGGCTTTTCCGTATCCTGCCCGCGTGTCGATCCCATGACAAAAATCCCACCTTCCACCGATACGAATACCATCCCGGGCAGCGGCCCGGCACTCATATATGCGGGCAATGTGGGTTCGGCGACCTCGTCGACAAGCTTTTTTACGGCAGAGGCGATCGCAGGTTCAAAATCGATGGCGAGTGGGCCAATCCCGCCCACTGTGACCATCGCCAGGAGGCTATCGTTCGAGGTGCGACTCAGGGCGAGATGCACGGAGTAGGATCCGCCCTCCTGGGTGAGGTAACCGAAGATCATGTGAGGAGTAGCGGTCAGCCTTCCGATCTCACCGGCAATCGCTCGGTTGGCGAATCCGCTACGCGGCAGGGATAACCCACGCTCAGAGAGGAGTCGGCTGATCGTGCCCGAGGGTGGCAGCTCGAACTTTTCGCTCTCGATGACCGCGTTTCGCAGCTGACTGGTGAAGGGATCGTTGTAACGGTCCGACAGGGCGGAGGCATCGATTGTCATCACATCCGCCTGCAATCGTTCGCCAGCGGGGATCAGCCAATCCTCAGCATGCGTAACGGGAGGAAGTGCGAACAAGCATAGCAGACCGAGAAACAACGAATTGGACAACCGCATGGATCAGCTCCTCTTTCCGTGATTCACAGGAAGATATGGGACAAAGGTATGGGGTGGGTGATTGAACGCACAACCGTCCAACCGCCAAACCCTCGTGTTTCTTTCTATCTGTCCTCACAAGAATTGGTGCGGCTATCTCTGGCCAGTCAGGTTGTCAAGATCGCCCCAGGGAACGTCACGTCGTTCCGCCTCACGGCGAACTCGACCGCTGATTTAACGTGCAACTTCTCTGGAGGAGCCAGATTCTGGATCTGGACTGTTTCTCCCCTCGGGAGGCGTTCCTTGTGGGGCACTTGCGCGAAGTGGTTGTCACGTCCCATCTTTGGCTTCCTTGCGGGGATCGCGTTCTGGCAACCCCGCACTTACAGAAACCTGCCCCCGTCATTGGGTTCGGGGGCCGAACAGACCGGAGGTTTTCGCATGACTCGTCAATACGAGATCATGGTCATTCTCGATCCCTCCCAGAGCGATGAAGCGATCGCGAAGCAGATCGAGAAGATCGAAAGCATGGTCACCTCCTCCGAGGGAGGTGAAATTCTCACCACTGACAAGTGGGGCAAAAAGCGCCTCGCCTACGAGATCAGCGGCAAGCAGTTCGGGTACTACATCGTCTGGGAAGTGCGCTGCAACAGCCAGCTGCCCAGCGAACTTGACCGGACTATGCGTCTCGACGCCAATGTCGTCCGCCACATGATCCTCCACATCCCCGAGCGGGTCCTCAAACTCAAGCAGCGTGAACAGGACCTCAAGGCAAGCCTTGAGCTGCGCCGCAAGAAGATCGCCGAACAATCGGATGAGAACGAGATTGTCGACATGCTCGGTGATGTCGATGTGTCGGAGTATGGTGAGGATGAGCTTGCGGAAGCTGAGCAGGCGAAAGCATCCGAAGGCGAAGAGTAAGGACGGCGTTCGCGCCATTCAGGCAGGAGGAACCACCCCATGATGTCGATTCGCAAGAAGGTTGACCGTTTCCACGAGAACGGCATTCTCCATATCGATTACAAGGATGTGAAGCTGCTGTCGCGATTTATCACCGAACAGGGCAAGATCATCCCCCGTCGCATCAGCGGAACCTGCGCAAAAAACCAGCGGATGCTTGAGGATGCGATCAAGCGGGCGCGTTTCATGGCCCTGTTGCCGTACGTCGCGGATACCCCGCGCTAAACTGGGATCGGGCGTCACGGCCTGACCATTCCTGGGGAGAGACACGGCGAAAGTGCTGACTCCTCTAACACCACGGCGTTTGCCGGGTGGACACGAACTTGTCAGAAAGGTAGTGTGTTACGATGAAAGTCATTCTGCGTCAAACGCATGAGAACCTCGGACGGCCCGGGGATGAAGTGGATGTGAAGCCGGGTTATGCCCGCAACTTCCTTGTCCCGCAGGGCATCGCTTACCCACTGAACCGTTTCTACAGGAAGCTGTTCGAATCGGAGCGTTCACACCTGTTGAAACGAGATGCCCAGGCGCGTACCGAAGCCGAGGCGATCGCGAAACAGGGTCACGGTGTCGAACTCGAGTTCAAGGTGAAGATAGGCGACCGTGGCAAGATGTTCGGCGCCATCACCAGCGCGGACCTGGCGAAAGCCCTCGCTGAGAAGGGGGTGGAAGTCGATCGCCGTAAAATCGCGCTCCCCGCTCCCATAAACACGACCGGCGAACATTTGATTACCGTCAAGCCGCACGGCGATGTCGCCTTCGACATCAAGGTGACACTGATCGGTGAAGAGGCCAAAGGGCAGTTGCGTCAGCTCTCGATCCGTGAACTGGTCGAAGGTGAGACCGGTGAGATCATGACCGAAGAGGCGATCGAAGAAGCCGCCGAGAATGTCGGTGTCGAGCTGGTCGAGATGGAAGCCGTCGAGTCCGATGCGGTGGGCGAGGTGGTTGAAGTCGAGGAATTGCCCGAAACTGAAACGACTGAAGAGGAGAAGGCGGAATAGAACCCCTGCCATCTCCGACAGGATAACAAAGCGCCCCATCCGATTGCGGACGGGGCGCATTGTTTTCAGGTAATTCAGCCAGGTCAGGTGTGCGTGGTGACGCAAATCATCTGTGTTGAATACTACTCACCCTTGCGCTGAGCGGTGGTCGTACCCGACAGCGTTGAGGCGTATTCATTCTGGTTCGACAGAATTTCCACAGCCTTGCTCACCTGGGGATCGAAGGCGAGGGAAGCCTGGACTCGTCCCGCATTGCCCGCCAGCGCGGATGCCAACTCGAGACGCAACCGCTGTTCGATTTCCGGACGGTCGTGTTCAAATTCCTGCTCACGCATCCGAGCTGCTATCTGACGCAAATCCTCCAATTCGGACAGGAAATCCTCGGCAAATCGCTTTTCCTGCGCGGCTTTTTCCAGCTTCTTCAAATTCCCTTCCAGCTCGCTTTCATAGCTGAATCCAACTGTGTCGAGGTGAGCCAGGAAGGCCTCGAACAGACCATCCGTGTTTTCCCAGCTGTCCAGCTCAGGATTCTGGACGACATATCCGCTGATGAAGTCGAAGAACTGATCCTGACGCCACAGGGTGAGAGTGAGGTCGCCAACATCATCGAACTGGATGTCGATGTCTGGACTGATCCCGCCGTGTGCCTTCACCTCACGGCCCTTCACCGTGTGGAAAAGGGTATCCTCCTCGACTTCCTCACCATTCGTCAGGAGTGACTCATTATCTGTGAAATAGTCTGCCTTCTGGATCAGCCTTCCCGATGGGGTGTAGTACTTGGCCGTGGTCATCCGCAGCGCTGTGCCGTCGCTGAAAGGCACCACCGATTGCACCAGTCCCTTGCCGAACGAGGGACGACCCAGAATCACCCCACGGTCAAGGTCCTGCACCGCACCGGCGACAATTTCACTGGCAGATGCACTGCCTTCATTTATCAGGACAACCAGCGGGATGTCCGGCGGGAGTGAAGGCTGAGCGCGTGCGAAATGCTGCGAATACATGTCACTTGTACGTCCGCGTGTTGAGACGATTGGATCGCCCGGCTGCAGGAAGTTCTCGGCGACGGCGATTGCTTCCGGCAGGAGGCCGCCCGGGTTGGACCGGAGGTCGAAAATCAACCCTTCCATCTCGCCCTGTGAGAGCAGATCGTTGATCGCAGCTCGCACCTCGTCCCCAGCTTCACGGCTGAATCGAGTCAACCGGACATATCCGATTCCAGGCTCAATGAAACCGGCGTAACTGACATCTTTCACCTGGATTTCTTCGCGGACGATGGTGTAGATCAGCAGGTCTGCGACTCCCGGCCTGCGGATGGTCACTTCGACACCACTGCCGGGCTCACCCCGGAGACGCTGTGCGGCATCGGATGTGTTGAAACCTTCTGTGGATTCGCCCGCAATCTTCAGGATCTGGTCACCGGCACGAATGCCCAACCGCCAGGCAGGTGTGCCTTCGATCGGGCTGATCACAGTCAGCGTGCGCTCCGCGCCGCGAGTGCCGATCTGCAGCCCCACGCCGCCGTAACGTCCACGGGACATGATCTGCAAATCATCAGCGTTGTCCGGTTCCATGTACTCGGTGTAGGGGTCCAGAGTCGCAAGCATACCTTCGATCCCCGCCTTCATAAAGGTGCCGGGGTTGATCGGGTCCACATAGCGAAGGCTGATCTGACGATAGATATTTCCGAAAAGCCCCATGTTTTCACGTATCGCGCGGATGATCTCCGCCTGGAGCTGCATCTCCTCCGGGGTGAGCTGCTGCTGACGGACCGATTGCTCGGAGGGGGTGTCCGTCTGCTGCGCCTGGACCGCATTGCCTCCTGTGAACAGGATCAACGCAAATCCGATGGTGAGAAACCGACGTAGCGCCATCATTGCATACTCCCAGCTTGAACGTTACCCCCCGCATGGGTCCCACCACTCCCCAGTTCACGTCGACGGAGGAAAATGAAGAGAATGGAACCCGCGGCCAGCATGGCCAGCGAAATCGCCTGGCTGACCGTGAGAAAACCGCCACCGGCGAAATCAATCAGGTGCAAACCCGATTCATGCCAGCGGATCAACTCGTTCAGGAACCGCAACAGGCCATACCCGATCAGGAAGATAGACCAGGTGAATCCTTTGAACGTACGAAATTGCTTTTCCGCCCAGAGGAGCAGCAGGAAGAGTGCCGCTCCGTAAAGGAACTCGTAGAGTTGGGTCGGATGAATGTGCTGCCCGGGGAAGATATACCCCGCACTGCTGCCGCGTGGAAAGACCACACCCCAGGGGAGGGTGGTTGGCAGCCCGAAACAGCATCCGTTCAGGTAACAGCCCAGGCGTCCGATACCGATCCCCAGCGCAAGGGGGGGAGCGAAGACATCAAGGACCGTGAGCAGATCCTGCCGCTTTCGACGAATGTAGACCACCACCGCGACAAAGCCCAGCACAACACCGCCGAGTAGCACTAAGCCGGCGAAACCGACACGGCCGTCTGACTGGAAGGGGTTAATGATGTCCAGCCATCTCCCCCGGAATTCTTCGAGGTGGGTCAGCACATAAAGCAGCCGCCCGCCGATCAAGCCGAAGATGATGATCAGGGTCGAAAGGTCGAGGACGGTGTTTTCAGCCAGACCGGACCGTTTGCCGCGTTGATGGGCGATCCAGATACCCAGCACAAAAGCGAAAAACATCATCAAGCCGTAGCTGTGGAGCTTGAAACGACCAAAGTCTACCAGTACGGGATACACTCAATCCTCAGCAGAGAGTTGATCGGAATGCCGGAGAACCCGACTCAAACGACCCATCTTGCACGCAATATAGGGTGTGCATGTTTCCCTGAATGGCCGGGGAGGTGAATTCGGGCGAGGCAGGGGAGCTGGAATGAGCGGGCGCTGTGTCGTGCCTGAAAGCCTGGGGCATCTGCCTGTCCCGATTGCGACGACCTGCCAGATTCGACCCATTCAGTCGGCACGCTTGTTCCCGGGAGCCGTTCAACCTTCCGCCAGCGGGTTCGCCGCCTTCAGGATGGCAATGAACTCGCTGTAGTTACGAACCGTACGTCCCTGCTGGACAAATGCCGGGTCATGAAAGCTTTGCGCGATGTCCGCCATCAGGGTGAGGTGGACATGAGGATCATCCTCCGGGCTGAGGATCAGGAAGAGCAGGCTGGCGGGCTCACCATCGGGTGAGTCAAAGTCGATCCCCCGTTCGGCGATTCCGGCAACCACAACCGGCTTTTTCAGCCGTGGCACCCGCGCGTGCGGAATGGCGATGCCGTTGCCGATGCCGGTGGGCATGGCATCCTCACGACTCATGACACAGTTGCAGACTTCCTGCTCGTCCAGGTTCAGTGCGTCCGCCGCACGGCTCACCAGCTCGCGTATCGCCGCTCGCGGTGAATCGGCTGTCATTCTGCGGATGAATAGACGTGAGGATAACAATTCGACCAGGTGAACCCCCTTTGAAATCTGCAGCACGGACTTGATCACAGGTCCGCTCATCATGGAGGTCACGATGGTCAGGATGACAATGGTCACGAAGAGGTTCTCCTGGATGATGCCAAGCTGGAGGGCGACCAAGCCGAGGATGATTTCCATCGCACCGTGGGTGTTCATCGCGAAGCCGATCCCCAGGGAGTCACGTTTTCCCAGCCCGCTCCAACGCGCGCCAAGTGTCCCCCCGATCAGTTTTGCAACGATTCCGAAGGCCAGCACGGTTAATACGAGATTCAGGTCGAAATGCAGGATGAAATTCGCACGCAACCCGACACTTGCGAAGAAGATGGGGACAAAGATGTTCGAGACAAACTGGTCGATGGTCGTCCTGGTCTGTTCACGCAGATGTTCAGAGTCCCCGATGGCGATTCCGACAAGGAATGCACCGAAAATTGCATGGACACCGATCCATTCGGTCACCGCCGCTCCGAGCAGGGCGAGGGTGAGCGCGAAACTCAATACTCCCCCTGCACCATGCGTATGGGCGCGCAGGTAGGGGATCGCACGGTCGATCAGCCAACGGCCGATGGTCAACATGAAGACCGTGAAACCGATGGTGAGCAGGATGGTGAGCAGGATGCCGTGCTCAGGACCGTGGCTGCCAACCATACCAAGGATGAAGGCGAACAGCATCCAGCCAACGACATCGTTCAGCACCGCGGCGCTGATCACCACCATTCCGAAGTCGGTTCGGTACAGCCTGAGGTCCATCAGGATACGTGCGATCACCGGCAACGCGCTGATCGAGATCACCGTGGCGAAAAACAGGGCGAAGACCAGGTGATCCGAGTCCTTTTCAACACCGAGCAATTCCGGCATGAACCAGGCGAGCAGGAAGCCGAATGTCATGGGGACAATCAGGCTGCTGGCCCCCACCTTCAGTCCGGCTGACCCCTGCTTCCAGAGAGTTGAAAGGTCAACATCGATCCCGGCGATCAGCAGGAACATCACGATCGCGAGGGTGGCAATCGCATCGAGTGCGAAGGAGTTGGGCCCCGAGCTGGGGAAGAGAAAATTGAAGAGATCAGGGGAGAGGGTTCCGAAAACGGTTGGGCCAAGCAGGACACCGGCAAGAAGTTCGCCAAGCACCGGGGGTTGGCCAAACTTCCGGACCAATTCGCCAAGACCTCGCGCAAGCCCAAGCAGCAGGCCAAGCGAGAGAAAGAGTACGAAGATGTTCTCAGCGCTAAGTGTGCTCAATCGTAGTCGCTCCGTGGGGTTGATGACTGGAAGCCGCGTAACACGAACGGAGTGCGATCAATGATACGCACGACTCGTTGCCAGTGCAAAGAGGCGAAAGTGCTGGGAGGTTTTTCAGATGCCACGGCGGCGAGTGAGTGACGATGGTCCAATCCCTGATCGCATCTCGAAGATTTGCGGCATTGCGCGCCGCCCCGAAAGCCCCGTTGCGGCAGGTGATTCCGGGAGGTGAATGATCCAGATGGATCAACGGGTGACAGACGCAGTATATCCTCCTCCTCCGCCAGACATCTGAACCCTTCGTCGATCGGCTTCGTTCGAATTCTCCGACCGCAACCGATCTCATTGTATGCTGTACAGTTCGACCCTACCTTCACCCTATGCTTCAAAACAGCCCGCCCCACCCACGTCCACCCTGGCAGAACCTGGACCAAACGGTCGAGGCGGGTACCCTCTATGTGGTGTCCACACCCATCGGCAATCTCGCGGACATCTCCTTGCGTGCACTGCACATCCTGGAGCAGGTTGACCTGATTGCTGCAGAGGATACACGTCACACACGATTGCTGCTCGATCGTTACGGCATCAGCACAGCGATGCGTTCCTACCATGAGCACAATGCCCTGAAAGTGCTGCCCGGCCTGCTCGATCATCTGGTATCGAACGGATCCCTGGCGCTTGTCAGCGACGCCGGTACTCCGGGGGTTTCCGATCCGGGCTTTCGTCTGATCGCTGCCGCCCTCGAGAAAGGAGTGCCGGTGGTCCCGATCCCGGGCGCGAGTGCCCTGCTCGCTGCACTGGTGCCTTCCGGGCTGGCCCTGGATCGATTTGTCTTCGAAGGATTTCTACCGAAGAAAAAAGGGCGCGCAACTCGTATCGCCGCCCTCTCGAATGAGGAGCGGACAATCATCCTCTTCGAATCGCCCCAGCGACTCGGCAGAACTCTTGCCGATCTTGAGGTTGCACTCGGAGGGGATCGTCAGGCTGTTGTGGCCCGCGAGCTGACCAAAACCTTCGAGCAGTTTGCCCGTGGTACCCTTCACGAGCTGACGGCTCACTACTCTGAAACGACAGCCAGGGGTGAAATTGTGCTGGTGGTTGAAGGCAACACGAAGCGTGTGCGCCGAGCATCATCCGGAGGGGGGGTGGCATCAGAGGGATTGGAACTGGATGATCCCGGCGGTGGTATCCCGGTGGTCGCGGTGGGGGATGTGCGACAGGGATTCAGAAGAAAAAGCAGGAAGAAACGCGGATGACCGATAGCCGTTCCAATAAAGGTGTGAGAAAGGTACGCGCCCTCTACAATCCGAAATCCGGGCTGGGATTGAACTCCGCCGAGACCGTTCGGAATGCGCTCCAGGAAACCTGGGATGTCGATGGGATCGATCTGACCTATCAGGTGTCTCTTAGCGCACAGGATGGGATCGCCAAGACACTTCGCGCGGTTGAAGATGGTGTCGATACGGTCATCGTCATCGGTGGGGACGGCATGGTCAACACCATTGGCTCGGCGTTGGTGGGCAGCGAGACTGCGCTGGCCGTGCTTCCAACAGGAAGCGGCAATGGTTTCGCACGTCACTTTGATATCCCGTTGTCCCTTGAGAAAGCGGCACGTGCGCTGGCGACTGGGAGCCGTCAGAAAATCGATGTCGGGTTTGTCGATGAGCGTCCTTTTTTTGTCACTTGTGGACTGGCCTGGGATGCCGACCTGGTGAAGAAATTTGAGGAGTCGCCGGTTCGTGGGGTGCTGCCATACGTTTTCGCGGGCATCTATCAGTGGTTCCGTTACGAACCCGAATGGTTCGAACTTGACCTGGATGGCGAGGCGATTGTCGCGGATCAGCCCATTGTGCTGACTGTCGCGAACATGACCCAATATGGTGGCGGGGCGAAGATCGCGCCCGATGCCAGCCCGGTCGATGGTATGCTGGAGTTGGTCGAGGTATCCCAGATCGACCCGGTCACATTCGTAACACAGGTACATCGTCTGTTCGATGGTTCATTGCGGAGCATGGAACAGGTGACGATGCGCCGCTTCAAACGGATGGTCGTCCGCCGACAAAGGCCCGGGGCCGTGCAGGTGGATGGCGAATTGCTCAAGAAGGATCGTGAGTTTGTCATCGAGGTTCGCCCCGAGGCCCTGACCGTGCTGATTCCCACCTCGCAGACACAAACTCGACCGACGCACCGGCTGAGACGCAGTGGGTGAACGGTGAAGAGGGGAGTGTTGCGCCTCACAGAACTGTGTGTGGATGGGGATTTTTGGCGGTCTGGTCCAATCGGAGATGGTTACTTCATGCCACCTCGGCCGCACGTGACCGCCACAAGACAAAGAGATTGAATCGACCCCCGTTTGATTGAAAACAAATGCGCTGGATGGGTTCACAGAGGAACGATATGTGTTCTCGAAAGTCTCAGGCGCTTTCACTGGCGGCAGGTCTCCGCTTCGCCAAAGACCAGCCGGAACACTGGACTTGTTCTGCCACAGGACGATAAAGCCGCAGGAATTGGATAAAGGGAGTGCAGATGAGACACAATAGCTTAGCGCATTTGTTGTTGGCCGGGGTCGCCCTTGTGCTGCTCGCAGGGTGTGCTCGCGAATCCTACGGCCCCAGCCCACAGGTCACTTTCCTCTGGCAACAGCATCCTTCGCCCTGGTCCCAGCAGGCGGCGCAGGCTGCCGCTCAGGATGCGAAGGGATTGCTCGCGACCCATCCCGGTGACATGCAGCTCCATTTCTACTACCAGGATCGGCTCGGCAGCTTCAACGAAGAGTCGATGATTGCGGAGTACCAGGCGATGCTGGCCCGCGACACAACCGATGCACGCATGATCCTGCTCGAGGCTCGCGCGGTTGGCGGACGTAACCGTATGGCGGACAGGCTGAAGAAGGCGGCGGAGCTTGCCCCACGTGACCCGTATGTCCTCACCTATGCGGCCTGGGCATTGCTTCGCAGCCGTCCGGTCGAGCAGGACAAAGCGCTCGCCTTTGCCCGCCAGGCTGTGGAAATCGCGCCAGAAATGGGCGAAGCTCACGAAGCCCTGGCTCGTGCGTTGCTGGAGTACGAGTCCTATGATGAGGCGCTCGCCGAAGGTGAAAAAGCGATCCAGTTGAACCCCTGGTCTTTTGACCCGGTGCAGGCTACAATCCAGATATTACTGAAGTTGGAACGACCTGAGGCGGCGTTGCAGAAGGTCGAGGAGTTCGCGGAAACCCAGCCCCTCCATCCTTCAGCGCTGCGCTACCTGGAACGTATGTATCGTGAAAAAGGCGAGTTGGAACGGATTATTGACCGAAAACGGCTGTCCGCGCAGGCAAACCCGGAGGAGGGGTGGGCGTGGCTGGATCTCACATCAACTTACCTGGAACTGGGATGGATGGACAGTGCGTTCAGTGCGTTGAACAGCGCGGCGGACGAAGGTTATATCGATCTCGACTACACCAAACGCCGTTTCAGTGAGGAACAGCTTCGTTCAATAGCGACACATCCGGGATGGTTGCGTGTACAGGCAAGAATGAAGCAGAAACGGATCGAAACTGCTGACGAAAGACGTCAGAAAGCGCTATCAGAGAAATTGGCGATCCCTGCTCCGGATTTTACCGCGATGACGCTGGATGGGAAGAGTGTGGGGCTTTCTGATATGGCTGGGAAGGTGGTTATTCTTGATTTCTGGGCAACCTGGTGCGGACCCTGCAAGCTGACCATTCCAAGGCTGAAGGAGTTCCACAAGGCAGGCGCCTTGGGCGCCGAACTGATTAGTCTGAATGTTTGGGAAAGAGTCTCGGCGGAGGAACGGCCCGGTTTGGTCGGTGAGTTTGCCCGGACTGATGGCATGAACTGGAGAGTGTGGCTCGGGAAAAATGAAACAGCCGACGCGTACGATGTCCTGGGCATCCCGACCTTTGTCGTGATCGATCGGCAGGGGGTGATCCGCTACAAGATTGTCGGGTATCAGCCCTTCATCGACGAGCTGCTCGGCTGGATGGTTGAGGATGTGGAAGGGGCCATGTTGTGAGGAAACGCAGGGTTCACATCTCAAGTTGGCATACCGACACGCTGGGCGTTCAGGTGAGGCGTGGAGCGGGGACGCTCAGGGGCAGACAACCTCGGCTCCAGCTTCCCTTCACAATCCTGGCAGTGGGGCTGCTGATTACCATCCTCACGGGGTGCGGGCAGCGAGAGCAGTACACCCTTTCGCCCCGGGTGCAGGAGTTGTGGGTCCGTCACCCCGCCCCCTGGGATTCCGCCTCCGCACGATCCGCAGCCCAGGAGGCGCGCGAGCTGCTGAAACGTCACCCGCGTGATTTCCAGCTCGCCCGCTATTACATGGACCGCATGGAGCAGCTCGATCCGAACGCCGTGGCGGTGGAGTTCAGCGAATGGCGGTTGAAGTACCCCAATGACGCCCGCTGGATGGTTCTCGATGCCCTCGCTGGCGCGACACGCGGCGAGCTGTATGACCGCACTGCCGAGGCGCTGGAAAAAGCGCCGGACGATCCCTATGTGATGCTGGCTCACGCACGTTCCATCCTCGGGAAACGGCCGGTGATGCTCGAACACGCGACCGACCTCGCCTTTTCCGCTGTGTCCAGGGCACCAGATCTGCCGGAAGCGAACGGGCTGCTCGCCTACATTCTGCTCTGGGTGGAGCAACCGCAGCAGGGTTTGGAGTTCGCACGGCAAGCCGCCCGTCTCGATCCCAACGAGTTTCGTTATGTCGAGACACTGGCCCTGATCCTGAACAAGCTGGAGCAAAGGGATGAGGGCATCCAGCTGATGGAGGAGTTCCAGCAGCGTCATCCGGGTAATCCGCAGGCGATACGCACCCTGCTGGACCGTTACCTCGCCGGGCGTGACTGGGAGAAAATGGTTCCCCTGAAACGGCTGGCGGCGGAGGCGGACCATGCCGGGGGGATGGCCTGGGTCGAGCTGGCGTTGATTTTCCAGAGGCTGGGCTGGATCGATTCCACCTTCGCAACCCTCGAACAGGCGATCGATCAGGGGTTCATCGACCGTCCCTTCCTCGATTTTGCCTTCGAGGAGGATCTCGGCGCCCTGAAACGTGACGCCCGGTACAAGGCGATCGTCGACAAAATGGCTCGGACGCGGCGAGAACGTGCCGACAGCCGGAAACGTGAAGCCCTCGGCGATCCCCTCGCTCTGCCCGCCCCCTTGCTGCGTGCCACCGCCCTCGAAGGGTATCCTGTGCAATTGGATGACTTTCGCGGGAAGATTGTGATCCTTGGTTTCTGGTCCACCTGGAGCGGATGGGCGAAGATTGTCGAGCCACGGTTGCTTGACTTCAACAAACAGTTGCCGAACGATGTTCAGTTTATCGGGGTGAACGTCCACGAACGCGCCGGGGCGGATGTCCGGCCCGAGCTGGTCAAACGGTATGTCGAGGACCGTGGCCTGACCTGGCCGATCTGGCTGGCGGACGAGGTAACAGCTTCGCGTTTCGGCATCCAGGCGCTGCCCTCCTACCTGATCCTGGACCGGGAAGGCGTGATCCGTCACCACATCATCGGCTATACGCCGTATGTCGACGAGGTCCTCGGCTGGATGATCGATGATTTGCGTCAGGAGGTGTACGCACAGGGGGAGTGAGGCGGTGATGTTCTGTGCTGTATGCTGTCGCTCCTCCAGCTGCCGAACTGTGCCTGGTCGATCCCGGCAGAGCAATCCGGATCGACCGCGTGAAACACTGCAGCATGGAATCTTGCCCGATGATGATAGATGAGCTTTTTCCTGACAGGATTCAGATGCTGGAGAATCTCTGCCTGACATCGCATGAGGTTGAGTGAGTGAAGGTGAGGGGATAGAGTATGCTACGTCTGTCACCGATTTTCTGCATGTCGCAAAATCCATTTGTATGCATAGTGATGTATTGCTGGTGAGATCATAGCATCGAAAACGGTAGAGCGAGAATCTGCTGTTTCATCGGAAGTGCGTTATCTCCGGCGTAAACCAGATAGCTCTGTTTCACGTGCTTTTGGAAGTCAGCCCTGAACTGATTCAAACCCGATGTGAGATCCGACTTCGGAGTTGCGGTCGATTTGATTTCTACTGGCACAATGGAATCTCCTTGGCTCTCGAAGGGAGTATTCACCCGTCTGTCCCATCTATCCTCATCCTCCGCTTTGCTCTTCTGCTAAAAACACTGCCGTCTGGTGGGACGATGTGACACCTTCCGATCGGCATCTCTGGCCCCTTCAGCTTTGACACGGTTGTTCGCCGCTCCTATCTTTCCCGCGTTGTAAGAACCAGCACCGGAGTTGTCCCATGGCCACACCCCTCTGGCAGCCCGACAGGGAACGGATTGCCCGCACAGAGATGAAACGGTTCATCGAAAAGGTGAACGTTCAGCACGGGTTGAAGCTCGCTTCTTATGAAGAGCTTTACGAGTGGTCGATCACTCAGCCGAGTCAGTTCTGGGGTGAGATTGCGGAGTTCGGGGGCGTGCGTTTCCACCGTCAGCCGGATGCCGTGTACGAACCAGGGGAGACATTCCAAGCAGCGTCATGGTTCCGGGGCGCGACACTCAATTTTGCCGAGAACCTGCTCCGGTATCGTGACGAGAAGCCCGCACTGATTTTTCGCAACGAAGCGGGGGATCGTCGCGCCCTGAGTTACCGTGAACTGGCGGACGAGGTGAGCCGGGTGGCGCAGGCGCTGCGTCATCTGGGCGTGGGTCGTGGGGACCGTGTGGTGGGCTTCATGCCGAACATGCCAGAAACGGTGATCGCCATGCTGGCGACATCGAGCATCGGTGCGGTCTGGTCGTCCTGTTCGCCCGATTTCGGGGTGAAAGGAGTGCTGGACCGTTTCGGGCAGATCGGCCCGAAGGTGCTGTTCACGGCCGATGGATACCATTACAACGGCAAGCAGATCGACAGTTTGGAACGTGTGCACGATTTCCTCGCTTCGCTCCCGACTGTCGAACGGGTGGTTGTCGTACCGCACCTCGCGAGTGTGCCGGGGCTGGATGGATTGGACCGTGCGCAGTCCTACAAGGAGTTTACGGCACCTTTTATGGCTGGCGAGATCACATTCGAGCCGCTGCCTTTCGATCATCCGCTCTACATCATGTATTCCTCGGGGACGACCGGCCTGCCGAAGAGCATTGTGCACGGCCAGGGGGGGACGCTGCTGCAGCATCTGAAGGAGTTGGTGCTGCATACCGATCTGCGCCGCGAGGAAACCATCTTCTATTTCACCACGTGCGGCTGGATGATGTGGAATTGGCTGGTCAGCAGCCTGGCGGTGGGGGCGACTGTGGCGCTCTTCGACGGTGCGCCTTTCCATCCGGACGGTCACACGCTCTGGCAGCTGGCCGAGGAGGAGAGGGTCCATGTCTTCGGCACCAGCGCGAAGTATCTGTCGGCGGTGGAGAAGGCGGGAATCCGGCCGGGCGCGGAACATGACCTGAGCGCGATGCGCGCGTTGCTCTCCACCGGCAGCCCCCTCGCGCCGGAACAGTTCGACTGGGTCTATTCGTCAGTCAAGCCGGAGCTGCAACTCGCGTCGATTTCCGGCGGGACCGACATCATCTCCTGTTTCGCCCTCGGCAATCCGATCGGACCCGTTTACCGTGGCGAATTGCAGGTGCGCGGACTGGGGATGGCGGTGAATGTGTACGATGAAGAAGGCCAGCCCGCAGGGAATCGTAAAGGGGAACTGGTGTGCGAGCATCCCTTCCCCAGCCGTCCGATCTACTTCTGGAACGACGATGATGGCGCAAAGTACCGGGCGGCCTATTTCGAACGCTTCGAGGATACCTGGACGCATGGCGATTACGCTGAACTGACGGAACATGGCGGTCTGATCATCTACGGCCGGTCGGATGCCGTGCTGAATCCGGGCGGGGTGCGTATCGGGACCGCGGAGATTTACCGGGTTGTGGAGACCTTCGACGAGGTGATCGAATCGATCTGTGTGGGGCAGGAGTGGGAGGGGGATGTGCGAGTGGTGCTGTTCGTGCGATTGCGTGAGGGGATCACCTTGGATGAAACGCTGCGTGCGCGAATCCGCCGCGCGATACGCCAGGAGGAGACACCGCGCCATGTGCCCGCGAAGGTCCTGCAGGTGAGGGATATTCCACGCACAATCTCCGGGAAGATCACGGAGCTGGCGGTACGTGATGTCATCCACGGTCGAGAGGTCAAAAACCGGGACGCGCTGCTCAACCCGGATGCGCTGGAGTTGTACAGGGATCTCGAGGAGTTGAGGCAATAAAAGGGGCTCAAAGCAAATATGCGGAGTGCTACTCCGCAGCCCGCCTCCGGTATTCATCCCGTAAATCGGACAAGCGTGTCTTTAATTGTTCCAGGTAGGGGTCGAGCTGATCGATTTGCGAAATCCTTAATCCCGCCAGCAGCAGGGGGCTGTTCTCGTAGGAAAGCCGTTCCGGCAGGCTGGTTTTCAGCTCGACCACAAAGCGGTGCAGGCGGGCGAGGTCCCGCTCTGCCTCAATCAATTCGAGTTCATGTTGCGCATGTGCAAGCTGGCGGGATGTTTTCTGGTAGTGCTGCTTCATGCCGAATCACTCTTCTCTTCCACTCACTCCACCGCGTGAATACCATCCCGGTCGATGCCGCCGATCGAGAAGTTCGGGTCGTTCAGGAACGAGGCAAAGGTCGCAATGAAGGTGACCAGCGCGGAAAGCAGATAGTCCTTGTCCGCGAACAGTTTCGCCATCTGGTTCTTGCGTTCAGCCCGCCCGGCGATCGCGTAACGGTTAAGAAAAAGGCCATCGAGACCGCGCGATTTGTCGCTGCGTGAGGCATGTACTTCAGTCGCCCCGCCACCGTAGCAGTATTCCATCGTTTCCAGCAGCATGGCACGCAACCGTGGCAAATCCGTTTCGCGGAAGGCGGCGATCAATTCGAGGGCGATCCACTGCGCCTCACGGATGCTGGCGATGGTGACGGCGTCGAAGAGACGGATGGTTGTGGCATCCAGCCTGTCCAGCCTCTCACTACGCAGGAGGGAGAGGAAGACAGCGTTTTTGAAGAGCTGCATCAGCAGTGTGCCGCCCTCTTCGTCGCTCGGGAGGAAATGGTATTGACGGATGTGCACACCGCGGAAATGGGGAACAAAGAGGATGTCGAAGATGGAACGGTAGAAATTGTACCGGATGACACCCGGGCGATCGATGTGGTTGTCGAGGGTGTTGTCGAAACGATCCGCCAGCTTGATGTGCAGCAGGTCGGGCATGGTCCTCGCGTGGCCAAGCAACTCCACAAGGTAGGCGTGGTAGGGCGTGCCGGGTTTTCGGGTGAGCAGGTCGAGACGTTCGCCGAGGTACCAGCGTTCTTCCTGGCTGATTCGTTCCTGTAACTCATCGAACGCCTGCTCAAACTCGGCCCGGTTCTTTTCGGGGATCATATCGAGCTGGAGGTCCTCGCCCTTGTCATGCAGCAGTGCGCCGAGCAGGTCGAGGATTGATGGGGAGTCCATGGTGCGTGCGAGCAGGGCGGCGGTCCGTAAGGGGTGTAACACAGCGAGTGGACCGATTTTGCGTTTGCTTTGGGCGTAGCCGAGTTGAAGCAAACGCAGCGCGAGCAGGAGGGAGGTCTCGTCGATGGATTCGAGCGGACCGACGACCAGCGAAAGCATCGCGCGGGGGTTCGGCTGTTTTGCGCTCAGGATGTAATTGATTTCGGCGGAGAGATTCATGAAATGCTCCACCGTGATCAACTCGCGCTCACGGTCCGTCTGTTCAAACGAATATGACATGGTTTGATCTCGTGCAGTGGGGGACAGAGGATAAGATAGGAAGGCTGCTGAGCTTGTGAAAGAAGGGCTGCACAAAGCTCTGCAAGGGGGCTCCTGTCGGGGACGGCAGTCGGTCAGCCCTGGGTGAGGGCACGGCCCCGTGACGGGCCGATCAGCAGGGTTTCATATATCAGGAGGTAGCTGGTGTAGCGGTCCGGGTCGATCTTGCCCGCCTCCACAGCCTCGCGGACCCCGCAGCCTTCAGAATCTTCCAGATGCAGGCAGTCATCAAATTGACAGGATTGCGCCGGATCCGCGAATTCAGGGAAATGGAGGTGCAGTTCCCGTGGTTCTTCAAGGACGGGATAAAACTCCCGGACACCGGGTGTGTCGGCGATGACCCCGCCGCCGGGCACCGGGTAGAGACGAGTTGCGGTGGTGGTATGGACACCCCGTCCAGTGGCTTCGGAGACCGCGGCTGTATCCAGATCGAGGTCCTCGATCAGACGATTGAGCAGGGTCGACTTACCCACCCCCGACGCACCGGCCAGCAGGGTGGTGCGCCCCTCCAACTCCACCCTCAGCAGGTGAAATCCCTCACCCGTTTCTGCGCAGACCCGCAGGACAGGGTAACCGGCACGTTCCCAGCGTGCGGAATAGGCGGTGATCTCGTCGGGGGTGAAGAGGTCAAGTTTGTTGATCAGGACGATCGGTTCGAGTCCGCCGAGTTCTGCGCCGATGATCATCCGGTCCACAAGCCGTGGGCTGACGATTGGACTGTGTGGGGTGGCGAGGATCAGGATTTGATCCATGTTCGCCGCAATCTCTTTGACCCGACCGAAGACATAACGGTGAAAGAGGGAATTGCGGGGCTCGATGCCGAGGATCCAGCCGTCGGAGGTGTCGGCAGAAGGGGTGAACTGAACTTGGTCGCCGGGAACGGGCGCCTTGAGAAGCGAACCCTTGCCGGGCAGACGGCACCAGTGGAGGCTCTGGTCATCTGCCTGCACGAGGATGCCCGAGCGGGCACGTGTCAGCACCCTTCCCACGGGCGCAGTGGAATTGCCGCGGCTCTCTTCGGTTCGCAGCAAGGAAGAGCGCTTCGCCTGCTCACGTTCACGCCGTTCGGCATCGCGCTTCATCCCCTTGAGCGTGCGCGCGATCCAGACCGCTTTCTGCTGCTCCTGCTTCACTTCACCTTTGCGGTAGTCGGCCTGCCGCTCATCCGGTGTCCGGTTGCGTCCTTTTCGGCTCATGGCATTTACACGAATGGGAACCAAATGAAGACGGCGGCGTCCCACAGGGCGTGGCTGACCACTCCCGGCCCGACGTGGCCGACCTTCAGGTAAAGGATGCCCCAGAAAATGCCCGCGACAGTGGCTGCGGCGATCAGGGTCAGGTTCAGCGAAGAGAAATGGACGGCGGAGTAGAGGAGCGTGGTCAGAGCGAAGCCTTTCCATGCACCGAAACGATGCATCATCGCACGCTGCACCCAGGCCCGCCAGAACAGTTCTTCGCCGGGACCGATGGGGAAGAGAAGCAGTGCGCCGATGAGGGAAGAGGACGCCTGCGTTTTGGTCGCATAGACATTTTCAACCCCCTCGCCACCATTCATGAAGGGGAGAATACGTACGAGCTGATTTCCCAGTGCGAAAATGAGGTAAAGCGCCCCAGCTGCCAGGAGGCCGAGCGCCAGGTGGCCCAGCCATTCACGCAACGAGCCCTGCAGGGTGTCGCGATAGACCAGCAGCGCACCGCCGCCAAGCACGAATGTCGCCGGAGCGATCACCCCCCAGAACGGTGTGCCCGGCACCGCGAAGAGGAAAAACCAGATCACGAATGCCACACCGATGGCGGTGTAAAGAAGGGGCCAGCCGCCGCGCGGCAAGCCCCGAATCGATTCACTACCTCGCAAATTCATCCTGTCGCCTAAAAGAAGTGCCCCAGCACGATCCCGATGGTAAAGAGGATGCCGAACTGGAAGTGAAGCTGGGCTGTCATCACATCCACCATCGCCAGGTGACCGCGGTCGTTTTTGAGTGAATCCTGGATGATCCTGTTCACTTTCAGCGCTGCGGGGATGGAGACGATTGCCAGCAGAGCCCACACCGGCACCTTCTGGAACAGAACCAGCATGGCAAGGATGGCATAGGCGCCGAACAACATCCCCGCATAGAGGATGCGTGCCTTTTTCCGTCCGAGGATGCTTGCCTGGGTATGGTATCCGGAGCCGGTGTCATCCTCAATGTCACGCAGATTGTTTGCGAAGAGGATTGCCGCCACCAGCACGCCGACCGGCAGGCTGACCAGCAAAGGCATCCACTGCAGGGTGCCGATCTGGACAAAATGTGCGCCCCAGACCATCAGGGGACCCATCAGGGCGAAGACAAGAAATTCGCCGAGGGCGCGGTATTTGTAGCCCACCGGACCCGCAGTGTAGAAATAGCCGCCCGCGATTCCGGCAAGGCCAAACATCACGATCGGCCAACCGAGACGCATCACCAGGAAGACACCGATCAAGGTGGCGATGCCAAAGGCGATCAGGCCGCCACGAAGCACATCCGCCGGCTCCATCACCTTTTCGACAAGGATCCGGCTGCCGCCGAATGTGTCCTCACGGTCAACACCCTTTTTATAGTCGAAATAGTCGCTGACCAGGTTCGTCCCGGCGTGCAGAATCATCCCTCCGATCAGGGCGGCGATGAGCATCAGCACCTGCACCTGGCCGGTTTCGTAGAAGGCGAGTGCGGTGCCCAGCAGAATTGGTGTGGCGGATGCGGTGAACGAAAAAGGCCGTGCCGCGCGCGCCCAGGTTTGAAATGAGTATTTGGCCATGATAACCTCCGGATTGGTGGGGGAATACCGCGTGGAATCCACATTGCCGCACATCAGGGTTCCGGCAGTATCTCCAAATCCCGTGAGACGATTGCCTGCTCTGAATCCCGGGGAGATCCCCCCACCATGCCCGGGAAGATTGAACGCCCTGAATATAGAACGCCGCGCCGCATCACAAAAGGCACGAATCCCTTGCTGAGAGGATTGTTCGAGAATCAGAGACTGACCGGTCCTCGTCAGCCTTTCACCATGATTCCCATTCCGAGCAGGAAGGGGCGGACCTTGTCGCGCTGGTCGCCCTGAAGCTCTGCAATGTTGTCCTTTGTCGTCCCCCCAACACCACAAACGGTCTTCAATCTTCGGGACATCTCCTGCACATCTTCGCCAGCCACAGAGCGGAACTCGATGATTGTGACAGACTTGCCACCGCGCCCCTTACGCTCCAGGCGTACTACTGCAACCTGTCTGCCGCCGGGCTTGGCATCCGCCTTCTCCGGCTCACTTCCCCAATCAATGGGCGAGGGGTTGGTGCTGTACACCAGGCCATCGGAACGTTTCGGTTTCGATTTCATCGGAGAAGCCCTTCCAACATCTTGCTTTTTCAAAAGAGTACAGGAAAACGAGTGGCTCTGTTACCAGGATCGCATCACACGAAGATAATCGCCACAAGCATCGCAGAATGTTTCGTGAGACGATATACTGGAGGAAGAGATGATCCGGGCAACTCGACAGCATGGTCTCTGAGCGCATCTGAGAGGCAGGTGCATCAATTCAAAATGAATGCTTGCGAATCTTTTTGTTTTGGGTTGAAAACAATGCATGTATGATTCATCAGATATTGTGAGGTATGCAAACAGAACTGTCCGGTTCGATCTTTGCGTATGGAGCCTGGAGCTCTTGAAATAATAATGGCTTGATTCTCTCGAGCCGTGAGTTGAGATTTCGGTTGGACACTTTTTCTCAGCCACGACAGGAGGATCAAGCCATGGCAAAAGGTACAATTGTTCTTGGGCAGTTGCTTGCACTCATTCCATCGGGGCTCTTTGACAAGCTTGTCACGCAGTATAACGTCAACAAGGGCGTACGGAAGATGACTGCCACCGCCCATTTCGCGGTGATGCTGTTCATCCAGTTGGCCGGTTTGCCGTCGCTACGCAAAGCGGAAACAGCGACGTCCGCTCTGACACCTGCCCAGCGCCGATGCAGACTGATCCATGCTTGCCGTTCCACTCTCGCCGAAGCCAACCTGCGGATCTCGTGGCAGTTCTACCGGGATTTGTTCCAGGGGCTGCTGGCAATTGGCCGGGACCAGTTCAAACGTCATGCATTCGACCTTCCCGGCAAGATTCTCAGCCTCGACAGTACGGTCATACCGCTCTGCCTGTCGTTGTTCCATTAGGCCGAATACATAACCCGCAAGGGCGGCATGAAGCTGCACACTCAGTTGGACCATGATGGGTACATCCCCACCGTCATCCGGGTGACCCCGGCGAAGGTGCACGACATGGTCGAGGGACGGAAATTCAGCTTCCATCCAGGCGATACACTCCTGTTCGACAGGGGCTATTTCGACAGTGGCTGGTTCCAGCAACTCAACGACAAACGAATCAACTTCGTCACACGGATCAAGTCCAATGTGCTTTTCGAATGGACCGAACGACGCAATTGCGACCGAAAAGCCGGCATCCTTGGCGACTGGATCGGCACCCTCGGCGGTTCCTGTGGCGAAAAATGCAAGGCGCCACTGCGCATGATCCGCTATCGGGATCCGGAGACCGGGAAGGAGCTGGAGTTCCTGACCAACCTGCTGGACATCAATGCCAAGGTCGTCGCGGACCTCTACCGTGAACGCTGGCAGATCGAACTGTTTTTCAAGTGGGTAAAACAAAACCTGAAGATCAAGACGTATCTTGGAACCGACCTGAACGCCGTGCTGGTGCAGGTCTGGATCGCGATGATCGCCTACCTGCTGGTCCGTATGACACTGCAAAAGGCACCGCCGGACGCTATTTCTGCTCAGAGGCTGCTGGTCTTCATCGCCGCACGCATCCTGCTCGAAACCCCGATAAACCAAGCGTGGAAAGACTTTCAAAGAACAAGACGAAAACAAGATGACCAACCTGGGTCACGAACAAGAAACACCTGTTAATCTACCGGACAGTTCTGTCTGCAAACACGTAATTCGGTATCAAAAGAATCCAAATGAAGAAGAACAGAAAGCAGTAAAAATGATTGTTGCTAATACGGATCGTTCGTGCAAAAATTGACCGGAACATAGTCCCCCCCTGACATTACCGCTTATTTAAGTAATACGATGCGTTGCATCGCTACCTGCTCCATGTAGTTAAGAACGACGAAGTAGATTCCACTGGCGACATTTCCCGTTGCCTGATCCATTGATAAAGGAATCTCATGGATGCCTGCGGGACAATGCTGGTTGAAAGAAACAACCGATTCGCCGAGTAGATTGTAAATCGAGAAATGAACTTTACCAGCCGAAGGAACCGAGACCCTTATGAATACAGTCGAATTAAAGGGCTGAGGATAGGTGTTCAAAATGGAGAATCGCGTGGGGGATTCAGAGGGGTCGGATTCAACCATCGCGTTGGTCGAAGTCAGATGGCCCTCGATGGGGATTTGGACCACGGGATGATAGAGGCTGTTTGTCAGAAGGGTGGCTACACCTTCAAGGGCACCGGTGTCCAGAAAGGCCGACTCGAGCGGATTGAGTGCAAACAGCCCGTTTTGTCCCGGGGGCAGGAAATCAGGGAGCTGAGGACTCAATGTTCCTTCTCGTGGCGGGTTACACGTCCACTCGATAGAATCAAGTGTCAGGAACAAGGTATCCATCGGGCTTCGATTGGTGATGGTGTCGCCTGTTTCAACACACGTTTCGGTCGTACCATGTATTTCGATTCTACCCGGCGAATGTAAAAAATTGGATTCCTCAAGGGCTCCCGTTACCTGGATGCGACGGTGGACGGTGGGATAATCTGGATAGCAGGGCACTTCGAAGGAAAGGACAATTTCCCCCTCGACAGCACCCGGTTCCGGGAAAGCGCCAGGTTGGGCGATTAGACGCAGTTGTGTCGTGTCGCCACCGTGGAGGGTAGAATCAAACTCGAGTGCAATCAGTTCGTTGTCAGGTTGTACAGTGTTCCATCGTAATTCAGCCTGTTCCAGAAAGAGGTCTCGCAAGCCGGTTGTGTCGCCATTCCAGATTGTGTCGATCGTTGCGACGATGGATTCACGGGTTCCGGAGAGCTGAATCCCCCCCGGACTTTCTTCGTAGAAAGGAAAGGAGGTGTGTTGCAGGTTCCAGCTTTGTGCGAAATCAGTGGTGCGCAGGATGACTTGTTCGAACTCCGGATCCTCTCCTGTGGTCCATTCATCATAGTAGGAGTAGAGGCAGAGCAACTCACCGGGCTGCCAACCTGCTTCATACTCGGCAGTACGAAAATAGTTTGAATAAAGTGGCGTTTCACCCTGAAAGGTCCACGTGCGCATGGTGTCCGTGGACAGATAAAGTCCAGGAATGGTGTTCAGATAAAGCTCACCCGGACTAAATCCACGAAAGAGTTCTACATTCCATGAAAACTGGTCGGATGTTGCCCGAAGCTGGAAAGTGTCACAATAGGACTCTGTGAAATAAAAACCGATTGAATCCCGATTGCTTCCAAGACCGGAGATGACCGCATAATCTCCCGCAGACCAGCCGATCGAAGATCTTTTTTCTGAGGAGGTCAAACTTCCTTCAAGCCCTCGATCCGGCATATTGATCCAGGTGGTCAGCGTGTCCCATGAATAGTAGCGATGGTAGTCAACTGCGATAAGTGAATCGACATTTGGAAGCCAATTGAACCCCCTGTCTTCGTAGTCGGGCATACAAAGTTCCGTAGTCCAACCGCCGTCAGAACTGATGAAATGCCCAGAATCCCAGAAGCTCAAGACGTCTAAATCACACTGATAATCAATCCTGCTTGCTTCGTCACGAAGGAGTGTGATCCGGCTTCCATACTCTTCGGCGATGGCCAAATGGTGAAACGTGTGCGAGATGTACCCCCACCCTGTCACATCCCCAGGAACATAAGTGACAATAAAGAAGGTACCTGGCTGACCTGTGCTTGCGATGGTTTCATTGGAAAGGGCGAAAGCGTTTGCGGGGTGGAGTAGATACAGTAGGAGGAGTACGGAAAACAGATTTTTTCGATGGGCGATTTGCATCTCATACTCTCGCAACCAGAACTACCATATAGAGCAACATCACGATCTTCAGTGTTTCCTGAAAGCAAGCGGCGATGGAAAAACCCACCTACAATGTACAATCCGTAAACCCCAGAACCACTTACATAGACCAATATTCTCAAATTGAGTTGAGCCTCCTGAAGTACTCCATAACTGAGTGGTTTTCGGGATCCGTTGCTGTGCTATCCACTCAATAACATAGATGTCACAGGGATAGAAAGTTCGAAGGACTGACCCCTGGAGAGGCATCGCCGACTATGCGATTCGTGCTCTGATTGAGTCGCATCACCTGGAAATTCATAGATAGCCGCATCCGGTGCGGGTGGTCGAGCTGGACGATGGCATGACCGACGTGCCGACTAATCCTTCTGTGCAGGCGTTCACCAGCAGCGGTTCCTATGGCACTCTGGTCAAGGCGGTCAATGACATTGCCACTCCCCGAAGGCAGAAGGTTGAACAGGTTGATGTCGAAGATACGGTTGCAGCCGGATCGACAGCCTCTGTGATCGCCTACACCAAAGCGGAGTCATTCTTCAAGGTTAATGCACGGGTGCTGGTCGATGGTCTGTCGAGGGTGTGAGGTGGACCCCATTTTTGGACAGGGGTTTTGAGATTTTAGGTGATGGATTCGTCCTGGTTCATGCTGCCTGATCTTGTTGTTGTGTCCGGTACACTTGATGAAGCGGTTATCGATCCAACGACCCTTGCTATCCATGCTGATCTTGCAGCCAGCATCCTTGAGGCAGGTGGTGAACGCTACGCTGGTGAACTGGGAACCCTGGTCGGTGTTCACGATCTCCGGGGCGCCATGGGTTACCAGTGCCTCGTTCAAGGCATCGACACAGAATTGTTGGTCCATCGTGTTACTGAAGCGCCACGACAACACCTTACGGCTGAACCAGTCCATCACCGCCACAAGGTAGCCGAAGCCCTTGGCAAGTGGGATGTAGGTGATGTCGGCGCACCACACCTGGTTCGGGTGGTCGATGACCAGATTGCGCAACAGGTACGGGTAGATCTTGTGACCTTCCGCCGGGATGCTGGTCCGCCGCTTCTTCGGGTACAGGGCATAAAGCCCCATCACTGCCATCAACCGTTGCACCTTCTTCCAGTTGACCTTGTGCCCTTCCTGACGCAGCAGGTCGCGCAGCATCCGTGACCCCGCATGAACATGTGCCATGTGCAGTTCATCGAGACGCCACATCAGCGTCAGATCCGCTGCGGATACTGGTCGCGGCGTGTAGTACACGTTGGACCGGCACACCGCCAGAAGATCGCATTGACGCTTCACCGACAACTCGTGCCCGCGGTCGATCAGCGATTGCCGTGCATCTGATCCAGACGACCGACCGCTTGCACTAAAAAAATCATTCTCCAGGGCCAGCTGACCGATCTTCGCCTGCATTCGCTTCACCTCGGCTTCGCTGACACCATCCCCTGCATCGCCCTTACCCGAGAACAGGCCCACCACACCTTCGGACAGTTGCTTCTTCCATGTCACAATCTGGTTGGGATGCACATCGAACTGAGATGACAACTCCGACAACGTCTTGTCACCCTTCAATGCCGCCAACGCTACAGTCGCCTTGAACTGCGCCGTCAACTTCCTGCGAGATCGCTTCATCGTTCGCTCCTCTTTCCGAGGGTAATCTACCCCCTTAAAAAAGAACGAATCCATCAACTAAGACACTGTCCGAATTTTGGGGTCCCCTTCTCCGCAACAACCAGAGGTGTTCATTTCACTGTCGGGCGTTGCAACAGGAGAGAGCGACCTGCAGGAACGTATCGAGGTACCGTCACGATTCGGCATTGTCGACCTCTACCCCAATCCATTCAACGATACCGCTTCGGTCATGACCGTCTTACCCTATGACGGCTACCTCTCGCTTCAACTGCTGGACGTGCTGGGTCGATCGATCGGCTTTCTGCACAGGGGGGAGATGCCAGCGGGCCTTTACTCACTGGATCTCACTGCCACCGGCCTCTCCAGCGGCATCTACATCATTCGAGCAGAATTCGGGGACGGGAAGCAGGACTGGGCGCGTACGGTGCATCTCAAACGAGTCACCATTCCACCTGAAAAACGAACCATTGTGAAGAAATGGGACAACTCGGCCGCCTGTCGCCCCATATTGTGAAACTTTTCCATTGGTTAGACTCTCCTCTCTTCAACCCTGGAAGATCAGGGAGATCATCCGTTTCGACGCCGAACCACCGACTATATCAGGCAGTTTACCTCCCCTTGTGAATGTTCGGTCAAGTTAACATTTAAGTGTTAGGAAATCCAAAGGTTTGCATTCCCGGCAGTGGTTGCTTCCACGGGGCTTGTTTTGTACTTTCCTCATGAAAAGAAGCCTGACAGGCGATTCTTCGGGGGGAGATGGCAGGCTTGAGTTGTTTGATCGTGGATCCAGCTTCGCACGTGGACGCCTGATTACCAGGTAGTGACGCCTGAGGATGATGTGAAGCCGCTTTTCCCGGAAGATCGTGAACTTTTTCTCTTTGTCGGCAATTACGGTTCCGGCAAGACAGAAGTGTCGGTCAATGTCGCTACGGCGCTTGCCCGTGCCGGGGTATTGCCGATTACCATCGCGGACCTCGACCTGATCAACCCGTACTTCCGTTGCCGTGAGGCACGTGAACCGATGGAAGCGCTTGGGATTCAGGTTGTCGCGCCGGGTGGGGATATGCACAACGCCGATCTCCCGATTCTGCTTCCCGAGGTAATGGGCGCGATCCGTCGCACGGATGGCCGGACAATCCTGGATGTGGGTGGGGACAATGTCGGGGCGACCGTGCTGGCCTCCCTGACACCGTTACTGCGTAATCGTCCGCATGAGATGTATTTCGTGCTGAACCAGAACCGTCCCTTCACAGATACTGTCGATGGTGCGATGCGTTTGATGGACGAAATCGAAGCGGCTTCGCGTCAACGTGTGACCGGGATTGTGGGCAATACCCATCTGATGGAGCAGACCGACCTGGAGATGGTGAATCGGGGTGCCGCATTCTGCGAGCAGGTTGGTAATAAACGCGGGATTTCCCTCGCGTTCGTCACCTGCCCGGAAGGGATCCTGCGGGAGGCGGGGTTGCTGCCGGATGGCTACAGCGATCCCGTGGGCGCTTTGCAGGTGAAAGGCCTGGAGACACCCGTGCTTCCCTTGCGCAGGATCATGCTCCCGCCCTGGTTGGGTGGTCCGGTCCCGGGGTCGATGGCGACGCACAGCCGGGATGGTTTTGCACGGTTGACCAGATAGCGGAGGGGTTGGCCTGTCGCTCGCGTGTGCGCGATCTGATGCTCGGGGCCGCTTCTGCGGTGCTGTGGGTGATAAACACGTTCTACCACGGTAGCAGGCAGTTTGATTCAGATGGGGGTGCTTCATTTGCGGGAAGCGCTTCCTTGTAATGGCTTGTCAACAGGTTTTTCATAGTGCTGAGGGTACGATGCCGCTGGTGACCATCAATCCGGAAGTCTGCAAGGGGTGTGAGCTCTGCGTGCTGGCCTGTCCGCAGGAAATCATCACCATGGCCGACACGATCAACACAAAGGGGTATTTCTACGCCAAGGTGTTTGATCAGCCGCGCTGTATCGGTTGTCGGCTGTGTGCCATCACTTGCCCCGATGTCGCGATCGAGGTCCAGGTGAACGCGGTGCAATACCAGTACTTCCCTTATTGATATGCCACAGACCCGGAAGCATTCACCGGGACAGAGTGGAGTGTGGAGATGGTAAGAAAGTTGATGAAGGGTAACGAGGCGATCGGAGAGGCCGCCATTCGTGCCGGATCAAAGTACTACTTCGCATACCCGATCACTCCGCAGACCGAAGTCGCCGAGTACCTGGCGAGACGTCTGCCCGAAGTCGATGGTGTATTCCTCCAGGCGGAGAGCGAACTGGGCGCGAGTAACATGATTTTTGGTGCGGCCAGTAGCGGGAAACGGGTTTTCACCTCGTCATCCTCCCCGGGTATCAGCCTCATGAGCGAGGCGCTCTCTTACATCACCTGCGCCGAGCTGCCCTGTGTTTTTATCAATGTCTGCCGAGCGGGGCCGGGACTTGGCGGCATTCTGCCCAGCCAGGGTGACTACATGCAGGCGACTCACGCTTCCGGGCATGGGGATTTCCACTTGCTCGTGCTGGCGCCCGCCACAGTCCAGGAAGCGGTCGAGCACATGATGCAGGCCTTTGACCTGGCGGACAAATATCGCAACCCGGTGATGATCTTCGCGGATGGTTTGATCGGCCAGATGATGGAGCCTGTCGATTTTGACGCGGTCCAAGTGGGCCAACCGGCCGATCACGGCACCTGGGCTGCTACCGGGGCGAAGGGGCGTAAACCTCATATCATCAAGACCCTCTACCTCAATCCGCTCGACAACGAGAAACACAATCACCATCTGGCGGAAAAGTACCGTGCCATGGACAAAGCGGAACAACGCAGCGAGTTCTATGGCGGCCTCGGAAAGCCCGAGTTGATCATCACCGCGTTCGGCACCTCGGCGCGGGTCTGTAAAACAGCGGTGGACGTGCTCAATGGTGAGGGGATCGACATCGCGCTTTTCCGTCCGATCAGCCTCTACCCCTTCCCGAAGGTCGCCCTGGCGAAACTGGCAGCGAAGGCACATGTGAAGCAGTTCCTCTCTGTCGAGATGAACAACGGCCAGATGATCGAGGATGTGCGTCTTTACACGAAGGACGCCAAGCCAATCCACTTTTTCGGCAGGCAGGGTGGAATTGTTCCCAGCCCGGAAGAGGTGATCGGAGTCGTGAGAAAGCTGTTGAAGAAGAAGTGAGATGATTCTCTCTTGAGTAGTAAACCCGACTTGCGAACAAGTCGGGCCATACAGCCTGGTCGGCGCACACGAACCACACGCGACCGATCGAGTGATTCAAACCGTGAGACAAGCATGGCGCTGAACACGATTTTCTGCCGTCCCGAAGCGATGACCGATGCGACAACCCATTACTGTCCGGGTTGCACGCACGGCATCATTCACCGGATGGTTGCCGAAACTCTTGATGAACTCGGGCTGCGTGAACGTGCCTGCGGTGTCGCGCCGGTGGGGTGTTCGGTTCTTGCATACAACTACTTCAACTGCGACTTCCTCGAGGCTGCCCACGGACGCGCACCCGCCTTCGCGACGGGAATAAAACGTGTCAGTCCGGAGCTGATTGTCTTCACCTACCAGGGTGACGGCGACCTCGCGTCGATCGGGACCAATGAAATCCTGCACGCAGCGAATCGTGGGGAAAAGATCACGGTCATCTTTGTCAACAACGCCATTTACGGCATGACCGGCGGCCAGATGGCGCCGACCACCCTGCCGGGCCAGGTGACAAGCACCAGCCCCTTCGGCAGGGATGTTGAGCTGGCGGGCTGGCCGATTCGTATCCGTGAGTTGCTCAGCACCTTACGCACTCCGGCCTACATCGCACGTGGCAGCAGCCATAGTCCGCAGTGGGTGATTCGGACCAGGCAGTACATACGCAAGGCTTTTCAGTACCAGGTGGAGAACCGTTGCTTCAGCCTTGTCGAGGTGCTTTCCACCTGCCCGACCAACTGGGGGATGACCCCGGTTGAATCGACAAAGTGGCTGGCAGAGAAGATGATCCCTTACTACCCGTTGGGCGAGTTGAAATCGCCGGATGCGGAAGATGCATTGGTTGGGAAGATGCTGGTGTAGCTCTGTGGTAGATAGCTTGACTGTCAGGTCTTTCCTTCGTCCAGGGCCGGGCAGATGACAAACCGTCAGGTCCTCAGAGCAATCCCGGCCTGACGGAACAGTGGGGATGAACAATGCAGCGTGAAGTGAAATTCGCCGGGTTCGGAGGGCAGGGAATCCTTTCCGCGGGTCATTTCCTCGCCGATGCAGCACTCGCCGAGGGCAAAGAAGTCGCCTGGGTTCCCTCCTACGGTCCGGAAATGCGTGGCGGCACCGCCTATTGCACGGTGGTTGTCTCCGACACGCCGATCGGGAGCCCGGTGGTGAACAATCCGACCGACCTGGTGGCGATGAATCGTCCCAGCCTCGAAAAGTTCGAGGATACGATCGTTGCGGGCGGATTCATCCTGATCAATTCCAGCCTGATTCCGGACCGTGTCCACAGGAGTGACGTGCTGGAAATCCTTGTCCCCGCGAATGACTCAGCCATCGCGCTGAAGAATAATCGCGGAGCGAACATGGTCGCCCTCGGCGCGTATGTCGCATGCAGCGGGATTGTGAATCTGGAGACGGTCATCCACATGGTGCCCGAGGCGTTTGCGAGAAAACCGCAATTCATCGAATCCAATATCGCCTGCATCCGTGAGGGGGCACGTATCGCACGTAAAGCGCTGGAGGCGGTGCTATGAGCCCGAAGCGGACAACAGAGAAGCCAGTTGACAACGGCCTGAACAGCCTCGCTGACCTCGAACCGGTGGCTGGGGAAACCGGCGCCAGGGAGCCGGCTTCGCCCTCCCTTGCAAAAGGGAAAGTGTGCGATCCGAACGATCCGGTCTGTCTGTGCGAAACCATGGACGACATCTTCTCCCACTACCCGAAGGACGAAGCCAGCCTGATCATGGTGTTGCAGGAAGTGCAGGACCGTTTCAACTGGCTGCCGGAAGCGGCGCTCGACCGTATCGCCGAAGAGCTGGACTTGCCGCGTGCCAGGATCCTCGCCGTGGCGACCTTCTACAAATCCTTCAGTCTCGATCCGCGTGGACGAAAAGTGATCAAGGTCTGTACCGGAACCGCCTGCCATGTACGTGGTGCTGGGATGTTGCTGCAGGAGTTTGAACGTGTGCTGGACCTGTCTGTGGGCGAAGGGGTGACCGAGGATGGCACCTTCAGCCTTGTATCGGTCAATTGTGTCGGCGCCTGCGCCATGGCCCCCGCGGTGCTGGTCAATGACCGTTATTACGCCAAGGTCGGCCCGGGCAACCTGGGCAAGTTGCTGACGAAGGAGCGGGAATCATGATCAAGCGGCCGAAAGCGTTCAAGAATCCCGAGCTCCTGCTTGACTATGTCCAGCGGGTGCAAAAGGATCGTGAATCCCGGAAAGTGGAAGTGCGTGTCTGCACAGGGCCTTCGTGTGTCGCCGGGGGTGCTCTGGAATTCCGTGATGAATTGGAGGTTGAGCTCACCGCCCACTCCGCCGAGCTGAAAAAAGCGGGCCTGACCGTTGGCACCAGCCTGATCGAGAAGTGTACGGGTTGCCATGGGATGTGCGAGGCGGGACCCCTGGTCACCATCGAACCGATGGAAATCTTCTACACCCATGTCAAACCGAAGCACGCGAAACAGATTGTCGAAACCACGCTGCTCGGTGGTGAACCGGTCAACGATCTGCTCTATAGCCTCGACTTCACCAAGGGTGGCGAGAAGGCGCGTCACCACAGCGATATCCCCTTCTATGCCTTGCAGAACCGGATCGCGCTGAAGAATGTCGGCACGATTGACCCGACCAATTTCGAAGATTTCCTGCTCAATGACGGATTCCGCGGGTTCATCAAGGCGATCACCACAATGACCCCGGAGCAGGTGGTTGAAGAGGTGGACCTCTCGGGTCTGCGTGGCCGTGGCGGTGCGGGCTTCCCCACTGGACGCAAGTGGAAGAGCGCCCTGAAGGTGAAAAAGGACCGTGTCTGGCTTGTCTGCAATGGGGACGAGGGCGATCCAGGCGCTTTCATGGACCGTGTCATCATGGACTCGGACCCTTACACCGTCATCGAAGGCATGCTGATCGCCGCCTATGGTCTCGGTGCGACCGATGGCTACATCTACGTGCGCCACGAGTATCCGCTCGCGGTCAAACACCTGACGATGGCCATTGAAAATCTGAAGCAGATCGGCATCCTGGGTGAGAACATCCTCGGCAGCGGTATGACCTTCAACCTGCAGTTGTCGCGCGGCGGCGGCGCATTTGTCTGCGGTGAATCGTCCGCATTGATGCGTTCGCTCGAGGGCAAGGTCGGCGAACCACGCGCGAAGTATGTGCGTTCGGTCGAGAAGGGGTTCAAGGACGAGCCCACAGTCCTGAACAATGTCGAGACCTATGCCTGTATCCCCTCAATCATCAACCGTGGCTCGGCATGGTTCTCCTCGATGGGGACGGCGAAATCGAAGGGGACCAAAGTTTTCAGTCTCGTCGGCAAGGTGAAGCAAACCGGCTTGGTTGAAGTGCCGATGGGCCGTACCCTGCGCGAGATCATCTACGACATTGGCGGCGGGATCATTGATGACCGTCCGTTCAAGGCGGTACAAACCGGCGGCCCCTCGGGCGGTTGCCTGCCCGCGGACATGCTGAGCCTGCCAGTCGACTTCGACACCCTGACCCGCGAAGGGGCGATGATGGGCTCCGGCGGGATGATTGTGATGGACGATCAAACCTGCATGGTCGATGTGGCGAAGTACTTCATCAAGTTTCTCAGTGATGAGAGCTGCGGAAAATGCGTGCCGTGCCGTGAGGGGCTTAAACAGGTCTACATGATCCTCGACCGGATCACACGAGGCGAGGGGAGGGAAGGCGACATCGAGCTGATCGAGAAGCTCTGTCACACGATGGAAGTCGCCAGCCTCTGCGCCCTCGGAAAAGGAGCGCCCTTCCCGGTGCTTTCGACCCTGCGCTTCTTCCGTAACGAGTACGAAGAGCACATCCACGAGAAATACTGCCGTGGCGGGGTCTGCACGGAATTGATCACCTATCACATCAATGAATCCTGCACCGGTTGCATGGTCTGCCTCAGGCATTGCCCGACCGAAGCGATCACCGGCGAACGGAAACAGTTGCATGTGATTGATGAAGACAAGTGCATCTCCTGCGGCATTTGCCGGAGTGTCTGCAAATTCGACAGCGTGGACATTCTGAGCGCGGGACGCAAGGTTGGTGTGCTGGAAGAGGTGAAGGCATAGAACGCCGTTCTGTCAGACCTGAAGCGTTGTGTCAGATCAGAAGATCTGACACACCATTCGCGCCAACAGCGCGATCAACCGTCAAGTCTTCGCTTCTCTACGGACTTGACGGAACGGACTAAAGAGGCGATGATGAGTGAGAAGAAAACTGTTCGGATCACGATAGACGGACGTTCGATTGAGGCGCCGGTCGGGCAGACCGTCCTCGAGGCGGCACGCACCCAGGGTATCGACATCCCGAGCCTCTGCTACCATCCCGGCCTCGAAGCATTCGGCGCCTGCCGTCTTTGTGTCGTCGAAATCCGCAAGCATGGCTGGACGCCTGATTGGAAGCAGCTTGTGACAAGCTGCCTGTATCCGGTCGAAGAGGGGCTGGTTGTCGAGACCCGTTCCCCGGAGGTGATGGAGAACCGGAAGGTGGTGCTTGACCTGCAGTTGGCCCGTGTCCCGAACAGCGAAGTAATCCGTCAGCTCGCGGCTGAGTACGGGGTTTTCGACACCTCCTACGAGAAACGTGAAAACGCGGACAACTGCATCATGTGTGGCATTTGTGTGCGTGTCTGCGATGCGATCGGCGCGCATGCGATTTCGACATTGAGTCGTGGCCCGGAGAAGTATGTCGATGTGCCGAACAAAGATGCCTGCATTGGCTGCCTCGCGTGCGCCCTGACCTGCCCGACCGACGCCATCG
>Ga0209164_1000812_pt1 | contig 53961 bp, 44 predicted proteins | sample MTBNYHSulfiMetaG_FD_187458 | JGI IMG/M metagenome (GOLD analysis project Ga0209164, IMG submission 187458) | Enrichment culture microbial communities from rom New York Harbor, USA that are MTBE-degrading - MTBE-NYH (New York Harbor Sulfidogenic)... | ecosystem: Environmental > Aquatic > Marine >... | reverse complement strand
GTCGCATGACCCCACACCGTCTCTGTGTCGGGATCGACGCCATCCACGGTCAGCTCGGTGACCACGGTCGACTTGCTGGTGGTGCCATCGGTCACGTAGACGATCTCGCCGGGGATGAGGTCGTACTCGACGCCGATTCCGAAGTTGCCCGAGTCGTCGGTGAACGCGCTCCCCACGAGGTCCTCAGGGGCCATTCCCCCGACGTAGACATCGACCACGGAGTTCGGCTCCCACTCCCAGCCCCAGACGCTCTCATCATGCGGGTTAACGTTGAAGCTGGTGTCGGGCACGCGCCAGCACACGACGGTGCTGTCGTTGTCCTCGTCCCACTGGTCGGCTTGGCCTTCAGTTCCTCGGCCGATATCACACTCGCCGTCGCCTTCACCTTCCGCCGGAGGTATCGAGAAGTCGGCGGACCAATCGCCCGAGCCATCGGCAACGACCACGCGCCACGCCATGTTGTAGACGTCTATCTTCACGTCGCTGCCAGGCTCAGCGGTCCCCCAGACCATTTCGGTGTCGGGGTCCACACCGTCGACTACCAGCGACGTGACCACGTGGGTCTTGGTCGTCGTCCCGTCACTCACCGTCACGGTCTCACCGGCCGTTAGGTCGTACTCCAAGCCGGTGCCAAAGTCGCCCCACTCATTGACGTCGGCGGTAGTCATGTAGTCGGGAGAACTGGTCTCGCCGATCGTGATGTCCACCGTCTCGGCCGCCCAGTCAGAACCCCAGACGCTGTTGTCCTGGGTGTTGACGCCGAATCGCGTGTCGGGCACGCGCCATGGGATGGACGTGGCGTCCCGGTCGTCGTCGTACTGGCTAGCCTCCCCGTCGGTGCCGCGCCCGATGTCGAAGGGCTGCTCCCAGTGTTCGCCGCCGGCGGCAACGCTGAAGTCCGCGCTCCAGTCACCTGAGCCGTCCGCGGTGACCACGCGCCATATGCCGGTGTTGGTGATGTCTACCTGCACGTCGACGCCAGGTTCGGCCGTACCCCACACTATGTCGGACTCGGCGTCCATGCCGTCGACCGCCAGCGCCGTCACGACTGTCGACTTCTCGCCCATCCCGTCCCTGACGGTGATCGCATCGCCGGGCGCGAAGTCCCAGGACAAGCCCGTGCCGAAGTTGCCGGATTCGTCGGTGCTCGCTGCCTCGGAGTGAATAGGGGTAGCAGGATCGCCGACGAAGATGTCCACGGCGGTATTGGGTTCCCAGTCCCATCCCCACACGGTATCGTCGCGCGGATTGACCTTGAACGCGTTGTCTCGCACGCGCCAGCCGATCTCGGTGCCGTCCATGTCCTCGTCGTACTGGCCCGCCTGTCCGTCAGTACCCGCCTGGATGTCGAAAACACGGTCCTGATGTTCCGGGCCTGCGGAGACGGAGAAGTCCGCGGACCAGTCGCCGTTTGAGTCAGCGGTCACAGAACGTCCGACCCAGTCCCCACCACCAGTGTTGACCTGCACGTCGGTCCACGCCTCGGCGGTTCCCCACACCACATCGGAGTCCGGGTCTACACCGTCGACGGTCAGCGCCGTCGCCGTAGTCTCCTTGGTCGTGGTCCCGTCTTCAACGGTGATCGTGTCGCCGGGCGCGAAGTCGTACGTGAGAGCGGTACCGAAGTTGCCCCCCTCATCTGTCGATGCTAGCTCGTGATGCGCCGGACTACCCGGGTCGCCGACATAGATGTCGACCGTCGTGTTAGCGGCCCATTCCCCGCCCCACACGTTGTCGTCGTGGGGGTTCACGCGGAAGAAGGTGCTCGGCACGCGCCACGGGATCGCCGTGGAGTCCATGTCCTCGTCTTGCTGGCGCGCCTCACCTTCGGTGCCGGGCCCGAGGTCGGCTGTTCCCTCGCCCGCGCCTTCGCCCGGCTCCACCGAGAAGTCCACGGCCCAGTAGCCGCTGCCGTCCGCATCGACGTGTCGCCACGCCATACCCCACGCATCCAGCTGTACGTTGCTACCAGGCTCGGCAGTGCCCCACACGGTGTCGTTGTCGGGGTCCACGCCGTCGACCGTCAGCGAGGTGACGTCGTGGGTCTTCGCGGTCGTGCCGTCCGTCACGGTAACCGTGTAGCCGGGCACGATGTCGTACTCCAGGTGAATGTTGAGGTTGCCCCATTCATCGGTGTCTGCGGTGGCCTCGTGGTCGGGGGCACCCGGATCGCCTACGAAGATGTCCAGAGTGATGCCGGCCGGCCACTCGCCGCCCCAGAGGTCGTCCGTGTCCGGGTTGACCGCGAAGTTCGGTGCGAGAACCCGCCAGTCCGCCCACGAGCTGTCGCCGTCGGCGTCCGTGTGCTCCACGAAGCCGGAGTCGCCCGGCTGGATATCGTATGCAGCTTGGTTGGGGTCGCCTCCCACGGCCACCGAGAAGTCGGCCTCCCAGTCGCCGTTTCCATCGGCGGTCACCGAGCGCCCGTAGCCGACGTCCCCGTGCACGCCCACCCACAGGTCGCTGCCGGGCTCCGCCGTACCGGTAACGATGTCGCTCGCGGCGTTCACTGCGACGGTCAGGGGAGTCACAACCAACACTTTGGTCGTGGCTCCATCATCCACCGTGACCGTCTCGCCGGGCTGGACATCGTACCCCAGCTCGCCGATCGTCCAGTCGCCGTTCTCGTCGGTGGGCACCGAATCCTGGAAGTCCGGCGCTGCGAGACTCCCCACCGTCACAGTGACGGTCGAGTACGCCGGCCAATCGTGCCCCCACGCACTATCGTTGTCGGAGTTGACCTTGAAATGCGGCGGGCCCTGCGCCTGCGCCGCCATCGGTGCGATCAGACTCGAGGGAATCAGGAGTAATAGGGTGCAAAGAGTGGAGACGACTTTTCGCGCAGTGCGCGTGTGAACGAGCGCCATCATGCCCTCCCTGACGTATGAATCGGGCGGGCGATGGCTGGAGTCAGCGAGGCGGAAGTCACGGGTGCCGACGCCGAGACTGCGTGGCAGAGACACCTGTGATCGATTCGCACCCCTGAAGCGGCCCACGTCCCCCCGTTGCCCTACGGCACGGAGTATACACCCCGCACAGGTGTCAGAGACCGCGTGAGGATGAAGCGGTCCAACCCGGTGGCTGGTAGATGCAGTACGGCTCGGACTCGAGGTAGTCTCCGGTGATCTCGAGCGCGCGGGCGCGGCACCCGCCGCACACGGCTTTGTACTCGCATGCGCCGCACTTGCCCTTGAGCAGCGAGTAGTCGCGCAGGTCGTTGAAGACCTTCGACTCGGTCCAGATCTGGCTGAACGGCTGCTCCTTCACATTGCCGAGTTGCATGTCGAAATAGCCGCACGGCTGCACGTCACCGGTGTGACTGATGAAGCAGAAGGTGATGCCGCCGAGGCATCCGCGCGTCATGGCGTCCAGGCCGTACTCCTCGCGCGTGACCTTCTTGCCCTCGGCCTTCGCGAGCTGGCGGATGATGCGGTAGTAGTGCGGCGAGTCGGTCGGCTTGAAGTGCAGCGGACTCGTCTTCTGGCGGTGGTAGGCCCAGGTGAGCACCTTCTCGTAGTCCTCGGGCGGCAGCTCCTTCTCGAGCAGGTCGGAGCCGCGGCCGGTCGGTACGAGCATGAAGATGTGGAATGCGTCGACGCCGAGTTCCTCGGCCAGATCGTGAACGTCGGCGACCTTCTCGTGGTTCATGGTGGTGACCGTCATGTTGATCTGCACGCCCACGCCGTGGCGCTTCGCGATCTTGATGCCCTCGATCGACTGGTCGAAGCAGCCAGGCTGACCGCGGAACTCGTCGTGCTCCTCGGCGGTCGGGAAATCGATCGAGACCGAGATGCGCGGAATCTTGTGCTCGGCCATCTTGGCGGCGATGTCGTCGGTGATGAGCGTGGCGTTCGTGCCGATGACCGGCATCGCGCCCTTCTCGTGCAGGTAGTCGATGATCTCCCAGATGTCGGGCCGCATGAGCGGCTCGCCGCCGGTGAGGATCACGATCGGGTTGGAAATCGTGACGATGTCGTCTACGACCGCCTTGATCTCGTCGAGAGAGAGTTCGCCCTCGTATGCGCCGAACTCGGCTGCAGCGCGGCAGTGCGCGCAACTCAGGTTACAGCTGCGCGTGATCTCCCAGGCGATGATGCGCGGGGCCTTGATGCCGGTGCGCTCCTGGTAGGCCTGCGCCTCGGGGCCGCCGCCGGGACGGAAGCCCATCGAGCGCGCGCCGCCGTGGCGCTGGCGCTCGACCGGCGGATGCCCGGCCGGCATGGCGCCGGTGGGGTGGCCGCCGGGGTGGCCGGCGATCGTTGGCGGGTGACCCGCAGGAGCCTCCGCAGAATGACCGCCCGGCGAAGCCGGGATGTCATCCGAGGACAGCGACGAAGGGTCGCCCGCCCGATCGCCTGCCAACGGAATCCCCACGCCGACCTCGCCGCAGCCGGCCTGGACATCGGCCATCTCCTGCTCGTCGATCGTAGGTGCGTCCTCGCCGAACTCCTCGCCGAGCTCCAGGTCGGGCCGGGCGTCAGGGTTTCCAACGTTGTCGGTCATCCGCGTGTACTCCTCGGTCTGCTGAAAGTGACTCGTGCGTGGCTGTAGCCAACTTCGTGCCTATCGCCCCAGGGTGGCCAGGGCCTCTTCCTTCGTGTAGTACGCAGCGCCGTCCATCCCTACATAGCCGACCTGCAACACCTCGAGCTGCTCGTCGACGAGGAACACCACGCCGGTGCGCTGCCCGCCTCGAGCGAGCAGGTTAGCGGTCGCCGCAGGGTCTCCGCGCCAGTCGACCCAATTCCGGCCCGCATAGTACGTCGTGATACTCACCGGCACGTATGCCGGCGCCTCGATGAACACGACCTCGTCGTCCTCGGCCTGGGCCGCGATCACCTCGGCGAGCTTCTTCGGCTCGGTGTACTCCCTGCTGTTCGCCAGGCCGAAGAGCCACACCGACGTCCCGCCCACCACCAGCAGCAGCGCCGCCGAGCCTAGCATCGCCGTGCTCGGGGAGAAGGCCTCTCCGGCCGCGTAGCGCGCGATCAGCTTGCCTGTGAGAAAACCGAGCGCAACGCTCAAGAACACCGCGGTCTTGAGGGTGTCGAAGTCGTGTACGACCGTGTGGTTGAACAACACGGCATGGTGCACGAGCACCGGAGCTATCGCAAGCGTCAGTATAGCCGCCGGCGGCGCGAGGCCCGCCGAGAACCGCCTCGCCTTTCCTCGGCCGATGAACCGGTCCCATGCGAACAAGGCCAGCGCGGCGACCGCGAGCGGCGAGACCGCAGACAGGTAGATTCGGAAGAGGCGTGCCCAGGAGGCCGGGTTGAGCAGGGAATGCCCGCCAGCCTGGTCAAGGCCGCTGCGAGCAGCGTAGCGTCCAGCGAACGTCTCGAACACGCCCGCGAAACCGAGCTGGGTCGAGTACTGGACAACGACAATGCCGAACGCCGCCGCCGCACCGACCAGCGCAGCGATGCCGATTCGCCGCATCACCGCGTCGTCGCGCCGCGCGAGCGCCAAGACCACAGCGACGCCCGCGAATGCGAATCCCAGCCACTCGGTGTAGGCCATGAAGAACGTAGCGGCACCCACGCCGGCGATCGCGTAGCGCCCCCAACGGCCCTCGCGATACGCGCGCGTCGCCGCGTACAGCGCAAGCAGGAAGAACGGCTGCACGGCACTGGCCGTCGTGTAGGAGTTCGACTGGTACCACATCGTGATGGGCGTGAAGGCGTATGCGGCGAAGGCCGTGGCGCCCGCGATACGCGACCATGCATCGGGGAGTTTGCGAAGCAGCTCCCGCACGATCAGGTACACCAGCACCGCGGACAGAAGGTTCAGCACGAGGTTGAACACGCGGACCGACATCACCGTGGGTTGGACGCCGATGGCCCGGTGCACCAAGAACGCCCACAGCGGATGTCCCGGCGGGAACGAGTAGTAGTACGCGTTCCCCTCCTCGTCGGCAGCTCCCGACAGGAACTTGTCGCCCGGGCTTGTGAGGGTGGTGCGCAACAGGTAGCCGCCGGATGTGGGACCGTCCTCCCACCACGCAGTCATGTGCACGAGCGTGCGACCGGTACCCTCTTCATGATGAAGGCCCATGGCGCGCTGCATGTAGGGCCAGCGAACCGCCAGACTCACGGCGAATACAACGATCAAGATGCCGATGACCGCGAGGCGCGGCCACGGCATCGGCGTGGTCCACGGACCCTGCGACTCGGCGTTCCCCATCCAGCCGCTACCCTTCGGCAAGCCAGCGAGCGGCGTCCTTGGCGTGGTACGTGATGATGAGGTCGGCGCCGGCGCGCTTGAACGCAGTAAGCGTCTCGAGCACTACACGCTGCTCGTCGATCCAGCCGCGCTCCGCAGCTGCCTTCACCATCGCATACTCGCCGGACACGTTGTAGACCGCCGTAGGGTAGCCGAACTCGTCTTTCACCCGGCGCAAGATGTCCATGTAGGCCAGACCCGGCTTGACCATGACGATATCGGCGCCCTCGAGAATGTCGAGCGACACCTCGCGGATCGCCTCGTCGGAGTTCGCCGGGTCCATCTGGTAGGCACGCCGGTCGCCGAACGCCGGCGCTGAATCGGCCGCGTCGCGGAACGGGCCGTAGTACGCGCTCGCGTACTTCGCGGAGTAGGCCATGATCGGGACGTCGGCGTAGCCCTCGGCATCAAGCGCGGTGCGGATCGCGGCCACGCGACCGTCCATCATGTCGCTGGGAGCAACCATGTCCGCGCCCGCCTCGGCGTGCGACACGGCCGTTTGCGCGAGCAGTTCGAGCGTGACGTCGTTGAGCACGCACCCGTGCTCGTCCAGTGCACCGCAATGGCCGTGCGAGGTGTACTCGCACATGCACACGTCGGTCACGACCATGAACTCCGGGTCGTGCTCCTTGATCGCCCGGATCGCTCGCTGCACGATGCCGTCCTCGGCGTACGCGCCCGAACCCGCCTCGTCCTTGGACTCGGGAATGCCGAACAGGATCACTGCCGGGACGCCGAGAGCCTTGAGCTCGTCTATCTCGCCGGCAAGCTGGTCCACCGAGATGTTGAACACGCCCGGCATCGAGGTGACCTCGACGCGAATGCCCTCGCCCGGCACCACGAAAAGCGGGTAGATGAAGTCGGCAGCGTCCAATGTGGTCTCGCGGACCATCGCACGCAAGGTCTCGCTGCGCCTGAGGCGCCTCATCCGATAGGTCGGGAACTCCATGGATAGCCTCCTAAGAGGTCAGCGCAGGGCTACTCGACGAACTTGTCGACATCGACCGGCTTCTCGTGTGCCGACGCGGCCGGAGCGGCCGGGGCGCTGGATGCCGACTTCGTCTCCTCGGCCTTGGCGCCGGTCTGGAAGTCGACCCACCGCTTGAACAGCACCACGGCCCACAGAGCGGCCACGATCATCACAAGCCAGTACATGAGCTGGATGATGGGCCCTGCGTAGTACACGAACTCCTGGAACTGCGCCTCGAAACCGCCTGTTGCCCCTACCATCGTCGCGTATCTCCTCGCTCCTCGTCGCCCGGTTGTGGGCGGCCTGTCGTCCGGTCCGGCCAGAAGTAGTCGAGGCGCCCTGAACGCTCCAGGCCGCCTCGACAGTATCTTGTGGTGGAGACGAGCGGATTCGAACCGCCGACCTCTGCCGTGCGAAGGCAGCGCTCTCCCAACTGAGCCACGTCCCCACTTGTAGGTGCCTCGTCGCCGGACCTACCGCCCACACGAGCGGCCACAACCGGGCCGAGAGCACACAATAGTCTGCCGAGCCACATGCTCGTTGTCAATTTGCCCCGCGGCCTCGCACATTATGCGAGCAGGCAGGGCAGATGCAACCTACTCGTTCGCAGCGACTTCGGCCTCGGTGAGGTCTGCCATGTCGGCCACCTCGCCCAGACCGATCTCCTCGTCCGTGAGATAGCATGCTGGGTCCGGCGCCCACAGGTCGCCGGTTGCTGCCTCGGCACGCACACGGAAGTTGCCGCCGCAGATCTGCAGCCAGCGGCACTCCGCGCACCGGCCGGTCACGTGCGGGCGCTTGTCCTTGAGCTTGCCCATGAGCTCGGAGGCCTCGGTATCGCCGCTCACGTCGGTCCAGATCTCGGAGAACGGGCGCGTGCGCACGTTGCCAAAGGAGAAGTGGCGCCAGAACTGGTCCGCGTAGACCTCGCCGTCCCAGCTCACGCAGCCGATGCCGTTACCGGTCGAGTTGCCCTGGTTCCACTGCAGCAGCTGCAAGACCTCCTCGGCACGCTTCGGGTCCTCCTTCAGAAGCTCCATGTACACGAACGGGCCGTCGGCATGGTTGTCCACGGTGAGGATCTCGGGCTCGAGACCCTTGTCGAACATGGCCTTAGTGCGGTCCATGATCAGCCGGACGGCTTGGCGAGTCTCTTCGTGGTCGAGGTCTTCCTTCATGAGCTCGGAGCCTCGGCCGGTGTAGACCAAGTGGTAGAAGCAGGCGCGCGGGATGTTCTCCGCCTCCATGATGTCGAAGATCTCGTTGATGTCGCGCCAGTTGCGCTTGTTGACGGTCATGCGCAGGCCCACCTTGATGCCGGCGTTCATGGAGTTGCGGATACCGGCGATGGCCTTGTCGAAGCTGCCCGGTATGCCGCGGAACTTGTCGTGGGTCTCGCGGCCCCCGTCGAGGGACACGCCCACGTAGGACAGGCCTACCTCGGCGAACTCCTTGGCCCGCTCCTCGGTGATGAGCGTGCCGTTGGTGGAGATCACCACGCGCATGCCCTTGCCCTTGGCGTACTTCATGAGTTCGAGCAGGTCCTTGCGGATCGTGGGCTCGCCGCCTGAGAACAACAGCACGGGGGCACCGTAAGCGGCTAGGTCGTCGATCATGGCCTTGCCCTCTTCGGTGGTCATCTCGTTGTCGTAATCGCGGTCCTCGCTGCCTGCGTAGCAGTGGACGCACTTGAGGTTGCAGCGCTGCGTGCAGTTCCACACCACCACCGGCTTCTTGTCGCGCGAGAACTGGAGCAATTCGCTCGGCAGCTGGGCCGAGTCGCGGTCGTAGCGCAGGACGTCGCCAGGCTCGACGGCGCCGCAGTAGAGCTTGGAGATACCTATCATGTGCGTGCATTCCTTCCTGTTGCGCGGAGCGACCGGCATCGCCCGCTCATTGCTGGTACCGGCGGTCTATCCCGCCGCGTAGTGGTCCACTACCGCCTGCACCAGGCCGGGGATCGTGTACTCCTCGGCCTCGACGCCAACGGTCAATCCCTTGTCTCGCGCTGTGTCGCTCGTGATCGGCCCGATCGAGGCCACGAGCACGTTCTCCATTGCTGAAGCAACGCTCGTGCCTTGCGGCAGCCCTTCGGTGGCAAGCTGGAAGAAGTTCTTCACGGTGGAGCTCGAGGTGAAGGTCACCGCGTCGATCGTGCCTTCTGCCAGCCGCTGCACCACAGACGGCTCGCCCTGGCCCAGCACCGTCTGGTAGACCGGCACCACGTCCACGATCGCGCCGCGCTCGCGCAGCGTGTCGGGCAGGACCTCGCGCGCCTCGAGCGCCCGCGGGACCAGGATGCGGCTGCCCTCGCCCACGCCGCGCTCGCAAAAGCCCTCGAGTACGCCTTCCGCGCGGTACTCGGCGGGCACGTAGTCGGGGCGGATGCCGCGTTCCATGCAGCGCGCGGCGGTCGCCGGGCCGATGGCCGCCACTCGGCAACCGGCGAGCTGACGGGCGTCGGTGTCCATCTCTTCCATCCGGCCGAAGAACCGCTCAACGCCGTTCACGCTCGTGAACACGACCCAGTCGTAGACCTCCAGGTTGCGGATGGCCTCGTCGACGGGGTTCCAGGAATCCGGGTCGGTGACCCGGATGACCGGGAACTCCAGCACCTCGGCGCCCAGGTCGATCAGGCGCACCGACAGGTCCGATGCCTGTGCGCGAGAGCGTGTGACCACGATGGTGCGCCCGAACAGCGGCTTGCTCTCGAACCACGAAAGCTGCTCACGAAGCGCCACGACCTCGCCGACCACGGTGATCGCCGGGGCCTTGAAGTTCGCCTGGGCCGCCTTCTCGGCGATGTTCGCGAGTGTGCCGGTGAGCGTTTCCTGCCTGGGCGTCGTACCCCAGCGAACGAGCGCCACCGGCGTCTGGGGCGAGCGGCCGTGCTCGATCAGGCGCGCCGAGATCTCGGGCAGGTTCTTGATGCCCATGAAGAAGCAGATGGTGCCCACGGCGGTGGCAAGCTTGTCCCACTTGACGTCCGTGGTCTCTTTGGTGGGGTCCTCGTGCCCTGTCACGAACGCGACGTCGGTTGTGACACCGCGGTGCGTGACCGGGATACCGGCGTACGCGGGTGCCGCATAGCCGCTCGAGATACCCGGCACGATCTCGAAGGGAATGCCGGCCTCGCGCAGCGCGAGTGCCTCTTCCCCTCCTCGGCCGAAGATGAACGGGTCGCCGCCCTTGAGCCGCGCTACGACCTTGCCGCCGTTCTCGGCGGCCTTCGCCACGATCACCGCATTGATCTCGTCTTGCGTGACGTGCTGCGTGAAGCCCTTCTTGCCCACGTAGATGAGCTCGGCGTCCTCGCGCGCGCCTGCAAGGAAGCGCGGGTTGGCCAGGTAGTCGTATACGACCACGTCGGCTTCGGCAAGGCACTCCATGCCGCGCACGGTCATGAGTCCGGGATCTCCCGGACCGGCGCCGATCAAGTAAACGATGGGAGCTCCCATCTTGGCGTCTTCCTCCTCGCGTCGGGGGTCGGCCTGGCGGCGCGAGCGCCGCGGTATCCTGTTGTTTCTCGCTACATGCCTGCCGGGGCATGTCACGCGTTGCTGCTGCAGCGGCGTGTCGAGCGGGCCGCGGCGCCGTACGAGACCACGCACGCGTCCGGTTCGCTACGTCTCGAGCAGCGCGTCGACCCTTCCCCCTGCGGCGTCCGCCGCCCCGCGTACCTCTTCGAGAATCTCGCCGGCGCCCAGCGACAGTAGGCGCTCGACCATCGCGTCGCCGAGACCCTGCGGGTCACCGGCGTCTCCGCACAACTGCTCGCGCACGATACGCTGCCCGTCCACCGAGCCCACAAGCGCGTCCATCACCAGCGCGCCTTCCTCGTAGCGCGCGTACGCGCCGATCGGCACCTGGCAACCGCCCTCGAGACGCTTCATGACAACGCGCTCGGCGGTCACGCACTCCATGGTCTCCGGGTGGCCGATGATCTCCATCACGTGGCGCATGAACTCGTCGTCATCGCGGATCTCGATGCCGATCGCGCCCTGACCAACGGCCGAGACCATCTGCTGGGTGGGGATGTAGCTAGTGATGCGGTCACCCCAGCCCATGCGCGTGATGCCCGCCGCGGCCAGCACGACAGCGTCGAGCTCGCCTTCCTCGGCCTTGCGCATGCGCGTGTCCAGGTTGCCTCGCACGTCCACGATATCCAGGTCCGGCCGGATGTGCGCGACTTGCGCTCGGCGGCGCAGGCTCGAGGTGCCGAGCTTGGCGCCTTCCGGCAGGGTCTCCAGGTCGTAGCCGGCGCCGCTCACGATCACGTCGCGCGGGTCCACGCGCTCGGGCATGGCCGCGATGTACAGGCCCGGCGGAAGCTGAGTGGGCACGTCTTTCATCGAGTGCACGGCAAGGTCCACGTTGCCGGCTGCCAGCTCGATCTCGATCTCCTTGGTGAACAGGCCCTTGCCGCCGACCTTGGCCAGCGGCACGTCGAGAATCTTGTCGCCGGTGGTCTTGATGATCTCGAGCGAGACCGGCAGCCCCGTGATCTCCTCGAGCATGGCCTTGACGTACTCGGACTGCCACAAGGCCAGCTTGCTGCCCCGAGTGCCGATCGCAAGCTCGGTCCTGTCTTCCGGCACGGTGATCCGGCTGTCGGTCACGCGGTTCTCCTGTTCCTTGGGTTCGCTCTGCATCCGGGCTACTCGGCGGCGGACTTAGGCGTCGTGCGGGTCTGCCGAAGCTCCCGACGGCTTCTCGCTCGCGCCCTTTGCTCGGCCCAGCAGCGATTTCAATAAGCCTGCATGAGGGCTCTTACCCTCCGGATTCAAGTCGAGTCCGTACAGGTAGCGCGCAGCCTCCACGTAGGCCACGCCGTAGCGCTCTCCCGCCACCTGCTTCAAGCGGTTGGTGGGACCGTGCAGCATCTTGTTCACGATCGCGCACGTGAGCGCATCGATCGTTTGCAGCTCCTTCTCGCTCAGCCCGCCCAGGCGCTTGAGCGCCTTTTCCAGCTCGGCCTGGCGAACCTGCTCGGCCTTCGAGCGGATCGCGGCCACAGTGGGCACGACCTCCATCGACTCGAGCCACGCCTCGAAGGCTGCCATCTCCTCGGCAATGATGATCTCGGCCCTCTCGGCCTCGCTCATGCGCTCCTCGAGGTTGGCCTCCACCACACCGGACAGGTCGTCGATGTCGTAGAGGAACACGTCATCGAGCTCGTTGACCTCAGGGTCGATGTCGCGCGGAACAGCGATGTCGATCAGGAACAGCGGGGTGCCACGCCGGCCACGCATTGCCTGGGCGACCATGTCTTGGGTGAGCACGCAGGTAGTGGCGGCGGTCGACGAGATGAGGATGTCGGCCTCGGCGAGCCGCTGGCCGAGCTCCTCGTAGCGGATCGCGTCACCACCGAACTGGCACGCCAGCTCGACCGCCCGCTCGTAGGTGCGGTTCGCCACAAGTACGCTGTTCACGCCGTTGCTCACCAGGTGCTTGGCGGTCAGCTCGCTCATCTTTCCCGCGCCCAGAATGAGCACGGTGCGCCCGTCAAGCGTGTCGAACACCTTCTTGGCCAGCTCCACCGCCGCGTACGAGATCGATACTGCCGCCTCGCCGATCGCGGTCTCGTTGCGCACGCGCTTGCCCACCTCGAAGCTTTGGCGGAACAGTTTGTTGAACACGCGCCCGGTACCGTCGTAATCGAAGGCGTACTCGTATGCCTCTTTCACCTGGCCCAGGATCTGTGCCTCACCGAGCACCATCGAGTCGAGCGAGGCGACCACTCTGAACAGGTGCTTGACGACCGCCTCGCCTTCCACGATGTAGAGGTAGCGGACCAGCTCATGGCGGTCCAGGTCGTGGTAGTCGGCAAGAAAGTCGATGACCGCGCCCGGCCCGTCAACGTCTGCCGAGGTGACTGCGTAGACCTCAGTACGGTTGCAGGTCGACAAGATGACCGCCTCGATGACCGCGCCGTCCAGGGTAAGCAGCGACAACGCTTCCTCCTGCCGGTTCGCAGGGAAGGTCAGCTTCTCGCGGATCTCGACCGGAGCGGTCTTGTGGCTCAGTCCGACGAGGGTCAGGTGCATGCGGTCGTTTATCGCCTCACACGGTCGGTCGGGCGGTCACATCAACGGCACTTCGCCTGCCACGGCGACGGCGCCTTCACGCGACCTCTTATCTCGGCAGGTCACACGACCCGCACTACGGGCAAAGGTACGCCCTCGCCGGAGCGGTGCGTTGGTGTTCAGGCAAGCAGGCCCGGCGAGGGCGATATTGAGAAGCACGAAAAACAACGCACCCCTGCGCCTTGCCTGAACGGAGCCAATTCTACCACCGCAAGGGCGTTTCGAGCAATCCGAGTGCCGGTTTCGAGCAGTTGGAACGAGTATTGCGGTAGAGGTATTCGGCGCAGGTAGAAGGCCCAGAAATCACACACGCGAACCGCGCCGCCGCACGCAAACTTAACGAATCTTACTGCCATGTCAGGTCGTTCGCAAGAAACGGTATCATGACCCCCCGGAACTCGATAGAACGGTCGCTGGGACGACCGGCTCGCTCCCGCGCGCAAGGCGCGCTGCTGCGGCCTGCGTGGGCCGTCGCGTTCGTCTTGTCCTTCTTCGCGATCGCCTTCCCGTTCGCGAACGCCCAGCTGTCCACGGGGCCGGCCGGGGCGAAATCGTGGTATTGGCAGAACCCCGTCCCCCAGGGCAACACCCTGTACGCGGTCGACACGGCCGATGAGTCCGGCGTGTGGTCGGTCGGCGGTCCGGGCGTCACGCTGTACTCGAGTGACGACGGGGCGGTGTGGCAGGCACAACACACGGGGATCCCCGGGACCGTACGCGACGTGGACTTCTCCGAAGGCGGCCTGGGCGCTTCTGTCGGTGACAACGGGGCCGTCGCCATCAGCGCTGATGGCGGATCGACCTGGGCGCGCCGTAGTTCCAGCACCTCTGAGACGCTGCATTCGGTCGCGTTCGGTGACGCGCAGACCCTGTGGGCTGTCGGGGCCAGCGGAGCGGTGCTGGCTTCGACCGATGCGGGAACGAGCTGGGCACCCCAGTCCTCGGGCACGACCGACACGCTTACTGCGGTGGCCGCGGTAGACGACGCGCACGCGTGGGCCGTTGGCGCATCGGGCACCGCGCTGTCGACCACCGACGGCGGTGCGACGTGGACCGCGCGAGCAACGGGAACCAGCGCGGACCTGCTGGGCGCAGAGTTCGTCGACACGCAGCGCGGATGGGCGGTCGGCTCAGCCGGGACCATTCTCCACACCACCGACGGCGGTGCGTCGTGGACGCCGCAGGACTCCGGCGCAGTGGCCGACCTGCGTGACATCGCGATGGCCGACGCGCTCGTGGGCTGGGCGGTCGGCGGCGAGCCGGGCACCCCGGGAGTCGTGCTGAAGACGGCAAACGGCGGCGCGACATGGACGGAGCAGTCTTCCGGAATGCCGGCAGCGGTCTTGGGCGTGTCCGCGCGTAGCGCGACCGATGCGTGGGTCGTCGGCGAGGGCGGGGCGATGCGGCACACCACCGACGGCGGCGCGACATGGACCGCGGGCTCCACAGGCCCGTGGGTGCGCTTGAACGCGACGGCCGTCTCCGCATCCGGTGAAGGCTGGGCGGTCGGCGAGGGCGGGGCGGTCCTGCACACCGCTGACGGCGTGGCATGGGCACCGGTGGCTTCCAGCACGAGCGCGCACTTGCGCGGCGTGGACGCGGTAGACGACACGAGCGTGTGGGCTGTCGGCGAGGGCGGCACGGTACTTCACTCCGCCGACGGGACCACTTGGACCTCGCAAGACTCCAGCGCGACCGCTGACCTGGCCGGTGTGGACTTCACCGATTCCGCATACGGGTGGGCTGTCGGCGAGGCGGGCACAGTGCTCGCAACCAGCGACGGCGGCACGACGTGGGCCGCGCAGTCGGTACCCACGAGCGCGCCGCTTCACGCAGTGACGTTCGCGAGCCGCGCGGCCGGCTGGGCTGTGGGCGGCAGCGCGAGCGAGGGCGCGGTGATCGTGGCCACGTCCGACGGTGGGTCGACCTGGACCACGCAGACCGCGGGCACCGCCGCGGGCGTGGTGCTGCGCGACACGCACTTCACAGACGCCCAGACCGGCTGGGCGGTGGGTGACTCGGGCAACGTGCTGGCAACCGCCGACGGCGGAGCCACGTGGACCGCCCAGACGTCAGGCACGAGCGCCGATCTCTTTGGCGTGTACTTCACGGACGCCTCGAACGGGTGCGCCGTGGGCGAGGCGGCATCAGGCTCCTCGGCCATTTTGCGCACCGATGACGGCGGCACGACGTGGACGGCCGACCTGCCCGGGACCGAGAACACGCTTCGCTCCGTGGCGTTCGCTACCACCGAGGCTGGATGGGCGGTCGGCGACGCGGGCACCGTCCTTCGCACAACCGGCACCACCGCGCCGACAACGAGCATCGCGGTGACGCCCGCCGCGCCCGACGGCGCGTCGGGCTGGTACGTCACACCGCCGAGCGTGCAGCTCAGTTCGAGCCAGCCCGGCATCACCTTCTACAGCCTCGAGTCCTCGGCCGGCCCGTGGGCAACGTACTCCGCACCGCTGAGCGTCGAGCGCCAGGGCGTCTCGACGCTCTGGTACTACTCCGCCGACCCTGCCGAGCATGCCGAGGAGCCCGCGAGCCGGACGCTGTCGGTCGACACCGCGGCGCCGCCCGTGCCTCCGGCCTTCTCCGCCACCCCTGCGGGTACCGACGCGATCACGCTCATGTGGCTGCCGTCGGTCGATGCAGGCTCGGGCACTGACTTCTACCGTGTCGGGATGGACGGCTCCGTAGTGGGCACCACGACCCTCACGTCGATGCACGTCGGCGGACTGGCGGCGGAGACCACCTACGACTTCACGGTGAGCGCGGTGGACGTGGCGGGACACGAATCGGCCGCCTCGCCGGTCGCCTCTGCGACGACGATGTCGGACAGCGTGAACCCGCCGGCGATCGTGTACGCGCGCGGTGTGGCCAGCGGTGACGTGTACGTGAACTGGACGTATTCGACCGGTTCGGTCGGCCCTGTCGAATACCGCATTTGGCGCTCGAGCAATGGCGGGCCCTACCAGGTCGTCGGCTCGCGCTCGGCAACCGCAGTGGCGGCGTACGTGGACGCCACCGCGCCGCACTCGGCGAACGTGAGCTACGCCGTCTCGCTCGTGGACTCGCGCGGCCAAGGCACCACCAGCACAGCCCAGCCTTCCGCCGACACGACCACGGCCCCACTCGCCGCGCCCACCGGCCTTGCCGCAACGCCCACCACCGGCACGATCGCGCTGACGTGGAACGGGCACGAGCGCGCGGCGGTAACCGGATATCGTGTCTACCGCGCGTCTACCAGCACTGGGACGCCGGACGTAGTGAGCGATTCGCCCGTCACCGGGACCACGTTCGCCGATACTTCGGTAGCATCCAGCAACGATTACTGGTACCGCGTTGCCGCCCTCGACTCGTCCGGAGTCGCCGGCCGCCTGAGTCTGCCCGTGTACGCACGGGCTGCAGACACCTCCACGGTCGAGCCGCCGCACGGCACGTACAGCACCGCGTCGTACATGTGCGGCGTATGCCACAGTGTTCACGGGGCTTCGGCAGGCTCCGGCGTCTTGCTCGGCAACGGCCAGGTCAACGACGTGGGCCTGTGCCTGAGCTGCCACGACGGCACGTCGGCAACCGATATCCGCACCGAGCTGCTCGACATGACGCGCACCTCACGCCACCCGATCGCCACCCAAGGCACGGACGGCACCATGTCGTGCACCGCCTGCCACAACCCGCACCAGGGCGGCGAACCCGACTCGCCGCCGGCGCTGCTCGTGCCCGGTGAGGGCACGTCCGCCAACTCCACGTGCTACGCGTGCCACGGCTCTTCGGCATCGCAGATCAGCCGAGGAGACCTGCGCGTGTTCGAGGGCTCGAGCCACGCCACCGGCATGCCCGACCCGGGCGAGACCGGCATCGTATGCCAGTCATGTCACGTGTCGCACGCCACGCGTGAGGCGTCGCTGTACCCGTACGCGGGCGACGACCGCTGCGTGCAGTGCCACTCGGCCGACGGCGGACGTGGCGCCGACATCGCCTTGCCGCTCTCCGGCCCCGACCGCGACACCCGCCACGACCTGCTTGCCGAAGACCAGTCGGCCGGCTCGCGCTTGAGCTGCGCCAACTGTCACGAGCCGCACGCGGCCTCACAAGCCACGCCGTTCGTGGACCCCGACAGCCCCACGACCGCCGACGTCTGGACCGGCAGTGTCGACGACCTTTGCCTGCGCTGCCACGATGCCTCGCTACCCACTGCCGCCCAGACCGGCGAGTGGGCCGACGCCCCGCTGGGCGCGGGCGGCACCGGCTCGACGGTGGACATCGCGCAGTACTGGGCCATGGACCTTCACGGTCCCAGAACGGCCAGCCCCTCCACGCTTCGGGACGACATGGGCTACGGTGCAGGCGACCCGGTCGAGTGCGCGACGTGCCACGACCCGCACGGTTCGGCCAACCGCTACGGGCTTGCCGAATCGGTCGCCTCGGCAGACGGGAACACTACCGTCGAGGGGCTGCTCGTGTACCGCATCCCTTCGGGCGGCTACGACCTGCGCTTCTTCTGCGCCGCCTGCCACGACATCGACGCAACCTCGCATCCCGGCGGTGGCGGCGGTGGCCCCGGCGGTGGCGGTGGCCCGGGCGGTGGCGGGGCGGACCTGTCGCAGTTCCCGCTGGACTGCACGAGCAGCACGTGCCACACGCACGCGGGGCCGCATCTGTGACGCGGGAGGACCGCGCGCCCGAGCGAGGAGAGACTGTGCGCAGCAACGCTCGAGGCTGGACCGCAGTGATCGCGTTGCTTGCGCTCGTTGTCGTGCTCGCGGCCGTGCTGGTCTGGTTGCTGGCCACCGATATCCTCGAACCGGACTTCGAGCCGGCCGAGCCGGGGCCCTTCGAGGTCGTGATGGTGATCGAGGGCCCTGAGACCGGCGACCGGCCGCTGTTCGACCGGCCGCTCTCTGCCGCGTTCGGCCCCGACGGCCGCATATACGTGGCCGACACCGGCAATGCCCGCGTGTGCGTGTTCACCGCCGGTGGCAGGTTCGTAAGCGAGATCGGCACCGATTCCTCGGCCGACCAGACCTCAGGCGCGACGCTGGTGCAGCCTGCCGGCATCGCGGTGGCGCCGAACCGCGAGATCCATGTCGCGGACGTCAGCGCCGGTAGCGTGTTCGTGTTCGACGCGGGCGGCGACTTGGTGCGCAGCATCGCGCCGGATGCCGGCACGCTTCCGGCCGGCACGTGGGCCCCGACCGACGTCGCAGTGGTCGGCGAGAGCGTGTACGTCACCGACGAGACAGGCATTGCGGTGTTCGCGGCCGACGGCACGCCTGCCGGCAGACTCCGGGACACGAGCGGCGACGTTGCCCTGTCGCGCCCGAACGGGATCGCAGCCGGACCCGACGACACGGTGCTTGTCTCCGACACCAACGCCCGCCGCGTCGTGGCGATCGGGTTGGACGGTACGCTCGCGTGGGTCCTGGGCCCGGAGAGCGGGCAGTCCCCCTTCGGGCTCCCGCGCGGACTGACCGCGACCGACGACGGCACCGTGATAGTCGCTGATGCCTTCAAGTTCGGCATCGCGCTGGTCAGCGCGGAGGGCGACTACATCGAGACGATCGGGTCGCGCGGAGCGCAGCCCGGCCAGTTCGAGTACCCCAACGACGTGGACGCGCGCGGCGACTTGCTGCTGGTGACCGACAAGGACAACGACCGCGTGCAGGTCCTGCGGCTCAGCGGCGACGGTGACGACGGTGGTCACAGCGGCGACAGCGGCGGCGGGTAACGGCGACCCGCGCGTGCGACCGCGCCGCCCGCGCTACTCGCCTTCGCGCGCCTTGCGCGCCTTGCGCACGTCCGCGTCCACTATGCGGAAGAACACCTCGGGCAGCAGCCCCTTCAGGCGGAAGTAGAAGCGGCTCGTGGCGTCCGGGATGATGTAGTAGCGGTTGCGCTCCACCCCGTCGACGATCGCCTTGCCCACCCGCTCCGGCGATATCGCCTTGATGTTGCCGGCGATCACGTCGGTCTCAGGCGGACGCAGTGTCTTCTCATGCGCCAGCGCCGGCGTGTCGGTGTCAGGCGGGCAGCACACGCTCACCCGCACCCCGTGCGGCTTCATCTCGAAGCGCAGCGCCTCCGTGAACCCCATCACGGCATACTTTGCCGCCGCATAGCCCGTATACCCGTATATGCCGAGGAAGCCCGCCACGCTCGCCACGTTCACGATGTGACCCCGGCCCATCGCTGTCATGTGGGGGACCGCGGCGCGGCACGGCCACACAACGCTCCAGTAGCCGCAGTCCATGTTCTGCTCGAGATGCTGTCGAGGCATGGACGCGAACTCGCCGGGCAGGATCACACCGGCGCTGTTCACGAGTACTTCGGGCACGAGGCCTTGGCGCACGAGCCCGTCGATGGCCGCGGTCGCCTGGTCGAGACGGGACAGGTCCGCGCTGGCGGTAGCCACGCGCTGGTCGTCGCGCACCCTGAGCGACTCGAGCTGCGTCTTGGCGGCCTCTAGCTTCTCGGGACCGCGCGCGACGATGCCCACGCTCGCTCCTCGGCGCACGAATTCGGCAGCCGTGGCCAGGCCGATGCCGCTCGACCCACCGGTCACGACGACCTTGATGCCCTCGAAGCCGCTCACGAGCCCTCTTCGATCTCTCTGGGGCGCTCGAACGCGAACTCGAGGAAGATGTCCTCGGCCGTGATCTCCTCACCGGCGGCGATGCGCTCCAACAGGTCGGAGTCGGCGATCGCCTCGAAGATCGGCTTGCGGACCTCCTCCCCGCCCGGCACGCGGTCCATAACGAGCCGCCGCACCTGACCCAGCATCGTGACGTAGGACTCCCACTCCGGACCGAACTCGTGCTCGAGCCGCTTGCGGATGCGCTTGGCCACGGTGGGCGCGGCGCCGGCCGTCGAGATCGCGATCTGCATCGGCCCGCGCTGTACGATCGACGGCACTATGAAGTTGCACAGCTCGGGCACGTCGACCACGTTGACCAGGCACCCCATGCCCTCGGCCTCCTGGTAGACTGCCCTGTTCACCTCGGTCGAATCGGTCGCGCACACGACCAGGAACGCACCGGCCAAGTCCCCGCGCACGTACCCGCGCTGCTCGTGCTCGATCAGCCCCTCGGCCACCAGGGCGTCGATCGCCGGCGTCACGTCCGGCGAGATCACAAGAACGTCGGCACCGTAGCGCAGCAGCGTGATCGCCTTGCGCTCGGCCACGCTGCCGCCACCGATCACGATGGCGAGCCGACCGTTGAGGTCCAGGTACACGGGATAGTAAGGCGTGGAGTAGTCGTCGACCACGAAACCCCCTAGTTGTCCTCTACAGGCCGAAGATGTGGAAGCCGGCCGGAAGCGTGCGGGCGAGCACCGCGAGCACGAGCACCGCCACGACGCCCACGATCGCGATCCAGGAAGCCGTTCGGCTCGAGATACCGTGCCGGTACAGCCGCAGCAGATACGTGCCGAAGATCAGCCACACCACGCCGGACATCATCACGCGAGGATCGGCCCACCAGCCGGAGACGTCGGTCTCGATCGCGCGGATCGTTCCCAGGAGCATTCCGGCCGTATACGCGGGGAACGCCAGCGCGATCGAACGTCGCGCGAGCGTCTGAGTCTGAGTGAGCGACGGAAGCCGGCGGAAGAACCTGCTCGTCTTGTGCCTCTTGAGCTGGCGGTCGAGCACGAGGTACAGACCGGACGCCGAGCCGCCGATCAGGAACCCGGCGTTGGCAAAGACGATGAGCGCCACATGCACGCCCACTCGCCACGAGTCGAGCTGGCGTAGTGCCTCCTCCGACAGACCCGCGGGCTCTGATGCCGGCAGCACCTGCGCGACCATGAGCAACACCACCGCCGCAGGCACGAGGAACGTGCCGTAGACCTTGACCTTGATCAGGTGCTCGACCACGAAGTACACGAGTAGCAGCGCCCACGAAACCAAGACCAGCTGATTCGATCCGGTCAGCTCGGTGCCGTCGGTCACGGTCGACTGCAGGCCGATAGATGCGGTCAACGCGAGGAAGCCGGCCCCGGTGAAGAAGCGGGCCCACCAGGCCGCCTGCGGTCGCCTCATGAGGAACTGGTACGCGTACAGAACGGTAGCGCCGATGAGTAGGGCCAGTGCGAACCAGCGGCTCACGACAGCAGCCTGTGCGATCATACGTTCCTCCTTCCAGCGGCCGTGCGCCCCCGCAATGGAGGCGCGCCAGGTGGTGTGTGCATCATTCTATGCGAAGGCGGCGCCTAAGACTGCTGGCCGCTCCTGCGCTCCAGCGAGTCCTCGACCACGCGCACTTCCTTCTCGAGCCGCATGATGCGGCGCAAGACGATCGTGACGTAGCCCACGAACGCCACCCACAGGACCGCATACGCCGCGATCACGAAGGGGGCGTCGTGCAGGACGAGATCGTACAGTTCGAGGTTCGTGGGGTCCATATTCCTTCAAGCCTCCTCGGCAATAGGCCTCTCGCTCAGGCTTCCAGAGCTTCCTTGGTGATATCGATCCGCTCCCGCAAGCGTTCCTCGCTCATCCGCATGATGTAGATGGCGTAGCCGACCATGAGCATGCCGACTTGGCCTAGGATGAACGGCACCAGGTTCGATGTCGCGAACCCGGACTGGAACACCACGGGGTGGGACGACGGCAAGATGCGCGTGACCATGAAAGAGATGGGAGCATTGATCGCCGCCAAGACAGCAAAGACGGCAGCGTACGTGGCGCGCCGTTCCTCGTCCTCGATGGAGTTACGCAACACGAAGTAGCCGATCATCATGAGCATCATGATGAAATACGTGGTCAAACGCGGCTCCCACTCCCACCACACGTCCCACGACGCCTTGGTCCACAGCACGCCGGTGATCATGGTGAGCACCACGAAGATCAGTGACGTCTCCATTGCCACGCGCGATCGCGTGTCGTTCTCGCGCTTGCGCGTCATCAGGAACCTCACGCCGAAGAACGCCGATATGAGCAGCACCAGGAACGATGCCTCGGCCACCGGCACGTGGAAGTAGAAGATCTTCTGGCTGAACCAGGGACGCCCGTAGGCGTACCCCTCCTCGGCCGACGGAATCAGCGGGAACGCGGTGTCGATCGCCTCGTCGAACGTCACCGTGCCAAAGCTTTGGACCTCGGCGGTGTAGAACGCCATGAAGAACGCCGCGGTGGTCAGCACGCCGCCGATCAGCAGCAAGACGATCGCTATCTTGAGCTGTCTCACGCTTCGAACCTCCCGATGTCACCCGACAGGCAGGGGCGCATGCGTCACGCCCCGATCACGAACTCGTAGAGCGCAAACGCGGCGAGCAGCATGATGGCGTCGTAGCCGCCGACCCACGCAAGGCCCGTCAAGTACTGCTGCATCGAACCGTCGCCACCCAGTATCGCCGCGCTGGTGGCCGAAACCGCCCCCAGCAGCAGAGGATACATGAGCGGGATCATGAGCACCGCCAATACGAAGTCCTTGCCGGTCGTGTTGACCGACATGGTTGCGAGCAACGTGCCCACACCGGCAACGCCGATAGAGCCGGCCAGCATCACGAGCGGGACCATCCACCACGCGCCGGGCGAGTATCCGCCTTGCTGCAGGAACATGAACGCGAACAGCGGGACCGTGAGCGCCTCGACGATCGCAAGGAAGATCAGGTTCCCGGTCGCCTTGGCGAAGAAGATCACCGGACGGTCGACTGGAGAGAGCAGCAGCGCCTCAAGGCAACCCTGGTCCTTCTCGTGGACAAGCGAGCGGTTCAGCCCGAGCATCGAGGTGAAGATGAACGCCAGCCACAGCAGGCCGCCGGCGATCACGCGCGGATCGAACGCCGAACCGGTCTGCGAGAGCGCCACCTGGTAGACGACCAGCGTGAGCAGCGTGTAGATGCCCATCGACGTGACCATCTCTTTGGTGCGCAGCTCCATGGCGATGTCTTTGCGCAAGATCGCCTTGAACTGGCGCCAGGAAAGGCCGGGGACCTTGGAGACGGTGGCGGTGGACTCGGTCACTTCACGCCACCCCCATCCCGACTGTGGAGCGGTACACGCCGGCGAACTCCTCGGCATCCAGATCGGACTTGGCCTCGGAGAGCACGACCTTGCCCCGCGCCAAGATGAGCGCGTGCGAGCACAGCTCAAGACCTTTGGCGAGATCGTGGCTGATCATCACGAACGTGTGGTCCTCGCGTATCTGGGCGATCAGCGAGTCCAAGATGTCTACGGCGTGCGGGTCGAGCCCGGAGTACGGCTCGTCGAGGAAGAGCACGTCCGGGCGGTGCAACAGCGCTCGTGCGATCGAGAGGCGCTGCAGCATGCCGCGCGAGAACGTGCGGACCAAGTCGAGCCGCCTGTGGTCGAGCTCCACGGCCTCGAGCAGCTCGCGTACCCTGGCTTGCGCCGAATCCACGCCGTACATCTCGGCGAAGAACAGCAGGTTCTCCTCGGCGGACAGATCGGGGTACAGCAGCGGGTTGTGGCTGATCAGGCCCATCCGGTGACGCAGCTCGACCGCGTCCTCCACAACATCCAACCCGCACACTCTCGCCGTGCCATTCGACGGCGCGGTCAGCGTGGTGAGCACCTTGACCAGCGTGGTCTTGCCCGCGCCATTGGGGCCGAAGACCGACAAGAACGCACCGGTGGGCAGGTCGAAACTCACCGAGTCGAGCGCTTTGCGGACGCCGAAGGTCCGGGTCAGGTCCCGGACCTCGACCGCATTCTCGCGCGCCGATTCGGTCACTCGCTCCCCCTACGCCGCAGCAAGCTGCCGTTTGGGGTACATGGCGATAGCCGTGCCGATGATGGTGATGACGAAACCGACCCACGCCCAAGAGATCAGTGGGTTGATCTTGACCTGCATCGAGATCAGGTCCGTCTCTGGGTCGATTCCCTGGAAGACCACGAACACGTCGTGGAGCGGCTCGACGACGACGCTGGCGTTCAACTTGGTCTGCTGCTGGCGGAAGAACGAGACCTGGCCCGGCGAGGCCTGACCGATCACGTTGCCGTTCTTGGCGACGTCGAACGTCACCGTTCCCTCAACATCGCTGTTCGGCAACTGGACCTCGTTGAAGCCCTGGTAGGTGAAGGTGTAGTCGCCAACGCTGAACTGCGCACCGGGCTGGTTGGGCACGCTGGTGATGGTCTCCTGCACGAACATGGTGGAGCCCACCAGCCCGAACAGGATGATCCCGATACCCAGGTGCGTGATGTAGCCGCCCGACTGCGTGCGCGCCTTGAAGATGATGTTGCCAAGCGCCGAGAAGAATCCCTCGCCCTTGGCCGCGGAACGGCGCCTCGCACCCTCGATGAACAGGTGAACCGCGATCGAGATAGCCAGTGCGGCGACAAACATGGCTATGAGCGCTTCATACGTGTGCACGATCGAGGTCGCAGGGTTCGCACCCGGATTCATGGCTTCGTACTTGGGCCACAGCTCGATCCACCAGATCGCGGTGAACAGGGCGAACAGGCCGACGGTGCCGATCATGGGCACCTTCACACGCTTCCAGAACAGAGGGCCTTCGGTCTTGCGCCACGAAAGCAGCGGACACACAGCCATGATGAACACGTACAGGATGCCCACCGGACGCGCGATGGCGTCGTAGGTGGCCGGGCCGTAGGACTTGCCTCCGAACGCAGGCGACATGGTCAGCCCTGCGATCACGATCGCGGCGACCAGCATGAGCACGTTGTTGAAGTAGTAGGACGACTCTTTCGAGGTCAGCGACTCGAACTCATCGGCCCCCTGGAACTCCTTGGAGCGGACGAAGAGGCCGACGGCAGCCGCAAGGGCGGCAAGGATCATCATCGTGAGGAAGATCGCGAGCGAGATCGGGTCTTCCTGGAAGGCGTGGACCGATTGGATGACGCCCGAGCGCGTGATGAACGTGCCCAGGATCACCAGGATGAAGGTGGCCGTCGCCATGACGACCGCCCACTTCTTGAACGCTCCACGGCGCCGGTAGACGGTGAACGAGTGCAGTAGTCCTACGCCCGTAAGCCACGGCAGAAGCGAGGCGTTCTCCACCGGGTCCCATGCCCAGAACCCTCCCCAGCCGAGCACCACGTAGGCCCAGATCGCGCCAAGGCCGATACCGATGCCCAGGAACAGCCACGAGAACACGGTGATACGGTCGATGTAGGTGACCCACCGCTTCGAAGCATCACCGGAGATCAATGCCCCGATCGCAAAAGCGAAGGGCACCGCCAGCCCGGCGTAGCCCACGAACAGGGTCGGTGGGTGCAAGATCATCGCCCAGTGCTGCAACAGCGGGTTCATTGCCGCGGCGATCAGCAACTCGCCGTCCGGTCCCAGCCATGTGGCCGGGGATGTCTTGAACGGGTTGTTGGTCTGGATGAGCAGCGACACGATGAAGAAGACCTGGACGATGTTGAACACTGCAAGCGACGCGTTCGACAGGTCGTCGGTCTCTTGAATCCGTCGATACACGACATAGGCACCGAACATCGCAACCAGCCACGCCCAGAACAGCAGCGAGCCTTCGCGGCCGGCCCACACGCCGGAGATCTTGTACAGCCATGCCAGGCCGGACACGTCGGTCGAGTGGTTCTCCGCCACGTACTGGAAAGCGAAGTCCAAACGGAAGAACGCCGAGAGCAAGATCGCCACCGATGCGGTGAGCGAAGCGAACACACCGTAGGTGGCGAGGTAGCCGGTGTTGATGAGGCTTTCACCCTCGCTGCCCTTCATCCGGCGGCCCCATAGAAGCGAGCCGACCGACACTACGGCGATGATCAGGGCAAGCCACAGGAACAGGTTGCCGACCGTCTGCATTCGCATCTCTCCACTCTCTTCAGGTTCCGGACAGCTTCAAACGCACGGGCCACCCGCGATCGGAGCGGCCCGGTGCGGCCTATTCAAGTGTTACTTGCTCTCCTCGGGAAGGGATACATCGGTCGCGGCGAACACGCCGTCGTCCTCGAGGGCGCCGAGTATGACTACCTGCGAACCGGAGTCCATGCCGGCGGGAAGCGCACCTTCGTAGAAGACGCCCAGGTCCTCGCCGCCGTCTGCGGTATCGGCCACGTGGAACCGCGTGTCGCCGCCCGGAGGCGAGACCTCACTGGTCACGTAGCCTGTGATTTTGAGCGTCGTGCCGGTCATGCTGTCGGCCTGACCAAGCAGGGCCCCGATGCCGATCGCATCCTTTGCTGACTCGTACTTCGACGGGCACTTGGTGATCATGTCGTCGGACTCGATCACGCCATCTGCCGAGTAAGTGCCGGTCACGATCGCGACGACACCGTCCCCGAAGGTGGACGGAACGCCACCCGCGTACACGACCTGCACGGTCGGGCCGGTGTCGGTGTCCTCGTCACGGATCTCGAACCGCATCGGATTGGACTGGCGGTCCCAAGAACCCGCGACGACCGTCCCGCCCACGCGCACGCGGTCGCCCACGTACTCTTCGCTCGCGGTGATCTCTGAGACCTTCCTGTAGTAGGCGCCGTCGTCGGCGCCCGCACCCAAGATGATGGCGACGACGGCGATGAGTATGATAGCCGTCACGCCGATGAGCCGGTTCCGTGCCCGCTTGTTCACCTGCAGGTCACTCCTTCGCTTCGCATTTCCTCACGGCTGTCTTTGGGCGGGGTTCCGCCACGAGAAAGACGCGCCGCATGGGCGCGTCCGCGCGAAGTGCACGCATGCCGCTACCCGCTTGCCTGAACACTTGGATGGTACCACTCGAGCGCTCCGTTCGCCACTTCGAGAACGAGCGCACGATACCCCTGAACAGCAAACCCGGTGCCGGAAACGGCGGCGCCCCACAACGGTTCTGTACTGCGTGTTCCCTCCCCCGGGACGACGCTAAGCCGGACTCGGCTCCGCACGAGGATCACAGGCGGCGATTCCCGGGTCGGCTCCGGACGTGGCGGATTCGGCCTGATCGGCCAAGCCGGTCTGACCGGTCTGCAGCCACTGGACGTCGGGACGGAACCCGACCTGGCGAAGCAGCTCGACATATTCCGCCTCCGGCAGCGGGCCGTTGGCGCCCTTGAGTGCGACCAACGTGGCCTCGATCACGTTGGTGCCGAACGAGCGCCCGTTGAGCCGCGGGGTGGACGTGACCATGAGTTCGACGCCGCGCGACCTCATGTTCTCTACGTCGGACGGCGTCGTCGTGTTCGTTATGAGCCACTTGCCCCGCATGTCTTCGGGCATGTACTTGCACACGTAGTGGAAGTCGCCGGCGATGATGTCGTTGTCACGGTACAGGTGCGCGTGCTTGGTATCGGCGGGCGCGTCGTGCTGCTTGTCACCAGTAGGGTAGAGCCACTCGAAGGGCAGCTGGACCGCGATGGGCGCCAGCGTCTTGATCAACACGTGCAGCGATCTCCACCGGTGGATCATCACCGGAATCCCGAGCGAGTAGAGCAGGTCGCCGTAGGTCATGCGACATCCGGCCTCGTAGAGCGCTTGGGCCAGACCGAAGCGGTCGACCGCCGAAGGAACCAGGCACCTCTTGCCCGCAAGGTCCAGGCCCAGCTCCTCCTGCATGAACTTGACCGTCGACGCCTCCACGGCGCCCTTGAGACCCGATCCGCATACAACCGGGGTGTGCTTGACATCCGCAATCATCTTCTTGGTGTCGCGGAAGTAGTAGTCACGGCCCGCCGCACGCAGGTATATGTCAGTGCCACCGAGACCGAACGCGTCAACGGTGCCGTCGAGTTCGGCGAACCGGCGGCGCGCCTTCTCCATGTCACCGTCGGTGCCTTCGCGGCGGATCTTGAAGCACTCACCCTCAAGCTCGATCTCGACCTCGTGGTCGCGCGCAGACGAGCCTATCGAGATGCTGACGACTTCTTTGATACGTTCCACCTCCCAGCTCGCTCCGCAGCTTCGCGGAGCATCGAGCTCACGCGCCCCGACCGAGGTCGCGCATCGCGAGATGCGAGCACCGAGTCAAGCAGTGGTTCGAGTTCGGCAACGTCGACGGTCACGTCCTCACGGATCGGTGAGTGCCCGAGCGGCACGCTCACCACCTCGGCGCCTAAGATCTTCTCGATAAGGCCGATGCGCCAGTCGCTCGCCATGAGCACCACCACGTCGTAGTCGCGCAACGTGGCCAACGTCTCGAGCAGCCGGTTGAACACGTCGGCGCCCGGCGCGTTCTCGATCGACTCCCGTTCGGTCTGGGACACGACGAGGACGAAGTCGATGCCTTTGCGGGCGGCAAGGTCCTTGACGGCCTGGGCGTTGGCGATCGGGAAACCCACGAGCGCGGTACGGGGTCCTCGGCGGATCTCTCCGAGCGTCTCCAGGAACGATACGAACGTGCGTTGCACGCCGAAGGAGCGGGCGACCTCTTCTTGGGTCGCGCCCGCCTCGCGTTCGGCGAGGATCTCGTCGAGTGCGTCGATAAGCTTGTCGCGGCTGATGACCTTGTCGCCGACGCGGTACAGGCGCACCGGATCGCTCCTTGCCGAAGAGACGTCGTGGTGTACACAGAACTGTGTACAGAGTATACGCGAGGTTGGGTCTGCAGGCGGGAACCGGGCGGGTTCAGGCGTTGCGTTCGTAGACGAGCATGAGTCCCCGCAGCGTGAGGTCGGCGTCCACGTCCGAGACGGTCTCGCACAGGGGCGCCATGCGCTCGGCAAGACCGCCGGTGGCGACCACCGTGCACGACTCGACACCGAGCTCAGACCACACGCGCCGTACGAGACCGTCGATCATGGCGGCCTCGCCGAGCATGAGCCCCGCTTGCATCGACTCGCGCGTGTTCGTGCCGATGACGTGGTCCGGCGCTTCGAGGTCGACCTTTGAGAGCCGGGCGGCCCTGGCGAACAGCGCCTCGGCGCTGGTCTCCACGCCCGGCGCGATCGCGCCACCGGCGTACGCGCCGGCGGCGGTGATGACATCGATCGTGGTCGCAGTGCCGAAGTCGACCACCACCACCGGCCCGCCAAACCGCTCTAACGCAGCTACCGCATTCACGATGCGATCGGCCCCGACCTCGTGCGGGTTGTCGTAGGCGATCGGCATGCCCGTCTTGAGCCCGGGACCCACGACCATGGGCGGGCGCGCTGTGGCTGCCTCGGCAATCTGCTCGTAGGCCACGGTGAGCTGCGGTACGACCGACGAGAGCACGACGCGCTCGACGTCGTCCCAACCGCGCCCATCGGCCGCAAGCAGGGCTCCGAGCTTGACGCGAATCTCATCGGCGGTCATCGAGGTGTTCGTGTGGATCCGCCAGTGGCCGTCGAGTTCCGTGCCCTGGAACAAGCCGATCACGGTTTGCGTGTTGCCGACGTCGACGGCAAGGATCACAGCGCGCCCCTCTCCTCGCGATTCGGCCCGCCCCGCGGCAGTCGTGTGGCCGCTATGACAGCGTCGTCGCTGCTCACGATGGGTGACGGCCCGGTAACGCATTGACGAGGACCGTCCTGGCCCGATGGTATCATCGCCAACGGGTACAGAGAACAGTGCCGGCTACGACGCGCCGGCTGTGAGGTGAATGGCGTGACCGCACAACCGAGCCGCATACTCGTGGTCGACGACGAAGAGGCGATCCTCGAGTTCGTCTCGTACAACCTGCGCAAAGAAGGCTACGAAGTCTCGGTGGCCCAGGACGGTGACGAGGCGCTCGAGCTGGCGGGCCGCAGCGAGTTCGATCTGATCATCCTCGACATCATGTTGCCCGGGGCAGACGGGTACGAGGTCTGTCGCAAGCTTCGCTCGAAGAGCTCGACGCCGATCCTCTTCCTGTCCGCGCGCGACACCGAGCTCGACAAGGTCGTAGGGCTCGAACTCGGCGGCGACGACTACCTGGCCAAACCGTTCGGCATCCGGGAGCTGCAGGCGCGCGTGAAGGCGTTGCTGCGCAGGTCCTCCCCCGCGCCGCGCGAGGCGTCGGGCGTTCCGGGAGACGTGCTGGAGGCTCAGGGAATCACGCTGGACGAGGGAGCGCACACGGCGTTTTTCGGCAAGAAGGACCTGGACCTCACGCCCCGGGAGTTCGAACTGCTTGCCACGCTCATGCGCTATCCCGGCAAGGTCCTGACCCGGGAGCAGCTGCTCAAGCAGGCGTGGGGCTGGGAGTTTCTCGTCGAGACCAAGACCGTCGACACGCACGTGAAGCGCTTGCGCGACAAACTCGAAGCTGTGGACGCCGATCCGGGCATCGTGGAGACGGTGCGCGGGTACGGCTACCGCATCGCCGGCTAGCGCGGGCGGTCGGGAAGCCGCCGTGCGGACATCGATCAGAACTCGCCTGCTCGCCTCGCTGCTCGTGGTCGCGGTGGCTTCGGCAGCTGTGTTGTCCTGGTACTTCCTGCGTGAGCTGGAAGCGTACGGCCTTCGCAAGCTAGAGGAGAGGCTGGGCAGCGAGGCGTTCCTCATGGCCAAACTCGTTGGCGAGACAGGCATGGAGACCCCGTCGGCCGTGGGCAACGCGCTGCAGGAGGCATCCGAGGCGGTGTACTCGCGCCTGATCGTGCTCGACACGCGTGGTGTGGCAGTGGCGGACTCCGCCGGCGACACGGAGCTAGGCGCCGACTACGGTGAGCGGCCCGAGATCCTCGCGGCGCTCTCGGGGGAGTACGGGGCGTACACGCGGGTGACCGACGCCGGCCGCGTCGCCCTCTACGTGGCCTACCCGATCGAGCGCGGCGGCGAGGTCGTCGGTGCGGCGTACTCGTCGGCACAGACGTTCTCGATCACCACGCTGATGCGCGACTACCGCGGCCGGCTGCTCACGATCATCGCGGTGTTCGCCGTAGTCACGCTCGTACTTGCTGAGGGTCTGTCCCGGTGGCTGTCGCAGCCGCTGCGCGGGCTCGAGAGCACGGCGACCGCGTTTGCGGGCGGCAACCACGCGGTGCGCGTGAAACCCGCCGGCTCGCGAGAGACGTACGCCGTGGGCGAGGCGTTCAACCTGATGGCCGACGAGGTCGGGCGGATGGTGACCGAACTCAAGGAGGAGGAGCGCCGGAAATCCCGCTTCGTCTCGGACGTGAGCCACGAGCTGCGAACGCCGCTCACGGGCATCCGCGGGACCGCCGAGACGCTGCTGGAAGGTGACGTGGAGCCCGAGGACGAGCGGCGCTTCTTGACCACGATCGTCCGCGAGTCCGACCGCCTCGCCCGGCTTGCCGACGACCTGCTCGCCTTGCAGCGCATCGAAGGCGCTACGGGAGAACTCCCGTTGCGTCGGGTGAACCTGCGCGAGGTGGCCGAACGCGCGGCGGAGGCCCTCGAACACCTCACCGAACAGCGGGGCGCAACGGTCGTGGTGGAAGGCGAGGCGCCCCACGTGCTCGGCGACCCCGACCGGTTGCAGCAGGTGGTCGCGAATCTGCTGGACAACGCCTCACGCATGATGCCCGGAGGCGGGACGGTGCGGGTGGAGCTCGCCCGGCACGGCAAGGAAGCGGCGCTCTCGGTCCTGGACGAGGGGCCGGGCATACCCGAAGACGCGATCGGTCACATCTTCGACCGCTTTTACCGCGCACAGCGGAGCCGCGACCGCTCCACGGGAGGCGCGGGCCTGGGCCTGGCGATCGTCAAGGCGATCACGGACGCGCACGCCGGCCGCATCGTGGCGGCGAACAGGCCGGAGGGCGGCACATGCTTCACGCTGTACCTGCCTGCCATCCGCGACGAGGGGTAGGGCGTCCAGTCCAGCGCCTACGAGCAGCGGTCCAAGCGGATCACGGTCGGCGACGCGGCGACCGACTCTAGCAGCCCTGCCGTCTCGGGATGGCAGGTGAAGAAGACGATCTGGCGGTGTCGTGAGAGCTCGTCGAGAGCGCGTACGGCGCCGGCTTTTCGACCTGGGTCGAAGTTCGCCAGCACGTCGTCCATGAGCACCGGCAGACCGGGACCGGCTTCGTCGAGCTGCTCTATCAGCGCGATGCGCAAGGAAAGGTAGAGCTGCTCTTGGGTCCCGCGCGAGAGCTCTGAGGAGGGGACGAACTCGGACGTGCCGGAGCGGACTACGCCGATCTCGGTCTCGTCGGCAGGTACCACGATACGTTCGTAACGACCGTCGGTCATGTCACCGAACACCGTACTCGCGACGCGCACGACCTTGGGCTGCCGGGCGTTCTGGTAATGCGCGATGGAGCGGTCGACGAGCGCGACTGCGGCAGCAGCCACCGCATAACGCTGGGCGGCGGCGGCCAGCCGCTCTTGGGCGGTGACGAGACGCAGGCGGGCCTGAGCCATCGTGGCCTCGTCGCCGACGTGGGACAGTTCGCCTGCCAGCCCGGCGCGCTCGCGCTCGATGCGCGTGTACGCCTCGTTCGCTTCTGCGGACTCCCGCTCCGCAAGCTCTGCACGAGCCCTGACGTCCGCGGGCGGCTTGCCGGCCATGCCCAGGTCCTGGAGCACTGCGGTGATCGCCGCGCTAGCAGCTTCCCGCTTGGCCGACGTGACCAGCACCTCTGCGTCCAGGCGCTCGATCAGCTCCTCGAGTTGCGCTCGCTCTCGGGCGAGATCACGCGCGCGTTCGAGACGCTGGCGCAAGCGCTCCGCGACCGCAGGCACACCCGCAAGCTCGATTGCGTCGAGTCCGGCCTCGAAGGGCGCTGCGTGCGAGAGGCGGGCGACGTACGCCGAACACCAGCGCTCTTCGGCAGCCAGAAGTGTCTCCTCCCGCTCGGTCTGCTGCTGCGATGCTCGCCACTCGCGCACCGCCGACAGAAACCTGATGACTACTTCGGGATCCTGTCCGGCCTGGTCCAGGCCGTGCTCGTTGCGGTACGCCCGCCACGCGGCAAGCTCCTGCTCAAGTGCCTGTGCGTCTGCCCGTGCCCGTTCCTCGGCCACCGCCGCACTCCGCGCGGACTGGTCCGCGAGTGCCGCCGACTGGTCGGACGAACCGCCGCGCGCGCGCACGAACCACACTGCGCCGAAGCCGACGAGCATGACCCCCGAGGCGACAGCGATCCACTGCTGGGTCAGCGCTCCAGCGACAGCGACTGCGACGCCTACCACAAGCGCAGCGACCGCCCAGACCGTCGACGTAGTCTGAGCCGCCTCGAACGGCACCGAGCGCTCGGAGCGGGCGTGGGTCGCGAGGTGTTCGGACTCCTGGGCGCGCGAACGGGATATCTTCAGGCGGTCTTTCCACTCCTCGACATCGACAAGCAGCTGCGGCGTGATCTCGACCCGCTCGGCAACGTCCCGGGCACCGGGTCCGAGTGCGGCAAGGGCGGTGTCGGCCGTGGCGCGGGTCGCGGCGATGGAATCCCGGCGCTCCTCGAGCGCACGCAGGTGAGCGCGGAAGCCCGACACCTCCTCGAGCACCGCCGCGAGTTCAGCGGCGTTGGCGAGCACCTCGTCGTCTGCCTCCAGCCCCTCGAGCCGCGCTCGCGCCGACTCCAGTTCGGCACTCTGGGTGGCGGCGGCCTCGTCGATCTCGTCGAGACGGGCAAGACGGCTGTCCACCTGGATGGCTGACTGCGCCACGGACCTGGCGCGCTCGGCATGCTCGTCGCGCAACGCGCGTGCCTGGTCGGCGAGCTGTTCGAGCTCGTTGAGCTGTGCGCGCTTCTCGGCGTACCGTTCCGCCGAGGCCTCCAACTCTCGCAACTCGGTCTTGGCCTGAGCGATCTCGCGCTTCAGGGTGTTGACCTCAGGCGCCGACCCGCGCGCCTTGAACAGCGCGTCGGCCTGGGCCTGCAACTTGGCGCGCACGTCTTGCGGGCTCACACCAAGACCGGTGCGCGCCGCGTAGAGCCGCGACAACACGTCGTCGGACGTGCCGCGCTCGGCCTCGATCTGCGCCATCTCGTCGAGGCCGAACCCGAACACCACGCGGAACGACTCGCGGCCCACACCGCTACGGATGCGGTCGAGCACGTCCGGTCTGTCGGACCCGTCAGGGGCGCGCACTTTGACGGGGCCGCCATGCGCCCCCTCGAGCCGCTCGACGACCCACTCGCCTGTCTCGTCGGCAAAGACCAACCGTCCATGACGCGTGCCGCCATCAGAGTGGTACCCCGGCTCGGACATGGCCCGCGTGGTGAAGCCGTACAAGACGTGGCGCACCAGGTCGGTGAAGCTCGTCTTGCCGGCCTCGTTCGGGCCGAGCACGACGTTGAGTCCGGTCTGCAACCCGTCCAGCGACCGGTCCTGCAGGCGCCCGAACCGCACCGCGTCGATCCTGCTCAGCCTCATGACCCGTCACCAGCCACGAGCTCGTCGAGGCACGCATCGCGCGCTCGCCCCACGACCTCGCACGGATCGAGTTCGACCCGGCCTACGGAAGATGCGAGGTCCCGCGTGACGTCTTCGACGAAGGCCGCACACGACTCCGGGTCGGCAAGAAGATCGTCGGAGATCCTCACCAGATCGGCCGCCAAATCGGCGCCCTGCCGGATCTCGCCGACGTCGAGTGTCGGCGCCGTACGGTCCCTGATCCGGTCGATCCACACCCACGGCCTCTCGGACATCTGCTCGTCACGCGCGTCTGCCACGAGCTGCTCGAACCGGTCGCGAGCAGCAAGGTCCCCATGCGTCGCGGTCCGGCCGGTAAGGTCGATGCGCAACACGACCGGCACTCCTTCGGCCGCCTCACGCCGGCGCGCGCACTCGTCGCGTACCGCTCCGAGCACGTCTTCGAGCCCGTCGTCTTCGCCGAGTCGGATCTCGGCGGAGGCCCACAGCACCTGGGTCGTGCGCACGAACTCCACGCTCGCGCCTGCCGAGGAGAGCTGCACGACGAGGCACCCGTGGTGCCCGGACTCGTTGGGGTTGAGCCCCTGCGGACTACCCGCATAGCGGACTGGGGGTTCGTCGGCCAAGGTCATGGGCTTGTGGATGTGCCCGAGCGCCCAGTAGTCCATGCGTGCGGAGCGCAGGTCCTCGATGCTGCAAGGAGCGTACGGCTCGTAGCCTGGCTGGCCGCCCACGTTCGCGTGCAACACGCCTATGGCCACCTCGTCGGAGGGGTCGCGCACAAAGCCGGTGGCGAAGTTCTCGGTGACTTTGGCGGTGGCGTAGCCTCGGCCGTAGATGACGCATCCGGCCTCGCCCTCGCGCTCGAAGACGAAGCGCCCCACACTGTCGGTGGGGAAATGGTGGACCGACTCGGGCAGCGTAAGGCCAGCGCTCCAGCCCGACGCCGGGTCGTGGTTGCCGCTAGCTACGTAAACGGGGATCCCGGCCTGAGCGAGGCGCTGCATCTGGCGCTGGAACCGGATCTGAGCACGCAGACTCTTGTCTTGCGAGTTGTATACGTCACCTGCGATGAGCGCGAAGTCCACGCTGCGTTCGATGCACACGTCGACCACACGCTCGAACGCGCGGTACGTGGACTCGATGAGCTCCTCGGCAACTCGTGGCTGCACCGCCTGGAGGCCCTGGAACGGCGCGTCGAGGTGCAAGTCCGCGGCGTGCACGAACGTGATCGGTCGTTGCATCTATCCCCTCGCTCATCGATGCGGTCGCGCGTTCGCGCGGTCCACGACCATCCTAGGGGAAGCGTCTGACATGACAACCGCCCGGCGGCAGAGACGCCGCCAGGGCCCGGCCGGCATGCGGCAAAGACGCGGCAGGCTCAGCGGCGAACCACTCCCGCGGCGCGCAGCCCCGCCGAAGCGGCCACAGCAGCGAACGCCTTGGCGACATCGAGGGCCACGAACGGCACGACACCGGCGACGAATGCCGGGGCGGGCGCCATGCCCGTGACCGCCATCAGCTGCAGCCACCCGGCCACGTAGATGACCGCGACGCCCGCAAGCGCGCCGGTCAGCGCTCGGCGCGACGAGGGGCTCGCACCGGGCGCGCGCCGGCGAACCACGAGCGCAACCGCGGGCGCCGCCATAAGGAAGCCGAGGATGTATCCCCCCGTCGGGCCGAGCAGCACGCCAAGACCGCCAAGGCCGCCCGCGAAGACGGGCACCCCGACCGCCCCGAGCACGATGTAGGCGCCTATGGCCGCGGCGGCCCAGCCTGCCGGGAGCACGAGACCCGCGAGCAGCACTACGAACACCTGCAGCGTGATGGGTACCGCACCGATCGGTACCTGTACCCAGGCCGATGCGGCGAGCAGCGAGGCGAGCAGCGACGCCAGCAGCATGTGGCGCGTGCGGTCGCGGCTGGCAGCCCTCTGCGCGAGGGCAGCGTGGTTCTTCGGCATGTGCGGTGTCCTGTAAACGTTGGGGCGTTCGGAGGTTTACAGGAAACGGGAGCGAGCGGCTGCTGTCAAGCGTGCGTCGCGTTAGCGCAGGCCGGCGAGGTCGGCGACCCGGCCGGCGATGGTGGGCTCGTCCCAGGCGCCCGGCTCCTCGCCGTCCATCGCGAGCAGCGCAGTGGCGACCTGGTAACGGGCTTCCGGCGTGAACTCGCTGCGGCGACGCAGGTACGCACTCGCGATCTGGGCGCGGTCGTCGGCGGCGCCGAGGTCGAGCGATGCGGGGTCGTCGGGCTCCGCGACCACCACGGTACCTGCCGCCATGTCGCCGAGCCGCTGAGCGCGCGGCGAGAAGGTCGCAGCGAGGACGCCCACCGCATAGGTCCCCGGCATGATGTCGATGATGCGCACGATGTTGCGCACGACCGAGTCCAGCACGCCGACACGCCCGCCGTCGTCGCGCACGACCCGGATCTTGAGTACCCGCTTGCCAAGTGTGCGACCGTTGCGAACGACCTCGCCGAAGATGTAGTAGCCCCAGTACGTCACGAACGTGAGCACCAGCAGGAGCGCCGCGGCCCACGCCAGCAGCGACAGCGCGAACTGCTCGCCCACCGCGCGTGCGCCCAGCAGCATCGCCAAGCCGAGCGCGACCGCTTCGGCGACCAGCATCCCGCCCAGGACCGCGATGTCGATGAAGGCCGCCAGCCCGCGCGAGCCGAGCCCCGCAAGCGGGTAGCTCACGACGACCGACTCCGGGGTCTCGATGCTGAGTCTCTTGCCGCCGTCCACCGGCTGGCCTCCTGAAAGCGGGTTCGTGCGTCCGGACCCATCATAGCTGGGCGCGGGGCGGTGCGTGCTACCATCCGACCAGCGTGGGACACGGCGCGTTCGGAAGGGCCGCAGGCAATGGACGAGCTCAGCTTCATCGAGACCTCGCGCGACGCGTGGGACCGGCTCGAGGCCGCGCTGGCTCGGACCCGTACCTCGGGCGCGTCGAAGCTGCCGGCTGCCGAGGTGCGCGCCATGTACGAGGACTACCGTCGCACCGCCGCCGACCTCGCGTACGCGCAGACCCACTTCGCAGACGGCAGGGCCGAGGCGCACCTGAACCGGCTCGTGGGCGAGGCGTACGCGGAGCTGTATGGCTCGAGCCCGCGCCGGTTCGCGGCCGTCTTGCGCTTCCTCGCGCGCGGCTACCCGGTCCTGGTGCGCACGCACTGGCGGCAGATCGCGCTGTCCGCGGCGCTGCTGTTCGGCGCGATCGCGCTCGGCTACCTGCTCGCGTACGTGAACTACCCCCTCGCGCGCGTATTCATCCCCCAAGCGCTCCGCGAAGGCGTGGGCGACGCGATCGAGCAAGGCGGGGACCTGCCCGAGATCGCGGCCGCCCTCGCGCCCCTCCTGACGGCCGGCATCACCACGAACAACATCCAGGTCGGCCTGATGGCGTTCGCAGGCGGCATGACAGCCGGCGTGCTCACCTCCTACGCGCTGCTCGTCAACGGGCTCATGATCGGCGCGCTTGCCGGGGTGTTCGCCAAGGCCGGGGAGTCGCTGTACTTCTGGGCGCTGATCGTGCCGCACGGGGCGCTGGAGCTGCCCGCTATCGTGCTGGCCGGCGGCGCCGGCCTGCTGCTGGCGCGTGCGATCGTCTCACCCGGAGACCTGCCGAGGAGCGCCGCGCTAAAGGCGGTCTCGGCCGACGCGGTCAAACTCGTCCTCGGCGCGATACCGCTGTTCGTGGTCGCGGGCTTCATCGAGGGCTTCATCACGCCGACCGCGGTCGATCCGGCGGTCAAGATCGCGTTCGGCGGCGTTGTGACCGCCACGTTCATCGCGTACGTACTGGTACCGGGACGGCAAGCTGACGCCTCGCGGCCCGGGGCCGAGCGGCAGACCGCTTAGAGCTCCCCGCGCGCCTTGATCTCCAGGTAGCGGTTGACCGCAGCGACCGAGAGGTTCTCCGGCACCACATCGAGCACCAGAGCGCCGCGGGAGCGCAGCACCGACAGCGCCTGGGCCTTGTCGTGCAGCAGGTCTTGGGCGACCGCAGAGCGATACACAGCCGATTCGCTGTCGGGCACCGCGGCTGCCAGCGCTTCAACGTCCGCATTGCGCTGCGTGACCACGAGCGGCAAGTGCCGCGGAGACAGCGCGCCGAGCATGCCGATGAGCCGCCGCGACGGCTCGATACCCACCAGCTCGGTGAACAGCACCACGAGCGAGCGGCGCGACAGCCGCGCCGCCAGGTAGCGGAACGCACCGGCGTAGTCGGGCTCTTCGACCTGCTCCTCGACCCCGTACAGCGCCTCGAGCACGGCGAGGAATTGCCGGTGGCCCTTGCGGGGCGGCACGTAGGAGCGCACGTCCCTGCCGAAGACCAACAGTCCCACGTTGTCGCCGGCCTGCACCGCCAGATACGACAGCAGCAGCGCCGCATTCACGGCCCGGTCGAGCTTGGTCAGCTGCCCCACCTTCGGCGCCATGAGACGCCCCGCGTCCACAGCGAGCATCACGGTCTGGCTGCGCTCGGCCTCGAAAGTACGCACGACCGGCGCGCCGCGGCGGGCTGTGGCCTTCCAGTCGATGTCGCGGTAGTCGTCGCCGTCGCGGTAGTCGCGAAGCGACTCGAACTCGGTCCCCACGCCCGCGAACCGGGCGCTGCGCACGCCGATCTCATGCAGCGAGCCCTTGCGCGCCAGCAGCGCGTAGCCGTGCACCGCGGTGATATCGGGGTAGACGCGCGCCGGCTGCCCGATCTCGAAGCGCATCTGGCGCCCTGCCAGCCCCCACGGCCCCATCGCGCGTACCGCCACTGGGCCGAACTCGAACTGCCCGCGCGAGGGCGGCGTGAACGCCAGGTCCAACCCGACGGTGGCGTTCGGAGGGACCTCGATCGGCCCGAACTCTCGTACGCCCGCGAAGCCGGCCGGCGGCGTTTCACGCCCCACGAGCCGCGCGACCACCGCCGCGTCGTTGGCGATCTCGAGGCGCACCGGGTTCGACACGCCGATCGACAGCTTCACGGGCAGCTTCCGCACAACGTCGAGTTGTGCCTGCGCGGGCGCCCGCCGCAGGTCGCGCCGCACCGCCGCAAGCCACAGCAGCACCCAAAGCACAGCCGCCGCCCACGGCCATGCAGCCGGCAGCCACACGACGACCGGGGCCGGCGCCACGAGCGCGAGAGCCGCCCGCCTCGTGAGGTGTACCGCGCCCACGCGACGCAGGATGTCGGGCCGAGTGATCACCGCGGGACCGGCACCGCCGCAAGCACGTCGGCGAGTACGCCGTCGACCGCAAGCCCCTCGATCTCGACCTCGGGACGCAGCAGTACGCGGTGCCGCAAACATTGCGGGGTCATGGTCTTCACGTCATCGGGCGTCACGAAGTCGCGTCCGGAGAGCAGCGCGACAGCCGTGGATGCCGTGATCAGGCTGACTGCCGCTCTCGGCGACGCGCCGAGCATCACGCTCGCGTGCTCGCGGGTGGCCCGCACGATCTGCGCTGCATATGCGACCACCGAGTCGTCCACGACCACGCGCGCCAGCTCTTCTCTCGCACCGAGTATGTCGACCGTCGAAGCGACCGGCCGAAGACCGAGTGCGTCGAGGTCGGCCCACGCGGCTTCTCCAAGGTGGCGCTTCACGATCTCGGTCTCCTCGGCAGATGACGGGTAGTCGATGACGAGCTTCTGCTGGAAGCGGTCGAGTTGCGCCTCGGGGAGCGGGTACGTGCCCTCGTACTCCACCGGGTTCTGCGTGGCGATAACTATGAACGGCTGCGGCAGCGGGTGAGTCACGCCGTCGATCGTGACCTGCCCTTCCTGCATCGCCTCGAGCAGAGCGGCCTGCGTCTTGGGAGGCGTGCGGTTGACCTCGTCGGCAAGTACCACGTTCGCGAAGACCGGGCCGCTTCGCAGCCGGAACGTGGATGTGGCGGCGTCGAACACGTTCGTGCCCACGACGTCGGCGGGCATCAGGTCCGGCGAGAACTGGATGCGCTTGAAGGCGGCGTCGAGCGAGCGTGCCAGCGAGCGCGCGAGCAGCGTCTTGGCGGTGCCCGGCACCCCCTCGATCAGCACGTGACCGCCGGTGATCAAACCCACGAGCAGCCCTTCCACGACGGCCGACTGGCCCACGACCGCCTTGCCGACCTCGGCCCTCACCGCCTCGGCAAGTCTCGAAACGTTCCCTGTCTCACTCATGTCGTCCTTCGACCTCCTGTCGTGCCCGCGCCAGGTCGCGGGCGATCGATACGAACGCTTCTTCGGTCGGTGTCGTGTCGTGCGCTTCCTGCGCGCGTGAGAGCGCCGTGGCGATCTCGGGGTGCCGCGCGATTGCGGCGTCGAGCGTCCCATAGCGGATGGCGGCCGACGCGCGCAAGCCGTCGGCCAGCGAATCGAGCGCTTCGCGCCTGGCGCCGGCCGCGCGGTAGAGCTCGGCGAGCGAGGAGATGTACGCCCCGGTGCGGACGGGCCGCTGCGGCACCGGATCGATGGCCGGCCCCAGGCGGCGCGAGACCGCAGCCAGCCACACGGCAAGCGCCAGCAGCGCGACCGTGACGCCCGCCTGCCCGCCGGTGCCGAGCCGGTCCCACACGCTGCCGCCGCGCACGAAGCCGTGGTGGTACTCGTCGAAGTACACGGGCTGCTCGGCCGCGGTGACAAGCGTGGCGAACCGGGCGTTGTCCCCCTCGCCGATGTACGCGTTCGCAAACGGCGCGGTCGTGGAGATCCACACCAGCTCGCCCTCGCCGTAAGCGCGCGTGGCGAACACCTGCCCCTCGATGTCCTTGACGTGCGTGACCCACGACGCGTCGTCGGCCAAGAAGCGGTTCGGCCCCACGGTGATATCGCGCACCCCGTCGGCATAGAAGGACGGCAGCAGCGGGGTGAGCGTGGTCTCGTCGCCGCCCGTGGTCCGGCCCGCGCCAACCGGTACCTGCCGAAGAGCCGCGCGTGCTTCCGGTCCCGCCATCACCAAGCGCCCACCGGCCTCGACCCACGCGATCAGACGCCGCCCTTCGGTCCTGCTCGTTTCCACCTCGAGCGGCTCGTCGGCCAGCACCACGATCGTGCCGGCCTCGGGCAGTTCGTCGAAACTTTGCAGCGCTTCGGTCTCGATGTCGAGCCTTCGCAAGTAGTTGAAGAGCACCTTGGTGCCCGCGTCGTCGGAGGAGAACGTGGAGCCGGGCGGCGCTTGGATGAGGTAGTAGTCCTCGGACAGGGCCACGACCGCCCAGTATGCGGCGAGCAGCAGCACGGCCGCCACGGCGGCGATGACCACGCGCGGGTCGAGCCTTGCAAGCAAGCGCTTGATCACGCGGCGTCACCGCCTTGGGCCGGCCCGTCGGGCTCAGACGGCCCCTCTTCGCCCAGCGTCCTGCGCTCGACGATGCGTGCGAGCTTGCGGTACGAGCCGCGAGCCGCGTCGTACGCGCCGCGGTCGGGTTCGCGGTGCCCGTAGTACGCGCGGTCGAACGTGTACGCCAGCTCCGTAAGCGGCTCGCGGACGGCCGCATCCGCGCGCACCTGCGCGAGCAGCTCGCCGTTGGTGCGCGTCTTCGTCTGGCGCAGCACCCCTGCCTGGGCCAGCATCCGAGCCGCGCCGGACAGCAGCATGCGCACCGCCGCGGTCAGGCGGCCCTCGGCGGCCAACGCGTCGGCGGCGGCCAGCGGGTCGGCCGGTGGCTCGGCGGCAGGAGGCGCGTCGGCAGGCCCGATCGGCACCGGCGCAAGCAGCGTGTCGGGCCGCGCACGCGCAGCCATCGAGCGCAGCAGCACTCGCACCAGCAGAAACGCGAGCCCGGCGGTGAGTGCCGCGGCGATGCCCACCGTGACCCATGTCATGATCGTGGAGGCAGTGGGGTTGGCGCCCGCACGCTCCCACCACACCTGCAACCGCTCCAGCAGCCACTCCAACAGATCGCCGAAGAACTCGGCCAGCGGCGAGCGCGTTGGCGCGGCTTGAGCGTCGATCAGCTCCTGGAGTGCTTCAGGGTCGGCGGGGATGTGGCCGGGGTCCCCGGACACCGCCTGCCGCAGCGACGCAAGGTGCCGACGCATCTCGCTCACGACCTCGCGGCGCTGGTGCGGCGTCTCGAGCGCCGCGAGGCGCGACACCAGCGAGCGCAGGATCGAGTTGTCGACCACGAGCACTGTGCCGTCGTCCATCTCGACCTGCTCGGTGGCGGGCAGCAGCGTGTTGATGTCGGCGGCCAGCTCGCTTGCGGCCAGGTCGGTCATCTCCACCATGGCCGCAGCCTCGACCGCGTCGTATGCGCCTTCCACGCGCGACTGGTACTCCCACAGCGGCGCGGGCTCGCTGGCGGCGCGAGCGGGGGCGACGCGCGACGCTGCCACGGCGAGCGCGGCCAGCGCCACCACGGCCAGCAGCGGCGCCACCATGCGCGGCCACGCCCGCCGCGCGCGGGTTGGGCGACGTTTCCTCGGCAGGCGGGGTGCACATGGAGCGCTCACGGGCGCTCCTGGTCGGCGCGCACCACGAGGTCGAGCCCTTCGCGGCGGGCGCGCAAGTCGAGGTACAGAGAGAACCACGCGAGCTCCATGAAGGGAAGTGCGACGGTCGCCGCCGCGGCGGTGAACAGGCCCTCGATGGCCTTCCAGCCCACGGACAGTGGCTGGAACACCGCGTCGGGCGATTGGACGCTCGCAACGATCTGCCGTACAAGCGTTGGCGAGGTGACGGCGGACTCGAGCACGAGCACGAAAGCGGACACGACCAGGTAGAAGCCGACGACACGCCACTTGCTTCCCAGCGTGAGCGACCAGGACCGACCGAACGCGCGGTCGAAGGGCGCCGCCTCGGTCACGATCGTCATGGGTGCGAGCGCCCATCCCGCGAGGAGCACCAGCGGCACGACCAGGAAGTAGAAACCCGACAGCAGCGCGATGAGGGCGCTGGCGCCCAGGAACGGCAGGAACCTGCTCGTGCCGGAGCGCAGGAACTCGCGCACGGTGGGGCGCTGGCCGTACAGCATCGAGCCGGCCGACGCGAACAGGCACGATGCGATGAAGACCCGCGCGACCCAGTACGGCATCGAGACCGCATTCGCCAGGTAGCCCCACAGCTGCAGCTGTGCGATCGCGCCAAGGTCCGGCCCCAGGGCGGGGTCGGCAAGGATGTCGCGGGCCAGCGGCAGGATCCCACGCATGTAGAACACCTGCGCCACGCCGGCCGCGAGTGCCAGCGGGAAGATGAAGATCGCCGAGGCCGTCACGATCGTGCGGAAGTTCGCACGGTACACGTCGAACGCCCGGTCCAGGACCCGGCCGATGCCTCGTGGAGTCAGGTCAGGTGGAGTCGCGCGCGCATCGTTGTCCATGTCACGAGTCTCGCAGAGTCACGTCACCCGCGACTACCGCTATCCGATCGCCCCCCGCTTCCACCAGCAGCCGACCGTACTCGTCCACGCCTCGCGCGATGCCGCTCGTGCGCAACACGCCCTCCGCGTCTCGCACGGTGACCTCCCGGCCGGCCAGAACGAGCCGCTCGGCGTATTCGGTAGCGAACGCGGCAAAACGCTCGTGCACGAAGAGCTGGTAGGCGGCGGCAAGTTCGTCGAGCACCGCCGCGGCTGCCGCTACCCGCGAGATCTCGGGCAGCGCGGTCTCGAGGTAGGCCGCGTGCGCGGTCGGCGTCTCAGGGCACCGCAAGTTCAACCCGATGCCGATGACCACCCATTCGGCCGCATCCCCCTCGGCCGAGGTCTCGAGCAGAATGCCGGCGAGTTTGCCGGGTGCGCCACTCAGCTCGCCGCTCGGCGTCGCGAGCAGCACGTCGTTGGGCCATTTGACGCCCACACCGACAGCACCCAACCCTTCGACTGCGCGCGCGACCGCCAGCGCGGTCACGAGTGCCAGCGGCGGCATGTCGGCCAGCGGCATCACCGGTCGAAGCAGCACGCTCACGTACACCCCGCCGCGCGGCGAGATCCACTCCCGGCCCAGCCGTCCTCGGCCGGCGAGTTGCTCATCGGCCAGACACACCGTGCCTTCCGGTGCGCCTGCGCGTGCCAACCGCTTGCAGTCGTCGTTGGTCGAGCCGGTCGTGCCCCCGCCCTCGATCCTCGACCACAAACCGGTGGCAAGGCGAGCGCGGACCTCGGCAGGCGCGAGCGTGTCGGGCGCGCCGGCCAGCCGGTAACCGCTGCCGGCAGACGCTTCGATCTCGTAGCCGGCGTCGCGAAGCGCGTGGACGTGCTTGGCGACCGCTGCTCTGCTCACGCCGAGGGCGGCGGCAAGCGTTTGGCCGGAGACCACCGAGCCGCGCGCATCCCGCAGCGACTGGAGCACTCGGTCCCGGGTGGAGGTCGGCTCGGCCACGCGTCAGCCCTCGTCTTCGGCGTCGGCCTCGCCGTCCGAGTCGTCCTCGATCGCCCTGAAGGCACCGGTGACGTACTCTCGTTCTTCGGCAAGCTCCTCGATGCGCCGCTTCGCGCGTTCCCGACGCGCGCGGATCAGCACGGCCACAAGGATCAGGAACAGCACCATGCCGACCCAGCCGATCTGGGCGGCTATCTGCAAGGCACGGTCGAAGTTCTCGCCCACGAAGTAGCCGATCGCGCACATGAGCGACGTGTACGCGACGGCGCCGAGTAGCACCCAGCCCTCGAAGTAGGGCAGGCGCATCTTGGAGACACCGGCGATCATGGGCACGAAGTTCTTGAAGCCGGCGGCGAAGCGCGACAGGAACACGGTCTTTGACCCATGAGTGAAGAAGTACTCCTCGGCGGCGATCATGTGGTCCTCGCTCACGCGGAAGCGTTTGCCGAGCCGCAACACCGTATCGCGCCCCCCGATCCGCCCGACCCAATACGAGATGTTCGCGCCCACCGTCGTGCCCACGACCGAGGTCACCCACACGAGTGTGAGATCGAGGCTGCCCTGACCCGGCGTGGAGAGGAACGCCGCTGCCATTACCACAGTCTCGCCGGGAGTGAACGACCCGATCACGAACAGGTTCTCGAACACGGTGAAGCCGAAGACGAGCAGGTAGCCGTACAAGTTCAGCAGGCCGAGGAACCAATCGATCAGCGGGATGCCGGTGATGGGGTGCATGCGATCAGCTCACGATCGGCGCGTAGCCGGCGTCGAGAGCTTCCGCCTCGTCGATCAGGCGGCGCCAGGTAGAGGCGCGGGGGAAGTTGATCGCGTACCCGAGCAACGTGAGTCCGGCGAACCCGAGCAGCACCGGCCACGATCCGCTCATTGCGTGGTACGTGAAACCCACCAGCACCGGTACTTCGGCCAGCGCGAACGGCACCACGCACGACACGAGCATCACGCCCGGCAGCGCATCGGCCCGCGAGAACGGTGCGCCCGCTTGTGCGGCACGCGCGCGCGCCGCCGAGATCGACGCCTCACGCATCCACCTTCCCGCGAAGAACGACGCCGCGACCGATACCACCCCTACCAGCGCGAACGCGAGGAGCATGACGCGCAGCGACGGTTCCTCGGCAGGCTGCGGCTGCATGAGGAAGGCGACCACTAGCATGACCGGGACCGCAGCCACGATCGCGCCGCACACGATCACAGTCGTGCGCCACACAGCCTCGAAGCGCTCCTGGCGTTGCGGTTCCACGTCCAAGCCTTCCAACCGGTCGTACGGCCACCTCACCCATCGAACCCGATGTACGCCGCAGGGGCAAGACGCTGTCAACGCTCCGATACTTCGTCCAGGCCGAAATCGAGCGGGGGCGCGAGCGTAAGCGCGCTGGTGGACACGCGGTCCACGCCGGTCGCAGCGAGAGCGGGCAGGCGCTCGAAGCGGATGTTGCCGGACGCCTCGGTCAGCACGGTGCGCCCCGCGCTCTCGGCGATCTCGCGGACGGCAGCCACCGCTTGGGTCAACGTTGCGTCGTCCATGTTGTCGAGCAGCACGATGTCCGCTCCGGCAGACGCCGCCTCACTCGCTTGCGCCACGGTGTCGGCCTCGATCTCGATCGGCAATGCAGGCTCGGCCTCGCGGGCCCGGTGCACGGCACCCGTGATGCCTCCCGCATGCCGGATGTGGTTGTCCTTGATGAGCACCATGTCGAACAAGCCGGCACGGTGGTTGTGCGCGCCTCCGACCCGCACCGCGTACTTGGACAGCGCCCGCAGGCCGGGCAGTGTCTTGCGCGTGTCGAGCACGGCAAGCGCCTCGCCTGCGGCGTCTTGCCAGCGGCGAGCTTGGGACGCGATACCGGACAGCGTCATGAGCGCGTTTAGCGCGGTGCGCTCGCCCGCGAGAACGACGCGCGCGTCGCCCTGCACCTCCGCGACCACGGTGCCGGCATCGACCGCTGTGCCCTCGGCCACCAGGGGAAACATCTCGTAGGCAATCCCGCCCGCACTCGCATCGGCGGCCTCGCCGCGGCGGGCTGCCGCCTCCGCAAGCATGGTCCACACGCGCTCGGCGACGGCAAGGCCGCACACGACCCCGCTTTGCCGCGCCACTACGACTCCGGAAAACGAGGCGCCGCTCGGGACCACGGCGGCAGATGTAGCGTCGCGTGCCAGCAACCCAGACCCGGGCTCGCCCGCGGCAGACGCCGCCGCAGGCGCAAGCGATTCGGCGGGGACGCCCAGGTCCTCGGCAAGCGCGGAGGCGACAAGGTCGTCGATGGGGGGCAGCTCGAAGCTCACGCGGGCTCCTCGGCAGGCGGCGGATCGGCAGCAACCGCGGCTGCGACCGGCACGAGGACCGGCTTCGAACCCCGACGCCACATCAGGCGGCCCGCCCAGTTCGCGTCGTCGCGGTCGGGAAAGTCGATGCGCATGTGCGTGCCACGCGTCTCCTCGCGCATCCACGCGGCGTGCGTGATCAGCGTGGCCACGGTCACCAGGTTCTGCAGCTCGAGCTCGGCCGGCCGTCGCACCGACACGCCCAGGATCTGGCACATCCCGTCGAGCACGTAGGCCGCCTCGGCCAGCGAACCGCCCGAGCGGCTCATGCCCACGAACGACGACATCGTGTCCTGCAAGGCTTCGCGCGCCTTCTTCATCGTGAAGATGGCCGAGGAATCCGCCTCCCCCGAAACGACCCGTGACGGGCGTATCGGGGCCGACCCGTCCCGCAGCGCGCGCACGATCCGGCGCGAGTACACCAGCCCTTCGAGCAGCGAGTTGCTCGCGAGTCGATTGGCGCCATGCAGCCCAGACGCAGTGACCTCCCCCGCGGCGTACAGCCCCGGCAGCGACGTACGGCCGTCCACATCCACGCGCACTCCGCCGATCATGTAGTGCGCCGCGGGAGCGACAGGGACGTAGTCGCGAGAAAGGTCGAAGCCGGCCTCGGCGCACTTCTCCCAGATCATCGGGAAGCGTGCCCGCAGGTACTCCGCACCTAGGTGGCGCGCGTCGAGCCACACGTTCGGGCGTCGGCAGCGGGCCATCACCTTCTCGATCTGGCGGCTCACCACGTCGCGCGGGGCGAGCTCGGCAAGCGGGTGCACGCCCACCATGAAGCGCTTCTCGTCGCAGTCGAGCAGGTAAGCCCCTTCGCCGCGCAGCGCCTCGGTGATCAGGAACTTGGGCGAGGCGTCGCTGTCGAGCGCCGTCGGGTGGAACTGCACAAACTCCAGGTCTGCGATCTCGGCGCCGGCACGCCACGCGGCGGCCACACCATCGCCTGTAGCGATCAGCGGGTTCGTGGTCACGCGGTACACCTGACCGCACCCACCGGTAGCCAGCACCACGTGGTCGGCCCAGAATACCTGCGGCTGGCGGCTGACGGGGTCGTAAACGAGCGCGCCGACACACCGGTCGCCAGCGGTGAGCACGTCGATCAGGAAACGCTCCTCGAACACCTCTATCCCGCGGGCGTTGCGCACCGAGTGGGTGAGCGTGTCTTGCACCTCAGCGCCGGTGGCGTCGCCCGAGTGCAGGATGCGCGGCAGGGAATGCCCGCCCTCGCGGGCCAGCGCCACCTCGCCACCCGCACCCAGGTCGAACTGCACGCCGAGGGAGCGCAGGTCGGCCAGCGCCTCGGCCGCCTCACCGACCACCGCGCGCACAACGTCTTCGTCGCACAGGCCCTGACCTACCACGAGGGTGTCGGCCAGGTGCAGCTCGACCGAGTCGGCCTCACCCACCGCGCCGGCGATGCCGCCTTGCGCGTACCACGTGGCGGTCTCGGTAACGCGGGCTTTCGTGACGAGCGCGACCGTGTGCGTCGTGGATGCGGCGAGAGTCGCCGTGAGCCCTGCGATGCCCGACCCGATCACGAGCACGTCGCTGGAGTGTTGCACAAGGTCATCGGTGTCGAACTGGACCAGGTAGCGCCGCCCGAGACAGTCCGGCAGGTAACCCGCATGAAGCTGCGGTTTGCCGCCTCCCGCGGGGGCACCCGCTACGAACTCCCCATGCCGGCCGCGTTCAGCCAATCGAGACCATCCGCTCCACGGCCGCGTACGCCGCGCGCCGCGTGTCTTCGGCAACGCGAATCTCCCCGCTCGAGTCGCGCAGGCAGTCGCGTACCTTCTGCAGCGTGGTCAGCTTCATGTTCGGGCAAATCATGCGTGGCGTGAGATTCACGAAGCGCTTGCCGGGCGCGGCCTTGGCCAGCGCGTGCAGCAGCCCTTCTTCGGTCACCACGATGAACTCCTCGGCCGAAGACCGCGCGGCGTGGTCGAGCATCTGCGACGTGGAGAGCACCGCGTCGGCAAGGTCGATCACCTCCGGACGGCACTCGGGGTGCGCCATCACCTCCGCGCTGGGGTACCGATCGCGCGCGTCGAGCACCTGCTGCGCAGTCACGTCGTCGTGCGTGGGGCACCAGCCCTCCCACGCCACGATGTCGACCTCGGGCACCGAGCGCGCCACCCACCACGCGAGGTTGCGGTCGGGGCCGAACAGGATGCGTGCCGTGCCGGTCTCTTCCACGAGGTGCCGCACCACGGCAACCGCGTTCGCGCTCGTCACACACACGTCCGTGAGCGCCTTGACCGCTGCCGTCGAATTCACGTACGTGACCACGGGGACGCCGGGGTTGGCGTCACGCCAGGCCGCCAGGTCCTCGGCCGACATCATGTCCGCCATGGGGCAGCCGGCACGGGGCTCGGGCATGAGCACGGTCTTGTCCGGCGAGAGGATCTTGGCGGTCTCGGCCATGAAGTGCACGCCGGCGAACACGATGACGCTGGCTTCGGTCGCCGCCGCCTGGCGTGACAGCCCGAGCGAATCGCCGGTGAAGTCTGCAACGTCTTGCACCTCGGGACGCTGGTAGTTGTGCGCAAGGACCACCGCGTCGCGCTGCGCGGCCAAGGCTCGTATCTCGTCGTGCAGGGCGACCGGGTCGCTCACGCGGGCTCCTCTCGCGGGCAGGCGGCGGGCGGCCGCTTCGCAGGCACCGGCTCGGCTGCGACCCGGAGGGGCGCGTTGTCGATCAGCCGTGTGCTCCCGACGCGTCCCGCCACGATCGCGCGGGCAGCGCCATCGACGCGGTCGAGCGGCTCGAGCGTGCCGGGATCCACCACCGCCGCGTACTCCAGCACGGCGCCGGGGCGCGCGTCGAACTCGGCTGCCATCTCTCTCTCGATCGCACGCGCATCGGTCTCGCCCCACGCAAGCGCCCTGGCCGCCGCTTCCAGCGCTTCGCCCAGCGCGAGCGCTTGCGCCCGCTGCTCGGCGTCCAGGTACGCGTTGCGGCTCGACATCGCCAAGCCGTCACGCTCGCGAACCGTCGGGCAGCCCACCACCGTTACCGCCATGTCCAGGTCGCGCACGAGCCGCTCCACGATCTTGAGCTGCTGGTAGTCCTTCTCGCCGAAGAACGCCAGGTCCGGACGTACTATCCCGAACAGCTTCGCCACGATCGTCGCCATGCCGCGGAAGTGCGACGGCCGGCTCTCGCCTTCCCAACGCTCGGCAAGCGGGCCGGGGTCCACGGTGACTTGGGCGTCGGAGGCGTACATCGCCTCGGTGCCGGGCGTGAACGCCAAATCCACTCCCTCTGCCGCTAGCAGCTCGAGATCGCGCGACAGGTCGCGCGGGTAGGACTCGAAATCCTCGCCGGGCGCGAATTGGGTGGGGTTCACGAACACCGACACGCATACGTAGCTCGCACGCTTGCGCGCCGCGCGTACGAGCGAAAGGTGCCCTTCGTGCAGCGCGCCCATAGTGGGCACGAGCGCGATGGTCTTGTGCTCGCGTCGCGCCTCAGCGACCGCCTGACGGGCCTCCTCCTTCGACGACACGCGCTCCACGGCGCTCAGTCCGCCCCCTCGCTCATGTCTCCGGACACCGCCCGCAGACCACGCACGCGATCGTGCTCCAGCTCCTCGAGCGTCTTGGTGTCGATATGGGTACCGTGCTCCTCGGCAGGGAAATCCCCCGCGCGCACCTCATCGGCGTACGCGGCGACGGCCTCGCGTACCGCCTCGCCGATCTCCGCGTAGCGTTTGGCGTGCTTGGGCGTGAACGTGCCGAGCCCGAGCACGTCGTGGAAGACCTGCACCTGGCCGTCACAGCCGGCGCCGGCGCCGATGCCGACCGTGGGTATCGCGAGTTCGCGCGAGACGATCTCGGCAAGCTCGGCGGGGATGCACTCGAGCACCACCGCGAACGCACCGGCTTCCTCGAGCGCCCGACAGTCCTCGAGTAGCGCGAGCGCAGCGGCGCTCTCCTTGGCCTGGACCTTGTAGCCGCCCATCTGGTGCACCGACTGGGGAGTGAGGCCCACGTGCCCCATCACGGGCACGCCCGCACTCACGAGACGCCGCACCACAGGAGCGACATCCACGCCGCCTTCGAGCTTGACCGCTGCCGCGCCGGCCTCCGACAGGAAACGTCCGGCGTTGCGCAGCGCGTCTTCAGTGGTGATCTGGAACGACATGAACGGCATGTCGCCGACCACGAGCGCGTGCGAGGTGCCACGTGTGACGGCGGCGGTGTGCCGCAGCATGTCCTCCATCGTGACGGGCAGCGTCGAGTCGTGCCCGAGCACGGTCATGCCCAGCGAGTCGCCCACCAAGATGACGTCCACACCTGCTTCATCAACAAGGCGTGCCGACGGCGTGTCGTACGCCGTGACCATCACGATCCGCCTGCCCGCGGACTTCATCTGGCGCAGGGCGGTCGTGGTGACGGGCCGAGCCGAGTCCATCGGTACCGTGGCGCTCATGTGCGCCCTCCTTCCCGTCCATGCCGTCCCAGCCCCAGGCGTCTCCCGAGGTCCAGGCGGCCCCGTCGCGGGGGTAGTGAGTATACCACCATCTGGTAGCTTTCCAACGCTCCTACCTGCCGAGGAACCCCGCCGCTGCCCCGCTGCCGATGCCGCGCGTTGCGCGCCGCGGCTCACAGGTCGAAGCCGGCGTCCGTCCAGTCGATGGGCGCCTCGTTCGCCTCGATCAACACGCGCGCCGCGCGCTCGGCCATGGAAGCGGGCACCATGAGGCGGAAGCGGCGCGTGAACCCGTACGGGTCGGTCGACTTCTCGGGCGGGAACGGGTCCCACACGTGCGGGATGCCCGCCTGCTCCAAGACCACCTGGGCAAACGACGCGTCGATGTCGGGTGCCCCGATCCCAAGGGCCGGCCCGCCCGCGGCGTCGATGATCGCGGGGTCGCGGCCGTACTCGTACACCGGCATCCAGGTTTCGCCGGGGCGCACGGCGGCCTCGCGCGAGACGCGCTCGAGACGTGGCCGTTCGGCCGGCGCGCGGTCCTCGAAGCCCGGCGCCAGCCCAAGCACTCCGACGACGTGGCCCACCCGCACGCCGTCTCGGGTGACGGCGGAGCCGTCGGGCCAGGTCGCGTCGGGAACGATCTCGAGAAGCGGTGTGATCACGAAGTCGCGCTCGGCCATCCGCGGGTGCGGGACGACGAGCTCGGGGGTCTGCCACTCCTCGTCGCCGGCGAGCAGTATGTCCAAGTCGATCGGGCGCGGCCCGAACCGCGGGCCTTCTCTTCGGCCAAGGGAGGCCTCGATGTCTTTGAGCGCGTGGAGCAGGTCGTCGGCGTGCGTGCGCGTGTCGATCTCGGCCACGGCGTTGGCGTACAGCTCCTGGCCGCCGGCGCCCCAAGGGTTCGACTCGTAGACGTGCGAAACGCGCAGTACCGAGGTGTGCGGCAGCGCCTCGACGGCCGCCAGCGCGGCTCCGATGTTCGCGAGCCGGTCGCCCATGTTGCCGCCAAACGCGATGAATGCCCGCACGGCGCTCACTCCTTGCCGGCCGCAAGCGCGTCGATCACGCGCACCGCCTGCACCGTCGGCTCCACGTCGTGCGCGCGCACGACAGCGGCGCCGTGCTCGGCCGCGTACGCTGCCGCCGCCACGCTGCCCCCGACCCGCTCGCGTGGCTCGATCACGCCCGTGATCTCGCCGATCGAGCGCTTGCGCGACGCGCCCACCAGCACCGGGTAGCCGAACGCGGCCAGCTCCGGCAGTGCGCGCAACAGCGCAAGGTTGTGCTCGAGAGTCTTGCCGAACCCGATGCCCGGGTCGATGCAGATGCGCTCGCGGGTCACGCCGGCGTCCTGGAGCACGAGCGCGCGCTCCAGCAGGTAGTCGCGCACCTCGGTCACCACGTCAGCGTAGTGGGGGTCTGCCTGCATGTCGCGCGGTTCGCCGAGCATGTGCATCACCACCACGCCCACCTCGGTCGAGGCTGCCAGCTCGACCATCGCCGGGTCGCGGAAGCCGGCCACGTCGTTGACGATGCTCGCACCCGCCTGCACGCACGCGGCTGCCACATCGGCGTGCCGGGTGTCGATGCTTACCGGCCGAGGATCGGCAGCGTCCGTCAGCCCCGCAACGATCGGCCGAACGCGGGCGAGTTCCTCGGCAGTATCGATCTCGGATGCACCCGGACGGGTCGATTCGCCGCCCACGTCGATGATGTCGGCGCCGTCGGCGATCATGGCTCGCGCATGGCGCATCGCCGTAAGCGGGTCGTCGAATTCGCCGCCGTCGGAGAAGGAGTCGGGCGTGACGTTCACCACGCCCATCACGAGCGTGCGGTCGAGAGCCAGCTCGAAGCGGCCGCACCGCCACGCGCGTGGACTCTCGGAGCCGGGTGCCGACTCGGCGTCCACTTATCGGCCCATGATCAGCGACATGGCCTCGGCCCGGGTCGCTGCACTGCACCGCATGATTCCCCGCACAGCGGACGTCGTGGTCGTGTGCCCGGGTTTCCGCACGCCGCGCATCGACATGCACAGGTGCTCCGCCTCGATCACGACCATCACGCCGGCCGGTTCGAGGTGCTCCACGATCGTGTCGGCGATCTGTGAAGTCATGCGCTCCTGGACCTGCGGTCGCTTCGCGAACACGTCCACCACGCGCGCAAGCTTGGACAGGCCGCAGATCCGGCCGTGTTTGCCGGGGATGTACGCCACGTGCGCCTTGCCCATGAACGGCACGAGATGGTGCTCGCACATCGAGTACAGCGGAATGTCCCGCACGAGCACCATCTCCTGGTGGTCCTCCGAGAACGTGACGCAGAAATGCTCGGCCGGGTCGGCATCGATCCCGGCGAAGACCTCCTCGTACATGTCGGCCACGCGGCGCGGGGTGTCAGCAAGCCCTTCGCGCTCCACGTCCTCGCCGATACCCTCGAGGATCAGCCGAACGCCGTCGATGATCTTGTCGCGGTCCACGGG
>Ga0209164_1000811_pt1 | contig 53978 bp, 45 predicted proteins | sample MTBNYHSulfiMetaG_FD_187458 | JGI IMG/M metagenome (GOLD analysis project Ga0209164, IMG submission 187458) | Enrichment culture microbial communities from rom New York Harbor, USA that are MTBE-degrading - MTBE-NYH (New York Harbor Sulfidogenic)... | ecosystem: Environmental > Aquatic > Marine >... | reverse complement strand
TTCATCCTTTAAAGAAGCTGCTCAGCATTATGGTGTAGATACACGAATGGAACTTTATGTGAAACTTGGATTTGATATTGCAAAAAAATTACAACAATAAGGTCATTTCCATTTCTTTTTTTTTTTATCTTTTTGTTTTTGTCTTATTATAATTTACACTGCTAGAGTTTATCAATCAATATATTATTAATCCATGCTAGAAATATTCATTCAAATTTCTTGTCAACAATTAGCATAAAATAATGATAAATGTTAACATGTATAATAAAAGTTAATATTAAACATTAATAAGTTAAATCGATATTACTACAAACATTATAAAATTAAAAATTAACATTAACTAAAACATTTTTTTATTATTCAAACGTTAATATAAATATTTTCAAGAAAACACACAACCACGTTAATCATGATTACACAAAAACGACGAAATATACAGAAACCTTGTACTCATAGCAACGATGACTTATATCGGTGCATCCCGAAGGCTTTGTTCTGTGATAAAATACACTTCGATAAAATGAGTAGGATGGTAGGAGAGCTTTGCTTGCCGTAATCCAGGGATGCCAAGGTCTTCCTCACGGTTGATATATGGGACAAGATGCTGCACCCGTTGTGCGGTTTCCTTGTTTATCGCTTTATAGATCCCGTCAAAGTCAGGGGCCCCCTTCTCAAAATGGACTACAACCGTATCCCCATTCATTTGTTCATAAATTGCGATGGATTGTATCGTCCCGTTGATCCGTAAGGCAAGTCCCTGTAAGCCAAGATCAGTGAAATGTGACATAGAATACAGGATTGCGGTGCGTTCGTTCTCTAGCAATTCATCTGATTCGCAATCCCTCCAGAGGCACCAACGCTTAAGAAATTCATGTACTTCGTCGATGTTTTCCGTAGAAATATCTTCTATGGTATACGAGAAATTTTTTGTAAACTTATTCAGTCGATTACGTATTTTTCCATATTTTGTTCCCGGGAGCTCAGCTAGGTCAGAGGCGCGATATACATAATCAAAGAAATCTCTGTCTGCAACGACAGTTAATGACGGAAAATTTTTTGAGAGGATGTCTTTTTCTCTTTTTTTTATAAATCCGAAGAAAATGTTTTCCCGTTGTGCAAGCCGCATGGTTTGTTTTAGCAGGTCAAGGCTTGTTTTTCCTGAGGGAGGATGCAGGACCGTGGTATGTTTCCCAATGCTAAGAAGAATGATGCTGTTTTGTATTTGTGCATATCGATATTCAACGTATTGCCCCCAGCTCATCATAGTGCTGAATAACTCACCGCTATGGACTGCAGGGAATTGTTTGTAATGGGCATTAAAAACGGGTTTGTCCTCAAGCTCGATTTTTTTAAAGTCATGTAATGACAGCATTTAGTATTCCTCTGGGGTATAGAGCATCGGGCAATAGTGTTGCATGGGTGAGAAACCAAGGGTTGTGTAGAACTGGCTGCTCCCTGGTTCTGCAATCAATCCTATCCAGTGAATTCCCTTTGAAAGACAGTAGTTAAGTAGTATTTGGACAATTTTTTTTCCCACGTGTTGTCCTCGATGTTCTGGGAGCACAACAAGGTCCTGGATGTAGGCGTCTGAGACGCCGTCTGAGAGAACGCGTCCCATTCCTATTGTTTTTTGGATGGTCGTATCGATGGCAACGGCAAAGGCAAAGCTCCCTTTGATTAATTGAGGGATTCCTCGGCTGCTGTACGAGTCTTTCCACCACCCCCCTGCCTTATAGAGAGTGACGATTTCTTCCACGGGCCATGAGGTGACAATACGTATCTCTATCTGGTTTTTTTCCATAGAACATCCAATGTGATGGTATGATTTAACAGGAACTATGTTCAATAGCCATATAAGGGCATGCGTTGACGCAAGCGCAGCATTCTATACATTCTTTTATGTTTTTTGCGACTGCTTTGCCGTCGACTAGCTCGAAAATCTCGACGGGACATGCGGTTACGCATTCGCCTGACCCTTTGCATTTCTCATAGTCAACGGTGATTGTGATACTGCCTTCTTTGAATTCTTTCTTCATAGTTCAGAGACCTCCATTATATTCCTTCTTGTAACGACTGCCATTATTTTAGAGTTCTTGTTTTCTTGTATCACTTGTGAACAACTATCACAGTGCTTTTATAAAAAACAATGTTTGTTAAAACCAAAAGACTAATCATCCACTAATCGTATTCATCAAACGTGAGGGATGATTTATTGATACAGCGAGCAGATGAATTAGCAACGATGATACGAAACTCTCGAGAGGTCCATATCGTCACCCATATCGATGCTGATGGTATCACAGCAGGTGCCATTGCCTCTGAGACGCTTCGAAGACTTGGGAAGGAATACTCCATTGAATGCGTCAAGCAACTTGATGAAATATGCATGAAGAAATTACTCTCCGATGGTCATGAACTTGTCTGGTTTACTGATCTTGGGAGTGGTATTAGCACCCAGTATCCGGAGGTAAAAAAAATCATTACAGATCACCATGAGTGTCCCCCTGATTCTGATCTCTCATTTCATTTCAACCCCCATCTCTTTGGGAAAGATGGGTCATATGAGTTAAGTGGTGCGGGGGCGACGTATCTGGTTTCAAAGTCGGTAAGTCAGAAAAATAAGGATTTAGCTGCTCTTGCGATTGTTGGTGCGATCGGTGATCTGCAGGATCGGCGGTTCTGCGAGCTGCGTGGGATCAATATGCAGGTTGTGGAAGATGGGAAAGAGAGTGGTGTGCTTCAGACGATGAAAGACATCCGTTATTTCGGTAAAGAGACCAGACCGCTGGCAAAGCTTCTTCAGTACGCTAGTGACCCGCTCATCCCTGGGGTGAGTGGACGTGAGGATGCCTGTGTCTCGTTTCTTCAGGAGCTGCAGATTGAATTGAAAGCCGGAGATGCCTGGAGGACATGGGTTGATTTGGAGAAGGAGGAGAAACGCAGAATCCTCTCTGCGATTATTCAGATGTTGCTTTCCAAGGGTTTTGGGTATAAAACCGCGACGCGGGTATTAGGGGCGACCTATATTCTTTGCAAGGAAGAAGAAGGAACTGAGCTTCATGAGGCAAAAGAGTTTGCTACCCTTCTGAACTCAACCGCACGCTATGGTCAATACGAGGTGGGACTTCAGGTGTGCCTTGGGGATCGTGGGAAGTGGCTTAAAGAGGCGTTAAATCTCTTAAGTGGTCATCGTCAGAACCTTGTGGAGGGGCTTCAGTGTGCGCGGGATGAACAAATCCAGAAACGGACGTATCTGCAGTATTTTCATGCAGGGAATGGGATTCGTGATACGATCATCGGGATTGTCACAAATATGATGTTAAACACAGAAGACGTTGATAAAGAATTACCGCTTATTGGATTTGCTTTGACGGAGAACGGGGAGGTGAAGGTCTCTGCGCGGGCTGCGCAAAGCCTTGTTGACCGTGGGTTGGACCTTGCCGTCGCATTGACCCGTGCCGCAAAGGAGATACATGGTATCGGTGGGGGGCATAATATCGCTGCAGGTGCGACGATCCCAAAAGGAAAAGAAGAGGAGTTCCTGCAACTCCTGGAACGTGAGATACAACGTCAGTTTGTGCCTTAAGAGGGCTTATAGACTGTTTGAACCGTGACTTCGAAGAGTAAGGATTCTCCAGCAAGTGGGCTTAAACTGTATCCAGCTTTTTCAATTTCCTCTCCGTAGAAATACGAGATGTACATCGATGGGATATCATGGTAGTAGCGAGGTAAGGTAAAGGTCCTGTTAAACGTCAAGGTCTTATATACATCAAGGAACGTTGGTTCTGGGCTGTAGTCGTTGGTGATGGTGACATTGATTATATCGCCCGTGATATTATTTATGTGGACGGTGATGTTGATCATCCCGGTATATCCCTCCATTTGGAATGTGAAATTCTCACCGATTGCTGGTTCGCATTCCACGGTTATCGTCGTATCGTTCCATGATGCGGTGGAGACTCCTGGGAAAATCAGCATTTGTTTTTCCCCGTATCGGACGTCTTTTACCACATCTGATAGGTTCGTGCTTCTTGTCGGTGCGGTCGTCACAGTGACATTGGTATCAGTGATATTGATGATGTTAGTGGAGTTCTCCCAGATGTAATAGGGGGGCGGGTAGATGACCATCTCTGACTCATTGAAGCTGTTGAGGTTGTTAATAACCAGTTGCGGCATCGTAAAATTACCGATCTCCTCTACGTTAATCCATTTGACACTAAGGTTTTCGCTGGTATATTCTATGACTTCCACGGTCTGGTTCATGCCAAACGCAAGGTATTCTGTGGTAAAAATCGACCCGACAGTGAATTTGTTTACCCCGTAGGCTTTCTCTGGGGGGATAGGACCAATTAGTTTTGTTTGCCCCTCCTGCATCCCTATGATTCCTTCCATGAATCCTTCTATCAATTCTGCGCTATACCCCGTTTTTGGGGATGTCTTATTTTTGTCAAAACTAACGAATATCTGTAAAGGGGTGCCGCCTGATTTATTCTCCGCGAAGGCGTAGGAGGTGTCAAATATTGTGTTATTTGAGGCGTATCTGCCAATGTAATGAACATCTGTACAATCACCTTCTGAGATTGTTAATTTCTCCTTAAATAGGTTTTCAAAGATATCAGAATTAACCGCTATGAGAAAGACAGAGAGCGCTGCGACAACGATGATGACTAGCGTGACAAGAGCGATTTTTTCGGTTTGCATGAGCGTGCTGAATGAAATTGATATATATTAACTTAAGCTTTTGTTTGTTTCCATATCAAACCGATGCTTGTTTGTATCAGTTTTGCTGCAAGTACCGCGGTCTGCCCATGATCATAGGGTGGGCATACTTCTACAAGGTCACAGCCGATGAGGCACGGTGAGAATGCTTCTATGATCTCAATGACCTGCGAAGGGGTCAGTCCAAAAGGCTCTGGCGTACTGGTCCCTGGTGCATACGCCGGGTCAACAACATCGATATCCAATGTGAGGTAGATTTTTTTTCCTTTCAGGAGGGTTTTTGTCTGTTGGATTGTTTTTTCTAACCCACTCGTATGTATGGTAAAGGCGTCACGGAAAAAAAGACCTTGTTGTTGTGCTTGCTCGTATTCCTCTTTTTCTGCGGATCTGATGCCCAGTACAGCGATATGGTCGATGGGGATATGGTCAGCGATACGACGGATAACACATGCATGATTATTGATATCGTTTTTGTACTCCTGACGGAAATCCATATGAGCGTCAAGGGATATGACCGCGATATCAGCAGGGAATGCTGAGACGATGCCGGGGGTAATCGAATGGTCTCCCCCAAGTGCGATTGGTATTTTCTTCTTAGTGAGAAGGTGGGAGGTGAAGGTTTTTGTCGTCTGAAAAACTTCTTTTGCGCTTTGGTTCTGAACATCAAGGTCACCGGAATCATGTATCAGGATGTCCTCGAAATTCACGCCACTTCGAAGGTCATAGCGTTCAAAATTCCAGCTTGCTTGTCGTATCTCATAGGGAGCTTTATCTGCGCCATGGCGAAACGAGGAGGTCTTTTCAAAGGGAACACCGAACAGGACAAACGATGCGGCGTTCAGACTTGATTCTGCATCCGCAAAATACGTAGGAAACTGCATAGTGACCGACCCTTGTTTACTCGATGATTCTGTATGGTTACACTCTGGTGATTTTCCGCTTCCCCATCGCCTGCAGGTACAGGATTTCTTTTCCTGGCTCAAGCTGACCTTTCAGCTCGTCAGGGATAGGCATCTCAAAAGTCTCATAGGTCTCCATATCCATCAGTTGTACGACATCGGCACCCATCAGTGCAAGGATCTGGGCGCTTCGCTTGTCGATGATAGGGACTCCTACCTTATGTTTCACGGGATGGACGACACTGCGTTTCTGCTCATCAAAGATACCGACGGCATCAATCCGCGCTTTTGCCTCACCATGCTTCCCTGGTTTAGAGGTAGATATACTCATTATTTTACATGGTTCTTCATCGATTAAAACGTATCTTCCTACTTTTAGCTCTCGTACTTCAGCCATTTCTTTCATGCGGTTTCACCTTTTGGGACTTTATAGACGATATCGTGCTCTCGGACCTTCTCTTTTACTTTGATTCCGATTGCGTCACCGGGTTTTGCACAATCAATAGGAGCCCGGTTGATTTCCATACGGTCGATTGATTGGGTAAAATCTGTATGGGCGCCAACGAAATGAACCTCATCACCCACTTTGAGCTCTCCGTCAGTGATTTTGATAGCAGCCACGCTTATATGTGTGAAGAAATGTTCTACAATCCCTATTTTTTCTTCAACCATAACTATTCACAACCCCGTAATAGAAAAAGGTATACTTATACCTGTCACCTTTCTCCTTATTTGACAACGAGTTCGTAGATTGCTTTTTTCCCGTGTTTCAAGCAGGTGAATGCTTCCCAGTTGTCATCCCAAAGCATCTCGTTTCCACAGACGGGACAGGCAATGCTTTCAATGACCTGCCGTTGGCTTTTGACCTTGGTTTTCACCACTTGAACCTGTATTTTCTTCCCGGGGTCAAGCGAATCAATCACATAGACAATGCCATCGGATGGTACATACGGGGTGCTATCACTTTTCATTCGTTTTTTTCGATAGGCTTTCATTTGTATCTTATATTTTTCCATCATTGTTTGTCTTCGGCCCATAGAGTCACCACAATGTTTGAATAAAGGAATAACATGTTTGTTTATTAAGCTCTTTCTCTATTCCGTGGGTAGGTATGAAAATCGAACACGTAGCGCTAGATTCTCAGATACAGGACATCTTGGTAAAACAAGGAATAACAGAGCTGTACCCTCCTCAGGCTGATGCGTTACCCTATGTTCTACGGGGGGAACATGTAGTGTTGTCTATTCCAACGGCCGCGGGAAAAAGCCTAGTCGCATATCTTGCTATTGTACAGCGACTAACACATGAAGGGGGAAAAGCCTTGTATATCGTCCCGCTTCGTGCGCTTGCTCGGGAGAAATATGAGGATTTGAAGGCCTTTACGTCGCTTGGGATAACCGTTGGGATTTCCACAGGGGATCTTGATGAATCCGATATCCGTCTCTCAAAGTATGACGTTATTGTCTGTACCTCTGAGAAGGCGGATTCCTTGCTTCGCCATGGCATGCGTTGGCTTGATAAAATCAAGGTCCTTGTCATCGATGAGATTCATTTGATCCATGATCCCACCAGAGGTCCTGCCCTTGAGGTGATCATCGCGCAGATAAAGGCGCGTAACCCAGCGACGCAGCTGATTGCGTTGTCAGCGACCATAAAAAACGCAGTTGAGCTTGCAGATTGGCTCGGTGGGAAGCTGGTTTTGTCTGACTGGCGTCCGGTCGTGCTTAAGGAAGGCGTGTTCTTTCAAAATACCATTAAATATAATGACGGTTCAACAAAATGTATCACTGGTGATACAAAACAAGCGTTGGAGCTGCTGGTACAGGAATCTGTACACGATGGAGGACAGACATTGGTTTTTGTCAACAACCGGAAATCAACAGTGTCTCTTGCGAACCGTTTATCCCCTGTCGTTGCAGACCTGCTTACGGAGGCTGAAAAAAAAGACCTTAAAAAACTGGTTCATTCGATGAAACGCGAGCAACCTGAGGCAGTCGGCATCGAACAATCACTGGTGCAGAGCGTCGAGCATGGCGTGGCGTTCCATCATGCAGGATTGGAGAGCAGCCACCGACGGCTCGTCGAGCAAGGGTTTAAGGACCATCTGATCAAATGCATCATCGCCACCCCTACGCTTGCTGCAGGGGTCAACATCCCTGCCCGAAGGGTCATCATCCGTGATCTGTGGCGGTATGATGGGAACTTTGGGATGACCCCGATCCCGATCCTTGAATATAAGCAGCAGGCAGGTCGTGCAGGCAGACCACGATATGATACGGTGGGTGAGGCCATCACGATAGCAAAGGATGGGAACCAACGAGATCATATTTTCTATAATTATATCCTGGCGGACACAGAGCCTATCTATTCGAAGTTGGGGAGTCAAGCTGCGTTACGGATGCATCTTCTTGCGGCGGTGGCCACACAATTTGTGCATGATACTGAGGGGATGTACCGGTTCATCCAGAGTACGTTTTATGCGTATCAAACCGATGAATTCACCATTAAAAAAGAGGTGGATGAGGCTGTGGAATTCCTCCTTGAACATCAGCTCATTGAGCAGGTAAGTAATGGGTATGTTTCTACGTTGTTTGGAAGCAGAACCTCAGCTCTGTATATTGATCCTTTATCTGCAATTCGGTTAAAAACCGCCCTGGAACAGTCCAACACCAAGCAGACGACCCCGTTGTCGTTTCTCCATGCGGTGTGTTCAACACCGGACGTCCGGTCGTTGTATCTCCGCGGAGCGGATTCCTGGGTCGAAGAGAAAGCAGAGCGGGTGAAACAGTCCCTTCTTCGGGATGTTCCTCTCGCGTCGACCGATGAATATGAATGGTTTTTAAGTGATTTGAAGACAGCGTTTTTGTTAGAGGATTGGATCGAGGAGCAATCATACGATGCCCTGGTACAGAAATACTCTATCTGGCCTGGGGATGTTCATACCCTCGTTGAGATGGCCGAGTGGCTGCTTCATGCGGCCAGGGAGTTTGCGCGGATGTATAATTTCTCTTCGGTCACTGACCTTACGAATCTGCTGGTACGAGTCCAGAATGGATGCAAGGAAGAACTCTTAAGCTTGATCTCTTTGAAAGGCATCGGGAGGGTTCGTGCTCGTGCCTTGTATCGTGAAGGATTTAAAACCATCAATGATTTACGAGGTGTCCCTCTGGAACGGCTGGCAAAGATCAAGATGATCGGAAAAACAGTCGCAAAAAACATCAAACAGCAACTCGGGGAAGACGATCTATTGGGAAATACAACGTTAAAGAGGTCGAAACGATGATCGCCATAGTCGGTGCATCTGGCAATATCGATAACGTCGATTTATTTATCCAGCAGCTTGTTGCGTTTTCAAACACCGAGCATCTCACGGTGCAAGCATTCGATGCGACCATGATTTATTCAAAGGACCATCTTATCTCCGCAACAACCCATGCGCGGCGAGCCTTTCAACAAAGAACAAACGCGACCGGCTCGCTTGCGTTGGAAATATTACTTTATGCTGCTGGGGAACGTCAGATTGAAAAAGCCATCAACAAAATCGGTGTTAAAAAAGGAAGACAAACCATCGTTTTTCTCATCACGGATGCTTTGGATGAGAAAGAGAAAAAAACTATTGATGATGCGATAAAGAAAAAACTCCTCAAGATGTTTCATCTTGTATCTGAAGAATCTATAGTGCAGGGTGACAGAAGCACACTCAAACGATTCGGTATCACGGAGAGGGAAATATCGACCGTTCCAAAGGAACGCTACGGAGACCTTATCCTTGAGAAGATCGCGTTGGTTGATGTCATCAAAAGATAAATGTTTGACTTACTCATCTGTTTTTCGAAGATGTATCGTTTTGTATCATGGTGATTCTCCGATATCCTTATTAAAAGAATGCTGTTTTCGAATTCTGAACACGGTTGTATTAATTTTATATGCAGAGGTAGTTTGTATTGATAGGAATTGCCCGTATGGGGTAGCTTGGATATCCTAGAGGCCTGCGGAGCCTCAGACTCGGGTTCGAATCCCGATGCGGGCGTAATTTTCTAAGTGAATTATTATGAGTAGAGGATAGATGCACAGGATGATACCATCGTTTGGAAGTATTGCGTCTAGTCATTTTTTTATAAAAGGAATGAAAAATCAGATATTTTTCTTTTGTATTTCCAGAATTACGAGTCTTATGAAACATTAAGTTATTGTATTGAAATAATCCCAGGGTTTCCACAGTTTGAGCAGACAATAGGGATTTTTTTACCTGGCAGTCCTGTGTAGTAGTTTACCTTATTGCATTTTGGGCAGATAGCAACGACTTTGTTTTTCTTTTCATCTGATTTAAGTTCATATTGATACATCAGATGATCTTCGAGAACGTAAAACTGGTATGTGGTGTTTTTTGATGAATGGTAGAGCAGAATTGGTTTTCCAAGCTCCTCGCTTACTTTTGAAAGGTCCTCAAGTGAGTTTACAATGATAACGTTCGTTTTTGAACGTTTAGGGGGTGTTTGTGTTTCGACGATCCATTCCCCATATTTCTTCTTTATTTTCCGAATTTCTTTCTCTGTTTTGCTCACTACTTGTTTGCTGCTTGTGGTAAAGAACAGGAACAACGGGAGAGCGATGAAGAAAAGCACTGAGAAAAAAATCCAGGTGTTTCGTTGGTTTATAACTTCAGGTTGCTCGATGATCATTTCTTCTGTTATTGTCCCAGGTATCATTGACGTAAGGGTTTCTGAGAACTCAATGGTTTTTTGGCCAAGGGCCATGTCGATGCTTTGTGAAAAAAACGAAGTGGCCGTCTTGTCTGTTGTGGATATAGAAACCACTATGTTAGCCTGAAAGCGTAGACGAGGGTTTTGTGCGGCAACACCGGTTTCATCGTTTATTGTTTGATAGATTTGTTCATAGTGTGGATATTCAACAGGAAACTGTACTATAAAGCTTGCTCTTTTCCCTTGGTTGGTGAAGGATGTTCGTTCGATGAGTGGATAGTTTTTTTCCCAGAAGTTTGTTTGTAGGACCGCATCGATTGTATAGTTTCCATGAATTGTCGCGGTTTGGTTTGTTTGGAAGCTGTAGATGAATGATGCGTTGATGTGGTCTATAAGTTGTCTGAAGAATGGTCCTTCTTCGGGTCGTAAGAGGGTTTTGTTCTCATAAAGAGTATTGTTGAGTAAAAAGATAGTATAGTCGAATCGTCCTCTGTGTTCATAGGTTAAGATAGGTGCGTTGATGGTTGTGGTTGTCGGGGTTTGATATGCAGAGTAACCGTTGAAGAGTGAGATGAGCAGAAGGAGAGTGATGATGCCGATGGCGATATAGCGAATTGTGTACGGTATTTTTTTTCGATATCGTTGTTTTTTATTTTGATTGGTTTTTGTTTTCATTGTCAGTTTCCTTTTATTAGATGGGAATTCCGATGTTTCGTAGGATGTTTCTTACAAAGATTTGGACCCATCCGAGTTTTGGTATCGTGAACTGGGCTTTGCCTTGAACGAGATACGCAGGTACTGGTTCGATATCTGGTGCGTCATTGCCGTCTCCTTTGGTTATGAAGTCGGTTGTCCCTTCTGTTGTATTGATGCTGATGACGCGATGGATTATAAATACATTATACTGGTAGTACTGGATGATGTCCCCTGGTTTGATGGTCGCAGGGTCTACTTTCTGTATAAAGACGATATCTCCGACTTCCAGTGCAGGGCTCATGCTACCGCTGTAGATGACCGTTGGTTTGACCCCAATGTATCCAAAGGAGAAAAATATCATGATGACGCTGAAGACTGCAACAGCGGTCCATCCCTGTTCGATTCCTATCTTTTTGTGATGTCGTTTCTTTGTTTCCCCTGGTTCCCGTATAGAGTTTTGTAGGATGATAAAGCCGATTGCTGGGGCAAGTGTTCCAACGAGTGCGGCAATCGTCCAGTGTGGGTTAGGAAGTATTGGTGAGAACCATTCAAAGGCAAGCAAGGTTCCGACATACGCCATAGATGCTGTTGCACCCCCCATGTAGGCGAGGTAGCATGCAAGTAGGTTAATAGAGATGCTTGTAATCAGTGTTTTTCCTATGAACTCTAGGATTTTTACTGTATCTGCAGTAAGGAGGTTGGTCAGTTGAGTCGGGTTGATTTGGATAAGAACAAATAGCAGGGTTGTAAGTCCAAGAGTAAGTGTGGTATTTTTTTTTGTTTGTGTGCCTCTTTTGATGAGAAACGCTCTGCTTATCTCCATTCCAATAAGAAAGCTGCCGACATAGAAGATATTTTGAAGTATTGCAAGAGGGGTGAAGGCATAGGGGCTTGAGCCAAAGCCTGCAAAAAGTCCTACGATGATGAGTAATGCGACCTGAAAGCCCCCAAGGAGGAGTCCTGAATGTTGTGGATTGTTGCCGAGATGCCATCGACGTACTCGTTTGAATCTTATGATAGAAAGACCTTTGTATGATGCGAGTAGCAGGCAGGCGATCGCAAGAAGAATCCAAAGAACTGGTCTAAGGAGGTAAGCACCGAGTGCTCCCTGTTGTGGAATAATGGTATTTAAGAGTAGGTAGAAAAGTGAAAGTAGTCCTAAGATAATATACCACATAGGGTCCCCTGATGTACTTTTTTTAACGATTTCTTTTCTCCTGTGTTTAATTAAATTTTTTCCCCATAATCAAATATTTTTATAAAAATATAGAAGTTCTACTATTTTAATGTTCCCTTAACAGATGTATTTACAACGGATATTGATGTACTATGTTTGTCCATAATGGTTTGATACAAGGATTAAATCAAGCACTTGTATCTCTCCGTTGTTATCGACATCTTCGCGGGTCCAACCACATATGTTCGTTTGACCATAAAGGTTGGAAACCAACGTGAGGTCAAGGACGGTACATTTTCCATCACTATTGATATCCCAGTTTGATGGTAATGAGAAAGTATACTGGGGGGAGTCTGCAGAGTTGTTATAGGTATCATTTGCCCAGAGATAGTAGGAATACTGTCCAGAAACCGTAAGGCTGGTATTGAAATAAAAGATGTTTGTTTCGTCTTTTTTCGTCATCGTATGGTTGAATGCTGAATCGTCTGGATAAATGAGGATGAACAGGACAGTATGAATTATGCTGTTGTCGGTGACCTCACAGGTGAAATTTTCCCAACCAAACGCCGGGTCAAGATCCATGGGAATGGATGTCAAGAGCTGTATATTGGCTATATCCGGTGGATTTGTATCAACGGTTTCGGTCGTAAACCAATATGACTGATTTGTCCACGAATGTCCATCATATGCAGACACATACCAGGTGTAGGTGGTGGAATCCGAAAGGTTGAAAACAGTACAGGTTTTGGTACCATTGCTTTCATTGGTTCCTTGAGCGGTTCCAATAAAGGGTGTTGTGGAAATCGTCCAGGTAAAACTCTTGCCTTCGGGATCATGTAATGTTATGCTTAGTACCGATATGTTTTTTGGAACATCTGTCGATTGGTTTGTTGGGTTGGGATTTGCGATGAGTATTGGTTGATTTTCTACTGCCATCTCTGTGGTAAAGATATACGCGTGGTTCGTTGTGATAGTTCCATCCGTGACGTTAACATACCACGTGTAGGTGGTCGAATAATTCAGATTTGTTATCGTGCATGATTTTTGTCCATTACTTTGATTTTGTGCTACACAACTGCCGATATCTGGTGTGGTTTGGATTGTGTAGGAAAAAGGGTTGCTATGTGAATGGTGAATGGTGACATTGAGAGTTGAGGTTGTGATAGGGGTTGCAGTCGAACCGGTGGGTGGGTTTTCGTTGCTTAAGAGAAAACTTCCTGCATTGTCAGTGATACGAAAGGTTTGTGCAGGATCACCAAACAGGTGTGCGCTATACCAAGCATAGCAAAACACACGATGAGAAATACTGATTTTTGCTGCAAGTTTATCATGTCCGTTGAGGTTTGCTTTTCCAAGCTGCCAGTTGTTCATGGAGTTAGCTTGATAGTTAAAAAAGTAGTCCCAGAAATAGCTTTGAAGGTACTGGCTTGGTCCATTGGTGCTGCTGGCACTACAATATCCATAACCCGTGTTCAGGACGAGTGCATAGGCGTGCCGTTCTGGATGACGGCAGAGGAGTTGTTCTGGTCCAGCGTATCCTTCATGGAAACGACCTGCTAGACATCCTTGTGAGAACCCAAAGAATGGTTTGGTGTTATATCGATACGCCCAGTTTGTAAGACCAAAGGGGGAATACCAGTAACTGTGATCAAGGTGATTGAGGATGGATGCGTTATCGTTGGTGATGGAGTTGGTGATATAGGTCTTATAGGTGGACCCGATGTCTGCGTGGTAGATTCGTTCTGTGGTGTCAATAGGGATCTGTGGGTACGCAGCGTTCCATTCTTCAAAACCGGTAAACGTCCTCCAGGTATCAGTACCAAGGCGGATTTCTTCCATGTATTGTTTTGAGGTTGCGGTCCAGCCGAGATCTCCACCTAGGAAGGATGATTGGGCAAGCCAGTCTCCCTCTGCGATAAGGTCGTACCAAATGATTTTTTGGACAGCGTTGGAGACCATAGCGGCGTCATAAGCTGGGATACGTCCTACGTACAGTTCTCCGTAGTAGTCGTTTACCCCACTGTTTTTTCCTCCACCCCAGATACCTTGAAAGGAATAGTACCAGGTGCCATCAAGATGGCTGTAGTACATATCGCAGGCCATGGTGTCAAAGGGATTGGTTTCTTCAGGGTCTGTGAACAAACGATACGGGACGATCTGATTACCTCCAGAATCGTCCCAGTCGCCACCTAAAAGAATGTATTCGGTTCCCCAGTTCACGTACGCATCTGTACAGAATGCTCTGATGCGGGCTTGGGTGTCGTTGAAGACCGGGGTGCTGTTCCAGTAGTAGCTGCAAGCCTGGATTTCCTGGACGGTGACAATGGTGCCGTTCAGGTCACTGTAGGTTGCTCGATGGGTGATCAGGCTCGACCAGTTGTAGGGATAACCGGTGGTGTGTTTGAGGCTGTTGCTGGTGATGATAACAAGCGGGTAAATATAATCTGGATTGCACAGGCCGTATGAGTCGTTATCAAGAGGCTCGTATCCATTTGTTGGATCTATATACTGATTTTCTTCAGCTGTTTCATTAGTATTAACCGAAGTTTCCATTGGCTGGGTCGTATAGGTTGAAAGGAGGTGAGGGTTTGTAACAAGATTGTGGATGGCTTTCTGGTCTGCATTGGTATTTCGAAGCAGAGGATGAACAGTGACTGATGTGAATTTTTCTGGATAGGTAAGTTCTAGATGTATGGTTATTTCCGGGTAATAAGAAAGTAATGCTGTTTTTGGGATATAGGTCACAGGGTGGAGGTAGATGGTTTGGATAGCATACCCTCGACAGTACCCGATGCCACCGTCTTCGTAGATGGTTTTACACACAGGGGTGGTTGAATTGTAGATCTCGTTGTCCATGATAAATCTAGGTTGCTGATGGTTGTTGAGAGTGACAAACTCTTGTTCTGGGAGAATCGGTTTGGTGCAGATGTCTTCGACAAGAGGAATTGACTTGTTGCTAGTAACATACATGTTTGCAACGTTAGACCCCTGTGGCAAGAGGATTTGAGCGATGTACACAGGCAGTACTGGATGTCCGGGGTCAGCGTAAGAGAAACAATCAGGAAGTTCGATTCTCGTAAAGGTTTGATTATAAAGTGATACATCAGTAAATGTTGGTTTTTCGAAGGTGAAGGTGTACCGGAGGTGATAGTCTTGGGCCTGGTGTTGTGGGGTCACGCATAGCGCACATATGTATTCGCTCGTAACTACTGTTGGGACTAGTAATGCTATCGCTAGAAGTAGAACGAAAACCCTTCCTGTTCCTCTATAGTTCTTTTGCATCCATCTCCACATTGTTGTTGTTCCCTTAGCCCCTGTTGTATATGATACCTCAGTACGTATCTTTTGGATTATGTTGTTATATAAGGATTGGGAGTGAAAACGTCATTGTGAAAGAACGTCAGCTGGTGTTTCTTTTTGTGGTATATATTTACTTAGAAAGGCGTGTAAAAAACATGTGATGGAATGTTTTCTTAAGAGAATATAAAGAAATTGAATTGAATTTCATTCTTATTTATTTAGAAGAGTAATCATATTTACTTACGTTTCCGTTTCTAAAAAAGATAATTTTTTTCTCCATTTTTTTTAAGGTTTAAGAAGAGTATGAGAAAATAATTGGACGTTTTTTGTTTCCAATTCAGTGTATATGGTTATGGTTTCTTTCTATTTATGGTGCGCAAGGGTCGTACCACTGGATAGCGTTGGTGTCAAAGCCAAATGAACCTGATTGACCTTGTAAGCCATTTTCTTGATCTAAATATATTGATGCCGCAATTGTAAATTTATCGCAGAAATGCATCTGTAAAGGCCACTGGGTTATCACGTTTCCGTCTTGGTCATAGGCGATGAATTCTAGGTACTCACTAAAATCATACCCGTACCAGATCAGATCACCGATCGTTATATGGCCTGGGACGCTTCCCGTGTAAAGAATTTTTATATCGGCCGTGAAATTGATACAGGGTAATATGTTGTCCCACACCATCAATACATCAGTAATACCTTCAGGGTCAGGCATTGCATAGGAATAGGCAACAAGTTCTCCATTAACCGGTCCGGGATCATACGGGTCATGGGTGATGTAGACTCCACCTGTGTCAAAATCTTTATAGACCCAGGTTCCTGAATACTCCACTATTTCCAGAGTGACTATTCCAGTGGTTACCGTGCTATACACGGTAAGGATGTCGGAGAATCCCGAGTAGCTTACACTAAGACTGGCAAGCGTTAGCAGTGAAGCAAGGAACATGATTCCTATTTTGTTGTTTTTTCTCAGAGGTTTGCCCTCCTTTTCATCTGTTTCTGGTCTAGTTCTTCTTTTTTTCTCCCTGTTAAAAAATGGGAGAGAGATGAATTGGACGTATTTGATTTCCAATTCAGCTCACATGTTTAGGGTTTTTATTTTGTTTCTCGCGTCGTCTTGTGGTTTTTTTGTCACAGCTATGGATCGACTTCGATGAACGTTGGTTGTACTGTGTAGCCATGTTGATAGCTTGGGTTCGCCCAAAGAACAACAGCACACCATTGTCCGGGTCCTGGGATAAAGTCAGCTCCGTAGGCAAGTGCATCAGCAATTAACTGCAAAACAACTGGGTCACTTCCAGTATAACCACCATCGATAAAGTACCAAATCGCATCTTGGATTTGGTCTTTTGTTGCACCGGCTGGTTTATTGTTGATGATCCAGTTCACATATGGCCAATCAGGATCAGCGTATGGGTTTGCAGGGTCATAGCTTGAGTACAGCTCCATAGTGTAGACCTGTCCTGGGACAATGTATGTGTTCTGATCGACACACCAGCCGACATACGTTCCATCTTGAACATCATAGCCTGGTGGTACATTACTCAGAGTTGTATCCCAATAGCTACTTACGCCGGGATGAGCAAATACTGCGTTGACTATGCTGTCAGGAAGTTCGACGACCTTATTTGGTGGTGGTTGTCCACAGGGATCGTACCACTGGATCGCGTTGACGTTAAACCAGAATGCACCGTTGAGGTCTTGAAGATCATCGTCTTGTTCTAAATGTACAGTTATTACGATGGTGAAGGTATCACAGTAGTGCATCTGTAATGGCCATTCTTCGATTAAGTACCCATCTTCGTCATAGGCTTCGAACGTCATGTACTGGGTGAAATCATAACCACTTGCATCCCAGCAGAAATCACCAATAGTTATATGAGCAGGGATGTTCCCAGCGTAGTGAATTTCAAAGTTTGCTTCGAAATCGATACAGGGGAAGATATTTTCCCATTCCATATACACATCATACTGTCCGGTTGGGTCCGCCATTGCTTTTGAATGGGCGACCAAGAGATAATCAGGATTACTACTAGGTGCCTGTAAAATAACCACTTCATGTGTTATTAAATCTTTATAGACCCAGGTGCCTGAGAATTCCCCAGTCAGCTCTATATCGACCGTCCCAGTATCTACATCACCATAGACCGTGATAAGGTCGGAAAAACCAGCGTAGCTTGCGCCAAGACCGGCAAGTGCCACCATAGAAGCGAAAAACACAGTTCCAATCTTGCTTTGTTTTCTCAAGTTTTTTTCCTCCAGTTAAAGATTTGTGATAGTTTTGTTGGTTTCACGTGTGCTGTTTATGGTGGGCAGGGATCATACCACTGGATAGCGTAGACGTTAAACCCGAACGTACCGGATAATCCTTGTAATGTGTTGTCCTGTGGGATGTGTATTACTAAGACGATTTTTATTTGATCACAGTTATGCACTTGTATTGGGAACGTTGTAAACTCTATCCAGTTACCTGCATCATCTAAGTAGTAATAATGCCAGAACATGTAATCAGTAAAATCAAAACCGGTGAAACAGAAATCTTCAATACTTAGATGAGCAGGTATGCTTCCGGCATAGTGGACGACGAAATTGGCTTCGAAATCGATACAGGGGAAGATATTGTTCCATTCCATGTACACATCGGTGGTTGAACCGTACATTGCTTGTGAGTGAGCAACTAATAGATAACCAGGGAGTGGATTTTCATAGGTACCATATTGCCATGGAATATCTGTTACTATAACAGCACCGGTAGCCAATTCTTTATACACCCAGGTTCCTGAGAAATCGTCATATAATTCAAGGTCGACTGTTCCAGTATCTACCTCACCATAGACCGTGATAAGGTCGGAAAAACCAGCGTAGCTTGCGCCAAGACCGGCAAGTGCCAGCATTGACACAAGAAAGATACTTCCTACTTTATTCCGTTTCATATTTTATTACCTCTTTATTCTTTATCTTCTTTCACACAGGAGACCCTCCCCCGTGTGGTCGTTCTCATGGTGCGCACATCCCTTTTCTTTGAGATGTGTTCGCACACCGTTCAAACGTTGTTTGGTAAGCTGCTCATCCTAAAGCCGTGAGCAAAAATTTAGATAGGATGTTGAACGTCCAGGTGAACACACCAATACGGATACGTTGGACTTCCACCAATGACCCATCCAGACCAGGAACTTCCTGAACCAGTGAACTTGTTCTCAAAAGAACCAGCATTGGGTCTCACACCTGGGATGACATGATATCCTTGTATCTTGATATTCTCTGTCTGAACAGCGCTGAATTCCCAGCCGTTTATCAACTGGATGGTTACATATACTTCACCAGTAACTGGATCTGGATTGTCATAGTCAACAAATACAGTACCAACTAAAATTGATTGGCCTGCGTAAATGTTTTGTGCTGTGCCGCCGTTATGGTAGTAGTACCACCATGCGTCACCGCCACCTGCAGTATCGCCACCGAATGCGGTTTCATATTGGTATTCATCACCATTACCACCTGGTGGAACGTAGCAGTCATACCACTGGATAGCGTTGATGTCAAACCAGAATTCACCATGTTGACCTTGTAGATCATTGTCTTGTGGGATGTGTATCGTTACGACAATGTCAATGGTATCACAGTAATGCATCTGGATCGGAAATTGAGTGATTTCATTTCCTGCTGAGTCGTAGTAGTGCCAATTTGTGTAGGGGATGAACTGGACAAAACCTGCATCCCATTCTAAATTGTTGACGGTCACATGACCAGGGATGCTGCCAATGTAATGGACTTGAACATCTGCCATGAAATCAATGCAGGGAAAGATATTCCACCATTTCATATAGACATCATACACTCCAGATGGATCTGGCATTGCCTCTGAATAGGCGACCAAGAGATAATCAGGATTTCCCGCCATCTCATTTGGGATATGAGTTGTATAAACAGCACCTGTTGATAGTACTTTATACACCCAGGTGCCCGAATACCCAGTTATCTCGAGTTCAACTGTTGCAGTATCTACTTCACCATAGACTGTGATCATATCTGAGAAACCAGCGTAGCTTATGCCAAGGCCAGCGAGCGCCAGCATTGATGCGAGAAACACGGTTCCAATCTTATTATTACTTCTCTTCACTTTGTACCTCCTTCTCCGTTACTTCTGCTTTGTTTTCTTCTGTAAGGCGGAGTGCAAAGCCGAGCATCTCCCCCAAGCAAATCACAGGAAAAGCAAGTAAGAAAGTCCTCGCGTATACGATGAACGGAGGCATAACGACCCAAGGGAGGTCCCTTTCCTCTTGCCCCTTCCCATTGGCGTTTGCTAACAATTGGTACGGTAATGACATGGAATGAAGATTATATAAAATAATAAGAATATTTTCTCTAGAATAGTTCTCTAGAACATTGCTTCATAGGAAGTTAAGTAATAGTACGTGCTACAAATAGTATTGTGGAGGAAATATGGATCCAATTACGGATGATGAAAAAGAGAAACTCTCGAGGTTCATGGAGCTGTCCTTGTCATTGATCCTGCATGGCTTTGATGAAATGGAGATGCAGAAACGACTGGAACTGGTCAAACTCCTTGGCTTCTCCGCAGAGTTGTTTTTCGAAAAGACATACGGCAGACTGCTGACCCTTGAACACCGGGTCCAAGAGCTTGAAAGATACGTAAAAAAACGATGAGAGTTTCATCGTACTAGCTTAAAGGTTTCTGTGACGCTATTCAATAGTTGTTTGCCTTTCTCTGTCGTAAAATACAGTCTACCATTCGAATCCCAGTTTCGTTTTTCTACCAGCTTTTTCTCAAGTAAACAATCCAGATAGTCATTGAACTGAGAATAACACATGTTCGTCTGATACATCAAAAAGGTTTTCTTCGCACCATTCATCGCATGAGTCAACAGCTCATGTACAATTTCAAATTCATTCCTCCGTTTCGTATAAATCATGCCTTAGACCTCCCTTTGATCCGCAACGACACAAATGTTTTTTTTAATATATATAATTTTCTATTATATTATTTTATGGAAAAAAAATATATTTATACATAAAAATGGTTATGAAAAGTTAATGATAACGAAAATACATAGAAAAAAAAATGTGGTGACTACACAGTACTTCACTTGAAGTATCCCTACTTTTTTATTTTCCCATTCTGTCATTTTCCCCGCATATCTATTAATAGTATCAATCACAAAAAAATCCATGGTAGACGCGCTACCGTTCCGGGAGATGAGAAGATGGAAAAAAAAAGGATTAAAAAAAACTGTAACGTCCTGCTATCACTGTATATAATACTACTTCTTCTATTAATTATGTTACCATTACCTATCAGAGCAGATGAACTGACTACTGTACAAGTATATCCCTTAACTCGGACGGTCTCTGCAGGACAGACATTCTCAATAAATATCAGCTGTACACCAGGACAACCAATGAAATCCTACGAGCTAAAAATATCCTTTGACCCCTCATTACTGCATGCAAATATGGTCACAGAAGGCGCGATTTTCACCGGCTATACAACGTTTTTTAATGCAGGAACCATCAACAACACGGCTGGGACGATTGTTGATGTGTACGGACTGATCCTAGGAAACGGCAATGTGAGCACCCCTGGGACATTGGTGTGCCTGTCGTTTACTGCTCAGCCTACCTCAGGGTCATCACCAATCAGTCTGTTTGACGTTGGAATCACAAACGAAACCGCATATGTTCCAGTAACCATATCAAACGGGACCGTGACACTTAGGGAGTTCACCGTAAGTGTGTCGATTGATGGGTCAGGTGGTGTGACCAAGAATCCAAACCAGGCAACCTACCCATATGGAACCGTGGTGCAGCTGACAGCGACTGCAGATACGGGATGGGTCTTTGACTCCTGGGGCGGGGATCTCTCTGGGAGCACAAACCCTGCTTCGATAACCGTGACAAGCAACAAATCAGTGACTGCCTTGTTTACCCAGAATTACTATACCTTAACGATTACTGTCTCTGGTACAGGGTCTGTTACAAAGAACCCAGACCAACCAACGTATCCGTATGGTGCGGTCGTAACACTTACTGCAGAACCAGGAGCGGGTTGGGCGTTTGACTCCTGGAATGGAGATCTGACAGGAAACCAGAATCCAACAACAATTACCATAAACGGAAACAAAACAGTCACCGCAGCGTTTGTAGATGCACTGCCCCCCCAGGTATCTACCCTTGCTTTTGCGACATCAGAACCATTGGATACAGACCCAGTATTTGGATGGGTGAATGTGACTTGTACTGTCACAGATAATGTAGAGGTGTCCCAAGTGGTCTTGTTGATTTGTAACCCGGATGGTTCATGGAATAACGTCTCGATGATCATAGGGACGACAGCAGTGTATTACTATCTCACAAACACTGGTTTTTCCGCGTTTGGAAATTATACCTACTCGATTTATGCGACAGACACAAGCAATAACAGTCATACTTCAGAAAGTGTGGGATTTTCCATGCCGCCGAACTGGGACATCAACAACGACGGGAGGTGTACTATTCTTGATTTAGTGCTCATATCCAATCAATACGGAACAACAGGGGCTGAAGGATGGATTCGAGAAGATGCTGACAACACCGGTGAGATTCAAGTGATTGATTTAGTAGTCGTGTCAAATCATTTTGGAGATATTTGGTGGGGATAAAAAATACAGAAAAATGATTTTTGACCTCTAGAACGTTGTAGTAAGAATAATATATAGTCAGATAAAAATACGAAGAGTTCGTATTCAAAGCTATTCAATAGAGTAGTACACTCTGAAAAACAGACAGTAACGAAAACTATTTGTATATGGAAAAAAAATCAAGTGAACTCTCTTTATGCATAGAAAATACCATCGATAACTATCGCTTTCTTTTGATTTTTTACAGTTTTCCCTTACCTTATCGATATATATTATCTAGTATATTTTAATATAAGTATAACTATCTAATAGAAAGCTTTATATTGCAGTTCTTCATTATTAAGCCTAGGGAGACATAAAAATGAAACGAAAATTAGTAAGCATAGTAATTGGAATGCTGATGTTCGTTACTGTATTTTCAGTAACAGCGACAAAAAACACTGATGTAAGCCCCAATCTCATAACAAGCGCAAATATCTATATGCCAAACAGAAGCCCCTGGGATTTATTGTTTGAATACGATATTGGAGCAACTGGTGAGACTGGAGCCAATGGGAACGCTGGCGCAGAGTTTGATGGAACCTATCTATATAGCACCCGTTGGGCAAGCAATTTAATCCACAGCTATCACACAAATGGAACGCTCTATGAGCAATTCTCCATTACAGGTGTCAGTGGTCTTCGGGACCTTGCGTATGATGGCGCCCAATACATGTATGGTGGTGCAGCATCAGGGACAATCTGGAAGATGGATTTCACCACGAAAACCCTTGTTGCAACAATAACGGGTGGCTTTGCATCACGTGCTATTGCCTATGACACAGACCTTGATATCCTCTATGTTTCCAACTGGGGAGACCCTGTCTGGAAAGTTGATCCCTCAACAGGAACTATTTTAGGAACCTTTAACCTTGGAACGACAACATCTACCTACGGATTTGCATACGATCCAGATCCAGCCGGCCCCTATCTCTGGGTTTTTGATCAAACAACTGGAGCAACATCAACAGTCTATCAATGGAATCTTACTGCTGGTGCGTATACTGGATTTTCCTACAACATCGGTCTTGAAGTTGGATCAGGCGTTGGAATCGCCGGTGGACTATGGGCATCACCTGACTTCGAAGACGGCTTATTCGTCCTTGGCGGTTGTGTTCAGGACAGCTCAGCCCCTGGTGTAACAGATTGGTTATTTGGCTATGAGCTGTATCCCACTGGTCCAGTGAATCAACCACCGGTAACCCCCGCAGCTCCCGGCGGACCCTATGATGGATACGTGAATGTCGAATATGATTTCACTGCGTCCACCACAGATCCAGAAGGACATGACATTTACTACTGGTTCGACTGGGATGACGGAACCAACACTGGATGGCTTGGGCCTTTTTCATCTGGAACATCTGTCACAGCATCACATGAATGGACTGATGCGGGTGATTATGATGTCACGGTAAAAGCAAAAGATGAACTAGGTGCACAAAGTGGTGTATCACCAGCCCATACGATTTCTATCAGCGCAGAAGCATTACCAAGTTTAGAAATTGAAGGCGTCACTGGTGGACTACTCAAAGTCAAAGCAACTGTTAAAAACGTTGGTGATGCGGCAGCAAACAACATTGCATGGAAGATGACTTTGACCGGTGGACTCGTACTATTAGGCAAAGAAACAACCGGTAACATCCTAGCTCTCAATCCAGGCGATACACGAGAAATCACCTCCGGTACTATCATTGGCTTAGGAAAAACAGTGATTAAGATCACCGCGACCGTCCCAGAGAGCGCAGCAGAAGTAGAACAAAACGCGACGATCCTGCTGATCTTCATCAAAATCTAAAAAAACCAATCGGTAGTCTGTCTATCACAAACCGTGATGACCTGATAGAGGTCATTACCTCTTTTTTTTTTTTAACGCTCTGTTAACAAGAAGTTCTCATTGAATATCTTGTACGAATAATTGTATCAACATTGTTTTTTAACATAATAATGTATTTTTGGACAGGGACAGATTCCCTCAGAGATATTGTGAAGAGCCTGTCAAATTGTTAAGATGTCATGGCATTCGTTTGTAATCATCGGCTCAAAGCATCAGTATCGCACCAAATGTGGTGGTATCCAAAGGGTTGATACACGCTGTGTCAATGTGCAATTAAAGGTAGGCAGGGATCCTTTTACACCTAGGAGCAGATCGACATATCATCAGTATTTGCTCGGAATTGGTATTGCGTGATTATATGGATACCATCGTATATGTTGCTAAGTGAAACGCATCGTATTTATCCTCCATCGGGTGAAGATAGCAGTCTTTTATAGAAGATTCAACGGCAACCTGTATTTTGATACTAGTACAGCAATGGATGTCTTTTGGGTTTAGCGACATATTTTGGTACTGTCGATGATGCAGCTGCAATGATAAAAGTCGATGATGACAGCAGTCGCTAAGACTCCTCAACACGTCTCTGCTGATCTGTATCCAGACTCTTGATATGAATCTCAGTCTGTAGAACGAAGAATAGGATGCTACAGAATTGTCTTTTCTGTTATTATCCTTTAGATTCTAGTAGTTTTTTTTTATTCGAGTGAACAGGTACTGAAAAACCAGACAGCATCCATAGGTAAGACTGCGGATAATAAAACTAAGAAGGTCCTGTTTCTCCTTTATCGTTATTAAAAAGACTATGAACGAAGGATTGATCCTCCAATGATATTCTAGTCTCTTCTTAGCCACGGAATGTTACGAACCTTTGCGTGTTGATGAGGATTCTTCTTTCAATTCCATTATTTCAACAGAGTAAGTGTTCGAAGGAACTGCAAGAGATTCGAAAACAGCTGGGAAAGCAGGAGACGCACCTGTACGGTTTTACTCGTCGGCATGGTGATGGGCAGAGGGTCTGACCAGGGGCTTTCCGCGCCGTAGATGTCCTTTGCCTTTACTTTAATGCTGTAATCTCCTTTTTCATTCCAGGATTTTTGGGCACTTGCTTGCGTTCCGGAGGCGTAAGGTCCCAACCATTCAGATTGCGTGCCATCGCCCCAATCCCACAGGTACCATACCATGTCACCGTCAGAATCAGTGGTACTGGTCTGATATAAGTATAATGAACCAGGTTTTCCAGAGGTAGGCCCACTGGGTTTCTCTGGCTTATTGGGTGCCTCGTTTTCTGGGATCACCGTGACATGCATGATGGTGCTGTACCACCAGGTCTGTCCAATTATTTCCTCAGTGCCATCCGTCCCCTGTAATACTTCATAGTACGAATCATTCGTCCGTTCCTTAACCAACCGAAGATATGGTTTGTTCCCATAGATATCTGGTCGGAGCACATTTTGGTAGACCTGATCGACTTGTGCCGTTGCAACAAAATAGTATTCACCAGGGGTTGTCAGTACAATGCTTTCCTGATACGTCGTCCCTGAGGTCTGTCCATTCATCGCATTATCCCAGCCGGTTCCACCAAGATAATCGCCACTGTGCTCGTCATAATCCGGTGTGGTGTACGTCCATGTCTGGGTCGGATCTGGATTGTTTCCATATTGAATATACGTATGATCGACAACCATGCTTCCGTTCACGTGCCAGGTGAGGTTTATCTGTGTGTTTGTGTACACGACAGCGTGATTTTCAACTGAGCCCTGCTGCCAGCGGAGATAGGGTTGCGCAATATCTGTGTGATGTAATATAACACGACGTACTTCGGCCCCATAGCGATGCACCGTATCATTTCCAAATGTTGATTCAGAGGGGTTCTTTGTCACAGACATTTCAGGGGAAAGCCAAAGAACGCCTGCACCAGGGTATGGTCCATAATCGACGTAGGGGGCTTCCACAGGGTTTTTAACAGTATCTGCACCGTACGCCCAAGGGCATATTCCACCTGGGGCTTCATATCCAACCGTATCAGGGATCGTCCCTACACTATTTTTATCAAGATTCCCCCCGTAGTCCCCAATGTAGTCCCCAAGTCGTAAGGAGGATGTATCAAAAAAATAGAAATCAGGAGGAGCATGGCTATATGATTTCCCTGAAATAGGGCTCGTTCCGTAGATGCTATCATGATTTGAGGACCAGGGGTATAATAATTGTCTTACGCCACCATGAAAATCACACCCTGTTCGAATTGTGTGGTTATTAAGAAATTTAACAAGGGTTTTTCCATTGACGCTGGCCCAGATACCACCGGTTGGAGACCCAGGACCGTCATAGTCTGATTCTCTGTTCAGATCCCAGCCGTTTGCATCATACCGCTGGGGGCCATGGTCATATCCATAGGGGTTATGTAAAACTTCAAGGTAGATTTCCCTGTGATCAATAAGCCATCGTAACCATTCCTTCGAATATTCTTGACAAGGTTCATCGGTAAATGCCATCCGCATGAGCCAATCCGTAAACCAAAACATGCCGATGGTACCGACGGTTTCGTCGCCATGGGGGCCACCAAGGAACAGGACCTCGGGTTTATGCAGCCCTAAGGATTCGTTGGTAATTCGAACATAATACAGATCGTATCCACCGGTCACTGTACCTGTATTATACAACTCATTGACCTTTATGACCTCAATATATCCAGGATAGGCGGTCTCCAATGCTTTATACCAGTTTACGAGAAGTGCATAGGTGGCTGGTTTTGTATACCATGCGGGGCCAAATACCTCTGGTTCTTCAGGTTCTTGGTTGGTTTCTGTCCCACTAAACTGATGTTGCAGGTCATGTGAATACGCATATACAGGTTGGAACGTCGCAGAAAGCAATAAACAAACCGTTCCAACAAGAATGATGGTCATATGATTTTTCTTCATAGTTACCCCATTTGTTAATATACCCCTTGCAGATATAAAACTTTCTGTGTGCGCCCCCTTATAAGGTGTTTTATGCCCTATGTCAATTTTTTTACCCACTTTTTCTGCTTTTTTGTAGATATTCATCGATAAGGTGGGTCAACGTAATCTCTCCAATGAGTCGGTTGTTTTCATCAACAACCGGCAGTTGTTTTATCTTCTGTTGTTTCATTTGTGATATCACATCCGCTATCTTGTCGTGTGGAGTAGCAGTAATAGGCAGTGTTGACATAATTTCCGAAACTTTCGTCGAAAGACCATACTGGAATGAATGAAGCGATGGTTTATCAAACGATTCCAGCGAAGTAACCACTGGTGCGAATAGCGAGATCGTATCAGATTGCGTGATAACACCGGCAAGCTCAAGAGTTGATCTATCACTGATAACCCAGATATGATTTTTTTTCGAAAGAAGGAGAAACACCTGTTCGATATCATCAGTTTTTTCCAAACAGGAATCCTTTGAATCAAGTGGTTGCATAAGGTCCTTAACTGTAAGGGCATATATTTCGGCAATCAAGGTATGATTCTCGTTCATCATCTCAAGAGGATGATCGTGAAATGGTTATTTAAAATATTTGAGAAATGATTTTTCCATGATTTTATATACCACGAGTTGATACTCATTTCCAAAGGATTATTACTAAGGGATGCATTGGATGCTACTTGAGATTACACTTGCGATTATTTTTGCAAAAATATTCAATCTTCTCTTTGAAAAAATTAAACAACCTGGGGTGGTCGGAGAGATCATCGCTGGGATTATCCTTGGTCCTTCGCTTCTGGGGGCTTTATCCGGTGCATCTCTTAACCTTTTTGGCTCTGCTGTGTTTCAGTTTTCGTTGGATTTAACAAGCCCTGAGTTCAAAGAAGTCGCATTTATCGGGGTGATTTTCCTTCTTTTTATTGTAGGTCTTGAGACCAACACGGGGGACCTTAAGAAAACAAGAAAGGCAGGGTTCTTCGTCGGCATCTTTGGTGTCATAATCCCGTTCTTTGGTGGGTGTCTTTTTGGGCTGTTGTTTGGCATGGATCTCATCCAGGCCATGGCGGTCGGTGCGATCCTAAATGCAACATCCGCGACGATCGCCATACGAATTCTAGCGGACATGGATATGTTATCAACACGGGTTGGGTTGACGCTGCATACAGCGATTGTCTTAAACGACATCCTTGCCATTATCATCTTTGCCTTGGTGTTTGGCACGGGAAACTCCTTCACCCTGCTTCTGCAGATTCTCCTATTCTTCGTGCTTACGGTCAGCATAGGTTTTATTCTTGTTCGGTATACGGTCCATAAGAACTCAACCAGGAAAGCACCGATAATCATTCTTACCTCTGGTCTGGTGATTTGCTTTTTATTTGCTGCGTTTGCGGAAAACATGGGGCTTACTGCGTTAATCGGTGCGTTTATCGCAGGCTTGTTCATCCGTAAAACACCGCAAGCAAGCATGCTTGCCGACTACATCAAAACCATCGGGTATGCCTTTTTCATCCCTCTTTTCTTTGTCAGTGTTGGGGCAGGGTTCGATTTCCTTTACCTTATCAATTCAAACGATTTAGGCACCCTACTGGTTTTTATTTCCGTCTTTGTGGTCTTTGGCATCATCACAAATTTTCTAGGTGGTGCGGTTGGCGCTCGGGTTTCTGGATTGAGCAGAAGGGAATCCATCAGTATTGGAGTCGGAATGATGCCGATCATGGGGGTGGCGCTTATTATCGTAACAACAGGCATCGATCGAGGTATCTTTGGAGCGTCTACAGGAATACTGGCCAATCAGATTCGCACCGCAACCCTTTTACTCATCATCATCAGCACCTTTATCACCCCGCCGGTTCTTAAACGGAGCATGGCACCGCCCCTGCTAAAATTAATTGGAAAAACAAAGACAAAGCTTTCGCTTTACACTCATCCACATTGCCCTGAATGTTTCTCCCCTCTTCGTTTGTACCCTGACAAAACCGAATGGTTCTGTGACAGTTGTCAAAGATCAATGAAGATGTACAAAAAAACACAACTGTCTCCATCATCACGGAAGAAGAAACCTGATGCCCATATCAAATATATTGTTGGAGCAGGAACGATTCTTCTCTGCGGATATGTGATACAGAGCTCTAGTACCATGACCGATGTTGAGAAGCTTTCTGCACTCATTGGAATCTTCCTTGGGACGACGCTTGCTTTTTTTACAATTAAACTTCTTTTTTCTTCTAAGAAAACCATGAATTGAGTGGTTTGCGCGAACGAACGGTTTTTGACGAATATTTAAATTCCATAAACCGATAGGCCAGGACGCTGAGGTAGACGTATGCTTGATTTCACCTATCTGGTGCCAACGAAAGTCCTTTTTGGGAGAAACACCATTGAACGGCTCAGTGAGGAATTAAAGACATTTGGAAAAAGAATCCTTATTGTGTATGGGAAAGGGAGTATAAAAAAAAACGGGATATATGATTCGGTTACCACGCTACTTAGGCGAAATTCAGTGACTTATCACGAACTATCCGGTGTACAACCAAATCCACGGATTTCCTCTGTTCGTCAGGGGATTGCCCGTTGTAGAGAGCACGATATTGATGGTATTATCGCTATCGGCGGCGGCAGCGTCATTGACTGTGCAAAGACCATAGCAGCAGGTTTTTACTATGAGGGTGATCCCTGGGACTTGTTTGTGCTTGGAGACTCAGCGATAAAACAAGCCTTACCGATTGGTACGGTTCTTACGATGACCGGGACGGGTTCTGAGATGAACGGAAACGCGGTGATATCAAACGAAGATACAGAACAGAAACTTGCGATCCATCATAGTGTACTCCGACCACGATTCTCTATACTTGACCCCACCTACACCTTTACGGTTCCAACGCATCACATTGCAGCAGGTACCATTGATATCTTCAGCCATATCCTTGAGCAGTATTTTAGTCCAACGAAGGATGCATTTGTCCAGAATAGGATAGCGGAAGCATTGCTGCTGACCTGTGTCAACTATGGTCCTCTTGCGATAAAACAACCAAAAAATTACGAAGCACGAGCGCAATTGATGTGGACGAGCAGTCTTGCGCTGAACGGGCTGTTAGGGTATGGGAGGATAACGGACTGGGCAACACATGGTATCGAACATGCGGTCAGCGCAGCCTATGATGTCACCCATGGGGTAGGTTTAGCGATACTCACCCCCCACTGGATGGATTACGTCTTAACGGAAGAGACGACCGACAAGTTTGTTGAATATGCACAGAACGTCTGGAAAATAACAGGAAGAGATACTCACACAATCGCACGAAAAGGAATTATGAAAACACAGAAGTTTTTCACAAGCCTTGGAATGCCAACCACCTTACGAGCGGTTGGGGTCAAGGAGGAAAAGCTTACAGATATTGCTGAAAAAACAGTGATGTATAAACCGATTGGGAAATTCAAAAGGCTAGAAAAAAACGATGTTCTGATTATCTTACAAAATGCGTTTTGAATAACACTGTTTCGTACCACTATTCATTTATTGCGAGAGTTCTTTTTCTCATTCGGAGGTTATCTAATCATTTGATAACAAGTATTTCATCTGGGGCTTGATTAGAAGAATAAAAAAGATCAGGTTTTCTTCATTTTTCGGATTTTAAACTCACCAATTTGTGTCGGAATTATCTCTAAATCATCGCCATCGTTGATGTTATGTGCTTTGGCAAGCTGACTTGGGATGGTGATAACAAGACTGCTTCCCACTACACGTGCTTTACGTGTTAGAGGCATGGATCCCCTCCTGCAAGAGTATGTAATGTATATTTGAATATATATATGTTTCCATTCTTTCACATATATTTAAAAAAATATCTATCTATTTATATGGTTTTTTCCAAAATTTCCTTCATTGAAACCAAAACATTATCAACAAATACCACTTACAGGGAAACTTGTGAGGCACAATGAAACTGTTTATTGATACAGCAGATTTAAACGAAATAAAGGAGATAGCGTCTTGGGGGATCCTCGATGGAGTCACGACAAACCCCACACTACTTGCGAAAAGCGGACGATCCTTGCAAGATGTCATCGATGAGATTTTTCTTCTAGTCGATGGACCGATCAGCCTTGAGATCGTCAGTAAAAACTCAGGGGACATGGTCAAGGAAGCAAAACAGATTCTTGCCAAAATACCAAATAACTACCATAAAAATGTCGCCATCAAAATACCTATGACTGCAGAAGGCTTAAAGGCAGTAAAAACACTTAGCAACGAAGAAATAAAAACAAACGTCACATTAGTTTTCTCAGCAAATCAGGCGTTGCTTGCGGCAAAAGCTGGTGCGACCTTCGTCAGCCCGTTCATCGGACGACTCGATGATAATGGACAAGAGGGTATGCGAGTCATCGAGGAAATCATGGATATCTTCCGTAATTACGATATCAACACCGAAGTCATCGTCGCAAGCATCCGACACCCGATACACGTTATCGAAGCTGCACGACTTGGTGCAGACATTGCCACTGTTCCACCAGATGTCTTACGAAAGATGATGAAACATCCACTAACCGATGCAGGGATTAAAAGTTTCTTGAAAGACTGGGAGAAAGTAAAAAAATAACCCCCCTTATTTCATTGTATGCGATGATACATACTCAAGACCTTTCTCGGTTAATTTTACTTCATTCTCTGATATGTACTGCAGCATCTCAAGCTGCAGAAGTTTTTGGACCATGGCATCGAACTTCTGATGGGACAGATGCAACATACTCACCGCATATTCTTTATCGATATCCCGTTGTTTCATTAGTTCGAGGAGTTGATTTTCTTTTTCAGTCACTTTAAGAATTGATGTTTTTGGTACAGAGACAAGATGTTGCTTCTGTGCATCAGTGACTCGTTCGACATAGTCTTCGATAATCAGGTCAAGCTGCAAGGTGTCAAGTATCCGTCCCTGCTCGTCGTACAGAAAACAAACGTTATTGTCATATCGCCAGGTCGACACGGTATCCCATGTATAGCGTAGGGCGTTCTGTTCATTGTCATATGGGAATGGCTCAGGGGCTGGTTTCAACCCTTTCATCTGATAGCGCATATGGTGCTCGTCTTGAATTTTTTCAAGGTGTATCCCATATTTTCGGAGTTCATCGACATAGAAGTCCCCAAGATGCTCTTTTACTTCTGTTATGAAATAGAAGCCAACATCGTCTCCAATGGTTTCCGTTAACTCTAGATAGACGACCCGAATAAGTGCATCGATTGCGTTGCCAAGCAAGGACGGTTCGATGCTGTCCACTGTGTGATCGATGGTCGCGTTTATCCCCTCCTCGGAAAAAAAATCATCATGGATCGTGATACAACCAAGAAAATCAAATTTTATTTCTAATTTTTCTATGGTAGTTTTAAGAATTTGAACGGCGAAACTATCAAGAGTGCGTCGTCCGATTACGGTAAAGAGCGATTCAAAAACCTTGGTGATAAGGTCAGAGTTTTTTATTTTGGACATATGGTCTAGATGGTAAGAATCTGCTGTTTCTTTATTAACTCTTGTAACTCTTGTTCAGCGTTTTTACCAGATGTGTCCCCATTTATTACTTTTGCATTCCGGGCAAACAAACCGTATCTTGTTGTATTTTCCACATAGTTTCAGGGGTACAAGGAAATTGATATCACAGGTTTTACAATGATACATGTTAATTATAGAATTTTTTCTCCCCTTCATTTATCATACACAACGATTGACGGTTGAAAAAACTTTCTCTTGTTAAAATAATATCATTTTGATGGCAAGATATTAAAAAAATGCACATCATAAGATGTACAGCTCGACAACACGAGATGGAAGGAACCAACAGGTACTTGAGCTAAATTTTTCCAAACTCTTTTTTCCGCTCTTTTGTATCTTTCCCTGTTGCTTCAAAAAGAAACTCGTTCCATTTCTTGATGATAGTATAATCGCTACAGATCGTTTTTGGAGGAACGATATCAATAATCAGAGAGCTTCTTTCCTGTTTCATGGTCACGTCTCCGATACCCTTGATTGAAAACTGCATGCCTTGGATGATATCACCAGTAGCCCCGAAATACTTCGAAACAAGGGCGTTAATATCTGGGTTGTAGCCTCGTTTAATCTTGTATTCTCTCATAAGTACCGGTATAGAACAAGAACGATTTTAACGTTTTGTCTCCGCCACACGTTCTTTATGGAAATCCATTAAGATGGATGACATCCTCTAATCGTCTTTTTGGCACATGAAGAATTTCCTTTTCATCACGCCAGTATACAACAGAATCATCCATATCCTCGACAACTGATTTCTCTGCTTTGTAGCCAAGGGCGATAACTGAGTCAACAGCAAGAACGCTTGGGATCATAAACATGCGTTGGATTTTTTTCTTATCGATATTACACAAAATGCAGCTTCCAAGCCCCTCTGCCTCAGCAGCAAGCACGATATTTGCCGAAGCAAGACCAACATCACGGTGATAATAGGGATTCTTGGTATCGTTCACAAGTATTACGATATATGCCGTCGGTCGTTCATGTTCACTAGGAGTCCATTTAGGTTGAATGTACGCAGCCCAGGCAAGGGTCTCAAAAAGCTGCGCACAAAGGTTCTTTTCTGTGACAACGATATATTCGAGCGGTTGGAGATTTGCGGCAGAGGGTGCTAGCCGAGCAGCATTCACAAATGTTCTAAGTAAGCCAGGATCTACTGGTTTTTGAGTGAACCGACGGATTGTCCGCCGTGACACGATAACATCATATACAGTCATAGACGCATCATGGTTGGAAACACTTCTCTTTGCTTTAAGTTATCGGAGTTGCCACTCTCATGTATCACCTTTTCCCCATGTTAAAAAAATTTAAGATCGATTCAGGTGCTTTGTAATCATATCCGGACAAAACACAAAAAGATGCTGCTCTGAACGATTTTTTGAGTTGTACCAACAGTTAAAATGATTGTTGGTGTTCCAAACCCAAAGACAAACATCCGTAGGGTTACTTCACATCCTGCGTTGATGTCAGTTTCTCCTGATTTTTGTTTTCCAAGAAGAACAAATCCGCCGTCAAGCAGAATGGCCCAAGAGACATTTGTTAAATCAATCGAGCTTGGATTAAAGATCGAAACTGTGATGCCAAGTCCTCCAGTAAGAGCAATCGTAAGATTACCCTGATGCTGAATGGTAAACTGGCAGGTTTTCTCATCTTCAATGTTGCCTGCGTTATCAACAGAGTAGAAGTATACAATGTGCTCTCCATCTTCGGTTACCACAAATGCGTCCTCGTAGCTGGTCCATACACCATCATCAAGATGAAACATCGTCGTCGCAACCCCAGAAAAATCATCGGTTGCGGACAATGAAACCGTTACATCGCTGATATAGACATCACCATCAAGAATTCCTGATAGAGTACAATTCGTCTGTGGCGGGATAGTATCCTCAGGGAACCCTCCGGTCGTGGTCCGAAGAATCATTCCTTGTTCACCTACGGCAAACCCAATAAGTTCTGTGATAAATTGAATATTCTGAAGATTAGAGGTTGTCCCACTTGTTTGCTGCACCCAGGAAAGCCCTGCATTTTCTGTTCGTAAGATGACTCCCTCGTTCCCTACAATTGTGCCTGTGGTTTCTGAAAAGAAATCTATGGCCTGTAACATGCTACCCACTCCACTGTCCAGATGCTGCCAACTTTGACCCTCATCAAGGGTCTGGAGAATCACGCCTTGGTCCCCTACTACATATCCTATGCCTTCCTCGGTAAAATCAATGCCAAGAAGTCTGGTGTCTGTAAAACAGATAGTCTCCCATAGACTTCCACCAGTGGTGGTTCGAACAATGGCACCACCAACCGGAGCATCAACGATTGCTGTTGCAAACCCAACGGATTCGTTTATAAAAAAGACATCCGTAAGCCGCCCTTCGTAGAGGATGGTTTCATGCTCAATATAAAAACTCGTAGATTGCCAGGTGTTCCAACCATCATTCGTCCGGGTGAACAACGGTTGGGATATCGCATTGACACCAACTGCGACACCAATCGAATCTGAGATCATCTGTCCACTAAAATACGTGCCCATCATCCCGGTCTGTTTGATAGACCAGTTTTGTCCAGTGTTATTCGAAAACAGGATCGTTCCACTTGCACCAACAGCCACCGTAATAAAATAGCCAAAGTAAAAAACATCATACAGGTGTGTCGTCACACCGGAATCTTCAATGGTCCAGCTGTTCCCTCCATCCCCTGAAGAAAGGATACTACCTCCATCTCCAACCACAGAACCTCTATTTAAGCAGATAAAAAAAATGCTGTTGAGATCTTGCGCAACACCGCTTTGTACCACCTCCCATCCTTCCCGTTCTAATGATTCTCTGTTAGAATCTGATATAAATCTCCCTTGTTCTGACAGTACGACTTGGGAAAACGGCAAGATGTGTATGAGAAGACAACATATGATACAAAACACAACATACGTTGTTCTCTTGCAAACGATACGAGAATCATCGTAACCTTTCTTCATATTATTCCCTTCAGCCATCTCTATAGATGACCGTTCATATAAATATTTGGTCTCGTTATGACGAAACAGTGGTTTCTACAGAATCTTTCAAGAGGCGCTTACCACAATGTACTTTAACACCTCCGCTTTTATCATTTCATCACATGACAAAGAAACGTCGAATGATGAGAAGCTTTGCCCGGACAGCACCGAAATCACAGGAAAAATACCTCATTGAAAACGCAAAAAAATTACAACAAGACCCATTTCTCATCCTCCCGAAGTGCACGGAAACCAGCGAAAAATACTTCAAAAAACTTAGAAAACAACTCACTAAAATCCACCAGTTTCGATCTGATGAAAAAAAACTTGAGAAACTGTCACATAAGAAAGGTTTAGACGGAGCGCTTGCAGGGACGTATCTCCTCGCAATCTCAGAAAAAGCACCGTATCTTGCAGCTCTGAGCTTTCCCACAGGAGACATAACCTATGCGCAACGGGGAAAAGCAGACAAAGAAAAACTTATTGCGGTGCAACATTTCGATGACCCGGTGTTCCGCCTTCGTGGCATACGAGATATCGTTTGTAAGAAAAAATTACATGTGTATTCCTGGGACACCGGCTATGTCTGCACAGGTAAAAAAGCAGATCCACCAAAGGAGTTTATCCATTTTATCAGAAATAAACTTGATTTAGCATATGCACAGGACGTCATGAGTTGCCCGCATGTCCCTATAGCAATCGCAAAGAACAAGGAGTTCTTGATGCTTAATTATCTTAGAATCAATTGGGAACCTGCTCAGACCATTATCGCTTTGTGCGAGAACTGCACCAAATCAACAAAAAACACCATGTTTACTATCTCAAAATATATATTACAAGCAAACCTCTCAGATGATTTTGATATAGAAGTGATGACACCGGTTGGAAAACACAATGTTTTATCAGAGATAGAGAAGAAGCTTCATCTCCAAGAATACCTCGCGGGACGGTTAACTGACTATGAGTATATTAAAAAAATTGCGAAAAGTCAAGAAGAACATGTGAAACATGCTGAAGAAAAAATATTTGTATTAGACGGCATCTCATTTGGAGCTGATGTCACTCGGTTCCTGGACGCATTGCAACCAAACCCTTCAGAGAGAACAGCACTTGAGTTTTTCCTTACAAAAAGCCAGGAACCGCTCATTGTATCAAAAATCACACCAAGTAAGATTATCGAACGATACTGGAGTCAGTATGGAATCCAATTTCTCGATTCGATATTAGACGACAAAGAGATGGCCGCATCTCTCTTCAAACTTGATGATACACCATCGAATATCATTATACTTGCATTAGAGTATAAACAACGACGGATGATCTTATCAACGCTTCCCAAATATGACCGGTTGCCACCCATCGCCGGCTTTGCAGATACGGTTGCCCGAACCTACATGACATTTGGGGAGAAAAAGGCGCTCTCCGAGATAAAAAACCATCCTGATACCCCTAAAGCTAAATCAATCGCATACGCATTTCTCCTTGCACTGGGAAAAGGTGCTGAAGAAAAATGGAAATACTCAAAAGAAGAAATCGACTACGGTGAATACTTAAAAAAGTACGCTGAAAAACTCCTCACCGTCGAACCAGAACACTATAGCGCAGTTTTACAGGAGCTTCTTACCGTTAGCGGTTCTTCTGAGACAATCATCTAAACTGTTATGAACCTTCGTTCTTCTGCTGCGTTGTGAAAAATTCCTCGTCCATTAAATAACTGTCGTTATGGAAAGATCCACAGTATTTTCCCATGAACATCGTTTCTTACTCCTTTGTATTGACAGATTTGATCATTTCCTTTCCAAAACTGGTGATGCCGTATAAACGAACGTTCTTCCTACAGCTTTTCTCTTGAACAATATCAAGATTCAGTAACGATTCATCTTCTTTGTAACGTTCCTCCATGCCGCGAATCGCTCCAATCACATTTGAAGGAGTTGTTCGCACATGATACGCTATCTCTGCAGTATAACTATAATTTGGGCTAATGTCGAAAAGATATTGGGCGATTTTCTTCCGTACGTTACTTCTTCTCAACGCTCGAACGGCAAGAGGTCGCTTTATCTCAATCGTTGAATCTCCTTTTCCCTCATCTTGCATCCCAATCCACCTTCAAGTGCTTCAAGGTAACATCTGTTAATAAACAATTTTCTTATGTAATTTACCCGGTATATTCTCTTCTACATGTTCATGTACATATCCCGATACAGTATTCTAAAATCAGTTACAGGAGACTATGAAGAATAATAAAAAAAAAAAAGACATCTCCATCGCCTGTCTCAGGATGACGGCAGTATCTGCATAAAAAAATATTGACCAAGAATAATGGTTATCGAAAAAACAACAATAGACATCGGCATACTTTTCCCAAGGCTATAGAGAAATGTTGCCTTGTCATCTCCTTCATTTAACCCATTGGTGAATCGTGTAAGCAGAAATACTAGTTCCATCAGATAGATACCAATGATTAATACAAAAAACTCTGGTCGAATATTTTCGACCATAAATGACTGAGCGTTCTCTGAGAATGACAACGGTAGACCTGTGAAAGATAGCGAGATGTTATTGGAATGAAACGATGTAAGAATCGTTGAAATCAACAGAGTAATCGCAAGGGTAACACCAGCAATAAGCGGGGCAAATACTACTATTGTTGTCCGTAGCGTTGAGGTAAGCTCATATAGCATATCTCTGATTTTTTTTTCTACGTCCTGAAGCTGCTTCAGATGATCAGCGATGCGTATCAGTGACGCACTCGTCGCCTGTTGGCTTTTTTGGGTACCTTCTACAAACAAACGCATAATTGCCTTAATACGATCAGAATAGATATGCTTCATCGATCCAAACTCATGATTAAAGAGGGCATCATGGATGTTTGTATGCATCGCGATTAGATTGTAGCTTGTCTGACGGAACATCTCAGCAATATTAGTTTTTTGCATGGTTACTGCAGTATATGCAAAACTTTCTTCCGGTGATTTTTCCTCAGAAATACGTTTTCCTAAGATATATAATGCATCGCTGAATTCATTTTCCATCTGTTTAATGTCATCTCGTACTTTTTTATACGGTCCATACACCCCAATACAGTAGACAGACACTGTTGCTGCCACCCCCCAGATGAAGAATAATGGCGCCGGAAAAAAGGCGTTAATCCCTTGAATCATCTGTAAAAAATCAAAAAACACAGATGAAGTTTCTTCATGGAACAGGCTGGGGAGTAAAATGAGAAAAAATCCTGGTAACGAGACAAAAACCCCGACCGCTACCGCACCACCCAATCGTCTCTTGACAGGGATGCCGACTAGCGCCGGATGATCGCGTGGAATGACCGAGGGATTAAACGCTGCAGGACGGGACAACAGAATTTTCCGTGTATAGAAAAAGACAAACAACGGAAGAAGAATGTCATAAAGGACAAACATCTGAAGCAAGGTGATGCGAATCCCGACAAGACCGGCTGCGGGAAGCATTGCCATAAGGGACAATGGAATCATGATCCCAATCGAATAGAGAATTACTGTTGGCTGATGAAGCTTGTTTGCGTACTGGTTCATGGTTTCCTTAGTCCCTTCTAAAGAAACATCCAAGGCTCGGTCCAACGTAACAATCCGAGACACCTCATCTTTTTCCTGCAGTGAACTTTGTATCAGATGTAGTGACCGTTTGAAATATTCACTAAACCGCCCCCAACGAATAGCAAAATGTGAAAGCGCATCATGTACCCCGTGGTATACTCTGATTTCCATATCCCAGAGAAGTTTTCGTAAATCATAGGCTAATGTTGTCGATGATTCAGAAGCAGCGAATTTCATGCTATTTTCGAGATTTGGAACTAGCTTCAGATACATGACCAGGTAACTAAGTATCTCGGGGATGTCTCCCAGTGAATGAATCTGGATGTTTCTCGCATAGGAGCGGGGGTAGTTAAAAATAAGATTCATTGTTACAAATGGAATGACAATCAGCATCAGAGTCAAGAGGGCGAGAGGAACGGTATCAATCTTTAGAACTGATAGCATGGACGCAAAGAATAAAAAAAGATACAACCCAAAAAAACCAATGAAGGATAACAGCGCGCTGGTGTACGCGAAAAGAAGAACACCAGACCGTTCAACGTTTAACTCAGAGAACGTCAATGTATCTTCGTAGCCTAAAGGAAAATATCTCGTTAGCTTTTGTTGTGTCTTATCAGGATTTTTAAGAAGCCAAAAAAAATATTTCTTTGAGAATTTTACACCCCGCTCAAACCAATGAGAGGGCCGTTTCATATCAATCGCCTCACATACTCTTCGAACCATTTCATCCATATTTTACGTACTTGACGATAGTCGACGGTTCCATTGTGCAACTTACTTTCCTCAACACTCATCCAAAACATGTTGTTCGCATTTCTTGTCGTTTCTGCTTCTAACAGCTCTTTATGATTCCTACTATATTCAACGATCGTGTTTTTGATGTCGGTTCTCAACTGGATGTTCTGGAGTGCTTTTTCTACAGTTATTCCCCATTTTTTTGCAATGGATTGGACGACCTGGGACTGTCCCATGTCCAGAAGGTCTGTGGAACAAAGCGTGTCTTTAACAGCGTCATAGAGCATGACATCCTGGAACACTTTCTCTGGATCAGGAGTGGTGCCCCAACCGGTTTTTGTTATTTCTGAGATTTGTATGACCCTTCGTTTCCGCTCTATCCCCCCCTCGCATCGGATGGGTGCGGCGATCACTACAGCATCTACTGCTTTAAATGATGTCGCTGGCACACCAATATCATATACGACCCGTTCATACACATCTCTGGTAGTGGACCCATGGATAGTTCCCATAATCAGATTTCCCGCAGCTCCCACCCTCATCGCTTCAAACAACACTTTGGCTTCAACACCCCGAACCTCCCCCAGGATCAACACCGACTCCCCCAACCGTAATGCGGTGCGCAACGCATCAGTTGGATCAATCTCCGTAGATGCAGAACTTGTTGTAATCGACTTTGTAATGAGGGACTGTAACTTATACCCGTACCGCTGAAAATGATCAATAGGGATTTCTGTCGTATCTTCAATGCTTAAAATACGAAACCGCTGAGGTATCTCGAAGAGACAGGCACCAAGAAGCGATGTTTTTCCAGAGCCACGACTTCCTGCAATCAAAAGCGATGCTTGTCCATCTATTAGGAAACTAAGGAACCCTGCAGCAGTCGCAGAGATCATATTATTTGCAATAAAATGAGGAAGAGTCCATGGGTTTGACCGATGCCGCCGTAACGCAAATGCGATCCCTCGTGGTGTAAGAGGGTTCGAAATTGCGGTGACCCGGGTACGATACTTTTCAAGATCCATATCTAAGACAGGGGATGCTTCAGAAAACGCTCTACCACTCAGAGTACGAAAACGAGATGCGAGTGTATCAATGTCGTTGTCTGATAAATAGATATTCGATGTGTACTCCTCTCCATCTACCACCAAATGTATAGGGTTGTTCATGACCGGTGCGTTAACGTAAATATCCTGAATATGTGGATCAAGTAAGAGGTCTTCAAGGATACCGAACCCGGCACTATATCTTGAGAAAAGATCAGCAAGATATCCGATTCTCTCCCCATCAAGATCAAGTTTTTTTCCCTCGACGTATCGCGCGATAATTTGAGCTCCGAGGCACTGAAAATATTCTTCCGCTGTCTGGGCATCCATAAACGCTACATCCTTCGGCCGATGACGCGAAAGATGCAATCGAACCTCTTCAAGCAGATAGAGTTCCTCCCGAGGCAGCTCATATTCTGGCGGAACAACAAAGTACAATTTTTCAGGTCGTGAACGGAGAAAATACAAGGAAACATGCAATGGACGTCCTTTATCCCTTGCAACTTCATAGGATTTAAGAAATACCGCATCCACAGGAGGTTCAAGATAGATATATGAATCGATAAACCCTGGTCGAACGTACGGACGGATATGCTTGAAATATATCGATTCACTTGTGAGATGTTTTACATTGAACAAAGCTGAAAAATCGTTATTTTTAATTATTTCGTACAGGTATTTCCGATATTTTTCTTCACACTCCCTACAAGACGATTCCACGTTTCGGTGCGTCTCAACTAGCTCTTTTAGTCGTAAAATAACCTCCACAGGATCCCGAGAAACATTCTGAAGATAACCCTGCAGTTCATTACGTCGTTTTTCACTGCACGGTTTGCATTTACTAAAATCCTTTTGATATAATCGAAGATGACTATATGATTGAAGGCTTTCAACAAACCTTGTCATATCATTGAGAAGACGCATCTCCGCCCCAGTGAACACTTTGACGATAGCGTGATTGAGCACAAGACGATCAACTCCATGTTCTTTCGAAAGAATTTGAAGAATGTTTTTTCGGCAACGTTCATCACAAATCGTTGAACTACCGTTCGTACAGACTCGACAGTTAATGATGACTGTCTTACTCTCTGTTCTTCTCTTTATTTCATATGCACATATATTTCCAATCATATCTCATCTCCCAGACTTTTCGAACTAATGCACGTATGATTCACTTTGAACTACATGACTCGGAGGTTCATATGAAAATACAACCCCCTGCCATAAAGTATATAATATCTATCAGCATTTATATTTTTTCATTTACAAAATAAATAGAGTCGGGAGGTAAATCATGAAGGGATCTCATGCTGAGGGACAGTCAGGTTTCTCTCAAAAACAATATATTCTTGGACGTAGAGAAAAAACAAACGAAGGCACCCTGAATATCGGGAAATACTATGCTCTTGATGGATCACTCGGAGCATCGGTGTATCTTGATGCTTTACGTCCACATATGATTTTCATTTGCGGGAAACGAGGATATGGAAAATCCTATACAATTGGAGTATTCCTTGAAGAGATAACAGAACTTGCGGATGCGATAAGACAGCATCTTGCGGTCATTGTTCTTGACACATTAGGGGTTTTTTGGTCAACACAGTTCCCTGTTGACAAGACTACAGGAAATCTAATAAAATGGGGTCTGAAACCTAAAGGGTTTCCGCTTCGTCTTTTTGCACCGGTTTGTAGCCTGAGAAATTATTCGAAACGTGATATTGCCGTAGAACGGTTTTGCTTACGCATTTCGGAACTGTCCCCTCTGCATTGGTGCCAGTTATTTGAGGTTAAAGTCACAGATCCGATTGGTGTGGCATTAACACGAGTGATCCTTACACTGCAGTCAAAAGGACAGGATTTTTCTATTGAGGAAATCCTTTCATATATCCGCAAGGACGATCGGATAGAAAATAATGTCAAATACGCGATGGAGAACTTTTTTTTTATGGCAGATTCATGGGGTGTTTTTGATAAACATGGTCTTTCGATACCTGATATCGTTCGTCCCGCGTCTTTGACTGTTCTAGACCTTAGTGTTCTTCCAAGTCCAGCATTAAAGGACATAGTCGTTGCAATTCTCAGTGAAAAAATTTTTGAGGAACGTGTACAATCACGAAAAATTTATGAACAGAAAAAAATGGGGTTTACGATAAACGAGAAAGAGATTCCTCTTGTCTGGCTTGCTGTCGATGAAGCACAATTGTTTGTCCCCTCTGCAAAAAAGACCCTGAGCAAAGAGGTACTTATTGAGAGTTGGATGCGGCAGGGAAGGCAACCCGGTCTTTCTCTTATTCTTGCGACACAGCGACCAAGTGCAGTTGAACCCGAAGTACTCTCACATTGTGATATTATCATCTGTCATCGGTTAACCGCACAGGATGATATTGATGCGTTACGTCAGATTCGCCCTATCTACATGCATGGTGAAATCGGCGAATCAATTAAGAAGATTGGATCTGAAAAAGGGGTTGCGTTGCTAATTGATGATACCTCGGAGTCTGTCCATGTGATTCAGATGCGCCCTAGGGTCAGCTGGCATGGCGGAGCAGAACCAGTAATCAGTTCAGAGACATAGGCGAAAAATTTTTTAGGAGATGTTACGATGAGACAAAAGGACGATGCCGCTGCCGAGATGCTGCCTGTGCGACTTGTGATTAGTGTTGCGATGATTGCGGCTGTGTTGCTGCTGTTGGTCGGTGCATCAGGGACTCTTCGTATTTTTCTTGCAGAACAGCAAGTCGAACGGCAATGCCTCTTGTTAGAGTCATCACTGGCTACAATGGTTGCGAATGGTGTTTTTCGTGATGTGGATGAGTGTTCTGCTGCTGAGGGCACAAAGCGTGTGCACACCCTCATCTTGCCTGATTCCCTTATCTATCTTTCGTTTGGTGGCGATCCCGACCTGTTACATACTAACGGGGACACGTCAGGATTTGTCGAAGAACAGCCAGTGATTTTCTATCAGGTGCAAGGAGGAAGTAAAAAAGTCCTTTGGTTACCAAACAAAACCTATTCATTTCGGGAAGGAACGCTTGTTGATAGCAGATGGGTGATAAATGGGACTAGTCAGAGTTATATCGTCCAAGGGGGTGGAACCACAACCCTAGTGTTTGAATGTGTACAGAAAAATCACATTCCGTACATCTTGATTCATAGAATCGATGGTCTTCTAAAATAAAATAGCCTCCTCCGTCGTCGTTTCAATCTGTTCTTGGAGTTATTTTTCTGGTGGAATCTGGGGGACCTGTTTGGTTTTTTGTATAAGACGGCAGATGCGGCAGGTTTCGACGACGACGTCGTTGCCATTGTTATTCATGATACGCTCAGCGGAGATGATGATTTCCTTCGTGATGGTGAGGTCAAATGTATCATTTTTTCCTCTTTTTTTTGAGAGATATTGACAGATTGCTGAAGGGGTTAATCCAAGTTTTTCTGCGGCTTCTCGCTGATTCAGCCCAAACTGTTTGATAAGGGTTTCAGCAAGTTCTTTGCGTATCGCAGGGATTCCGTTCCATATCATGTATTCGCAGGGTGTACGCTGCATACATATGATATATTCTGTCAGTTTAAATAATTAACGATTGTTAACAGCCCTTATTCTTTACGATTTAACCATGATTTGTGGTGAAAATGACTTTATACGAGATTCCATTTAACGATGTGGTGTCATCATGACTGACCTTAATACAGCAATTGGCCCTTTACGATTGAAAAATCCAACCATGCTTGCCTCAGGAATAATGGATGAGGATGCAGGAAGCATACAGCGGATGATTGAATTAGGAGCCGGCGCCATTGTCACAAAATCCATTGGCATACACCCACGGGATGGATATGCAAACCCAACGGTCATCGAGCTCGAACATGGAATATTAAATGCCATGGGTCTCCCCAATCCTGGAATTGACCTCTATGGTAAGGAAATGAACGTATTAAAAAAAACGGAAGTACCAATCATCGGCAGTATTTTTGCAGCCACTGCAGAAGACTTTGTCACTCTTGCTACAAAGATGCAAGGCCTTGGAGCAGCAGCTGTTGAACTTAATGTCAGCTGTCCACATGCAAAACACTACGGCCTAGAGGTCGGCTCTGATCTATCCTTAGTATACGACATCATCTCTTCAATTAAACATCACGTCCATCTTCCCGTGTTTGTGAAAGTATCACCAAATATGACGAACTTGGTGGAAGTCGCACAAACCATTGAAAACGCTAAAGCAGACGCTATCGTGGCAATCAACACGGTAAGAGGCATGAAAATCAACCTTGAAACTGGTCTCCCTATCCTTGCCAATAAAACCGGGGGGTACTCTGGGAAAGCGATTAAACCCATTGGGATTCGCTGTGTCTACGATATTGCACAAACCGTACACATACCAGTCATTGGAGTAGGGGGCATCACCAATGGAGAAGATGCTATAGAATATTTCATGGCAGGAGCTTGTGCCATTCAAGTAGGATCTGCCGTTTATTACCGTGGACCGGAGGTCTTTCACCATATCAATAAAGAAATCGCCCAGTGGATGAGAAAACATAACTACAAAAAACTCTCTGAGATTATAGGAGCTGCATGTCGATAAACATCCCCCACATTACCTCTATTGCTTCAAGCTCCATTGAAGCGATAGACATTAAAACAATTACGTTCAGATTTGCGGGATGTGTTGCACCTGGTCAGTTTTTCATGATCTGGGTCCCCGGTATCGACGAGATACCTATGAGTGTTTCTTCGTTCACCAAGGAAACGAAAGCAATAACCTTCCGTAATGTCGGAGACGCAACCCATGCCCTGTATCACTTACGGAAAGGAGATAAAATCGGAATACGAGGCCCCTATGGAAACGGTTTTACACTCAAAGGGAAACGTCTTTTATTTGTTGGTGGCGGAACGGGCATTGCGATGCTTGCACCAGCGATAGAAGAAGCGTGTAAGAAAAAACTCGAAACAACGGTAATCATCGGTGCAAAGACACAGAATCAACTTTTCTTTGAAAAACGTATACGACGGTGTGGTGCTACCGTCCTTGTTTCGACAGATGACGGATCAACCGGTTACAAAGGATATGCGTCGGCGCTTGCTAAAAATGCACTGAAAGAAGAACACATCGACGCAGTTTACACCTGCGGACCAGAACCAATGATGAAAACCCTTCTTTCATATTGTAAAACCATTCCCTTCCAAGCATCGCTGGAACGATACATGAAATGTGCGATAGGCTTGTGTGGGCAATGTTGTATTGGTAAGGGATTGCGCGTCTGTCTCGAGGGACCTATCTTCGATGGCGCAACATTACGTACGATTAAAGATTTCGGGTCCTATCGTAGGGATGCAGCGGGACGAAAGATACTCTTTTAACAATCAATAAATCGATTATTGATTAAAATTAAATTTTAATCTACTGAAAACGTGAAAACAAAAGAATAATAGACGTTCATGGGCGTTAAATTTATAATAAAGCTTACCAATCTAAATGATATTTCATTTCTCGTATTTTTTTGTTAATTTGTCTCTGATATGCAACTGAAGAAAAAATGACAAATTATATCATAATTGATACAAAAAATGAAATAAAAAATATAACATATATGATACAAATATCATTTACCATTCCTTAAAAATATCTTTAATTAAATTCATAAAATCATTGAAAATAATACCCAAAAACGTATATAGTACACCAATCGCAAACCAGCATTATTAATAAAAATATGAGGAAAAACCGAGAAGTTCAAAATCGAATCATACGTGGATACGTTCATTTTATAGTAACTATCTATGAATCCTTTGAACTGTTACCATCGATTCCGATGTATACGGGACGTGTCGTATCTGTCTTCTTTTTGTTTAACTTCAGCAGGGTAACCAAGAGAGACAATTGCGAAGGGGATAATATTTGTTGGCAGTTTTAGTAATTTTTTCATTCCTGCAACACGACCTTCCCGAGGGTATAAACCAAGCCAACATGCACCAAGGCCGAGGCAGTGAGCAGCGAGTAGGATATTTTCTGTTGCTGCTGCGCAATCAATCATCCAGTACCCTTTAAACTTCTCCAAATTCAAATCACCACAGACCAGAATAGCTTTATCTGCATCTTTAAGCATTTTCGCACTAGGATGAAAGGTTTGAATAACGTTAAGGATTTTTCGATCATCAAGAATAACAAAATGCCAGGGTTGCTGATTACCAGCAGATGGGGCATTGCATGCAACATGCAGGATTTTTTCAAGGAAATCCTCCGAGATTTCTTGTTTTTTATATTTTCTGATACTTCTCCTTGTAAGAATTGCTTCATACGCGTCCATGTTTTTTCCCTGATTACATGAAAAGAGTATTTCTATTTAAACTATATGAAGCAAATTTTCGTATTTAAGCAGAATTAGATTTCCCACATAAGGTTCAGTTGTGGTGGAACCAGAAAAAGAAGTTTTTGAAAATGGAAAATTCAACATGAACTTTTTTAAGGAAACTTCCCATGATTTAGATTTTTTACTTTTTATCTGTTTTATAAAACTTATCAATCAATCTATTATTTTTAAAAACTATCTGTGATATTTACTAGTATTTTATTATTTTATATAAAGCGAAACATTTTTATTTAAGAGTGTCATATCTATAATAAACACTAATATTTAAAAACATTTAAAAACGGAGGAAAAAATTTGGAACATAAATTTAATAAAATTAAGAACCTTATGTTGCCAAAAAATAAATTAACAAATAGAATATTAGTTTTTAGTATAATCTTTATTTTGATAATTACCTCCCTAAGTTCTGCGAAAATACAAAATTCAATAACCGAAATCGCACACAAAGACACAAATCGCGATATTAATTGGAATGTAACATTGTTCTGTACTGAAACTTATGCACATAATGATTATAGCATCTTTGGCGAGGCTCCTGATGCCTCTGATGGATATGATAGTTATGATGCTGCGGATCCTGGTGGGCCACCATCTCCACCGTATCTGAACTGTTATTTTACGACACCGTTCCCATATCCAAACAACAAATTGATGCAGGAGATCAAACACTACTCACTAGATAATATGTATAAGGTATGGAATTTTTCTGTTTTCTGGTTCCCCGCTGATTACGTTACACCGACTACTACAACGATTTCCTGGGTCATTAACGATGTAGATGAGAGCGAATATACGAATGTGTCCCTTTGCACAAGTGATGGCGTATTCTTGACTAATATGCTGATGTCTAGTTACTATTCTTTTTATAACCCTGCCATGATTCCTCAGAATTTCAAGATTATCTGTTTAGGAAACCTCCCTCCGAATGAGCCAGGTAGTCCTAGTCCAGCGAATGGTTCTACCAATGTGTCTGTTGATGTTGATTTGGGTTGGACTGGTGGCGATCCTGATCCCGGTGATTCGGTGACGTATGATGTATATTTTGGTATATCAAGTTCTCCACCTAAGGTGATGGCTAATCAATCTGGTTTGACTTTTGATCCGGGAGCTCTTTCCTATAATACATTGTATTTCTGGAGGATTGTTGCATGGGATGAAAATGGGGCCTCGACAATAGGGGCGCTTTGGTGTTTCAAAACCAGAATAAATTACCCACCAAATAGACCATGTAACCCCCACCCAGCGAATGGGACAACGGATATATCCGTTTATACTCCACTCATGTGGAACTGCAGTGATCCTGATGATGGTGATAATATCGCCTATGACGTCTACTTAGGTAGATCGTTCCCATTAACAAAAATACTATCAAATACGTCAGGAAATTCAACGACATTAGATAAATTAAATTATAGCACAAAATACTATTGGAAAATCGTCGCTTGGGACAATTATAAAAACTCTAATGAAAGTCCACTATGGTCCTTTACTACAGAAGTCGATTCGATACCACCAACGTTAGTCATTACTTCTCCAACAGCAGGGTATTTACATATTAATTTGTTGGATATAATCGTTAAGAAGATACCGATATTCATTACGACTTTTGTCATAGGTAAAATAGAGGTTACCGTAACAGCCATAGACGATCAATCAGGCATAAATCGGGTTGAATTCTACATCGATGATGAATTAATGGAGGTAGATAAGAAAGAGCCGTATACGTGGACTTGGACAGAACGAGGGTATTTTTTCCCATACAGAATCACCGTCTCTGCGTTTGATAATCAGGAAAATATGATTTATCGGGAGACAAGGGTTTGGAAGGTATTATAAGAACCTTGATGTTTCTAATGATTCACAAGAACCGATGAAAAATATTTTTTTTATTCGTTTATCATTTGAAAAGAGATTTTGTTTCTATACTCTAAGATACCGTTTACATATGTTTGGCTTTGGTATCGTAATCATCCTATAGCATCTTTTCAGCGAATTTTTTCAATCCTGCTTTAAAATGATATAGATAACCAAATTTTTTAAAAAATAAGACTTTTTTTCCCTGATTTAATTTTATATAAGTAATAGAAATATATATAAATGTTAAACGTATTAACAGGGATATCAGAATCGAATCTTACGGAGGATATATTTTATGCAAATGTGTATAAGAAAAAAAATAAATTCTGTGCATAGAAGTTTTACTAAAAAAATACTCGTTTTTATCATCGTAATCACATTTATATGCACTGCATTTAATGCAGCAAAAATACAAAACTCAGAAACAATAATCGCACAAAAAGAAACGGATCGAAGCATTATTTGGGATGTAACATTGTTCTGTACTGAATCCTATGGACATATTGATAATAGTATCTTTGGTGAGGCTCCTGATGCCTCTGATGGGTTTGACTTATATGATGCTGCAGATCCTGGTGGACCACCAACTCCACCGTATCTGAACTGTTATTTTACGACACCGTTCCCATACCCTAGTAATAAACTAATGCAGGAGATCAAACACTACTCACTAAATAATACCTATAAGGTATGGAATTTTTCTGTTTTCTGGTTCCCCGCTGATTACGTTACACCGACTACTACAACGATTTCCTGGGTGATTGATGAAGTGAATGATAGCGAATATACGAATGTGTCCCTTTGCACAAGTGATGGCGTATTCTTGACTAATATGCTGATGTCTAGTTACTATTCTTTTTATAACCCTGCCATGACTCCTCAGAATTTCAAGATTATCTGTCTATCTACTGAACCAGCAGCTGAGTTGGATTTTGGTGATGCACCAGAAGGCAGTATAGCCTATCCGTCTACTAGCGTCATCGGAGGGTTTCCCACATGTTATGCCTGTGGTCCTTCCGGATGGATTGAACATACTAACTTTGGTGCATGGTTCGGTCCAACTGTTGATTTTGAATATGATGGGAACGCTGGATTATGTCCTGCTGGTTTTCCTCCATATGATCAGGATGATTGTTACCTTGATGGTGACGCTGGTTTAATTATTCCTCAGCCTTTTACTATAAACAATTCTTTGAATGTTGTCCCATGTCCCGGTGGTACTGGAACATCACTTGGTTCTGTTGGTCAGACTGTCGTTTGGGGAACACATATTGATATTAATGTGCACAATACTATGCCAGGGCATGATCCTTACCTCCCCGGGTATGTGAACGTTCTTATTGATTGGAATCAAAATGGAGTCTGGGGTGATGCCAGTGAACATGTGCTTCAGAATTTTGTTATACCGGCATTATATATAGGACCTCTTTCAGGATTGTCACCACCGAACTTTACAATAGGTCCAAATTCAGGATACGTCTGGACTCGATTCTCAATCACAGAAATACCTGTGGTACCTTCTTGGAATGGATCAGGAATATTTGAGGATGGAGAAACCGAGGATTATCTCCTTCAAATTCTTATGGATTATCAACCAACCGCTTGTTATACTTGGGTTGATGCTGATGGCATTGGTTCAGGAACATTACTGAATTTTGATGCAACATGCAGTACAGATGATTATGGAATAACAGCGTATGAGTGGGATTGGAATAATGACGGGGTGTACGATGCAACAGGTATGATGCAATCATATGATTTCGGTGATACAAATACACATACTGTTACACTTCGTGTAACAGATACTATTGGTCAGATAAATACTGTTTCACATGTGGTGCAGGCAGTCTACGTTTCAAACCTTCCACCAATCTTTGGGACACCTTCTCCACAAAATGGCTCAACGAATAGACCGTTGAGTCTTAACTGGAGCGTCCCTATCAATGACCCTGAGGGAGACCAATTCTCCTGGACGATCCAATGCAACAACGGACAGACCAACAGCGGAACAGGAGCAACCAACGGAACAAAAACACTGATACTATCCGGCCTTTCCTACGCGACAACCTATACGGTCTGGGTGAATGCAACCGACCCAACTGGCAGTGGCTTCTACACCCGGAAATGGTACACGTTTACGACAAAAACCAGTCTTCCACCTGTATTTGGAACACCGTCTCCAGTAAATGGATCAACAAACCAGCCGTTAAGCTTTACCTGGAGCATCATGATCATCGATCCAGAAGGAGATCTCATCTCCTGGACGATCCAATGCAACAACGGACAGACCAACAGCGGAACAGGAGCAACCAACGGAACAAAAACACTGATACTATCCGGCCTTTCCTACGCGACAACCTATACGGTCTGGGTGAATGCAACCGACCCAACTGGCAGTGGCTTCTACACCCGGAAATGGTACACGTTTACGACAAAAACCAGTCTTCCACCTGTATTTGGAACACCGTCTCCAGTAAATGGATCAACAAACCAGCCGTTAAGCTTTACCTGGAGCATCATGATCATCGATCCAGAAGGAGATCTCATCTCCTGGACGATCCAATGCAGCAACGGTGAGACAAACAGTAACATCGGAGATGTAAACGGAACGAAAATACTCTTACTGACTGGGCTTTCTTACCTAACCACGTACACGGTTTGGGTCAATGCAACAGATCCTACCGGTAGTGGTGTATATACCAAAGCATGGTATACCTTCACCACTCAACAACAACAAAACCAGCCACCGAACAAACCAAATAAACCAACAGGAGAAACCTCAGGAAAACTAAACACACCGTACACCTATTCGACCAGCACCACAGACCCAGACGGCGACCAAGTGTACTACCAATGGGACTGGGGAGACGGCTCGACAAGCAGCTGGCTTGGGCCGTACAATTCAGGTACGATTATTAACACGACCCACACCTGGACCGTTAAATCATCTTCAGTCAAAGTCAAAGCAAAGGATAGTTCTGGTGCAGAAAGCCCCTGGTCAGACCCCCTCCCCATCACCATGCCATTCTCTTACCATTCTATTTTCTATCAATTAAATATGCTAATTCAACTAATCATCCGTTTCTTACGAGGTGAATTTACAGGCATGAGATTAATTCAGGTCTTACAAATTGAGGGGTGGCTCAAATAACCTAACCTCTTTCATGAAAGAATGAACTCAGATGACTTCAAATGAACATTTTTTCATGATTAAAAAGACGTGCAGATTAAGGAAGGAGGATATACATATGAAGAAAGATGGAAAAAAGAAAGCTATTGCTGTTGGAATTGTATTTTTATTTACATTTGGTGGTTTTTTACCTATAGTAAATTCAGAAGAGACATCTGAAGTAATAATCCCTGCATCATGTACAGAACAAGAAATTAATAACCCAACTTTTTTAAACATGATAAATAGTGGTTATGCGACTTTGGTGGATTTCACTTTTCAATCTCTTCTTCTTGAGGGTATTGCCAGCGTTGAGCTTACAAGTACGCTTTTAAGAGAATTAAGTGAACTTTTTACCAGTCAACAGATTAATGATGATTTGGAAAAGAAGGATTCATCAGAACTAAATCAAATCAACGATGAAAAAACTTACAAAAATCAGGATAATGAAAATTTCATAGGCGCTTTTCAGCATCCGATTCCGTTCAATCCATCTGATCCTTGGTGGGATAGTAACTGGCTATATCGGAAAGAGATAGCAATCGATTATACCAAGATTGCCGCTCCTCTTTCGAATTTTCCGGTGCTAATATCGTTAATATCTGATATAGATCTTGCTAACGAAGCACAGGATAACGGGAATGATATAGTTTTTACATCTATCAGTGGAGCTAAGTTAAACCATGAGATTGAGTTGTTTGATAGTTCATCTGGAAGACTAATTGCTTGGGTCAATGTCACTAGCCTTTCTACGTCAGCGAACACAATTCTCTATCTCTACTACGGGAATGCTGTGTGCGATAATCAAGAAAATAGAGAAGGAGTCTGGGATTCAAATTATAAAATGGTTCAACATCTCCATGAGATCAGTGGAATGCATTATGATTCAACCATATATGCGAATGACGGAACGTGTTATGGTAGTATGAATCTGAATGCGACTGGGAAAATTAATGGCGCTGATGATTTCGATGGAACAGATGATTATGTGAATATTGGTTCAGATAGTTCAATCGATGATATCAATAAAATTACTATAAGTAGTTGGGTAAAGCTAGATACTCTTAGTACTGGTCGATATATTCTTGATAAAGGATTTACATTAGGAAAATCTTTTTATCTACACACTGCCGGATATCTATGTTTTGTTCAGGGTTTCTCAATTCAATATGGCTGGTGGAATACTAACCCAACAATATTATCTGTTGGCAATTGGTATTATGTCACTGTTACTTATGATTCTAGTAGTACTGCTAATCATCCGAAAATATATATCAATGGAAATCCTGTCACTGTTGTTGAAGGAAATACACCAAGTGGAAGTGTTCTTTCAGATTCAAGTATAAATGGAACAATTGGTACACGAATTTCTCCAACAGCAGCATATATGGATGGTATTATCGATGAGGTCCAGATTTCTTCGAAGATACATAATGAAAGTTGGATAAATACTTGTTATCAGAACCAGAACAATCCATCTGGTTTTTACAGTATTGGCTCTCAGGAGTTTCGACCAAGTGGACCTGTTCTTTCCAATTCAGTTCCTGCTAATGCTGCAATCAACATCCCTATAGGGGTGACGTTATTAGAAATTACTGCACAGGATTTACAAGGTGATCTGATGACACTGACGTTTAGGACAAACACCAATGGCTCATGGACCGATATCGGGACTAACACCACCGTTGTAAACGGCACCTACCGACACCCCTACACGTTTCCGCAATACAACACAACCTACTGGTGGAGCGTC
>Ga0209164_1000810_pt1 | contig 53989 bp, 45 predicted proteins | sample MTBNYHSulfiMetaG_FD_187458 | JGI IMG/M metagenome (GOLD analysis project Ga0209164, IMG submission 187458) | Enrichment culture microbial communities from rom New York Harbor, USA that are MTBE-degrading - MTBE-NYH (New York Harbor Sulfidogenic)... | ecosystem: Environmental > Aquatic > Marine >... | reverse complement strand
CCCTTCTATCCATTTATTAACCTCCATAACATGAGGTTAATTTAACAGTTTAAAAGGGGGTCAACATACCGAATTTTAGGGGGTCAGTAAAGCGATTACTGGGGGGTCAATTTTGTGAAAAATGACAAAATAAAATGTTGACAAATAAAATAGTATCAATTAACTATTTTATTATTTATTATATATAACAATATCATTAGCAAAAATTTAATATATTATACTTTAAATAACTATTTATTGATTTATATATTCTTTGCTATATTATCAATAATTTTATTTATTTTTAATATAAAAAATCTATTTGATGAAAAAATAAATATTATTTGGCTTTTGTTTTTTATATTATTTCCAATAATAACACCAGTAATATATTATGAGTTTTTTTATAAAGATGAATCGCCTCTGTCCTCTAAACTAGGTATGGATGTTTAGTTCATTGACATAAATATTTTAAAAGATTTATATAACAAGCCTTTTAAATTGCATACTCTTTGATCCAAAATTTAGGATATACCCGACATGCAATTTAGTTGTTCGTAAATATGTGAAAAGCTGGGGATAATGATTTGAAGTAATAGCCTCCTGACTTTTAAGCTCCAATATTATTTTATTATCTACAACTATATCGGTGAAAAAATGTCCAACCTGCTCATCATCATAAAATACATCATAACGTTTTTGATGAACACATGGGATATCCTGTTTATTAAACTCAATAATCAGTGACCTTTCATAACAATGCTCGGGTAATGAACATCCAAGCTTGGCATGAACCTTAAATGCAATATTAATAATAAAATCAATAAAATTTTTTATGGTGCTAGGGATAGGAAATGAAACTAAATTTATTAAAAGCTGGAGGGCTTTTAGAATTATAGTTAGATCATATAAGCCCTCCAGTTATTTCTTTTAGTATAGAAAATATTTATATCATTTAGGCAATAGCCCTTCTACAAAATTAAGATTCCATCTGTTGGTATTATAATTATAAATGCTTCCAAACATCCAGTATGTCCAGAAAATACCTCTTGTTTCTGCTTCTCTGGCTATAAAAGAAGCCCATTTTATATTATCCGATATATTGTAGGAAGAAACCGTACCAAATTCTCCTAAAAACAATGGAACATTGCCATGTTCTTTTGCCCATCTTACTGCCATATCAAAATCATTTTTTACTGCATTCTGCTGTTTCTCAGTACCTGTCCATCTTGTTCCGATCCATTGATCGGCGCCTTCTACCCAGCCTGCACCCTGATGAGTAAATTGAAAGGGTTCATAATAATGTATGGTAACGATTAGATTATCATCATCAGGAATGACAAGTTCGTTTAATGCATTCAAACCGCCCCATTCAGCCGTACCGATAATAAGTTTTCTTACTCCATTATTACCGCCGGAAAGTCTTATCTGGGATATTGCTTCATTTAAAAATTCATTCCACTTTGAAGGTGTAAGATTACTGTTCGGTTCATTGAGTATTTCAAAATATAAATTGTTATTATAATTTTTAAATACTTCTGCAATCTGATCCCAGAAACTTAAAAATCTTGCTTCATGATCATCAGGATTTTCCATTATTTCCAGATAATGATGGATATTTAATATAACGATTAAATTTCTATCTATACATTTATCAACTGCCCATTTTACTCTATCCATAAATACCGTATCAATAGTATAAGGCGCATCAGTTAATGCATGATTTGACCATCTTACAGGTATGCGGACATATTTAAATCCTATATCTTTTATTTTATCAAAATAACTTTCTTTAAGTACATTTCCCCATTCTCCTTCATTAGGAGCCTCTAAAGTATTCCCAAGATTTATACCTGCATAGTCATTATTCCCGCCAACATAATCACCTTCACGAATTATATTAGTATAATACTGAGGATCAAGCAGAGGCAGTCTTTTTAAAGGCTCAACATCAGTTATATTATTATTATTTATATATAAACTTTCAAGAGCAGTTAGATTTCTTAAAGGTTCTACACTTGATATATAATTAGACTCTAGATTTAAATATGTCAGTGCTGTTAATGATGATAAAGGAGTTATATCCGCAATCTGATTTCCATATAAATCTAAACTCTCTAACGAAGTTAAATTTGACAAAGGTCCTATATCTGAAATATTATTACCACTTAGGTTTAAAGAATATAGTTCTTTCAATGAAGATAAAGTGCTGATATCTTCAATATTCGTATTATATAAAGACAAAGACCTAAGATTCTGAATATTTTTAAGAAAATCTATGTTTGATAAATTCATATAGCTGATACATAAATCATTCAGAAGAGATAAAGAATGTAAAGGAGTAAAATCTGTAATTTCATTATTTGATAGATTTAAAAATTCAAGAGACGATATATTTTTTAACGGGTCAATATTTTTAATATTATTAGAATCAAGATTCAAAATATGTATTGATGTTAAAGAAGATAATGGGCTTAAATCTTCAATCTGATTATAAGATAAATCTAAATTGTAAAGATGTTTAAAATGTTCTAATCCGTCAAGATATTTTACTGATTTGTCGTAAAGATTTAAATAATCAATACTTTCAATATCCTGATGCGTTATATTACCTTCCGGTTTTCCAATTTCTTCTCTGACTGCTTTTTCTAAACTGTTATCCCTTATAAAAACATCTGTAAAAGGAAGATTTGTAATTAGACCAACGTAGTAATTAGAAATTATAAGTGCATCTATAATTGTGATTTTACCGTTTAAATCAACATCAGCAACATCGGCATTAAAAAAGTCTACAGCCAATCCATTACAGTGACGTGCAATTAACAGTGCATCAACAATGTTCACTTTACCGTTATCATCAACATCTCCGTAGAGACTGTTATCTGCTGTACCTATACCAGAAGCATCACTGTTTTTTTCAATGTCATAATTTACCGCAGCTGCTTCTAGCTGGTCACTAACTAATAGATTATAACCATTGACAATGATTTCATTTTTATTATCACACTTTTTAGACTCATTTTTATTATTAATATCAGTTGCAGGCATTACGCAGCAAATAATTAATAAAATAATAAATAAAAATAATATAAACAGCTTATTTTTTTTGATCATATTTTTCTCCATTCTTTTTATTTTTTTAATTTTGTTTAATTAAATATTTTTAAAATACTTCTGTATTCTATGTTTTTTATCGTAAGTATTATAAATATCATTCGGAAAAATTATTAATTTTTATTATTTTTAAGAGTAATTATACTATGTGATAAAATATTGCTTTTAAAAAGAGTAACAGGGGATAAATACAGATACTCACTGTCGGGAGGTGTTTTTATATATAGTTTTTTCATTTTTCATATTTAAATAATTCTACTGTGATCCATGAATTGCGGTGTTCAAATATTTCCGGATTATCGATTAATCTATAAGCATCATTGTAAACAACCGACTTGTAGTAATTAAAGGGGATGTAATTTTCATTTCTAGCTGCTATCCAGACCTTGTTTGATTTATTTAAAAAACTCCTGACATCATTATCCACGGTTAGGTTTTTTGAGAATGCTTTATAATTCATATATCCCTTGAAAAAACTATATTTAAACAGAAAATGCCTGTTGTTGGGGAAATAATAAGTTAATACGGACGCTGTCTGTTCATCCGAATGAAGCAATAAATCGTCTTTTTTCATATTTAATTTTAAATAAATTATGGCCTGGTTTAAAGGTTCATTCACCCTGACCGTCCTTATTGAAATGCTTGCCGGCAGTGAGATAAGTATGAGGAAAATTACGACAACTACCGATGTTTTAATATTTTTTAAATTTGTTAATGTATATACAGCAATGATTAAAAGGATACCTGTAATGGAATGAATATAAGGAGGATGCAGTACAGGCTTAATGTGTTTTGAAAATAAATATAAAAATAAAAATGTAAATGAATAAGTAAATAATGACAAATACAGCAGCATACTTTCTTTATTTTTTTTAAGAATGGATAATCTGACTGCATAATATAAAAGCACTGCAAAGAGGGCTAAACCTGCATAATTGATAAATCCGGTTGATTTCCCGTTAAACAGATATGTTAAGGAATTCATGGTTGTAAAATAATTCACTTTTGTTATCCAGTATCGTTTGATAATATATGCAATCTGGTAATTTAGTACCGATATCCATGGTAAAAATGAAATAATAATAATTATTGATAAGATTGAGAATAATATCAGCTTTTTTTTATTTGTGAATAACAGGTATGTTATTATAAAAATGTATAAAAATACTATAGCAGTCATAGCGTAATAATGTATATAGCAGGATCCTATGGATAAGAAACCCAATATTATCCAGTCCAGCACCTTATTGCCTGTTGCAGCAAGATATCCGTATAAAACACTTGCTGTTACAAAGAAACATGCCCAGCTGAATATCTCAGCGTTCTGGCTAGTATATGAGAATGCAGGTAAAACCATTATTAATAACATGTATATTATTGATCCTGATCTGCCGAATATTTTTCTCACAGGCCCTATGCTTAGGCTTAATAATGAAAGGGTACCAAGCAAAGAGAAAAATCTTAAAGCTGTTATTGCATTCCCGAATATCATGGAAAAAAGTTTAATCATTATGTAATATAACGGCGGATTGTAGTCATAGCGGCATATTTGTATTATATCTTTTAGAGAATTATTTGTCATTGCATATGTAAAACCTTCACTGGTTGACAGACATTCATTGTTTATCCCGATCCAGAATAATAATATTGAAAATAAAAATAATGCTGTCCACAAGGTAATGTATAATAATTTTTTATTTTTGAATAATTTATCGGTAATTTGCATTCTTTTAATCCTTTAATCTAGTATAAATTGGAGCTTAAACCTGAAATCATTTTTTTCTGTAATAAGGCAAAAATGATTACTATAGGCAGTGTTACAAATATGCATGCTGTGTTCCAGTCCATCCAGTCGGCATAGCTTCGTATAAACTGCAGCCTTTTAATAATATAAATGGAAGCTGTCATTGTTTCATTTTTTGTTAATGTATAGGCAAATAAAATTTCATTCCAGGATATTATGAATGAAAAAATAGCCACAACAAGTATACCGGGGAATGCCAGAGGTATGATTATTTTATAAATCAAGGTAAATCTATTGCATCCGTCAATCTGTGCCTGTTCATCAAGCTCTTTTGGTATGGAGTTAATAAAGTTTTTAAGCATCAGGATAGAAAAGGGAAGGGCAAATGAGGTGTAGGTTAATATCATACCGTGATAGGTATTCTGCATCTGTATGAAGAAATGTTTTTTAATCAAGATGAAAATAATAAAATAAGGCACAATAAAGGCAACACCCGGAAACATTTGAAGAATGTATAGGAATAATTCATAAGTTTTTCTCCACCTGGATCTTATCCTTGACAGTGCATAAGATGCAAATATGCCGACAGCTATTGCTATAAATGTTGTACCTATAGAAATAACAAGGCTATTAATAAGACAGTTCTGGAAAAACGGATTCATTATAACTCTGCCGTAGGATATTAAGGTTAACATCGGGGGGTTAATAGCAAAATTAAATATTGAATTCACAATAAAACTGCTGTAGGGCAGTAAGACAATAGACATGATGAATAATGCAATTATAATGTTAATAATATTTTTATTAAATACTTTAATTTTTTTATTTGCATCATCATTATTAGTATTACTTAAAGATTTAAGTATTCTCAAAATCTGATTTTTTAAATAAGTATAGATTTGTGATAATTTTATTGACCTTATCATTGTACATTTACTTCCTTTCTTTTTATAATCATGACCAGTGTTATTATTAATATTATGATTAACAATATTACTGCCATCGCAGATGCTACACCGTAATTAAATCCTATCGTAAGCTGTTTCATTATAGTAATGGAAGGAATAATCGTCTTTTCGGTGATTGAAGCACCGTACATTACCAGAAAATTATTATATGAATGAATCGACCATATTAAAGAGAGCACTGTAGCCATCTGTATATAAGGTAGTAATAAGGGCAGTGTTATTTTAAAAAATCGCATAAATCCGTTTGCTCCGTCTATCATACTTGCTTCATATATATCTTTTGGTATCCCCTTTAAACCTGCTAATAGTATAATGCATAATAAAGGCCAGCTTTTCCAGATTGTTGCTATAATAATTGGCACCATAGCCTGGTTACCTATTTTCCAGAATATAGGCTTATCTATAATATTGATATTCATTAAAAATGAATTAACAGGACCTATATCAAAATTGTCGGAAAAAAAGTTGGACCATAATCCGTATGCTACGGAATCCATTGTAAAATAGGGTATTAATACTACAGCAATGGTGATTGTTTTCCCTGGGAATTTTTGGTTGAAAAAAAGACTGATAAAAACGGCAATTATTATACTTGATGAAATAACAATCACGCTAAAAAAAGCTATATTCTTAAAAGAGATTAAAAATTCACTGTTTTTTGTAAGAATATTTATATAATTTTCAAAGCCTATTAGCGGGGCTTTAAAAAACTTTTGAAGATTAAACATGTTGAGATTCGTTAAGCTTATATAAACACTGGATAAAATCGGTAATACATGAACAAATAATGTAATTATTAAAGCCGGTGCAATAAACAATAAAAAATATTTATTAGATTTATTATTCTTCATTTTACATCCTTATTTAGTAATTTGGTTTTAAATAATTCTATCAGCTCGTTAATTGCCTGATTTTCATCAGGCAAGCCTTCATCATTCTGGAAGACTCCAAAGCATGATTCATGGTAGCAATGATATGTAAAATGTATATTGTTTTCAATAAAAATATCAATAACATCTTCTGCCCATTTTTCTCCGCCTTTATTTTTTTCAAAACAATGATAATCTGCTCCGAATTCTCCGCAAAAAACAGGCACATTATTTTTTTTGCCGAAATTAACATATTTTTTTATTTCATATTCAATATATTTTTTGTTCCTCTTGGTTGGTTCTCCTTCTACGGTGTATTCCATTCTTGTATCATCAGGATATTTACCGCCTTCTTTAAATTGTGTCCATCTTGCAAACTGGTGTGTAAAGGAATGAGGATGATAAAAATGGAATGAGTATAAAACATTATCATCATCTATTAAAAACATATTTTCTATTCTGTGAAAACTTTTCCAGTTTGTTGCCACTCCTAAAATACATTCCATCACAATTATATGATTTTTATCTACTTCCCTGATTGCTTTGACAGTACGGTTAGCAAGGTTTCTCCATTGATCAATGGATTTAGTAACAACGGGTTCATTTAATAAATCATATCCTGCAATAATAGGTTCATCTTTATAACGCTCTGCAATAGCCTTCCATAATGCAATGAATCTTTTTTGATTTTTTTTATTACTCCATAAATCGGTTCCTTCCTGTGTATATTGTGTGCCGCCCTGTGGTATATGTATATCCAGTATTATGTAAATCCCGTATTTTTTTGCCCATTTTATATTTCTGTCAATCCAATCCCATCCGGTTTGTTTATATTTAAAAGGTTTAAAATCATCTTCAAAAGTTTCATAATTCATATAAAATCTTACAACATTCATTCCCCAGTCTTTGATTCTTTTATAATCTTTTTCACTGTGATGATAAATAGGCACTTCCTGGAAATTTTCCCATTCATCAACATAAACATCATTCCCAAAACTTATCCCGCTGAGATAAATTTCTTTGCTGTTAACTATAAGTTTATTTCCCTGTCTTTTTATTATATCTTTAATATCATCTGGATATATAACAGAAATCAGCATTAAAAATAAAATAATAAAAAAGGTGTTTTTCAACTTGAATTTCATAAGATCCCCCATAATTGACATACATAAAAGTATTTATTAGATATCCGTTTTATTTCATAATCATAAGATAAGTTATCATATATCCATTTATATATGTTACATTTATTATATTATTTTGTATAGTGTCAAATATTGATTTATGTTATAATTTCTAATATATGATTACAAATTATTCAACAGATAAAAAGCCGAGAGCTCTTACAAACAGGGAATACCTCTTTATTATTAATATGATAGGAGATAAATATAAGGATAAAAAAATAAATTTAAATAAGATAAAAGTCATAGAAAAAAAATATGGGGCATCTTCATCCGATCCATATGGTGTAATTACCGTCAAACCGGATAAGGATATGAATAAAAAAAGATTAAGCTGTTTTATTCATGAGGTGTTTCATCAATACCAGTATCAATATGGCTGGTTTGAGTCAAATATCAAATCATTTTTTGAAAAATTAATTAATAATATTCATAATAAAGATGATTTTGAGAATACTGTTTACAGGTATGATAAATTTATAAATTTAGATATTCCATATTCTGATTTTTTTATGATTAAATATCAGGAGGCAGAAGCACAATTTATACAGGATTATGTATATTATTATCTTGAATATAAATTTGAATATAATCATGACTCCAGGGAAAAAGCGAAAAAATATGCATCTGTTTTGTATAATTCGGGATTCTCATCAAAAGTAATTTTGGAATTGTTGTAATTTTAATATTAAATTTAAATAAATATTATTTATGTTTTCTCAATGCTTTTTGATTGGCTTTAAAAATAAGATTATTTATGGATAATTCGTCATCTTCTTCCGTATTAAATTTTTCATATCCCATAGACATAGATATTTCATATGGTTTGTTTAATAAATTATTAAAGTACTTTATTTTCTCAATAATACGCGATGCAATAAATTCTTCAAAATTATCCGGGATATTTGTTGCGAATATTGTAAATTCATCACCTCCTATTCTGCCGATAAGATCCGTGCCTCTAAAAGTATTTTTTAAGATTTCACCGGCCATTACTATCGCAAAGTCACCCTCCTCATGCCCGTGATTTTCATTTATGTATTTAAGATAATCAAGATCAAAGAAAAATAGTATACCGTTATGATTCATTAGTTGTGCAATATCAAGCTGCTGTTCAGCATATTCTACAAAGCCCTTTCTGTTGTATAATCCGGTAAGTTCATCACTCTGGGAGATATTTTTAAGTTTTTTATTGAATGCGGTTATCTCTTTTATTTTTTCATTGAGGCTGTTATCAATAATCCTTTTTTCTTCTAATATTGATATTAAATTTATGATATTATTTATAAATAATAAGATCATCTGTAAGTAATTAAAATTTTTTATATTCATTTCAATTATAAAATATCCGAATAATATGTCTTTATGATAAATAGAATTGATCAAATAGGATTCTCCTGACTCAGCCAGTAAATTTTCCGGTATTATTTCAGCCGTTTTAAATAATTTTGCTCCGTTTTCTTTTATGAGCGTATTTTTTTTAATGCCGATTTTTAAGTAAGCATTTTCCGGGGGTATCCAGTCATTTTTATCTGCTATTTTTAATTTATCTTTAAAAAGGATTACATATATAAAGTTAATATTAAAATCTTTTAAAAATATTTTTAATAGTAATTCTAAATCTTTATAAGTCTCCGCATTGCCTAATGAAGATAATAGTATTTCCAGTTTGTTTAGATTACTTACATCAATATTATGATTAATCTTTAATGTTTTTTTTGATGCTTCAATACTATAGCAAGTTTCTATTTTTTTATTATTTAATATTTTTTCGGCTAAATTAAAAGCAAATTTTCCTGCTTCATAAAAGATATTATCGGTAACAGTATCACTATCAATTTTAATACTGGATAATGCCTTTATGTCAGAGCCGATGTCTATTACGGGTATTTTGGGAATATTATTTATCTGGTTGTTGATCATTTTTATTGTATTATTATCAATAAAGGTTACGGAAGCCGTAATAATAAGATCAATATTTTCATTATTTATTAGATTTATCAGATTAAAATATGTATAGTTATATTTATCCGCTTTTTCTAATGATTTTATCGGAAATACTATTAAATCTGTATTGTTTTTTATTGATTCTTCATTAATGCTATGCAGTAATAATCTTTCTTTATTTGTGAAGTATGAGTTAATTAATAATGCAGTTTTAATTTTTTTTGAATTAATATTACTCATTAATTAATCTTTCATTGACATTGATAGTATATAATAAAGTCAACTGATAAATCAAATATTTTTTTATAATAGTTAAATTTTTAAGTTGTTTCTTAACTGTTAAAATATAAATTTTAAACCGCCAAGACACAAATACACAAACATATAGGAAGTTGATTAAAATGTTTTTAGTGTCTTGGCGGTTGCATTGATAAAAAGCATTTTTTAGTCTCTTATTTTAAAATGAAAATGACAAAGCAAATAATATAATTCATATTGACAAAGTAAAAAAGTAATTATAGCCTTATATTAACATGAGTATAGATAAGGATCATATTACAATTTATGATATCGCCAGGAAGGCGGGTGTATCCATTGCAACAGTTTCAAGAGTTATTACAGGTAAATCCTGTGTTAAAGATGAAACTCGCATTAAGGTGGAAAATATCATTAAAAAATATGGTTATGAGCCTAATTTAATAGCAAGAGCTCTTCATGATAAATTAACAAATACGATAGGATTACTGGTCCAGTCATTAACTAATCCTTTTTTTATAGAAATCTGCAATGAAGCTGAAATTTATGCAAGAAATATGGATTATACAATGATGATTGGGATTACAACAAATAAGTTTGAGATGGAAAGTAAATTATTAAATTTATTTGAAAAAAGACAGGTGGATGGTTTTATTTTTTTGGGAGGGCGAATCAATGAGGTAAATCCTGATGAATATTTAATTGAAGAAATTAAAAAGTTTTCTGAAAGACTGCCTATTGTTTTTGTTAATGGAAAAATAAATTATAAAAATTGCTATATTGTTAAAACTGATGAGGCAAAAGCTTTTAAGAAATTAATTGATTACACTATATCATGTGGGCATAAATTTATTGGTTTAATTACCGGTCAAAGAGGATTGTGGCCGACTGAGGAAAAAATAGAAATTTTTTTTAATGCATTAAAAGAAAATAATATGGAAATTAATAATGATTGGATTATTTCAGGAGAATACATAGTAGAAAGCGGCAGTGAAAGTATGAAAAAAATTTTAAAAACAAATAAGAGACCAACTGCCGTTTTATGTACAAATGATGTATTGGCAATAGGTGCTATGAATGAAGCAAATAAGCAGGGATTAAATGTACCCAATGATATAAGTGTTTTGGGCTTTGATGATATATTTATATCAAAATATTTTATTCCCGGATTAACCACTATAAGACAGGATTATGTAAATTTAGCAAGGATTGCAGTTGATAAAATAATTAATCATATTAATGGAAATTTTGTTGAAAGAGTAACCATTATTGATGCAGATCTTGTAATTAGAGAATCTTGCAGAAAAATTTTATAAATGTAACCGTTTTCAAATATTTCATAATTGACAAATTATTATTTTAAATAGTAATTATTATTAAATTATTATTTCAGGAGTTATTAGTGAACAAGGTAATTTATATAATTTTCTTTACTTTTTTAATAATATCAATTTTTGCAAAAAATTATAAAGGCGCAGAAGTATTTTCATCTGAAATGGTAAAATATGGTAAATTTGAGATCAGAATGATGGTGGTTTCACAAAAGGGAGTTGTGTCTTCATTTTTTTTATATGATAATAAATCATGGCAAGGATTGCCTTATATGTGGCGTGAAATCGATATTGAGGCAATAGGCAGAGAAAAAGATCTTTTTCAGACAAATATAATTACCGGGCATTCTCAAAGCAGGATAACGTCTGAAAAAGTGTATGAACTTAAAGATCTTTCCAATAAATATCATACTTTTACAATTGAATGGACACCGGATTATGTTGCCTGGTATTATGACGGTTTATTGATCAGGAAAGATGATCTAACGGACAGTGAACAGGTTAAGGATTTGCAGGATACTCCGCAGACATACAGATTAAATTTATGGATTGCAGAATGGGTGGACTGGGTAGGTAAATTTAATAAAAAAGTGTTGCCTGTTTATCAGTATATTAATTGGATTAAATATTATAAATATACACCGGGTAAAGGTGAAGACGGCAGTGATTTTACTTTGGAGTGGACGGATAATTTTGATGAATTTGATACTTCGAGGTGGGCAAAAGGGGACTGGTCATTTGACGGTAATCTTGTGGATTTTTCACCTGAGAATGCTGTTGTTAAAGATGGGTATTTAATCTTGTGCTTAACAGATAATAAAAATAAAGGACATAAGGGAAAGGTGTCTAAGGATACAGAATAAAAAATAATTATAATATAAATAATATCCGGTTAATCTTCATTGGTTAGCCGGATATCATCACTCTCCAGCTCTTTATGCTTTATTTTATAAAATTTATCAACCAGTTTATCTACCGTTAAGTCTTTTTTATCCTTTCCGGAAATATCCAGGATTATTTCACCCTCATCCATCATTAATAATCTGTTGCCGTACTCTATTGCATGATGCATGTTGTGTGTAATCATCATAGTTGTTAATTTATACTCTTTGATAAATTTATTAGTCAGGCTGAGAATTATATCTGCATTTTTCGGATCAAGTGCTGCTGTATGTTCATCAAGAAGCAGAAGCCTTGGTCCGGATAAAACGGTCATTAATAATGTTAATGACTGCCTCTGTCCCCCGGATAATAATCCTACGTTTGTTTTTAATCTCTGCTCCAGTTTCATATCAAGCTGCTTTAATTCTTCTTTAAAAGCTTTTCTGAGTTTGTGGTTTAAGCTTATTTTTAATCCCCGCAAGCCTTTTTTGTGAGCTATAGCCATATTTTCTTCTATAGTCATGTTTGAGGCAGTGCCTGACAACGGATCCTGAAAAATCCTGCCTATATATTTTGATCGTTTATATTCTTTATGCTTAGTTACATTTTTATTGTCTATATAAATTTCCCCATTTGATGCCATCATATTGCCCGATATTACATTAAATAAAGTTGTTTTACCGGCTCCGTTACTGCCGATTATTGTAATAAAATCATTTTCTTTAATTGTTAAATTTATGTTTTTCAAAGCTGGATTTTCATTAGGGGTGCCTTCATCAAATATTTTGCAGATATTTCGTAATTTTATCATATTATTTATAAGGTTAACCCCGTCCTTATTTTTTTATTTGTTTTTTTTCTCTGTTTTAAGATTATAGATATGCCTAATATTACTATTAATAAAAAGCCTTTTATTAATTTTAAATCCGTTGGTTTTAAAAAAACATAAGCACCGTACATTCTGCCTGTTATTTCTACGGTTTGTATTATCGTGGCTCCAAGTACAACACTTAATGTAATTAAAAATATTTTATTTGAGCGGATAATAAACTCTCCGATAATTACGGATGCAAGACCTGTTATGATTATTCCCTGTCCTAAATTTGTATCTGCAAATTTTTGATATTGCGCAAAAAACGCACCGGATAATGCCACAATGCCGTTTGACATTCCCACACCTATGAGTTTTAGTATATCAGGATTTATGCCCTGGTTTAACACCATCTGTGTATTGTCGCCCATTGCTCTTAGTGTTAATCCCAAATCCGTGTGAAAGAAGAGATCGAGTAATAATTTTATTATAATTACTATTATAATAAAAAAGATAATTAGTATTAGTTCTTCCGGTATATTTGTCTTATTAAATAAATCTATTATATTTGTCAGTATTGTTTTCCTTTTTAATATTTGCAGGTTTGAGCCTCCTAATATCCTGATGTTTATTGAGTAGAGCATTATCATGGTTATAATACCTGCCAATAAACCGGGTACCTTGATGTAATTATGTATGGAAGCGGTAATTATTCCTGCTGTTATTCCCCCAAGAAATGAAATAAAAAGTGCAATATATAAATTAAAACCGTTTACGATAAATAATGCCATTATCGCTGCGCCTAATGGGAATGATCCGTCAACCGTTAAATCCGGAAAATCGAGTATTCTGAATGTTATAAAAACACCGAGAGCCATTATCCCGTAAATTAATCCGTAAGGAGCGGCAACTATTAATATGTTTATAATTTGTTTAAATATCATTATTTATTAATTATTTTCCCGTTTTCTATAATTATAGTTGCTGCGTCTTTAATATATTTAGGAATATCAATATTAAGATTTTTTGCAACATCAAGGTTTATTAAAAGGTCCAATGAATCCTGATCCGTCATATATCTTGTAGGCATGTCTATTGTTTTCTTACCTTCAAGAATTTCTGCAATAACCTTACCGGTTACTCTGCCCATTTTGTAGTAGTTAAATCCATATGCAGCTAATACATCTATTTTTGCAGCTGAGCTTGGATCAGCGGACATTATAGGGATTTTTCTTCTGGTTGCTACATCAACAACAGAGCTAAAAGCCGATACTACCGTATTATCGGTGCTGATATATATTGCATCCACCCTGTCTATAATACTTTCTGCCGCCATTTTAACTTCTGCTGAATTGACAACCGTTGCTTCAATATACTTAATTTTTAGCATTTTACATGCTTTTTTAGTAAGCTTGGCAATTGTTATTGAGTTGACTTCATTACTGGAATATATAATACCAAGTTTTTTTATATCAATGATTTTTTTTAACATGTGTATTTGCTGTTCTACAGGTGTTAAATCGGATACCCCTGTTACATTGGCATCACCTTTTTGTGTATTTCTGACCAAACCGGCACCCTCAGGATCAGTGACTGCCGAAAATACAATAGGTATATCTGTAATTGTACCAACCAATGCCTGAGCTGTCGGTGTTGCAATACCAACTGCAACATTCACTTTGTCCTGCTTAAATTTTTCAGCAATCATTTTAGCTGCATTAATATCACCATTGGCATTTTGAAGATCATATTTTATATTATTATAACCCATCTCTTTTAATTCATCTTTTATTCCTTTTTCGACTGAGTCAAGTGCCGGATGGGATACAATTTTGGATATACCAATTTTTATTTTTGAGTTTTTCTTCTCTGCTGAAAATACAGGTATAATTAAAATTAGAGAAAATATTATTATTAATAATTTTTTCATTTGTTATTCTCCCTAGAAAATCCAGAGAAAGACAATTGCCTGTTTAGTTTATTATGCAGATAAATATGTACTATGCCTTTCTAAATAAAAACTGTGGTTAATCCAGTACATAAATTAATACCGAAACCTATTTTAAGATATGGTCTGCTTTTTTGTTTAAAGTTGTCTTAAAAGTATTAGTATTACCGCCAAGGCACTAAGGCACGAAGTGAAAAAATAGTAAAATTTTTTATATACCATTTTTAATTAAATGAAATATTTTTATCAAATTTATTATTATTTTATATTTTTGTGTCTTGGTGTCTTAGCGGTTATTTTTAAGACAATTAAGAAACAATTACTATTCCCTGTTTTTTTAATTTTTAATTGAGCCAACGGCTCATGATTATTTTGATTTTCTGATTATAAGTATTGAATATAAAAATATCAAGCAAAAAATTATAATTTTTTTTTGAATTATTCCAATTGATGTATTTTATTATTTATGGTAAATAGTACAAATATTTTATATAATTAATAATATAAGGAATAAAAATTGAGTATAAAAAAAGAATCTTCTTTTCATAGAGAGGATTATCTAATTATAGGCAGTCATAAATTTTATTCTAGATTAATTTTGGGTACGGGTAAATTTTCTTCAAATAAAGTCATGAGTGAATCCATAATAAGCTCTAAAACAGAAATGATAACAGTCGCTTTAAGAAGAGTTGATCTGGAAAATCCTGATGATGACATATTATCAGCAATCGATAATAATAAATATATTATTTTGCCTAATACTTCGGGCGCACAAAATGCAGATGAAGCTGTAAGACTTGCCATGATAGCAAGAGCCAGCGGTGTAAGTGACTGGATTAAATTGGAAGTAACTCCGGATCCAAGATATCTTCTTCCCGATGGTGAAGAGACATTAAAGGCGTCGTCTATACTGGTTAAAGAAGGTTTTAAGGTTATGCCTTATATAAATGCAGACCCGATACTGGCAAAAAAATTAGAGGATGCAGGGACTGTAAGTGTTATGCCTCTTGGAGCACCTATAGGCACAAACAGGGGTATAAAAACTTATGAATTAATTAAAATAATTATTGAGCAATCAAATATACCTGTTATTGTAGATGCAGGACTAGGCAAGCCTTCTGATGCGGCTATTGCAATGGAAATGGGTGCGGATGCGGTTTTAGTAAATACGGCAATTGCTACCGCAAATGATCCCGTACTTATGGCTGAAGCATTTAAAAATGGTGTAATTGCCGGCAGAATGGCTTATTTGTCGGGGATGGCACCTGAGTCAAATACGGCGAATGCTTCAAGTACTTTAGAATGGATAAGCAAGTTATGAGTTTTATTAATAATTTAAAAAGTTTTAATACTGATGAATTTAATTATGTTATTAATTGCACGGATAAGGGAGAGATTCATGATATTCTCCTCAAAGAAAGGATAGGTTATTCTGATTTTTTAAAGCTTTTATCAAAAGAAGCCGGCGTAATTTTAGAAGATTTAGCAGTTGTTGCAAGACATCAAACTATACAAAGATTCGGGAAAATTATCAATTTTTATATTCCTGTATATCTTTCAAATGAATGTACAAATAACTGTATTTACTGCGGTTTTAATAAAAATACAGATATAACAAGAAAAACTTTAAGCATTGATGAAATAAAGGAAGAATATAAAAAGTTAAAAGATATGGGATTTGATAATGTGCTGCTATTAACTGGTGAATCCCCGGAGACAGCAGGAATAGATTATATTGAAGAAGCGGTTAATTTGGCAAGGGATTATTTTACATTCATCGGACTGGAAGTATATCCTATGGAGATTGAGGATTACCACAGGCTTGTTGATGCAGGAGCAAGCGGGATTACTATATATCAGGAGACATATGATAGAGATGTTTATGATTTAATGCATAGGTCCGGCAGGAAAAAAGATTTTTTATGGAGGCTTAATACGCCTGAAAGAGCAGCAAAAGCCGGTTTCAGGAAAATCGGTATGGGTTCTTTATTAGGATTATCTGATTGGCGTTTTGAAGCTGCTATGCTTGCACTGCACATAGATTATCTGCATAAAAGATTTTGGCGTGAAGAGGTAACACTTGGATTCCCCAGGATTAATCCTCCTTCATCCGATTTTAATATACCTAATCCGGTCAGTAGTAGAGAACTTGTCCAGATGATGTGTGCTTTACGTATATTTCTTCCGGATACTCCATTTTTATTGACAACAAGAGAGTCGCCTGATTTAAGAAATAATTTGATAGGATTATGTGTAACCCAGATAAGTGCAGGTTCTAAAACCAATCCGGGCGGCTATTTAAATGACAGGGCAGGTAAGCAGTTTTGTGTGAATGATAATAGAGATTTACTGGAGATGATTGATCTTGTTAAGTCAAAGGGATATGAAGCTGTTTTAAAGGATTGGGAAGTATATTTTACAGGTATTTCTAAATAATTTTTATAAAGATATAAAAAGTATTATTGTAAATTTCAGGTTGTTTGTAAGCAAGTAAATTATATAAAAATCCTGTTAAAATAATAAAATTATGGGGCTTAAAAGTTGATAAGTTTTTATTTTTTGTAATAATAAAAATTTACACCACGAAGGATATAAAGAACACAAAGAAAAAGTGGAAAAAATACTTTTTGAGGGCAGTAACCGCGGATGCACGCAGTGATTTTTTATTAACAGCGTAATCAACATTCACCCAGCCCTTTATTAATGTTAAAAGGGTGGGGTTCATCTGCTGTTAAATATTTGTTTTTGGATGAGGAACAATATTGCTAATAAGATTTTAATAAAATATATTCTTAGTGTCCTGGAGTCTTCGTGGTAAAATTTACTATATTTATTATGTTTTATAAAAAATGGAGGTTGGCCAGAAATTATCAGAATATATAGTGTTCTAAAATAAAGCCTCGTAAAATTATAAGGAAAATATAATGAATTTTGATTTTGGTTTATATCCGGTTATAACGGAAGAATTTTGTAATGATAGATCTATTTTTAAAATATTGGAGTCTGTTATTGCAGGCGGAGCTAAAATTGTACAATTACGCCAAAAAAATATTTTAAAAAAAGATTTATATGATCAGGCTTTGATTTTTAAAAAAATAACAAGAGAAAATAATGTAAAATTAATTATAAATGATCATTTGGATATTGCTTTGGCCGTTGAAGCGGACGGTGTGCATCTGGGGCAGGATGATCTTCCCTGTAAAGCTGCAAGAAGTATAGCCCCTCATTTTATTATTGGTGTGTCAACACATAATCAGGATGAAATAATCAAGGCGGAGATTGATGGAGCGACTTATGTAAATATCGGTCCGATATTCCCGACAAATACTAAAACATTGAAAATTAATGCCCTGGGATTAAAATATTTAGAGGAAGTAAAGGTAAATATTCCTTTTACGGTAATGGGGGGTATTAAAAAAGACAATATTGTTGAAGTTTTAAAAAGGGGAGCAAAAAATATTGCTATGGTGACGGAATTAACTATGGCAGATGATGTAAAATTTAAGACAGAAGAAATAATAAAGGTAATTAATGATTTTACGGGGGAATGAATTTTTATTTAATATTCATTTTGCATAATTTATGGTAAATAATATTCATTTTGCATAATTATTGGAAAATATTTATATTAATTATAATAATTATAATTTTTATATGGTAATATTTTATAAATTTTATAAGATAAAAAAATAAATTTGTTTTAAACAATTAATTATATTATAATTATTCTGGGTAGTTAAATTCTAACCAAAAAGTGTCCTTCCAAAAATAAAATCAGATGTATTATTAAATACCCAATAAAGCAGGCTGTATGCTTATAGGCTTTAATATTAATTTAGAAAGGCGGGAGGACATTATGACCCTCAAAAAGATTTTAGGTTTAATAATTGTTATTTTAATGCTATTAAGTGCTTGTTCGCTAACTGATAATTCAAAAAATAAAGATAAGGGGGGAAGTAAATCGGAATCGGAGGTTGTAGCAGAAGTTGAAGAAACGATGCAGACTGAAAATGTAGATGAAGAGCTTGAAGCAGACTTACAGGCAGCGGATACTGAGGAATCTGATACTGATGAAGAGGCAGTTACAGAAACAAATGAAGAAACTGATTCGAATGAAAATACGGTTGTTGAGGAAGATACGGAAGATGATACAAATGGACAAGGTAATACTGATGAGGAAACAGAAGAAGATAATGAAGATGAAAATGATGAAGGTTATGAAGATGTTCAAGATATTTTTGGTAATGATCCGAGTGTTATCATAGGGGATGAAAATGTTGATATTGATGAAATGGATGAAGATCTTCTGAAAAATGATATGATTATAATTTTGAATAATGAATTAGCAGGAAAATTTAAGATTAAAATAACCTTTGAGAAAATTGAATTAAATATTAAAAATAATATAATTTATAGGCTGTATATTACTAATGAAGAGGATAAAAAGGTCGGATTTGTTAAATTAAAAGCAAATAAAAATGGTAATATAAGGGCTATCGGATATGTTATTCTTGAAAAAAATGCAAGACTTAAATTATCCTGGAAAAATGCAGAGGCTGAAAAGAAAAATAATAAGGGTGAGCTTGATTTTGACAAATTAGTCATTAAAAATATAAAGATACTTGCCAAAAGAACGGAATTAATTAAAGAAGAAAAGAAGGAAGAAAATAAAGAAGAAAAAGATAATAAGGATAAAAAAGATAAATAAATATAAGATTATAAACTACCCTGGGGGTGTCTTAAAAGGACACCCTTTTTGTATTTTTTTAAGAATCGATTAATTATTTTTTAAAGTCATTTAAAATGGAAATTATGGTTTTTTTATTAAATAAAGAAATTTTAGATTTTTTTTAAAAAATTTATAATAAATTTAAAAATAAATTTGATTTTTATTAAATTTTGTTTTAAATTTAACTTGGGTATATATACTATTAAAGTTAAATTGTTAAAGATGATCTAAATGTACCATTTTAAGTACCCAAACAGAGCCGCTGTATGCGGTTTATGTATTGTATCTGTTTGGAGGACCAAAATGGATCTTAAAAAACTTATCGTAATTTTAAGCGCAGTATTAATGTTACTCTTTTCATGTTCTGTTACAGGAAACAGTGATTCTGACAGCAGCGGCGGCGGATCTAAAGGCGGCAGCAATAATAATGTAACATCTGTTGACGAAACATCATCAGACAGTGATGTTTTTTTACAAACATCAGAAGAATCTGCTAATGATGATGATTCTTCATTAGCAGATGAAGAAAAAGATGATGAAGAATTATTATTAGATGATACAAGTGCTTCACCTGATGAAATAGTAGAAGAGATTGCCGGAGAAGAATCAGTAAATGGTATTGAAGAAGAAAATGATGAAACTGATAATGATGATATTGAAGAACTAAAAGCATTTGTAAATAAGTATAAGGAAGAAGTTAATAACAACAAGAATGAGATTAAGAAACTCAAAGAAAAAATTGAAAAAATTAAGGAAAAATTTGAGCCGGTTATTGAGAAGATTAAATTATTAAAAGAAAAAAGAAAAGGGCTAAATGCTGATATTAAAGCATTAAATGAGAAGATTAAAGAAATAAAAGAAAATAAAGCAGCAAAAGATAAAATTAATGCATTAAAATCAGACAGAAAAAAATTGAATGATAAGGTAAAAGCATTGATTGCAGAGATTAAAGCTTTAAAAGAAAAGCTTGAAGCCCCAAGAGCCGAAATAAAAGAACTAAACGGTAAAATTAAAGAATTTAGAGTAGTAATTAAAAATTTAAGAACCGGAATTAAAAAATATAGAGAATTGATCAAGGAAGCCAAAGCTAAACAAAAGAGCAACAATGGTAATCATTATGGGTGGGACAAAGAAAGTAACAATGGAAGAGACAAGAAATAATTATTAAAGTATATACCCCTGGGCTATCCTAAAACAAGGGATAGCCTTTTTATTTTTTTTTATCTAAATTTCTGTTGATATAATCTTTTAATCTTTCAAAAGTTGAAAGCGGAATGTCTATCAGATTTAGACCGCATCTTATATGTATATTTTCATCCATATCTTTTTTATAATTAGTCCATACCATTCTTGCAAAAGAAATAACGGGTTGAGAGTTATTGTCTATGTATATAGCTATACGTAATTTTTTTTTACCTGTTAAAAGCTGTTTCATTATACCATGTTTTCTTAAAATCGGAATATCACCGAGCCCGATACCTCTTGCACTGATATCAAATGATTCCGAGTAATTTGGATTTTTTAAATTATCCAAGCTTTTTTCTTTCCAGCTTACAATTTCATATCCGATTTTTAGTTTAATCTTTATACGGGGGAATTCCCTTTTTTCAAACATATAATTTAAAGCCTTTAAAATTATAATAATCAGTTAAAATTATAAATTTGTTTTATAAAAAAAGCAAATAATAAAAATTAATAATAAATAATTTTATTATTTGACTTTATTTTTATAAAAAAATATAAAATTTTATTATTTAAATGTTTCCTTTAAATCATCAAAAAATTGATTTTCAAAATCGCTTATTTTATATTCATCACTATTTGAAGTATCGATTTCCAGTTTGCTTATAATAGATGATGTTTGAAAGATTATTTTAAAATCTATCCAGATTATGTTTTCTTCGCTGTTGGTATTTTCTTGTAAATTTTCTGGATTTTCATCTTCAGGATTTTCTTCTGTTTCTATTTCGGTAGTTTTATATAAAGCCTCCGGATAAGCTACTCTAATTGTATAAGATTTATTAAAATTTATTTCAGGAAATCGGAGTGTAAAAGAATTATAAGCGGATGGAGTAAGTATTGATTCAACTTTTTCCATATCTTTGCTTTTAATATAAGATATAAAATTTTCCGTAATTTTTAAAATTTTTCTTAGTTTGGGATCCATAACATCCTGTTTGATGAATTTCCCGATATCTACATCTACTTCTTCAATTTTATTTCTTGATAAAGGATTTTCCCATTGTATTGGTGAGAATGAATCTGTGTAAATAATTTCACCATATACATCTTTATATTCATCTTCATCCTTTTTAAAGCATGATATAAGGATAAGTATAGCAAAGATTATAAATAAAAATTTTTTTATTATATTCTTATTAATTATTATCATTCTCACAAATAAAAAGATTTAAAAAATACTAATTAAATTTTTATTTTATAAACCTTTTCAAGACAATCTATTTTTGCAATCTTATTTATTATTTCATCCGGTATCTCATTATCAATTTGTATAAAACTTAAGGCTTTTCCTATTTTTTTATTCCGTCCAAGCTCCATATTGGATATATTTAAGCCTGCTTCACCGATAATTGTACCGATTTTACCTATAAAACCCGGGATATCTTTATTTAAAGTAAGCAGTAAATTTCCTTCAGGTGAAAAATCAAGGGTGTAGTCATCAATCTCAACAATTCTTATCATTCCCTCTTTAAAGACTGCACCTTTTATTAAAGTTTTGCCCTCATTATGTTTAGCTTTTAATGTTATGGTTGAAGTATAATCTTTTGATTCAGGCTTTTTTATCTCTGTTATATTAATGCCCATATCTTTAGCCGTCATCTGTGCATTTATATAGTTTATTCCTTCTACACTGTTTTTTAATAATCCAATTAATAAAGATGTTGTTATTGGTTCTGTTGAGTAATTTACCACATTGCCTTCATATTTTATTTCGATCTCTTTAATGCTGGATTTTATATATTGGCTGTATAATGAACCGATTTTTTGAGAAAGATTAATGTAAGGCTCCAAAATTTTTCTTGTATCTGCATCGAGATTTGGTGCATTAACGGCGTTTTTTATTTCACCCTTGGTGAGATAATCGCCTATCTGATATGCTATGGCAATAGCAACATTTATCTGCGCTTCTACCGAACTTGCTCCAAGATGAGGTGTACATGTTACATTGGGATGTAAAACCAAAGGATTATCGGGCTCAACAGGTTCTTTTTCATAAACATCTATTGCAGCACCTTTTACTTTTCCGGAATTTAATGCTTCAAGTAAATCATCCTGATTTATTATGCCGCCTCTTGCACAATTTATTAAAAAGACCCCATCTTTCATTTTTGATATTGCATCTTTGTTTATAAGATTTATTGTTTGATCATTTTTGGGTAAATGGAGAGTTATATAATCTGATTTTGTATATATTTCATCCAATGAAGAAACCTTTTTTACACCCATTTTTAATGCTTTATCATCAGTTAAAAACGGATCATAAACAAGTACATCCATCTTTAAACCTACAGCTCTTTCGGCAACTATACTTCCTATATTACCTGCACCCAGTACACCCAGGATTTTACCGGCAACTTCAACACTGGTTTTTGCAAGTGTTTTCTTTTCCCATTTGCCGTTTTTGAGGCTTATTGCAGCCTGGACTATATTTCTGGATAATGAAAGCATCAGTGCTATTGTTAACTCTGCAACCGCCGATGAGTTGCCCCCGGGAGTATTCATAACAACTATGCCTTTTTTACTGGCATTCTCTACATCTATATTATCAACACCTGCACCGGCTCTGCCTACTACCTTCATTTTTTTTGCATTTTCCAGTACTTCGCCCTTAAACTGTGATGCGCTTCTTACAATTAATGCATCATAATCTCCAATTATCTTTGACAGTTCTTCAGGCGGTAACCCTGTTTTTACATCCACTTCAATATCTTTATATTTTTTTAAGACATCTAATCCTTCATTTGCCATGTTATCGGCTACTAATAATTTATACATAGTTATACTCCCGTTTTAAATAATATAAATTATATATCAAAAAATAAATCGGGAGTCAATGTGAAAAGAATTTAATTAGCAGTTAATACAAAATATTTTTAACAGTATTTCAATATGATAATCGTATGTATTTATTAAATATACTAAGGAGAATAATTCATGAAAAAAATGTTTTTAATTTTGTATTTTATATTAATAATATTTTTTATTAATGCCGGAGAATCTAATCAGGGTGAAGTTAAGCTTAATCTTGATCAATATATGAAAATTATGAAGGATCTATGGGATAAGGATAAGGGGTTGGAGCCGAAAGCATCTCCTGTTTCATATATTGTGAAAAGCTCCTCTTATAACGGGAGTGTTAATGATTTGACAATTAATCTAAAGGCGGTTTATAAATTAACATTACTAAAAGATGAATGGGTGTCTATACCGGTATTAGATATAAAAGCAGGTATTAAAAAATCTTTATTGGATGGGAATGAAGTCGGATTTGTTATAGAAAACGGGATGTACAACCTTATTTTAAATAAAAAGGGTGATCATATTCTTGAAATAGAATTTTCTGCACAAATGCCGAACGGTAATATTAATTTTAAGGTAATGCAGTCTCCTATAAATAATGTGAGTATTTTAACTGCAAGGAGTAAAGCTAATATTTTAATTAAGAATGCAAAATCATCTTCTGTAATAAAAGATGTAAATATTATCATAACAAAAGCTTCTATAGGGTTTACCGACGAATTGGATATTTCTATAGTTAAATTAGTAGAAGAAAAGGAAAACGGGCACCCTGTTATTAATGGTGAAGTTAACACTCTTGTTTCTGTGGGAGAAGGCGTAATTCATTGTATAAGTGATGTTAATTTATTTATAAGAGAGGCTAAAGTATCAAAAATCCGGATTATTATACCTGATGATATTTCAATTATTAATGTATTTGGAGATAATGTAATTAATTATTCTACAGAAGAAAAAGGAAATCAGAAAAGATTGTGTATTGAGTATAATCTGCCTGTTAATGGAGAATCATCATTGCATATTGAATACGAAAAAAACCTGGGATCTACAAGCGGCAGTTATGATCTGCCGGTAATATTGCTGGAGAATGCTGCAAGGCAGAAAGGATATATAGGTGTGCAGGCAGTAACAAATGTGGAGATAAAAACAGGCAATACGGAATCAATAACCGGTATTGATATTAAGGAGCTGCCCAGGACTATATGGGAAAGAGCAGAAATGCCTTTATTATTGGCATATAAATATATGGATAAGGGAAGTATAATACTTGATGTTAAAAGGCATGCCGATATACCGCTTCTTTCTTCTGTATGTGATAAAGCATCTTATTTTACTGTAATTACTGAAGAGGGCAATGCTATGACAAGAGCTGTTTTTGATATGAGAAATACATATGACCAGTTTATGAAATTAAGACTCCCGGAAGATTCTACAGTGCTTTCATCAGAGTTGTCCGGTAAACCGGTTAAACCATCTATTAGTGAAGATGGATATATATTGTTGCCTTTAGAAAAGTCCGGTATTGATGAGGAGGATTTAAAGAATTTTAAGATTGTTGTAATTTATAAAACCGATTATACAAAATTCGGGAAATTCGGCAGAATTAAGAATTTTTTATGTGAAACTAAATTTCAAATACAGAGGATTGAGCAGGACTTATGGCTGCCTGTAAATTACCGTTATTTAGTAAGCAATAATACTACTCTTAATTACGGTATTTCCAGTTATAATATAGAAGGTAATATTAATAATATTAAAAGCGTTGATCAAGATGATGTTTTAAAGGATTCTGAGGATTTTAAAAAGAATGAAAAAATGGACAAAACTCAAACTTTTAATTTTCTTAATCAAAAAGAGTCAAGGGTTTATGATGAGGATCAATCAAATAATCTGGTTAAAGGACGTCTGCCGGTTAAAATTAATATCCCCTCTACTGGCATTTTATTGCAGTTTTCAAAAACTCTGCCTAAGAAGGGGGATTTGGAATTTATTGATTTAAAATATATTCCTCCTGTATTATTCACTATTTACAGGAGTTTTAAAAATATTATACTTTTAAGTTTTTTATTATATATATTTTTATTCTGTTTATATATATTAATAGGTATTTTTAAAAATTATAAAAAATTAAATAAAATATATTATGTTGTCTGTATTTTATTAATTATAGCATCAATATTTTTAAGTTTTTTTGTTGAGCAAAATTTTATTTTTACGGGTTTTTTTGGAATCTTATTTACGGCTTTTACATTGATGATATTATATGAGCTTTTTATTTATATGATTAATAAAAAAAATTTATTGATTAATAAAGATTCTCTTATTAATTATATTTTTTTATTTTCATTAGGAGTTTTAATTATTTTGCAGGTATTTGCAGAAAGATTTGATCTAGGCGGTAAATATTTTTGTGAATTCTTGATTGTATTTAATATAATAATCTATTTTTTTGTAGGAGCTGTTTTTTTAATAGTATTTATAAGAAAGATAATAAAAAAGAAGATTTCTATTTTAATAAATAAATGAAAATATAAGATTTTATATAACAAAAAACATTAAAAAAACGGATTATATGAAAAGAAAATCTCTTAAAAAAACATGTGCCTTTAACTTTTTTATATTATTATAAAAATCAAAAACTGTAGGGTGTCTAAAAGCGGACACTCTTTTTATCTCTGTCATATAGATAAGAACAACAAAATTATTTTATTTAGTGGTTATTCTTTTTAAAAGTACAATATATAAAAATGCATTTTAAATGCAACCACTAAAACACTAAGAAAATTTTAAAATATAATTATTATCTTTATATATTTTATCATATTTGATGCAATATAATTAAATATAACTATATTCTGAAATATTTCAATGAATACTGCTGTTTTTCACTTTGTGTCCTTGTCCCTTACTACTTTTACATTTAATGAGCAATATATATTAAATAATTGCATTATTATTGTAAAAGTAGTGAGGGATGAATGTCTCAGCGGTTACATACATCAAAATACTATACAAAATCAAAACATCACAGTTTTAAAGCTTAAACTGTAGATAAATGTTTTTAATTTTGTTATTAAGGGGTATAAAAAATAAATTTATTTGTTTTAAATCCCCTTTAATGATATAATTTTTATAAATTATAAAAATTATTGTATGGATTATAATGAAAAGACTGGTTTTTATTTATAACAATTTAATATTTCTTGATTTTATTAAATCATATCTCAGTTTTAAGGATTTTGATGTTATATGCGCTCATAATGGATTGGAGGGCATTAGGCTTGGTATTAAAGAAAATCCGGATTTAATGATCGTTGACAAAAATGTAATAGGTATAGATCTTGAAGGATTTTTAATAAAAAAAAGGATTAATCCTGTTTTACAGGATATTCCTGTTTTTTTATTAGGAGATTTTAGTCCTAAAGAAATACAAAAATATGGACAGCAAAATGTAAAAGCTTTTATTTCTTTCCCGATTAATCCTCATGCTTTATTAGAGAGATTAAATTTATTCTTCAAAATTCATATAAGCATACAAAATTACAACAGGACTCCTATGCTTGTTGACATGCATAATAAGGGCAATATAATAATCATACAGATTGAAGGCAATTTTGAACCTGACAAGCTTGAAATTTTAAATTATGAGATTAGAAATTTTTGCCATCAAAAAAAATTAACAACGCCAAGAGTATTCATAATTATACCTTCTATTTATCCGGAATCCATAACAATGGACAATATTAATCTGTTATTTAAATTTATGACTTACCCGGAATTCAATTTATCTAATTATCATGTGAAACTTTTAACACAATGTAATGATTTTTTAAAGGTTTTTAAGAGTATAAAAATATATCAGGATATAGAAAACGTCGCAAATTTTATTGAAGGTATACAAAAATTAAATTTGGATATAGATAATAAAAAAAACATTTCAATAGATCATTTAAAAGACGGCGCTTCATATATTTTTGATCTTTATGATGATACAGGGATGGTCAGGATACCGGCTTTAACCAAAGTAACTCAAAATATGCTGGATTACCTAAAAAAATCAGGTGAAAAAAGACTGACCTATTATTCTGAAACAAGTCTTGAAGAGTCAAATGAAAAGGAAGTTGTTTATTCAAAGAATTCTAAAGAAAGTATAGAAAAAATGATCACGGATTATGATATTATGAACACGGAAGAGTTTGATGTTGTTAAAACATTAAAAGATGATAAAATGAAATTATTTTTTAGTAAATTAAAAAATCAGAAGGTTTTAATAGTATCATTAAAAGATGAATATAATAAGGCTATTTTGGAAGCTTTAAAGCCGTATGTTGAATTAATAATTATTAAAGATGGGAATATAATACCTGATGTTGAAAAGGAGAGATTCATTTCTATTTTTTTAGACATAGATTTGGAGAATCCTTCTTGCCTGGAGTTGTTAAAAATGATAAGAGATAAGGTCTCAAGGCGAAGTACATCGGTAATTATAACAGGTAAAAATATAAATAGAGAAACATTTAATCTGTTAAAATCATATGGAACGGATAATATTCTCATAGAACCTTTTAACTCCAGAAAAGTATTAAGAAAGGTCTTTGAATCCGTCTCATCGGATAGAAAAAAATAATCTTATTTTTATACTGTAAGCTTAAATTTTATAAAATTTTTTACCGATCTTTAATTAATAGGTCTGATTTGATTTTTATTTTATAAAGGTTCCATTTGTATGGAGAAAGATAAATTTACTACATTATTAAAAAAGATACCTAAAGCAGAGATTCACCTGCATTCTGAAGCTTTAATCAGTAAAAAAACAATTTCAAAGATATTATCAAGAAAAGATCCTAAATATAGAAATATTGCAGAAGTGGAAAAACTTTTCAGTTATAATAATTTAACGGATTTTATTAAGGTTTTTTTGTCAATACAAAGTGCATTCAAAGAAATCAGTGATTTTAAAGAGTTGTTCAGCAATATCCTGCCTTATCTTAAAAGAAACGGTATAGAATATACCGAGATTTTTTTTGCACCCTCTAATTTTGTTAGAAACGGTATCTGTTTTGAAGATATAATGAATGTATTGATTAATGAAATAGAACATATTAAAAAGTATGAAAAAATTAAAATTAAGGTAATAATTGATGTTTCCCGAACATTTGGACTGGAGAATGCTAAGAAAAATCTTGATTATGTTATTAAATGTAAATGCAAAAATATAATAGGCATCGGTTTGGGCGGTGATGAAAAAAAAGGTTCTGCAAGAGTATTTGAAGATGTTTTTAAAAAGGCTAAAAAACTGGGATATCATCGTGTAGCACATGCAGGTGAAGATGTAGGCCCGCAGTCAGTCTGGGATGCCATTAATTATCTTGATGTTGAGCGCATAGGCCACGGCATATCTTCTGTTAAAGATAAAAAATTAATTAAATATTTAGTCGAAAAACAGATTCCGTTAGAAATATGCCCTACAAGCAATATTTTTACAGGCAGGTTTGTTAAAAAAATAGAAAAGCATCCTGTTAAAAAACTTTTTACTGAAGGGGTAATGGTTACATTAAATACAGATGATCCTGCCTTCTTTAATATTGAGCTATTGGATGAATATTGGAATTTATATTCGAAGCTTGATTTCAGCCTGGAAGATATAAAAAAAATAATCATTAATGGATTTAAAGCCAGTTTTATGACAAATGATAATAAAAAAATCTATATTAAAAAGGTTGAAGATGCCTGGAAGAAATATTTTTCCGGTTTAAAATAATAAAAGAAGTATTTTACTGCAGATGGACGCAGATTGAGGCTGTTAACCCTATGTGTCAGGATAGTTGTCGCCTAAATAATAATTTATAGGAGGCAATAAATTCCAACCGCGTGCATCTGCGTTTACCAGCTTGTCCAGCATATACGTTAGTATGTGCTGAGGCGGTTACTCTCTTTAAAAGCAAATAACTTATTAAATTTATTTCTTGTAAAAATTTTGAAATTTGTATATTATACCTCCCTGATATCATATTATGTTTTTCAATTAGGATATTATATAAAAGGTCTATATATCATATCCTTATTATTATTAAATATATTTTATTTTTAGTGAACAGCGTTTAAGGGGGACTAATGAAAGATCTAGATTTAGTTAAAATATTTAGCTCAATGAAAGACAACGGGATAAGTGAGTTGATAATAAAGGATGGGAAAACAGTATATGAGGTTAGAAGAGGTGGTATTAAACAGAATATTGTAACATCTCAATCACAGCCTATTGTTTCCAGTATACCTCAGAATACAGCTCATGTTAATCCTCCCGTGATACAACAACAGCAGTCTGGTTCTACACAGAATACTGCTTTAAAGATTGAAGAAAAGCCTGCACAAACAAATGAATCAAAAGGCAGCAATTTTTATGAATTAAAATCTCCATTGGTTGGTACATTTTATGGAGCGTCAAAACCTGGTGCGCCCAATTTTGTTGAAGTAGGTGACAAGGTTAAAAAGGGACAGACTCTTTGTATTGTTGAAGCCATGAAAAACTTTAATGAAATTGAAAGTGAAGTAAATGGAACAATAAGAGAAATATGTGTTAAAAATGAGGAACTTGTAGAATTTGGAAAAGTATTATTCCAAATAGAACTTGATTAATTAATAGAACTTGTTAAATAGGGAATGCAAATGATAAAAAAGGTATTAATTGCAAATAGAGGCGAGATAGCTGTAAGGATTATTAGAGCAGCAAAGGAATTGGGGATCAGGACGGTTGCTGTTTATTCGCAGGCTGATCATGATGCACTTCATGTAAAACTTGCTGATCAGGCAGTATGTATCGGTCCGGCACCTAGTGCGCAAAGTTATCTTGTATATCAAAATTTGCTTGGAGCTGCTGAAGCAACAGGTGCTGATGCTATTCATCCCGGTTATGGTTTTTTGGCTGAAAATGCTGATTTTGCCGATGCCTGCCATGCATTGGGTATCGAGTTTATAGGTCCTACCAGTGATGCTATAAGAGCCATGGGAGATAAAGCAACGGCAAGGAAAACGATGGTTGATGCCGGAGTACCTATTATCCCGGGAAGTAAGGATATTTTAAAATCCGATGTAGATACTATTGAAACAGCAAAAAAAGTAGGGTATCCCGTTATTATAAAAGCCTCTGCCGGCGGCGGCGGTAAAGGCATGCGTGTAGTAAGAGAGGAAAAAGACCTGTTAAATAATTTTCATATTGCTTCCAATGAAGCCCTTGCATCTTTTAAAAATGCCGATGTTTATATGGAGCATTATGTAGAAAACCCGAGGCATGTTGAAGTGCAGATAATCGGGGATAAAAAGGGTAATGTTGTTCATCTATTTGAAAGAGACTGCTCTATACAAAGAAGACATCAAAAGTTATTGGAAGAAGCCCCCTCTCCGGCTCTTGATGAAAAAACCAGGGTAAAAATGGGTGAAGCAGCCGTTAAGGCTGCAAAGGCGGTTAATTATCATTCTGCAGGTACAATAGAATTTTTATTGGATAAAACCGGGCATTTTTATTTCATGGAGATGAATACCCGTGTGCAGGTAGAACACCCTGTTACTGAAATGATAACGGGAATTGATATAATAAGAGAGCAGTTTTTAATTTCGTCAGGAGAAAAACTTTCTTTTAACCAGACAGATATAAAACATTACGGACATGCTATAGAATGCAGGATTAATGCTGAAAATCCTGACAGTAATTTTGCACCATCCCCTGGTAAGGTTGTAAAATATATTTTACCTGGAGGCAATGGGGTAAGGATTGATTCTGCTGTGTTTCAAGATTATACTATTTTACCTTTTTATGACAGTATGATAGCAAAGCTCATTGTTCATGGAAGAGACAGGCAGGAAGCAATTGCAAGAATGAAAAGAGCTCTGGATGAGTTTATTATAGAAGGAGTACATACAACGATTCCTTTTCATCAGAGAGTAATGGAGCATAAAGCTTTTAATGAAGGTATTTTTGATACAAGCTTTATTGAAAAATATTTTGCCGACACATTAAAAAAGAAGTAATTTAAGGAGAATTTTTAAATGGCAAATTTATTTATAAAATGTCCTAACTGCGGTACAACTCATTTTCAAAAGATTTTAGCTAAATCATTATATGTATGCCCTGACTGCAATTTTCATCATAGAATGCATGCATGGTCAAGGATTCATATAACTGTAGATAAAAACACTTTTAAAGAAATAGATAAAAAAATGAAAAGTGCCGATCCGTTGGGATTTCCGACATATGAAGACAGACTAAAAAAGGCAATGAAGGAAACAGGGGAAAATGAAGCCGTTATCTGCGGTGAAGCAACAATTGAAAAGATACCGGTAGCTCTTTTTGTTATGGAGACCCGATTTATTATGGCAAGTATGGGTAGTGTTGTTGGTGAAAAGATCACCAGACTTTTTGAGTATGCGTTGGAAAAAAAGATACCTGTTGTAGGATTTTGCGCATCAGGCGGTGCAAGAATGCAGGAAGGTATATTATCATTGATGCAGATGGCTAAAACATCTGCTGCAGTTAAAAAGCATTCGGATGCAGGATTGTTATATATACCTGTATTATGCCACCCGACAACAGGCGGTGTTACTGCATCATTTGCTTATCTTGGGGATATTATTATTGCCGAGCCGAAAGCTTTAATCGGATTTGCAGGACCCAGGGTAATAGAACAAACAATTAATCAAAAACTTCCCGAAGGTTTTCAGAGAGCCGAATTTTTATTAGAGCATGGAATGCTTGATAAAGTTGTCCCGAGATCCATGATGAGGGAAACATTGGCTAATATATTAAAAATTCACCAATTATCAAATAAAGTTAAGAAAAAATATCGTATCGAACAGTATGGCCTTAAATAGGGAACTTGAATGTATAAAAAAGAGATTGAAGAACAGTTAAAGGAACTTCAGCATAAACTCAGTAATTTAAAAAGTAATATACCCAATGATGATGTAATTAGGATTAATCCATTAATAAAAGAACTTGAAGAAAATGCCGTAAAATTAAAAACAGAATTATACAGTAAATTAACTCCGACAGAAAGAGTACAGCTTGCAAGGCATCCGAAGAGACCTACAACACTGGATTATATTAAATATTTAATTAAGGATTTTATACAGTTTCATGGAGACAGAAGGCATTTAAATGATCATGCAATTATTGGCGGTGTGGGTATTTTTGAAGGGATACCTGTAACTGTTATCGGGCATCAAAAGGGCAGGGGTACAAAGGATAACATTAAAAGGAATTTTGGATCAGCACATCCTGAAGGATACCGCAAAGCTTTAAGACTGATGAAACAGGCTGAAAAATTTAACAGACCTATACTGCTTTTTATAGATACACCTGCTGCTTATCCTGGTATCGGAGCAGAGGAAAGAGGTCAGGCTGAAGCTATAGCATTCAATATTTATGAAATGTTTACATTAAAAACACAAATGATTTCAATTATAACAGGAGAAGGCGGCTCAGGCGGAGCATTGGGATTAGGTATAGCGGATAGAGTTTTTATGCTTACCAATACTTTTTATTCTGTAATCCCGCCGGAAGGCTGTGCTTCTATTTTATGGAAGGATGCACGAAGATCTGATGAAGCAGCAAAAGCTTTAAAAATAGATCCGGAAATTATTTTACAATTTGGTGTAATCGATGATATAATTGATGAGCCGCAATGTGGTGCACATGAAGATCATGAAAACGCTGCAAATCAAATTAGAAAAAAACTTCTTGTTACATTGGAAGAGCTTTTTCAATATTCTATAGAAGATTTATTAGAACAAAGATATAATAAATACAGAAAAATAGGGCAATTCAGAGAGAATTGATTTTTTTTAAGCATTGATTTTAATAAGAATTACTTTAAGGAGATTTTTTTATGGAAAAAAAAGAAATCGAAGAACAATTAAAAGAACTTCAAAGTAAATTGAATGAACTACACGGTAGAATGTCGGATGATGAAGAAAAAAGAATGTCTCCATTAATTAAGGAATTGGAAGAAAATGCTAAAAAATTAAAAACAGAGTTATATAGAAAGCTTACTCCGATTGAGAGGGTACAGCTTGCACGGCATGTTAAAAGACCGACTACATTGGAATATATAAAATATCTGATTAAGGATTTTGTACAATTTCATGGAGACAGAAGGTTTTCGGATGATCATGCTATAGTAGGCGGGATTGGTGTTTTTGAGGGAATCCCGGTAACTGTTATAGGCCACCAGAAAGGAAGAAGTACAAAGGAAAATATTAAAAGGCATTTTGGTATGGCTCATCCTGAAGGATACCGTAAGGCTTTAAGATTAATGAAGCAGGCTGAAAAATTTAACAGACCTATAATAAATTTTATTGATACGCCGGGTGCATATCCCGGGCTTGGAGCAGAAGAGAGGGGTCAGGGTGAAGCAATAGCATTTAATCTTTATGAAATGGCTACATTAAAAACTCCTATAATTTCAATCATTACAGGTGAAGGCGGATCAGGGGGGGCTTTGGCTCTTGGAATAGCCGACAAAGTATTTATGCTTACCAATACTTTTTATTCCGTAATTTCACCGGAAGGTTGTGCTTCTATTTTATGGAAGGATGCCTCAAGATCAGGCGAGGCGGCAGAAGCACTGCAGATAGCTCCTGAAAACCTGTTGAGATTTGGTGTAATTGATGATATTATTGATGAGCCGCAAGGCGGGGCGCATGAAAATCATGAGGGAATAGCAAATCAATTAAAAGAAAAATTGCTTGTTACTTTGGAAGAGCTTTTTCAGTATTCTATAGAAGATTTAATAGAACAAAGATATAATAAATACAGAAAAATGGGACAAATAAAGGAGATTTAAATGAAAATTGCCGTATTATTTGCCGGGCAGGGTGCTCAGGCAGTAGGAATGGGTAAAGATCTATATGAATATTCTCAATTTGCAAGAGAGATGTTTGATTTATCTGAGGATGTATTAAAAACACCTTTAAAAAAAATATGCTTTGATGGTCCAGAGGAAGAATTAAAGAAAACGGAAAATACACAGCCGGCAGTATTACTTTTGTCATATATATGTTATAAGCTTTTAGAAAATGAAGGCATTAAATTTGATGCATATGCAGGATTCAGCCTGGGAGAATATTCTGCATTAACGGCATGCGGTGTGTTTGATATTAAAGATGGCCTTAGATTGGTAAGAGAAAGAGGCTTAATTATTGAAAATGCATATCCTTCCGGTAAGGGCGGCATGGGAGCTATACTCGGTCTGGATGACAACATAGTTGAAGAAATTTGCAGTAAAGTAGCGGGTATTGTTGTTCCGGTAAATTATAACTGCCCGGGACAGCTTGTTATAAGCGGTGAAAAAGAGGCGGTAGAAAAAGCATGCGACATGGCAGATGAAGCAGGTGCAAAAAGATCTGTAATATTAAATGTATCGGGACCTTTTCATTCTCCCCTGTTAAAGGATGGTGGTGATAAATTGGGTGAAGTGCTTGATACGATTAATATAAACAGTCTTAATGGTAAAAAGGTTGTTTCAAACTTAACTGCAGATTATCACAGTGATGGTGAGTTAAAATCAGCATTAATGAAACATATGTACTCCCCTGTATTATGGAGTAAATCTATTAATAAACTTATTAATGAAGGATTTGATACATTTATAGAGGTCGGCCCGGGAAGAGTTTTAACCGGATTTATGAGAAGCATAGATAAAACAAAGACTGCTTTGAGTGTCAGGGATGTAGAGTCATTAAAATCGGTAATCGAGAAGATTAAAGGGTAAGCTGTTTTTAATTAATTTCATTTTTCATTCTTATTAGTAGAAGCATCATTAGATTTATTATTTTCATTTTTATCTTTTGACTCCAGTTTATTTTTTCTGATTTTTAAACCGAGCCTGACACTGCCTACTATTAAAAAAGGTATTCCCACGCCCATTAATCCTCCTCCGACACCCATTAATGAAAAGTATACATATTGATTGGTATTAATCGGCTCACCATCAATGCTTACGGCATTAAACGGCACCAGGCAGTTTATTATTCCAGCAAGAAGCATGGAGAATCCTATTGTAAGCGATATTGCTCCTATTGCTATAAAGAGTTTTTCTAATCTGTATTTTTCCTTAAACCAGCTGAAATCCGGCTTGTCAAAGATTTTTATTTTTTCTTTTTTTGATTCACCATAGTAGTTAAATAAATTATTATTAAAAATAAAATATTTTGATTTATATAAAATAACGGACTGTTTTTTTGAATTATCAAAGTTAAAAATATTTTCGTTGGCAAAAATCTGAAAAGTATAAAATATTAAAAATATGATCAATATTTTTTTTAACATATTGATTAATTTATACCCCAAAAAACTTTAATTTACAATAAATAATTGGGATACATTAAATTTAAATTTTGCTATCCGGCATTACTCTATTATAAAATTTATAGATAAATTTATTAATAACTAAAGATTAACCGCGAAGCACATGAAGGTAAAATTAGAAAAATTTTATTTTTTATACCTTTGATACATCTCTTCGTGTACTTCGTGGTTTCTAATACTTTAGTTAGATAAAATTTTATCTATAATTCAGACTGTAAGGCTGCCTGAATTTTTTAATAGTCAAAATATGTAAACAAAATATAAAATGTTATTGAAATAAGCTTTATTATATGATATACATTGAGTAATAAAAATACTCAAAGTTTGTAATTATGTTATTAGATGGATTGATTACTTCAAAAACCAGGAATAAACTACTCTTAAAATTTTTCATTAATCCTGATACGATTTCTTATTTAAGAGAACTCGCCGGTGAGTTTGGAGAATCCACAAATGCTGTGAGATTAGAGCTAAATTCTTTAACAAATGCAAAAATTTTAAATAAAGAGAAAGTAGGCAATACTGTTGCATATAAAGCCAATAACAAACATCCTTTATTTAAGGATATTAGGAATATTATACTTAAGAGTGTCGGTATTGATAAGGTTATTTATTCTATCATAGAAAATATAGGCAGACCGCAGTTAATACTGCTCACAGGGGATTATGCAAATGGTAGGGATACGGGTATTATCGATATAGTAATTGTCGGCAAGGTTGATAAGTCAAATATTGAAAAATATATTGCTCAGGCTGAAAAAGTAATTGACAGGAAAGTAAGATATTTAACTTTAAGTGAAGATGAGTTTGATAAATTAAGAGATAAATTTCAAAAAGACGGAATGTTGATTCTCTGGGAAAATTAATAATAATATTTATTTTTTTAAATTATTTTATTAAATTAATTATTTTTTATTGTATGTTTTTTTATATTTAATGGGATAAAACAGTAGTTATGAAATATAAAAACATTGTTATCATGGGGCTTGGTTATATCGGGCTTCCGACAGCAGCATTGATTGCCGGTAAAAAAATTCATGTCTATGGCGTTGATATAAATCTGGAAATAGTAAATACGATTAATGACGGTAAAATCCATATAATTGAACCTGATCTGGAAGGTCTTGTAGAATACAGTGTCAGAAATAATTATTTAAAGGCATTCATTGAACCATGTAAAGCTGATGTTTTTATTATTACAGTGCCTACACCTTTTAAAGATAATTATAAACCTGACATTTCTTATATACAGCAGTCAATTAACATGATACTGCCCTATCTTGAAGAAGACAATCTAATTATTATTGAGTCAACCAGTCCTGTGGGCACTACAGAAAAAATGGCTGATTATGTTTTTTCTAAAAAGCAGGGATTAAAAGATAAATTGTTTTTTGCTTACTGCCCTGAAAGAGTTTTACCCGGAAGGATTATTTATGAATTGGAGCATAATGACAGGGTAATAGGCGGTATTAATGAAGCATCTTCACAGGAAGCATTTAATTTTTATTCATTGTTCGTTAAGGGTAAATTGCATATAACAGATGCAAGAACTGCAGAGATGTGCAAGCTTGTTGAGAATTCTTTTAGAGATGTTAATATAGCATTTGCAAATGAATTGTCATTAATTTGTGATAAGGCTTGCATTAATGTCTGGGAGCTGATAAATTTGGCAAATAAACATCCCAGGGTTAATATTTTATCACCCGGGGTTGGTGTCGGTGGACATTGTATTGCGGTTGATCCCTGGTTTTTAGTTCATGATTATAAAGATGAGGCAAGAATAATCAAAGCCGCCAGGGAGATAAATAATTATAAAACCGAATGGGTAATTAAAAAAATTTCATACAGGATAGAATTATTTAAAAAAAATAATAATAAAATGCCTAAGATTGCATGTATGGGGTTGTCATTTAAGCCGAATATCGATGATTTAAGAGAATCCCCTGCGCTTTATGTAACTGAAAATTTAATAAGGCAGGGATATGATATAATGTCTGTTGAGCCTAATATTAGGAATCATAAAAAATATAAGATATATGATTATAAACAGGCTGTAAAAGAGGCAGATATAATTGTGTTTTTAGTTGCTCATAAAGAATTTTTGAATATGGATATTAAAAATAAAGAAACTTTAGATTTTTGTGATGTACATGGCATAAAAAAATAAATAAATTTGGATATATAATATGGGTAAAAAAGCATTAATAACCGGAATAACAGGACAAGATGGATCTTATTTAACCGAGTTCTTATTAGAAAAAGGTTATGAAGTACATGGTATAATTAGAAGGGCAAGTTTAATCAATACTCATAGGATAGATCATTTATATAAAGATCCGCATTTAAAAAATGTTCATATGTTTCTTCATTACGGAGATTTAACGGATTCTACAAATTTAATCAGGATTATACAGCAGGTTAAACCGGATGAAATTTATAACCTTGCGGCAATGAGTCATGTTAAAGTTTCTTTTGACACTCCTGAGTATACGGCTAATGCGGATGCTGTCGGAACATTAAGGATTTTAGAAGCTATCAGATTATTAGAATTAGAAAAAAGAGTTAAATTTTACCAAGCATCAACAAGTGAACTGTATGGTAAAGTGTTTGAAACCCCTCAAACAGAAAAAACGCCATTTTATCCAAGGAGTCCTTACGGTGTTGCAAAAATATATGGATACTGGATAACCATTAATTACAGGGAAGCATATAATATGTATGCATGCAACGGGATATTATTTAATCATGAATCCCCGAGAAGAGGAGAGACTTTTGTAACAAGAAAGATAACATTAGCTGCGTGTTCTATTAAACTCGGACTGCAGGAAAAATTATACCTTGGCAATCTGAATGCTAAGAGGGACTGGGGATATGCCAGGGATTATATTGAAGCAATGTGGCTAATGCTCCAACAGGATGAACCGGATGACTTTGTTATTGCTACAGGGAAGACTCATTCCGTAAGGGAATTTGTTGAGCTTGCATTTAAAGAACTTGATATAGATATAGAATGGACAGGAACAGATGTTAATGAAAAGGGATATGATAAGAAAACAGGAAAATGTCTCATAGAAGTTGATCCGAGATATTTTAGGCCGACGGAAGTTGATTTATTGTTGGGTGATCCTAATAAGGCAAAAAAAATATTAGGCTGGGATCCAAAGACTTCTTTTAAAGATCTGGTCGGAATGATGATAAAATCGGATTATGAATTAATTAAAAATAGTATTAGATAATTATAATTTTTAAATTTAATATAAGGTGTAAATATATGAAATTAATTATCCAGATACCCTGTTATAATGAAGAAAAAACTCTTGCTGTTGCTTTAAAGGATTTACCGAGAAAAATAAAAGGTATTGATAAGGTAGAATGGCTGATAATTAATGACGGAAGTACTGATAATACTGTTGAGATAGCCAGGAAAAACGGGGTGGATCATGTAATCAGTTTTACAAAAAATCAAGGGCTTGCTAAAGGTTTTATGGCCGGACTTAATGAATGTTTAAATCTGGGAGCAGATATTATAGTAAATACCGATGCAGATAATCAGTATAATGCGGATGATATACCTGAATTAATTAAACCGATATTAGATAAAAAAGCTGATATTGTTATCGGTGCAAGGCCGATAGCACAGATAAAACACTTTTCAATATTAAAAAAGATTTTACAAAAACTGGGTAGCTGGACGATAAGAGCTGCAAGTAAAACAAAAATACCCGATGCTCCAAGCGGATTTAGAGCTATAAGTAAAGAAGCAGCATTAAGACTGAATGTTTTTAATGACTATACATATACATTGGAGACAATAATCCAGGCAGGATTAAAAAATATGGCAATTACTTCTGTACCTATTCGTGTTAATGAAGATTTAAGGCCTTCAAGGTTGGTTAAAAGTATTTCTTCATATATTAAAAGATCAATAATTACGATTTTCAGGATATTGGTTGTTTATAAACCTTTTAGATTTTTTATGAGTATCGGAATATTGCTGTTTATAGCAGGATTAATACCTGGGTTAAGATTCTTGTATTATTTGTTTTTTGGTAATTCTAATGGGCATGTACAGTCGCTTATTCTTTCGGCTATTTTATTATTAATGGGAGTCCAGATAGGAGTCTTGGCATTTATTGGAGACTTGTTAGCTGTTAATAGAAGATTAATGGAAGATATACAGTATAGGCTGAGAAAGCAGGAAATAAATAAAGTCAGTAAAAGTAAAATAAATAAATAAATTTTATTTTAATATATAATTAACTTTTATAATATATGAAGAGATATATTAAACCTGTATTATTTTTGTTTTTCGTTTTTTTATTTTTATGGCTGGCAGATGTTTTTTTAAATTTAAAGTATGCCCGCAATACTATACCGGTTAAAATAACTGTTGATATAGATAAAAAAGGTTTCTCAAAAATTGACGCTTACAGGATATCACCATCCGGATTTAAGTCATTATTGATCAAAGATATTGATAACAGGTCATTTTATTCTTATAAAAATGAATATTTAAAAAATATTATGATAGCAGTTCCCGATAGTTTTATAACAAATTTAAAAAGTTTGACTGTTTTAATTGGTGAAAAAAAATTTATTTTTTTAAATAATGTAATAAAAAATGAATGGAGGATTGAATCAAAAGATAAAAAATTATATATTACTTCACCCGATTATTTATACTATAAACATTCAAATCTGCAGATTAAAAACTTAAATGAGGTTATTAATTGGCGGGGTGATTATCATGTTTTTATTTATAGTTTGATAAAGTATTTTATTTGTTTTTTTGTTTCCCTGCTTGTTATATTATTTTTATACAAGTTTGCTGTTAAATATTTATCTAAGAAATCAAGTAATGAGATCTTAAATAATATTAACAGGGATGAGAATGCAGAAAATATTATTTTAAAAAATTATGAATATAGAGAAAAAGAATATATATTAAAAAACAATGTAAAAATAAAAGACAGATTGGACTGCTTTTTAATTATTGATTTTTATGATAAAAACTATATAAAAAAAATTTACTGGTTTTCAGTTTTTTTAATAATCTTTATCGGTTTATTTTTAAGACTGTCCATTAATTCGTTGCCCTATTCCGGCGGAGACACATGGGGGTATATAGGGCCTGCAGTAAATTGGTTTGAGAATGCTGAATTTACCCATGTATACGGGAGGAGCTTTCCTTATCCTTTTTTTGTACTATTAAATTTATTAATCTTCAATGATTTTTCATATCTTAGCATCATTCAGCATTGTGTTGGTGTCATTACGGGCATAATTTTATTAATATTATGGATTAGTATTTCTAAATATTTTATCAAGGATGCAATTAAGAATTTGTATTTTAATTTAACCGGTTTAGTATTATTTGCATTATATTTATTTTCAAAAACCCCGGTTATTTGGGAGCACCATCTTCAACCGGAATCAATTTATGCTTTTTTTCTTATATTACAGGCGTTTTTTGTATTTAATATTTTAAGGTATTTAAATAATAATGAAAAAAAATATTATTTTTATGGAATATTGTTTTTTATTAATAATTATTTTTTATTTATATTTCAGCCAAGATGGGGTTTGACATTAATTTTTAATCTGATTATTTACTTAATATGTTTTTTTATATTAAAAGCAGGTTATTTAAAAAAAATTTTATACTTAATTGCTATTCCGGTGGTATTAACTTTTTTGCTTGTTTATATTCCTGAAAATATTCTTATGAAAAATGATACGGCAAGAGGCGGTTTTCTATCGGGGACACTTTTTTGGGCTCATTCCAAAATAATTGATATAGAATTAAAAAAAGATATTAAAGATGCTGGTTTTAATAAATATGACAAAAATATTTTAAAACAGGCAAGTATATATATGAATGAGATGTTTAACAGAAAACAGAGCAAACATAAATATCTGGGGTTCTTTTTTAATAAATTGCTTTATGGAGAGGCTGACAGATATTTGCATGCTAAATTAACAGAGAAAGAATACAATCAGTTTTGTAAATATTATTTTATTAAATCTGTTTTTAAACATCCTTTTTTGTATTCTAAAAAAGTATTATTAGAGTTAAGTCAATTTTATAATTTTTATGGCGGTATGTATATTAATAGAGATCATAAAATTGACCAGGAGATTTACGCTGACGGTTATGATTCTCTTTATAAATATGATTCTAATTCTAATTATCTGCCTTTTTTATTGTATGTTAATGCTTTGAAAAATATAAAAAAAACTTTTTATAATTTTAATAAACCTTCTTTATTATGTGTTGAAGTGATTTTTTTCTTATTATCTGTTACTTATATAATTATATTTATTATTTTTTTTGTTATTTTTATTCTTAATTTTTTTAATAAAAAAATAGATAGGAAAAACTTGCTTTTTGGGATATTTATATTGATATTGTTTCTTTATAATTTTTTTATATCTTTATCCTCAAGTATGATTTATTGTCTTGATGTTGACAGATATATTGATGATCAATTAATTATTGTTATTTTTTCAAATTTTCTTGCTATTGCATATATTTTTTTATATAAACCATTACACAGACTATTATACCGATCAGCAAAAATTAACTGATTATGTCAGATTCGCATCTGTAATATGGTTGTATTAAAAAATTTAAAAATTAAATAAATTAGATAAAATAGCAATTTTGTATATAGTACTATAAATAAAAAAGGAGTCTTGACTTAATGAAAAGTATTTTATTAACAGGCTGTTCCGGATTTATCGGATATAAAACAGCGGAATTACTTTTACAACAAGGGGTTAATGTTGTAGGTATTGATAATATGAATGATTATTATGATGTTCGTATTAAAGAATGGCGTTTAAATCAGCTTAAAAAAAATAGTAATTTTATTTTTTATAAAATAGATATTGAAAATCAAGAAGAATTAAACAACTTATTTAATAAACATGATTTTGATGCCGTTATTAACTTGGCAGCAAGAGCCGGTGTAAGATACAGTATGATTAATCCGCATGTTTATATGACGACCAATGCAATGGGCACCTTAAATTTGATGGAAATGATGAGAAAAAAAAATATTAAAAAACTAGTGCTTGCTTCAACTTCTTCACTTTATGCCGGGCAGAAGATGCCGTTCAATGAAAATTTAGCGGTAAACACGCCTATATCACCCTATGCTGCAAGTAAAAAGGCTGCTGAGGCAATGTGTTATTCATATCATTATTTGTATGGTCTGGATATATCGGTTGTAAGATACTTTACGGTTTACGGTCCGGCCGGCAGACCGGATATGTGTATTTACCGTTTTATTAAATGGATTTATGATGGAGAAGCGATTGAGTTATTCGGTGACGGTACTCAAGCAAGGGATTTTACATTTGTTGATGATATTGCAATGGGCACTATTAAAGCTTTAAAACCGGTTGGTTATGAAATTATCAATCTTGGCGGAGGCAAAAATCCTATCAGTATTAATTATACTATAAATAAAATAGAAGAATATTTAGGAAAAAAAGCAATAATTAATAATAAGCCTTTTCATAAAGCGGATATAAAAGAAACTTGGGCGGATATATCAAAGGCAGATAAAATTTTAGACTGGAGGCCTGTGATTGATTTTAATGACGGATTAAAAAGATGTGTTGACTGGTTTTTAAATAATATCGAATGGGTTAAAGATATACCTCTTCCTTAATTAAATGTAAGGTTTTTTTTATGGGATATGTTATTATAAATGTTGATGATTTTGGTTTAAATCCGGCTGTTAATAGAGCAGTTTTTGATCTTGGAGGAAATGGTAAAATATCATCAACCACGATACTTGCCAATAGTGTTTATATGGATGAAGCAAAAAATTTAAAATTAGTGGGAGTCGGTGTTCATTTAAATTTATTAAGAGGCAAGCCTTTGTCTTCCCCTGATGATATTAAATCACTTGTTGATGAAAAAGGCCTTTTATTAGGTGACTATGGTATATTATATAAAAAATATTTAATGAATAAAATAAAGCCTGATCATGTAAAAAAAGAATGGTCAAAGCAAATAGAAAAAATTATGGATTTAGGTATTAAACCTACTCATTTTGACAGTGAAAAGCATATTCATACATGGCCTAGGTTAATGAGGATAGCTATTGATTTAGCAGAAAAATATTCTGTAAGATGGATCAGAAGAGCAAGAGAAAAAACAGGCTTTTTCAGATATGATATCGGCGCTGTTAGAACAAGATTTTTAAATTTTAATTGTATTTTTCATAAAAAAAGCAATATTGTAGGATGGCCTGATTATGTTTGGGGTATAGCAGATCAGAGTGATAAATTATTACCGGATCTTTTTGTAAAATACTATAAAGGATTAAAAAATAAAGATAATCATATTATAGAGATTGTATGTCATCCGGGGAATCCACAGGGCAGTGATCCGGGTATACCGGAAGAATTTGGGAATATTAGAATATCAAAACAATGGAAGATAGAATATGATTCATTAAATAATTATAACTGGCAGGAAACATTTAATAAGTTAAATTTAAAATTAGTAAATTACGGCAATTTGTAAAAATTGTACTATATTTATTGGAGAAATAAATGAGTAAAAATATAGAAGTCAGTATAGTAACTCCAATGCATAATGAAAAAGAATGTATTAATGAGTTTTATAATAGAGTTACCAAGGCACTTAAATTTTTAAAAACAACATATGAGATAGTATTGGTAAATGACGGGTCAACGGATAATACAGGTGATATTATCAGGAGTATATGTTCTAAGGATGAGAATGTTATAGGCGTTTTTCTTTCAAGAAACAGGGGACAGTGTACTGCTATTTATGCAGGTATACAGCATAGCCACGGCAAATATATTGTCATAATGGACGGAGACTTGCAGCATTTACCTGAGGAAATACCTGATTTAATATATGAAATAAGAAAAGGTTATGACTTTGTCTCGGGATCAAGAAGGAAAAGAAGTGAATCATTACTACTACGAAGGATACCAAGTAAAATTGCCAATTTTATATTAAGATCAATAACAAAGTGTCCGGTAAGAGATATGGGCGGTTTTAGCTGTATGAAGGGTGAGATTGCCAGAAAACTTACATTGAGAGCCGGACAGCATAGATTACTGCCTGCTCTTATTTTTATGATGGGCGGTTCCGTTAGTGAGGTGCCTGTATCAGCGCCTAAGCGTTTTGCAGGAAAAAGCCATTACGGTATAGCAAGATCAGTAGATGTTTTATTTGATATAATTATGCTCTGGTTTCAAAATTCATTTAAACAAAGGCCTTTGTATTTATTCGGCAGGATAAGTTTATTCTTTTTTTTAATTTCTATGGGGCTTTTAATATGGGTATTTATTGAAAAAGTGTTTTTTAAAATTTCTATGGGCACAAGACCTCCATTTTTGATTGGTATATTTTTAATGCTTTTTTCATTTGGATTTATTGCAATAGGTTTTATTTTAGAGATACTGGTTAATATACTTGATTCAGTAAATGACACAAAACCTTATGTAGTTAAAGAGATTACAAAAAAACAGGCTAAAAGTAAAAAGAAATAATGATGGATTGTTATGAAAATAAATAAACAAATTTTTAATATAAATTATTTATATGATAAGCTTTTTAAGGCAAAGGCAAAAAACTCTTTTATCCAGCTTTTCAGGTATGGGATTGCAGCTGCAGCTGCATTAGTTGTAGATACTTTTTTATTATTTACTCTTACAGAATATTTTGGAGTTCATTATCTTTTATCTAAAATAATAGGTAATGCAGCTGGGATATTTGTTAATTATATATTAAATGTTTTATGGGTATTCCATAACAGGAGATATTCTGGATTAGAAGAATTTAGTTTATTTGTTTTAACTGGCTTGATAGGCATGGCAGTTAATATTTTGATATTATGGTTTTTTACAGAAATAGTATCATTACATTATATGATATCAAATATTTTTGTAATTATTATAGGTTATTTTGTCAGATTTTATTTAAGAAAATATATATTATTTAGAGATGATAAAGCTGACGGGAGTAAGGGGATTATGGATAAAATAGAAGATAAAATAAAAGCTTTTTTTAATCTATTGAAAACAAAGTTAAATAAAAAATTTTTTATAAATTTACTGATTGTTTTTTTACTTTTAATTGTTTTTTGTATGACTTACAGACAAGGCCCTTTATACAGATCCAATCAGCATACAAAATTTCTGCATGGTCTTGCAATGGCAGGTTACGGTAATTTAAAAAATGACTGGACGGCAAATACGATTGATCCTCTGCCTGTATTTACTTCAATTGTTTTTATTGTTTATAAATTTATGCATGAATATGTTTTTTATATCTTATTTATGGTAATTATTGCATTTTATATATACAGTATTTCAAAATTAAATTTTGATATCTTTAAATATAATAATAATTTACAAAAATTAGTATTTTTTATTATTTTTTTAACACTGCATTCTACAGTGCTTTTTGATTCATTAACATATAAGTATTTACATACAAGACTGATAGAGTGGTTTTTTGAGAATGGAGTTGCTGATCAATATTTAATAGGCAGGTTGTTTCAGCCTTGTGTATTCGGTGTGTTTTTGCTTTTTTCCATTTATTTATTTTATAAAGAGAGATATTATATTTCGGTTATCTTTTTAGGTGTTGCCGCAAATATTCATACAGCCTATTTATTTTCTGCCGCAATTTTAACGCTTGCCTATATGATTTACATATTAATTTATAAAAGAAGTTTTTTGACTTCTTTTTTTATAGGAGTAATATCATTAATACTTGTCGTCCCTATTATATTATTTAATTATTTTTATTTAGGTCCAACTGATCCGGAAACAATGAAAAAATCACTGGATATAATTGTACATTTCAGGATCCCGCAGCATTCAATACCGTTATTATGGATTAATGCATCTACTTTTGTAAAGATAGGCTTAATATCAGCTGCACTTTTTATAATAAGGAAAACAAGAATTTTTTTGATAATATTAATACCTTTTATTACTGCAATAGTTTTTACGATAATCCAGATATTTATAAAAAGCGACTTTATTGCTTTTTTACATCCATGGAGAGTATCGGTTTGGCTGGTGCCCATTTCAACTGGTATAATAATAGGTTATCTTGTATCATTATTCTCAAAAACTATTACAGGGCTTTCAGTTAGAAATAAAAAAATTGCCTATATATTTTGCGGCTTTGTATTACTTGCTAATTTTTCTTTGGGAATGAACGGTTTTATTAAAGAATTCAAAAATTATTTAAACATTGATCATGGGCCGATGATGAATTTTGTTGAAAAAAATAAGAAAATTGATGATAAATATTTGATACCTGTTGATATGAGTGATTTTAGATTAAATACCGGAGCCCCTATCTTAATAACGGAAAAGACACATCCTTATAAGGATGTCGAGCTTATTGAATGGTATGACAGGATTTTACTGGCTATTAAATTTTATGACAGTAATACTGAAAATAGGAATGAAATAATCAAGATTTTAAAAAATGATTATAAAATCACAAGTGTTGTTTTAAAGAAAAAACATTTTTTTATAAAGAGTGATTTACTGGAAGAATATTACAATGATGGTGAATATGCTATACGAAAGATTAAATAAAATTAAAAATATATTTAATAAAGATTTAATATATAAAATATTATCTTTTTTATTTTATTCAGTAGTTTTTGGTTTTACTTTCAGACAGCCGCCTTTATATGTATCTAATCAGCATACAAAATTTCTGCATGGACTTGCAAAAGCAGGGTATGGACATTTAAATAATGACTGGCTTGCAAAGACAATCGATCCTCTTCCTTTTTTTTCATTTATAGTTTATGTAACATGCCGTTTTATGCATGAATATTTTTTTTATCTTTATTTTATTTTAATTTTAGGTGTTTTCGCATACAGTTTAATTAATATTATCTTAGAGCAATTTGATCTTGATAAAACAATATTAAATAAACTGATAATTTTTGTTATCATAATCAGTCTGCATTCTACTTTTTTTGATTCCATAATATATAGATTTTTTAAGATAAGGTTATTGGAGTGGATTTTTACAAAAGGAGTTGCAGGGCAGTATTTAATTGCAACATTTCAGCCCTGCATATTTGGAGTTTTTCTATTATTATCAATACTTTATTTTTTAAGAAACAGACCTTTTATAGCAGTTTTTTTTATTGCTGTTGCTTCAAATATCCATTCAGTTTACCTGTTTATGTCTGCAGTATTAACATTAACATATATGATTATAATTATAATTGAAAATAAAGATTATAAGAAAGCTTTTTTTATAGGTCTGGTAAGCTTTATTTTGGTACTGCCGGTTATTATATATAATTACTTTTTTTTAAAACCGACAGACAGTGAAATAATGAAAGAATCTATTGATATTTTAGTTAATGTAAGGATACCGCAGCATTCAATCCCGAAGCTCTGGATAGATTTTACAACGTTTATAAAAATCGGCATCATATTAATTGCTATATTTATAGTAAGGAAAAAAAGATTATTTTTAATTTTATTAATCCCGTTTGTTACAGCTGTTTTATTTACTATTTATCAGATGTTTTTTCAAAATGATTTTATAGCGTTCATTGCTCCCTGGCGAATATCTGTCTGGCTTGTTCCTTTATCAACCAGTATAGTTGCAGGATATATTATTTTTCTCTTGAATAATAAGACAAATATATTTTCTTATAAACATTTAATTTATTTTATGACCATCATGGCTATTTCATTTTATGTTCTATACGGGTTATATGGTACAATTAAGCAGATGCCCAAGTATATAGAGAAGGATATATTACCGGTTGAAAAATATGTAAAAAATAATAAGAAAGAGAATAATGTTTATCTAGTTCCTGTAAAGATGATGGATTTTAGACTTAATACCGGAGCTCCTGTTTTAGTAACATATAAATCACATCCATATAAAGATGTAGAATTAATGGAGTGGTATGAAAGAGTTAAAAAAGCAGAGGAATTTTATGGTGATAGTAGGGCTGATAAAAATCAGTTAATTATGGATTTTAAAAATAATTATAGGATAACTCATATCGTCTGGGAAAAAGGTCATGGAATAATAGAAAATACTAACTTGATTGAAGTCTATAGTGACGGTAATTATATTATTTATAAAATTAATTGATATTATAAAATGTTAAAATTATTAAAAAATAAGCATGCGATATTATTAGTATTGATTCTTTTTACATGGTTTTTGTATCTTTTTGATACCATAAAATTTGCAAAATCTGTTAAGAGTATTATTATAAATTTTAATGAAAATCAAATTAATTTTAAAAAAATAAAGGCTTTTAGGATATCGCCTACCGGCAATAAGGAAGAATTTAAAAGGCTTGATGATAATAAGGTATTTTATTTTAATGAATATGGTTTTTTTAAAAGAATATTAATTATCATCCCTTCAGATTTTATTGAAGATAATATTAATTTTAATATCAGTATAGGAAATAAAAAATTTATTGTAAATAAAGATACTATCGGGGATTGGCAGAAGGAGGAGAATAATAATTGTCTCAAATATTATTCTCCGGAGTATATCAGTTTAAAAAGATCAATAATACCCAAGATTAATACTATAATTAATTGGCAGGGTGATTTTGATTTATTTATTTTAAGTCTTGTAAAAATTATTTTACTATTTATTTCAATTTTTATATGTTTATATCTAACAGCATATTTTATAATACCAAAAAGAATAAATGAAGATCATTTGGATAGATCAGGTCTAAATGATAAATCAAAAAATATTTTTGAAAAATTTTATGATAAAAAAGATGATGCTTTTATTTTGGATGAAAGCAAGGATAAAAAAAACAGGATTGCATTATTGTCAATCTTGGATAAATTGGATGTTAAAGCTTATAAAAAATTATATTTGATTGTTTTTTTTGCAGTATTAATAATTGCTTTTATATTAAGGATGTCTTTATTGCAGCTTCCTTTTTGTGATAATGATATCAGGGGATATCTTGAACCTGTAATTAATTATCATGATACTGGTGTTTTTACTCAATATACGGAAAGAGAAGTATTTTATCCGGCTTTTGTTTTATTTATTTTAAATATTTTTAATGATTTTTCATATATTTCTATTATTCAGCATTTAATAGGAATAATCACTGGTATAATGTTATTGTACTGCTGGCATCTTATAATAATTAATTTATCTATTTATAAAGAAAAAAGAATATTATTTGATTTAGCAGGTATATTCTTAGTCTCATTATATTTATTCATGGATTCGATTTTAGTATTAGAGCAATTGATTAGACCGGAATCCATATATCCTTTGTTTTTAATATTGCAGATTATTTTTTTTATTAAATTATATAATTCGATTAAGAATAATAATAAAATATATATCTATATTTTTGCAGTTTTATTTTTTGTGAATAATTTTTGCTTATATAAATTGCAACCCAGATGGGGTATTAATATTATTTTTAATCTAGTTCTTTTTATTATATTATTCTTCTCAATAAAAAATAAAAATATAAAAAAGATTCTGCTTTATTTCTTACTTCCGTTATTTATTTCTTTTTTTATATTGCTGCTTCCGGAAAAATTAATTAAGCCCCAAAAAAATGCCAGCAGGTTGTATATTACACTTTTTGCCGTTCATGCAAATATTATTGATATTGAATTGGAGAATGATATTAATGACAAAAATTTTCAAAAATATGATAAAAATATTTTAAATAATACCCGCTCATATATTCATAATGCAATAAATCATGGTAAAAGAAGGCCATATAAGATTGGATTTAATCCCAATGATATGATTTATGGTGAATTATATGATTATTTTACTACTGCATTTACTTATAAAGATTATACTAAATTTTGCAGATATTATTTTATTAAATCCATAGTAAAGCATCCTTTAATGTACGCTAAAAAAGTAATATATGAATTATCACAATTTTATAATTTTGACAGTAGATTATATAACAGGATTACATTTTGGAGATACAGTAAATATTACAGAGTTTCATACAGGGCAATTTTTAAAAATGATTCTAACTATTATCCTTATTTATCATATATTGATGCAATAATAAATTACAGGAATATAGCTTATGATATTAATAAAATAACCTTTCCTCTAATTGATACAGTTTTATTTTTATTATCAATTTCATTTTTATTTACTATAATAATTTTTTTATTAATCATATTGATTCGTATTATTTTAAGAAAGCTTAATAAAAATGATTTTATTTTTTTATTATTCATTATAATTATATTTTTATATAATTTTTTTATTAATCTTACCTGTGCCTCCGTTCATACATTAGAGGTATCAAGATATATTGCCGATCAAACCATATTAGCATTATTATTACAATTTTTAGCATTAATATATATTTGTATTAATGTAATTCATTTAAAAAATATAAGATCTTTCTTTAAAAAATAAGGATTATTGCTTATTTTATATACGGTTTTTTGAAATATAATGATTTTTTTGTTATGTGATTATCAGCTATATACAGATTTAAGTCTTTAGTATATACTTACTATAAAAATTTATTGCATAAAAAAATATTGTATGCTATAAATTTGGTTAAAATAGGGTAAATTGTATTTTAAAAATGGTATTTTACAAATTAATCATCACTTTTTTAAAAACTTTATAAAAAGCAAGGTCTAAATAGTTGTTATATTAAATAATAATATGATTTATTATTATTTTTTAAGAAAAATAAATATTTTATAATAAATAATAAAAAATTTTTATAAAAAAGTGATAGATGTTTTATTTTCATGTGATTAATATTGCACATATTAATAATGAAATTATATCTCTAGTCCAGTCCGGATTAGAAAACTTATATAGATTGATGAGCAGTAGTTATTGCTGTGATAAAGTTTATGTGATTTTAATGATTATTGGACAAAGTTAAAAAATTTTTAAATGAAATAAGGATATAAACCGGGAATACAAGAAAAATTTAAGGGAATTAAAGAATAAAAAATGACCAAAGTCATAGCTTTGAGGTGTAAAAATTATGATAAAATCATCAGGCTTCTAAAATATAACTTAGTAGCCGTAGGGAAAAAAGGATTATATATATGAAAAAAGAAAATAATGAAAAAAAGGAAAATAAAGAAAATAATATTATAAAAGTAATTCCCATTATTCTCATTTTATTACTTACCCTGATATTCATACTATTTTACTTCATTTTTCTGCCATACCAAAAAGTAAAGAAAAAAGAAAGACTGATTAATATTATAAAAGAATATATTAAAGATGAGGAATATGATACAGCAAAAAACTTATGTGAAAAATTATTATCAGATAATGTTAATGATGAAGAGGTAAACAGGCTCTTAGCTGAGATAATAGCGGAAATTAATAAGATAAAGGAAAATGAAAAAAAAGAACGGGATGAGTTAATAAAACTTTTTATAAGCTTATTGAAAAACAGACAGCCTGTACAGGTAACTTATATCAAAGATGACACTCCTAAGACAAGAGATATAATAAAATATGTTTACAATGAAGGCAGTGATACGGAAAGCATTCATGCGGCAAATCCTGATGTTGAAAAGCTTATCATGGAGGGGATAAGCCATTATAGAAGGAATGAATATTATATGGCTAAGGAAAAATTTAAAACAGCCTTAAAGATAGAAAAGGATAATGCTTTAGCCAATGCATATTTAGGAGCAAGCATATTTGATGAAAATCCTGAAAATGCTGATAATTATGAAGAGATAGCATCGAGATGCAAAAGTGCTCTTGCAAAGGATGAGTCCATAGAGATAGCCCATTTTACATTGGCAAAATTGTACTATGCAAGGGGGCTTTTTGATCAGGCATTGACTGAGTACAACATTACAATTAAGATAAATCCAAATAATTATTTGGCAAGCTATTCAGCAGGAAAGATCTGCTTTGATACAGGCAAGTTTGATGAAGCCAAGATGTATTTTAAAAACTCAACTGATGCAAAGAAGGATTTTTCAAACGGTTATTATTATATGGGTAAAACTGAATATGCATTAAAGAATAACAGTGAGGCAATTAAAGAATTAAAGAAAGCAATATCTTTGGATCCTGATTTCAGCAAGTCATATATATTGCTAAGCCAGATATATAAGGAAGAGTCGGATTTGTCCAATGCTATAATATTTTTAGAGAAGGCAAATCAGATAGAAAAAAATTATAAAAATTATTATGAATTAGCTCTTCTTTTTGAGAATATAGGACAACCTGATAGGGCTATCGGCAATTATAATTCCTGTATATTGTACAATCCGAGGATAAATGATCTTGAAATGGATATTCTTTTTAATTGTTATGAGAGGATCATAAACATTTATTATGGAAATAGTAAGCTGTATGATGCTGCTAACTACTGTAATAAGGCAAAGGAAGATCTGAAAGATTATTCTTATAAGATATATCAGATGTCGGGAGCAATAAATGCAGTATTAAAAAAATACGATGATGCTGCAGCTGATTATTTAAAAGCAATAGAGATGGATAAAAATAATTATACTCTCTACTATGAACTCGGCAAAGTATATAAGGAGAATAAGAATATTCTTAAAGCAGTAAGTACATATGAAGAAGCATTAAGAATAAAACCTGATTTTTATGATGCTTATTTAGAGCTGGCTGAAATATATTTTAATCAAAAGAAATATAAGGAAGCAAAGGATAATCTGGATATTATAAAGAAAAATAAACCGGATTATAAGAATATGGACAGGGTAGATTTATTGCTGTCGAAGATGGGAAGTGAATAATGAAAAAGAGCATTTTTATTGTGATTTTAATAATGATAT
>Ga0209164_1000809_pt1 | contig 54094 bp, 47 predicted proteins | sample MTBNYHSulfiMetaG_FD_187458 | JGI IMG/M metagenome (GOLD analysis project Ga0209164, IMG submission 187458) | Enrichment culture microbial communities from rom New York Harbor, USA that are MTBE-degrading - MTBE-NYH (New York Harbor Sulfidogenic)... | ecosystem: Environmental > Aquatic > Marine >... | reverse complement strand
GGAGAGGTAAAACTTTCGTAGCTATGGAGCCCGGGCAAAAGAAGATTTACTCCCAAAAAGGTAAATAACACCACACCAAAACCTATGATTAAAAAGAAAGCTGCTTGTCTGCCCCGCCAACCAATGGTTAATCGCCCATGCAGTAAAGCAGCATAAATCAGCCAGGTCACCAAAGACCAGGTCTCTTTAGGATCCCAACTCCAATAAGATCCCCACGCAAATTCTGCCCATATCGAACCGGTAATTATTCCAAGGGTGAGAAAAAAAAATCCAAAGCTAAGACACAGATAGTTAAGATCATCAAGGGTCTGAAGAGAAGGAAGTCTATGTAAAAAATGGCTCCACTTTTTATTTTTAATTTGGTTTTCTTGGATTAAATACATGATTCCCCCGCAAAAGGCGAATCCAAAAAACGTTTCTCCCAAAAAGGCAAGCGTCGTGTGAATAGGCAACCAAATGCTTCTAAGCGGCGGTGGAATCTGGACCGGCTTTTGGGTAAAAAGCGTAGCTGAAGATATAAGAAAAACTGTGGCCAATGGAGTTACGAATGACCCCAAGACCGGAATTTTATGCTTGAAATTAAAAATAATGAAAACCCCTACAAAACACCAGGCAAAGAAAAAAAGGGACTGAGGGAGATCAGTTACGGGAAAACAGGCATAGGTAACATAACGAAAGATAAAAATTATACTGTGAAAAACAAACCCAATAATCGTTATATAAAACGCTAAATGAGAAAATAATGGTCGGGGTTTGATGAGGTAAATAAGAAAATTAATGGTGCCAATACAATAAATGGCAAGGGTAAGGTAAAAAAGGTAGAGATCAATCTGTTTAAAGAATGAGAGGAGAGTTATTTGCATGTACTACAACTCTTTCCTGTACAGCTTGAACAACCAGATGCACCTGAGGCAGGTGTAAATCCACCACTGCTTTTAAAGCTAACCTGTGACATCAGCTTTTCAATTTTATTACTTTGACATTTCTTGCACACCACCTCGGTGTCACTTCCAAAGACAAGTTCTTCAAACTGATTCCCACAATCATTACACCGAAATTCGTAAATGGGCATTTTCAGTGCTCTTTCATAATTAAAAATTAATTTTTATTAATTAATATAAACTCTTACTCATATAAATGCAATATAAATTCTTTTTACGATTTTGTTATCGCATTAATTGTGAGAAGAATTTGTTTTAACGGAATATTTTTTACGCGCGCGATTCTTTTACAATCATCAAATTCTGGTGAGGTTACAATCCTTCCATCGGGTTCCTTAATAACTTTAATCCGAACTTTCCCCCAGGGAGTCTCAACCACATTCGTTTCCCGCGACAGGGTATAACGTTCTACCGTGTGGGCGCGCACTCCCAGCGACGTTGTCTCGTTAAATATGGTTTCTATCAATTTGGTTTTATCAGTTTCCCTGGCAATAACTTTAAGAAGTATTCCCGGTCTATTTTTCTTCATTTGCACCGGAATCAAAGCAACGTCCAAAGCGCCTTTTTTAAAAAGAACCTCCATGAGATACCCGTAAATCTCGGGATTCATATTGTCTATGTTGGTCTCAATAACAACTACCTGTTCCCACAAAAATTTTTTTTCTTTTCGTCCTAATATTACCCGAAGCAAGTTTGGCACTTCATTGTCTTTTCGCTCTCCTACCCCATATCCAACTTTTTCTATAATAACGGAGGGCAAAGCACCAAAGGATTGGGCGAGGGTTGCAATTATTGCGGCGCCAGTAGGAGTAACCGTCTCAACCGGCTTGCCGATTCCATATACCGGTATATTTTTCAATATCTCAAGGGTTGCCGGAGCGGGTAACGGGAGTGTACCATGTCCACACTGTATAAAACCATTTCCCAAGGGTAAAGGAGAAGATACAATTTCCCTAATGTTGAAGTAGTGAATGCCAAGGACCGACCCAACAACATCAATTATGGAATCAGCAGCACCGATTTCATGAAAATGGACTTGGTCGATCCTTTTTCGGTGAATAAAAGCCTCAGCTTTCGCCAGGCAGGAAAAAATTTCGATGCTTTTTTCTTTAACGTCTTTGTTTATTTTGCTTCCCTCAAGCATAGCGCGGATTTCTTTAAAAGTTTTTTCATTTTTTACCGGTTGCTTCACGTTTATTCGCAAACGGGTCCCTTTTAAATTCATTCGCTTTTCAGGTAAGGCATCAAGAGTATATTTTGCAATTTTAAGGGAGGCTAAAGACGCGGTAAGCTCTGATAAGGGAAACCCAAGATCAAGGAAAGCTCCTAAAATCATGTCCCCACTTATCCCGGAAAAACAATCAAAATAAGCGATCATTCTTTTTATCAACCTTAAGAAATTTACGGGTTACTGAAAAAATAGTGTTGGCTAAACTTGAAAAGTAGACAGTTTAAACTTCAAAACTGGACACCTTTAATCGCATTCAATTTCACTTTTTAACACATCAATCTCGATTTCCCTCTCCCCGTCGGGGGAGAGGGCCAGGGTGAAGGGGATAAAATTGAACGCCGTGTTTACCCTCACCTTAATCCTCTCCCAGAGGGAGAGGAGATTTTGAACCCAAAAGCAATACACCAAAGAGCATGGATGTTTGGAGTCAAGAAGTTTCTTCTGACGACAAACCCAAGCTTCTTTTTGACTCAAAGCTACACCATTTCAGGTGTCTACTTTTCAAGTTTAAATTGAATAAAAACTGTCTACTTTTCAAGTTTAGATGGCAGTTACTGAAAAAATATTTGACAAATTTGCTTGATAAAATTATTATTAAACAATTTAATTTTAAAATAACAAACTTCGTTTGACAAGTTTTTACTAACCACAAATATTTTCTTGGGAATTTCGCGATGCTTCTTCAGCAATTTTTAAGTTTCTTTGATTCTGACCTTTTTATCGAGGATTTTACTTCTCATACCAAAAAAGATGTTTTTAAGGAAATAGCGAACCTCTTAGAAACCACAAAAAAAATTTTTAAAGCTGACATAATCATTGATCTCTTGGAAAAACGGGAGCAATTAGGGACCACAGCCATTGGTAAGGGCATCGCGATTCCTCATTGCCGTTCTATGGCTACTGAAAAGCTTACAGTGATCGTGGGGTTAAAACAAGAAGGCATTGATTTTGATGCTCCAGATCAGCTTCCCGTTAAAATAGTTTTTGTGATCATTGCCCCCCCTCAAGATGTTAATTACCTCCCCTTTTTAGGAAAACTGGTTGAACTTTTAAGAAATGAATCGGCCAGGAAAAGGCTTCTTCGAGTAAAAAGCTTTAAAGGATTTAAAAAAGTAATCACGGAATTTTTAACCAATGAATGATATTTTACAAAATTTAGTTATTTTACAGGATTTAGATGAAATGATCTCAGAATCAAACAATGCTGAGATTATTACCCAGCAAGAAGAAATGGGTTTTGAAATCAATGGATTAGAAAAATTAATCGAGGCGCGTGAAGAATTAATAAAAAAAATCCCTTCTGAAGTTTTTAATCACTATAATCGGGTGCGAGCACGTTATGGTAGAGCCATAGCTCCAGTACGGGAGAACATTTGCCTCGGCTGTTTTATAAAAATCCCTACTCAAATATCGAGTCGGGAGATGGGCAATCAGGTGTTGCGCAATTGCGAAAATTGTGGCAGATATCTTTACTGGGTTTAAATGCCTTAGTAGTGCTTAACCTCCCACCTGCATATCTAAGCAAAGCCTATTATCATTTTTTCCCCTTCTTTCCTTTGTCTTCGCTTAAGTCAGCAAGTTTTCTCCGGATAATTTTACCTTTGTGATTATTAAAATCAGTTAAGATATAGATGGTTTTAGAAAAAATTTTATAAACTACACCCTCTTTTTCTTTCCCTCCAAAGTAAAATTTTATTTTATCCCCGAGTTCCATAATGATTCCTCCTTTTTTAGCATTTATTCCTACGGGTGAACAGAAGCATCAAGTTTTATGGGTATCGCAGGGAAACCAAATTCCGTTGTAATTTTTTCCCTCCAGGTATCCGTTTCATGACCACAATCGAATGGGCCAATCAGCACGCGATGCCAAACGACTCCATGGTTTTCTATTGTCCGAATAAATGCTTCGTAATGTTTATTTTTTAACTCTTCTTGCAATTCCTGAGCACGTTCAAGGTCTTTAAAAGCTCCGATTTGGATCTCGCACAAAAAGGAGCGTGAACCTTTTTCATCTTCGGGAAATGATATTTTTGGTATTCTGGCCACTAAGTTGCGGCAGAGATCGTCAATCGTACGAAGTTCCTGAGCTGACCGGATATTGGTATATGTCTTGAGCAAGGAAAAAACAGCCAAAATTTGATTAAGGGGAATATTTCCCTCGTGAAAACGCGTGTCATAAGAATCTTCCCAAAGGGTCTTCCCGTTTTGAGAGTCCACAATTTTAATTTTCGCGCTCACCCCAATCTGGGAATATACCCCGGCATAAACCTTGGTAAATTTAGTTACCTCACCATGAACTAAAACTTGAGCGCCTAAAAGAGCCCCTATATCCTTACTGGAAAGTTCATGGAGAGATTTTTTTTGGTTTTTTTGCAAAACCTCCAAGGTGCTATCAATGTCACCTAATTCACTGTCATTGAAAGGCAAGGGGGAAAAATGACCGTAAAAACCAACTCTCACTAATTCCGGTAAATCAGGCTGATTAGTTTTGTTGGTGAAAGGAAGAATAGCAACCACCGGAGAATAATGAACCGTGGTCGCCCACGTGATAAAAGCATTAGGATCGTTTTTACTTCGATGAAACGAAGAACAGGCGATCACTCCGATCAACGCTACGAATATTAGTCTTTTTAATGTAAAGAGTTGCAAATCATGGTTCGAGTTCAACGATCGTAACTCCAGCGCCTCCTGCAAGCGGAGGACCCAAAAAAAAATTATTGATTCTGGAGTGATTTTTAAGAAACTGATGAATTGACAGTCTTAGTCTTCCTGTACCCATTCCATGAATAATTCGTAGTTCCTTTATCCCATAAAGCAGAGCATTGTCAATAAATTTCTCCACCAATGGTATGGCTTCATCAACAGTTAAACCTATAAGGTTAAGAGAAGATAAAGAACCTAACGATTCAGAAGTGATTACGTTAATTTTTAAAGATGATCCTTTTGGCGCTTGAGAAGGAGGAATTAGGGCACACTCAATGCGTGCCAATTCATCCAGGTCGGTTTTTAATCGAACTCCCCCGGTCTGAATTTCAACTTTTTTTGAACAAAGATCAATGTCAACCACCTTTCCTTCTTTCCCACCCAGGAAAAGTTTATCTCCTTTTTTTAGTCCTTCAAGCGGTTGGGTAGAAGATTCGCTACGTTTCAGGTCCTCCGAAGTTTTTGCTACTGCTGCGCTCACTTTGTTTTTTATTTCCTTAAAATTTTTAAAAGAAAAATTTGACTTTCTAAGCTTCTTTACTTCTATTTCAATCTCACGAAATAGTCTTTGAGCTTTTTTTTCAACATGGTCAATGAGAATTTTCTGTTTACTTTTAACGTGATCGACAAATTTAGCTATTATTTCTTCGTAGCGGGCCGCTGAATCGAGTGTTTCGTCACAGTTTATTTTGATTGCATTCAGTTTTTGAAGCATAGCTTCTAAGTTCTCAGTGAGAACTAAAATACGACGATCATTCTCCTTGAGATAAGACTTTGCATGAGAAAGAATTTGGGGTGAAATCCCAAGGCGTGAAGCAGTTTCCAGTGCTTTACTCGTTCCCGGAACTCCAAAAACCAGTTTAAAAGTCGGTTTCAAGGTAATGGGGTTAAACCCAACCGAAACATTCAAAACATCCGGATAGGAGATTCCGTAGGCCTTCAACAGATTGAGATGACTGGTTATGATTACCTTGGTTTTTCTGCTTCTCAGCTCATCTAAAATTGCCGACCCTAATGCTGCCCCTTCCTCAGGGTCAGTACCTGAACCGACTTCGTCCAAGAGGACCAAAGATTGTTCATCAGCGCGCAATAAAATTTCATTAAGGTGGACTACATGGGAAGAAAATGTACTAATACTTTCTTCTAGGTTTTGTTCATCACCAATATCGGCAAATATTTTTCCCCAGATGGGCAGTGTACTTCCTTCTGCCACGGGAATATGCATACCTGCCTGAACCATAAGGGTCAATAGACCAACAGTTTTTAATGTTGCGGTTTTTCCTCCCATATTTGCGCCACTAATAACTACCCCTAAGTAGGGAGCGGGAAAAAACAGGTCAACCGGTGTAATGGTACTATTATCAAACCGTGGATAGTGTTCCGGATCGTCTAAAAAGGATTGATTTAAAAGAATGGGATGCCGAGCCTGCAAAAAATTAATTTCTTTTTCTTTAATCAATTTTGGTTCTCGCGCCTTCATTGCCTCACTCATCCGAGCACGTGCCTGAATAGCATCCAATATCCCTAAATATTTTTGGTTTTCCAAAAGAGTTCTTTTTTCTCCTCTCACCACTATGGTAAGATTTTTTAATATTCGCACCTCTTCTCTTTTCATCTCTTCCTTAAGCAACGTTAGTTCATTATTGTGCTCCACCACATAAAACGGCTCAATAAAATAGGTTGCTTGGTTATGTGATTGGTCATGGACGATCCCTTGGATGCGTTTTTTAAAATCAGCTTTCAAGGGAATGACATAACGATCATGTCGCAAGGTAATGATTTTTTCTTGAGCAAAAAGAGAAGTTGTAGGATGGTTTAAAACTTCTTCCAAAACTGTACGGATATGGATTTTAACTTGGTTAATTTTTAGTCTGATCCGCGCAAGTTCTCTGCTTGCGGAATCAAGGATGTCCCCATCAACATTTATCGCCTTGCCTATTTGGTCTTCAACCGGGGAAAGAAGTTTAATCTTATTGGCTATCGACCAAAGCGCCGGTGATTGTTCTTTGCGTGGTTTAATTAAATTTTTGACTAAACGACTCGATTCTAAGAGCGATAAAATTTCCCATAATTCAAGGGGTAACAAAACACCGCCCTCGGGTTCAGTTTTTTTTAAAAGAAACGTAATGTCTCGTAACCTGTTAAAAGGAAGGGAGTCAGAAACACCGAGAAAAGCTTTCATCTCGCTGGTTTCCTGGAGTCTCTCTCGCACCAAAAAGGGAGTGATCTGCGGAAGAATATTGTGGCAGTATTTGTTGCCTAATTCGGTGGAAGCAAATCTACCTAAAAAATTAATTACTTTATCAAATTCAAGAACTTTAAGCGTGTGAGAATCTATTTTATTTTCCTGCACGGAAATGCTGTCACCTACCCGTCTTTAATCCCGCTTTTGAAAGCAAAAACTATCTGATTAAAAATCATTGCTTTCTTTCTCATCAAAGGTGATCACCGAATCAGTCAATGACCCTTGAGGGGGAATAGCTTTCTTTTTATTTGCGAATTTTTTTTGGACCTTGGAAAAAATAAGCTGATGAATAGGGTTTTTCGACTCGTGTAAAGACGAAGCATCCTGCATCGTGAATCCGACCTTTTCCTCCCCGACCATGTTATTCAATTCCTTGATCATAGTCTTTAATTTCTCCGTCTGCGCGTTCATTTCTTCGGCGGCACCCGCTGATTCCTCGGCATTAGCGGCATTTTGTTGGGCAACACTGTCCATGTCACCCACTGCTTTGTTGACTTGATTTATTCCCTCTGATTGTTCTTTTGAGGCAGCAGAAATCTCGGCGATCAATTCACCTCCTTTGCGGACGTTGCCAACCAAGTCCTTAAAGAGTGAACCGGTTTTTTTGACTGTTTGTGAGCCTTCATTGATTTGCTTGACAATCCCTTCTATTAAATCCGACGTGTTTTTGGCTGCAGAAGCTGCCCGGGCCGCAAGATTTCTCACTTCATTTGCTACCACCGCAAAGCCAGCGCCGGCTTCACCGGCGCGGGCCGCCTCTACTGCAGCATTAAGAGCAAGAAGGTTGGTTTGAAAAGCAATCTCGTCGATCGTTTTCACAATTTTTGACGTCTCTTGGCTTGCCTGAGAAATTTTGCTCATTGAATTAGCAACATCCTCACTCGATTTTTGGACCTCAGTCATGACCTGCAAAGCGTTTCTCATTAATTTATCAGCCTGGTTGGCATGGTCGGCATTCATTTTAGTCATGGATGCCATCTCTTCCATGGAAGAAGATGTCTCTTCAATGGAAGCAGCTTGCTGAGACGCTCCTTGAGCAACTGACTGGTTTGCACTTGAGACCTGGATACAAGCGGTAGACAAATGTTCTTCACTTTCAGTCAATTTATAAATAATTCGACCAAGTTTTTTAGTAATATTGTCAGAAAAAAAATACACAAAGATACTGCTGACTCCAACCCCTATGATACATATAATAATAGTAAACCATTTAACATTTTTTTCCATGGCAGCGGCTTCAGAAGAATCCCGAATCATTTCGTCATGCGTTCTTGCTAACAGACCGGTTAATGCTCGGCCTAAAAGCTCATGTTTATCCTCAAGTTCTTTATTGTTAAGCTGATCGATGGAATTTTTCAAGTTTACTATTCTCAGTAACCTGTCAGCAATACTTTCATAAAGAGCAAAATAATCAGCGGCTGCTTGCTTTCCAGAATCATTCGCGACCAAAATTAAATTTTCAAAGACCATCTTTATTTCATCCATATCGTTTTTATTCGGATCGCGTATGATTTTATCCTGATATCTTTTAATATCAAAAATCATCGACTGAAACTGAATATCATCTTGAGCGGCTGCAAGTTTACCCAAACTATCGTCCAAATCTTTGACAACACCAGTATTGCCACCTCCCTTTTTGTCAACCCCTCCGATATTTTTTGTAAGCGCAACTTCCTCTCCTTTTTGGTCTATGATTTGATTGCAAATGTTTTTAAAATCTTCAAATTGAACGGAGGCCATTTTCGTTAAACCCTCTATTTCTCCACCTTTGTCACAAGGCATCACCTTAAGTCCCTCTAAACTTTTTATCTCTTTCCCCAGATCTTCATGACCATTTAAAAGAGCCCGTTCTAATATTTGATATTCATTGAGTTTGGTCTGGATTATTTTTTTTAGAACCGTGAATTTTTCAAGATCCCGATCCACTTTGAGCAAATTATAAAGATTTAGCTTAGCGTCAAGTAGAGCAACCGTCATGGCTGATGTTACTTTTTGCAGAGGAACCGTAATATCAGCAACTTTTTGGTTGATTTTGCTAATTACTCCAAGCCGAGATATAAAAAACACGGACAATAAGGCGATGAAAACGACTATTACCACGGTTAAAATTAAAAGTTTTTGTTTTATGGTCATCGTTTTCATAATTAATCTCCCAAAATTATCCCAAAATTATTATCTCATAATTAATCCAGGGTAAACCACCGGCTCTGCCGTTGGTTTACCCTGGATTAATTACTCTCTTTCCATTGAGGTAGGTTCCATTGGCGCTTCCCATATCAACAAGATAGCATTTATCTTCACCAAGGCAACGCAACAATGAATGATTTCTGGAAACTTTAGGGTCAGGAAGAACCAAATCATTAGTTTTGTTCCTTCCGATGGTGGTTAAAGGCCCTAAGGTTAGTTTTTAGATATTCATAAGATTCATAATATATTTCAAGAAATAAGTCAACTTATTTTATTAACCCGCTTAAATTATGATATTTTCGTTAAAAACAAAAAGTTGTGGCCTTTTGACCAGCAAAGAGAGATGGATTAAGGGTTTGGTTGGGTATTCATCATTTTAAAGTGTAAAAATACTTGGTTACTAAGAAAAACAAATTCTCTTAACGTTAGGGTCTCCGGCCTTTTTTTAGGATCAATCCCGCCTTCCGTGAAAAGTCTTTCGATAAATTCAGACGAAAAAGTCCCGATTGCTTTAATCGCGTTTTTTAAGGTTTTTCTTCTTTGAGAAAACAATGTTTTGACGAAAACTGCAAAAAATCTTTCATCTTCGAGGGGTTCACGGGGAAATGGCAGGAGGTTAAATTTTATTACTTTTGATTCTACTTTTGGCCGAGGATAAAACGCTTCTTTTCCCACTGAAAGCACCACCACTGAATCCGCATAAAGATTTGCCATTAAAGTTAAAAACCCGTAATTTTTATTTCCTGGTTGGGCAGTTATTCTCTCGGCAACTTCTTTCTGATACATGAGTACCATTCGTGAAATATGATTTCCTTTTTTTAAAAGCTTTATGGTTAAAAGAGACGCAATATAAAAAGGCAAATTTCCCACCACATTTAAAGCTTGGCCTGCCTCGTTTGCAACTTTTTGGTAATCGAAACGCAGAGCGTCCTGATGGATTATTGTGACATTACTCTTTCGTATGATCTTTGTTCGTAAGAGGGTTGCTAATTTCCCGTCTTTTTCAATCGCGAATACCCTTTTTACCTGTTCAGCCAAACGACAGGTTAAACCACCCAGTCCCGCACCGATTTCAACGACGATATCCTCCTTCGTAAAACCACAATATTCAACAATGCGATTGAGAATTTCCTCCTGAACAATAAAATTCTGCCCCATATTTTTACGAGGCAAAATTGAAAAGTCTTTAATGAGTTTTCTTTGGGGAATAATTTCCACTTTTTTAATTTTTCAATCTGGTTCTTGTTCCAAAAAGTTAATATGCACCTCCCCCATCCCTGCGCCAAAGTGACAAAAGAAATTATTCAACATTAATAAGTGCGTATCAAGGGCAGGTACCACCATGATCATGGAGAACCTAACGATCAGTACCATTAAAAAATTTTCTTGGAATTATCAAAATATGATTTACGCAGCTGCTTAAAAGATGTGGTGGTAAGATCGGGTGAAACAAAAATCTTAACGCCAGAGCCCTCGTCTTATGGTCTATTGATAAGACAATGTTCACAAAGGAACATCTTCCAAGCGATAGCTGCCATCTGCCTGGAGATGATAACCATATTTAACTCCCCCTGGATACGAAAGGTCGTCTTTTTTAATTAAACCAGCATGTACTAAATCTTCTAAGCTGACAGGGTAGTTACCGGTTTTTAAAAAATAAACGTTCAATGCGTTTTTAATCTTTTGGGATTGAGTTTTTGCAAAGACCTTTTTATATGAGGCAACTTCCTCGCTTAACGAAGGAGACAAGAGTAATCGTAGTCCTAATAGAAGCAAAACGATAATTATAGGAAAAAGCCCATAGGAAACATATTGCCAAAAATTTTTCTTGATTGGAGGTTTTAAATAAGGCTCTTTTTTTGCCGCAATTTTTTTAATAAAATGCCCCTCTAAGAGGATTTGAAGTGCTTTTAAAGTATTGTATCTCCCCAATACACTTTGGTAAATAATATCTTGAGTAGTTTTTATCCCATCAACTAAACGATAAATAGTTTTTTCATTAATAGTTAGCTCATCAATGCCTGCCAAAGTTTTTTCATCCAGAGGATTTTTTTGAAAGACAATACCGAAATGGGGTATTTTTTGGTAAAGTTCCGGTTCTTCATCTATCATTCGGAGGAGATCAAGAAGGATATGCTCAGTAGTGATTATAGTGCTCAATCTCTTGTCATGCTCAATTTCTTTAAGACTAAATTCATACTCTCCCGATTTCCATTGGAGAACATCATGTAGTGTCTCTACCAATAAATAGTTATTTATTTTTTGTATTTGACCTACACTCAACAGATTCATATCCAAAAACACTTCTTCCAAGTTTTTTAAATTTTCATTATGTTTTGCCAAGGCCCTTTGGAACTCTTCTTCAGTAACTAATCGAGCTTTGACCGCTGCATCTCCAAATGGATCCCTTTTCGGTGATAAATAAAAAGGGCATGCTTTGGAGATCATGCCATTTGCAAAAATAACGTCGGCCTTTTTTCCGCTGCTCTGAATTGTTAACACGCCGGACCTTTGTTGTTGACTGATCAGCTGAAAAATCTCCACCATGCCGAAGTCGTCAATTTTACCCTTTAAGGCCATGAGGTTTCCTTTTTAATGTTATTGCGTGTTTCCTGCTCTTCAGTTTGATCTTTTTGTTTTTGACTTCTCATCCGAAAGTCTTCCATAGTTTGCATAAAGTTTTTGTTGGAAAGTTCTTTTTTTTGATAGCTTTTATTTTTTACAAAGAAATAAAACAACAGAAATAGTAAAGCAAAAAAAATAATTTTTAATAAAGAGCCTGAATAATTCAACAAGAAAGGATCTTTCATGAACCCATTCCAAAAAAAGATTTTTATAATAAAACTAAAGAAAATAAAAACATACAATATTCCTATACCAGTAAAACCTAACCACAACTGGCCGCTCCCCGGAAGCCCAAACGTTAAAAGTTTCCACACTAACGTTTGAAGCCTTTGATGTTTTTCCACTTCCTCGATCCTTCTGACGTTTAGATTTGCATCGCGTTTACCTCTTTGAAAATAAATGTCGACACAATGAGAACAGAATTCGGAAACCATGTCTCCCTTACTCAAAAGCCTTCTTCTTTTCATCGGCCTTCCACATTGGTGACACCGAGTTGATAAATTCTTTCCAGCTTCCTGATGAAAAAGAAGAACAAAGATAAATAACGAAAGCAAAATAAAGAAAAAAATTCCATAGGCAAAGGGTATTCCTTTGAAAAAAAGCGGCCATAATGAATAAACCACTATCTTCTTTTCTTCCGAATCCTGGAATACTCGATTCCAAAATTCTTTACAAGTGATGGTCTCGTCAATTATAATACGATTATAAGTAGTAGGACTATAAATTTTTTTTAAATGATAATCAATCAGCTGGGGGTCAAGCCTTCGGGCAATGAAGAGTTCTTCTCTTTTTTGCGCTTCCAAAAATTTATAAAGCTCAAGATACGCCCGATAAAGATTATAATGAAAAGAAGCTTTGCTATTAATTATACCAATAGCCCTTTTATAGGTAGCTTCGGACTGTTCCAATTTTCCTTGGGCAAAGTAAACATTCGACAGATTATTAATGACTACTCCCGACGACGGCTTACTTTCCAAGAATGTCGTGTAATATCTTTTCGCTTCTTCCAAGCTTCCCCATCTTTTTTTAATTAATCCTAACGTAAAAATAACATCCAAATCACGCGGATGTGTTTTTAGATGGGCCTCCAGTTTTTTTTCTGTTTCTTGTGACCAATCTTCATAATTAGCTTTGTAAAGCGAATCCAATAACCCTTCTTGATTGATGAGCACCATTGAGGCAGCAGTTTCAAAAGCCAAAGGTGATAAAACCAAAAGCAAGGCTATGCTAAAGATAGCTTGTTTTTCTTTTTTGGTCGCATATAACGCCAAAATAACAAGCCAGTAGCAAGCGATTAAAACAGGCCCGATGCCCAGGATAACTGGAAAAGTGACAATAATACCAGCCCATGCGTATCCCGGTAACGCATAGGTCTTTTGGAAAAAAAAATCACCGCTATCTTTTGCTAATAAATTATAATATTTGATAAGGAGGACAAAAGAAAACACAATGATGGTAAGGAAGAAAGCAAAGAAAAAAATAAAATAGGAATTGCTTGCAATCAGGGTTAAGGTTTTAAAATTTTTTAAAGCAATCAGATCACCTTCTAAATATTCTCCAATAACTCGAAAAAAATTAAATCTGTTTTCTGCTCCATAGGCCTGAGCTAAAGCCCAAGAGGGTTGGGGAAAATCAGGGGCCATGTTTTTTGCTGCTTTAGCGAGCCGAACAGCCTCAGAAGCTTCACCGCTTCGAATCAATTTCTGGGACTCGTTAACCAAAAAACAAGCAACGGTTGTAAAATTTTTTATCCCATTATTCAATTGGTATTCATGAATTGAGTTCAAAGTATTGTCATCCAATTTTATGCGCCCGGGAACGATTATTTTTATGAAATTAGATAAAAAAGGATATTGAGAAAAAGGAAGGGAAAAGTCTTCTTCGAGGTTCCGCGGGACTATTGTTTCTGGAGGTTTAACCGTTTGCTCTTGTTTTGAAGAAACATCTTCCAATGGCTGAAAAGGTAAAATGTTTTGTTGAGAATACGCAAAAAAAGGTAAAGAGGAAAATAAGGAGAATAAAAAAAATAGAAAAAAGTAAAAAGGCCTCTTCAAAACAACCGATCTTTTATGCATAGTCAAATTACTCCCGTTGTCGGGAGATGTGGTTCATCAAATAAGTTCTTCTAAATGTATCGTAATCGTAAGTTTTGCCTTTTTATGAACATTGCCTAATTGAAGGGTTAAAGGTAATTTTATTGAAGCGGGTAAAATTTTCTCCGGAGCACCACAGCTAATAATTTCAATCCCACCCATTGTTGATGACGCTTTACGGCCGTTATTTGTTAAATCTTTCCTTTGAAAGGATTGCGCCTCATCTCTAAGCTCTTTATCACCTTGAGATGTTACCGCAGCTTCATCAGTTTCAAGCTCAATCCATTCCGGAGACTCTTCGAGATCTAAAGGTATTTCTTCAATATCCGTTTTATTTTCTTCAACGTCAAAATCAGTAGTTCCTTGCGTTTCTAATGATATACCTTTGTCTTCTTCCTTGGATCCCCGTAAATCAATCTCAATCGCGAATTTTTCTTTGGCTTCTTCATGTTCTAAATATGGTTCGGTTGAAATCGGTATGTCATCCGTTATGCCGTTGAACTCGAATCCTTCTTCCGATATATCAAGTTCATTTCCAAAATCTTCCTCGGTAAACTCTTGATCAATTGCCTCGGTTTCCCCAGTGCCAAGGACATGTTCACTGTCAAACTTTTCTGCGCCCTTTGTTGTTTTTAAATCCACGGGCGCTGATTGAGCTTTTGCTTGCTCCTTTTGTTTTAATAATCTATCGATGGTCGCACGCCTTTCAGCTCGAAGTCTTTCAATGTCAAAAACCTTCTCCTCAGATTCCAATTCAATGAGAGATTCTACATCACCCTTTGGTAAAGGGGGCGGAGGTTTAGTGGCATCCGGAGTTAAAGGTGCTGAACGGGTTGGTAGCTTTACTTTTGGTTTTTTAGAAGAATCCTCTAAGCTTTCTAAAACTGCTTTACTTATATCGGTAAGGGTTTCCATCACCCCTTTTCCGTTTAAGCCTACTGATTCAATGACAGAAAGGTTGCGTCGGTTTAGCTTTGAGTTTAAAGTTTGAATACTGGAATTTTTTTTTAAATCTCTCTTATTGTATTGAAGAATCATCGGGACATCATCAATCTTCTTCCCGTAATAAAGAAGATTTTTTTCCAAGTCTTCCAAACTTTCAATGTTCTCCGCCAATTTTTCCTCTTGTGAATCGGCCACGAAGACAATCCCATCAACCCCGGTTAAAACTGCTCTCCGAGTTGAAACATAGTAAACTTGACCTGGAACGGTATAGAGGTGAAATCGAACATTAAATCCTTTTACCGTCCCAAGGTCCAAAGGAAGAAAATCAAAAAAAAGTGTTCTATCGTCTTTTGTGGCCAGAGAAATAAGATCACCTCTCTGTTTCGGATTGAGCCGGTTATGGATAAAATGAAGGTTAGTAGTTTTACCACCACCAGCGGGACCATAATAAACTATCTTAGCTCCTATTTCCCTTTTCGATGGATTAAACACAACCATTAGTTTTTATCCTTTCGATAATTCCTCTAAAATTTTTTTTGTGTCCTTGTAACTTGGATTAACTTTTTGGATATCCTTAAATACCTCGAGAGCCTTTTTTGACTCCCTCATCTCCGCATAGGTTAAACCTAACTCATAATTTAATTCTAAAAACTCTCTTTGAGAAACAAACCGGCTTTTTAAACCACTTTTAGCCGCATTAATAGCATGTTTATACATCTCTTTTTCTCGAAAACAGGTAGCTAACCGCCGGAAACAATCATTTTTAACGTCCTGATCATCTAACGCTTTTTTAAATTCCTCAATTGCCTCGTCAATCCTCTCCATTTGTTGATATGCTATTCCAAGTTCGTAATGAAGTCTAAAGGCTTCTTCTTTAGGTTTTTCTGCAATATCTTTTATGATGCCTTCAAAGACTTTGTTCACCTCCATTGAGGACTCATCCTTGGCTGTTTCAGTTTTATCTGTTGATACGATTAATTCCTCACCATCGTCTAACCGAGATCCCAGATCAAAATAGTCTTTTTCACCCAACCCTTCTGGAGAAAGGACAACCTTTATACCCTCAGGTTGATTTTCCCCAACTTCGATTAATTCTTCTTCACCATCTTGTTTATTATGAGAAACCTTCTTTAATGCCACAAGAAATTTATTCGCTTTTTCTCTAATGAATCGATTCGAAGGGTCAAGGTTGATCATTCTTTCAATTATATTTCTGACTTCAAAAGGTTTTCCTGTAATGAGAAGATACTGCGCCAATTTCTCGTAGGTAGCAGCCGCATCACCTATAAAACCAAGCTTTTGATAGAGCTCAGCAAGCGTTAAATAGACATTTACCAAAGTTGGGTCAAGAGAAAGCACTGTCTTGTAAATTGACATTGTCAATTGGTAAAGTTCTTCCTTGGCATAGGTTTCAGCAGAATAAAGATATTCTTTTACGGCTTCCTCTTTTTTCCCTTTCTTTAAATACAAGTCAGCTATTTTCATATGAACCCCAATATTATCAGGTTCATTTTTAGCTAGTTGCAGATATTCATCAAGGGTTTTTTCACCGGATTTTTTTTTCATAAAAAAAGATAAAAACTTCACAGTTAATTTTTCTCCGTTCTCAGAAAAATATCTTATATTTTTAGCTGGTTTGTAATAATTTAATTTTTAAGTATATGTTTTCAAAAATAATACTATAAAATTTAACCTATTTCAAAAAAACATAAAATATCAGATAATTTATCTGATTATCTTTAACTTTTTTTTATACCACAAGATATATTTAAAATAAACTTTTTTTGTTCTTAGGATTATGATTTTAGACAAATCGCATAATTTTTAAATTTTAAAGCACTTCCAAATCATTTATATTGACATAATATTTATTCTCAATTATTTAAAATATTAAGAAAAATTAAAATCAAATTAATTTTCTAAAAATCATTTACACCTTTCTTCCAGGACTAACTTAAAAAAAATAATAAAACCTAAAAATATTATTCTTCACATGATTTCTCAGATAATTACAGCCTTCAAAGAGTTCCAAACAAACATTCACACTTTTCACAAATTTATGAAAATTATTTTCCATTTTCTTTTTACCGAACACATTATAACAATTAAAAAATATTTTTAAGAGTAAATATAATTTGAAAGTTTCATTCTCCGCAAAATCTGACTTGGGTCTCAAAAGGAAAATCAATGAGGACAGCTTCTTAGCTGATAAAGGTATAGGTCTTTTTATGGTATTAGATGGTATTGGCGGCCACTTAGCAGGTGAAGTGGCAAGTAAATTAGGCCTTAATACCATAAAAGAAAATGTTATGCGATCTTTAACTGATAAATGGTTAGCAGAGAGCCAAAATTTATCTCGAGAAGTACAGATTCTCAATGAAAGCCTTGCGTTAGCTAATAATGTTATCTACGAAGCAGCTACCTCACAACCTGAATACTTCGGGATGGGTACTACGGTAGCTTCCCTTCTTTTGGGGTGTGAAAATATCGCCATTGCTCATGTTGGAGATAGCCGAATCTACCTTATACGAGAAAATTCTATTGAACGACTTACTGAAGACCATTCCTTAGTCGTGGAGCAGCTTAAAAGAGGTATTATTAGCGCAGAAGAAGCAGAAAAGTCAGGGATGAAAAACATCATTACACGAGCCTTGGGAGCAGAAGAATTATTGACTCCCACTGTAGATGAAATTATCCCTTTTAATAACGACTTATTCCTTATTTGCTCTGATGGACTCACCGACCTCGTTACTGATGATGAAATTCTTGAAATTATTTTAAAAAATCGTCACCTCTTAGATCACGCTGTCCAAAACCTCATTGATAAGGCAAATGAAAAAGGAGGAAAGGATAATATTACCGCCATTTTAATTAGTGTTAAATGCCGTTCCAGAAAAAAATTGACCAAATACTTGTTTTCGGCTCTTGACAGGGTTTTTTCTTGGTTGCGTGTGAAAAAAATTGACTAAAAACAAAAAAAGGTTTATGAAATTGTCTAAATAAGGCTTACCAAGCATTTGGAGGATTTTTATCTATGCCCAAGCTTATTTTAAAGTTCAAGGAAGCAGTATTAAAAGAATATGCATTGGAAGATGAGCTGGTGACTATTGGAAGAGTTGATGATAACACCATCAAAGTTGATAATATGGCGGTCTCAAGTCATCATGCTAAATTAATTAGAGAAAATGGTGATTATGTTCTGATTGATCTTAACAGTTTAAATGGAACTTTTGTAAATGGGCAAAAAGTATCAAAATGGATACTCAAACATAACGACTTTATAACGATTGGTAAACACACCCTGGTATATATAGATGAAAGAGCACCGAAGAAATCTCCTTTATCCGGAACCTCAGAATTAAGATCACCTGAAGGGACGGTCATGCTCGATATGCGCACTCAGCAGCAGTTACTTGAGGAAGCTGCTGCTAAAAAAGGGGTGGACAAGATGGGAGAATTGGTTGGGGCGTTAACCTTTATATCGGATAGCGAGGGTCAAGGTGAAATAAATTTATCAAAACGAATCACCATGATTGGGAAGGGTAAGGAGGCGGAAGTCAAAATAAAGGGCTTTTTTCTACCCAATATCTCCGCTGTTATCAGTAGAAGACCAGCCGGATACTTTCTCTCTCATTCTGAGGGCAGAGCCATACCAAAGGTAAATGGTGAATCAGTAAAGGGACAGGTCAAGCTTAAAGATGGTGATATAATCGAAATCGCTGGGCTTAAAATGCAATTCTTCTTAAAACCAACCCAAGAATAATTTTGAGTTACGCAGCTTCGGTCCTTTATAAAAAATAATGGGTTTTTGCTGAACGATAAATCGTTTCATTCGTGAATAAAATCGTATCCCTCCTCAATGCTTACTTTTCTCTTATCTCAAAAATTTTTCTTTTTCCTTAACATTGGTTTTTGATATTATTCAAAAACCTTTTTTTCTAAAAATAGTTTCGGAGGCTTGTTTGAACAAAAAAAAAAAGAGAACAGAAATATCAAAGTCGACCACGACACATCTCATGGAAATCATCTCGGAAGAGGAATTTTTAAAGCTGGTACAAAACGCTGTCTCTGATGTTCTTCGGCTAAGCCTTTTTTTAGAAGATTTAAAAAGTAACGAGAAGGTTTTTAATAAAAAATTATTTTACGCGATTCTTACAGTGTCTAGGGACCTGGAAGATTTTTTGGATGCTCATGGAGCAAAAAACAATCGAGAGTGGTCTTACTTTAGGGAATTAATTGCATCAGCACGTAATTTTGGATTTGCTGCATTTCTCATTGAGCATATCGAAAAAAGCCACATCCCCCCTGAAGAACAAAAAATTTTTGATGAATATTTTGATAACACGAAGAATACTAAACATTACTTTAATCAAACCTTACTAAAAATTTTTGAACTTATAAGGGTAGAAGCGCAGAGGCTTAAAATCTCTTTTCCTCCAAGAGGACTCACAGAAATTTATTACTACGATATCCCATCGAATAAGTTTCTCCCGCAAAATTTGGATGAAGGAGAAGTAAAAAATAAAAGAGAAAATATTATTAAGATCTGTTCCAATTATCTCAACATAAGTAGTCAATTTCATGATCTCAGATGTAACAAACAGTATCCTTCAGAGATGCTCGCACAAATGATTCCCGAAAAAATTAATGAAGAGAGAATCAGACGATTTGAATTGGTTATGCATAATTTAGAGTCGGTTTATGACACCTATGTAAAAGACAAGGCGTTGGAAAATGAAGACTCCCGCTTTGGCCGCTTACGGACATATATCTCATCAATCCTCCACCTCTTTGAGATTGCGCGTGTATTAGCGCATTTTTATGAGCGCCATGAAAAAATAAACAGTATCCTTGAAAAATCTATTACCCAGAATAATATTTTAAACTGTACTATCAACTGGGCGCTTTACTACATTAATGTGTTGATGCTATCTGGCCGTATGTTGGCTGATGAATTATTAAAAGAATATACGGCGATGGATTCAATTGAATTGCCGGTCCCTAAGGATTTGGGTTTTCATCTTCGGCCATCTACGTTAGTTGCAAAGGTGGTTAACCATTATGGCTCTGATGTTTCTATGGTAGTGGGACAAGATAAATTTGATGCCAAAAGCGTTCTGAGTTTAACGTGGGCAGGAGGAAAAATCGCTCGGGAAAAAATAGAAAAAGTTACTTTTGTGGGGGATAAAAGAGTATTAAAAGACTTAAAAACCCTGGCGAGTGTAAACTATGGTGAGGATCTTATGGGAAAAGATCGTCCATTACCGAAAGTGCTTTCCTACCTCCGTTAGCTTTTCTTGATTACGTCATTAGTCAAACGTCAATCAATAAGAAAACGTTTTATTATTTTGAAATTTTTTTCGGTTGCTCCCTGGTTAACCTTAATCACTTGGAAACCCCGTTCTCCACACATTTGGGCTTCTTCTTTATTACTCAAAAGTCTTTGCGCTTGAAATAATAAATCATCTTTTGTGGTCACCGAAATTCCGGCACCGGATTCAATTAATACATTAACAAACTCGGAAACATTCTGGGTATAGGGACCAAAAATAACAGGTTTCTTATAAACTAAAGGCTCTAAAATGTTATGCCCTCCGATATTGGCAAAACTTCCTCCCACAAAGATAATTTCACCGATACTATAAAATTGAGCAAGTTCACCAATAGTATCCAAAAGAATTACTTGAGATCTTAATGAATGTTCGTGTTTTTTGATTTCGCTTTTTCGGTGGACAGCTAATCCTTTTTTTTTCACTAATCTTTCAACCTCGGAAAATCGTTCGGGATGACGAGGAGCTAAAATCAAAATCAAGTTTGGATATTCTTTTATGAGTTGCCGAAAAACTTCAAGAATAATATCTTCTTCAGGCCAATGCGTGCTGCCGGCAATAAAAATTTTATCTTCCGATCCCAGATTAAGCTCATTTAAAAGTTCTTCTTTGTAGCTGTCATTTACATCTGGCATTTTTTGATCAAACTTCATATTACCCGTGATGAAAACTTTTTGAGGATCAGCTCCAATATCAATGACTCTTTGATAATCAACGAAAGACTGCATCCCAAAAGCTGACACCTTATTAAAAACTTTTTTAAAAAACCATCCAAAAAACTTATAGCGGCGACATGATTTAAGCGAAATTCGACCGTTAACAATTACTGATGGTATCTTTCTTTGATGAAGAAAAAAAAGAAAGTTGGGCCAAATTTCAGTCTCAGTATGAATGAAAATGCAAGGGTTAATAGTCGCAAGCACTCTTTTTACGATAAAAAAAAAGTCATAAGGGAAATAAATAAGAAAATCTATTTCGGGAATTTTTTGCCGGGCTGTATTATTTCCGGTAGAAGTAATCGTTGAGAGCACTATTTTTTTTTGGGGATATGCTTCTTTGATCTTTTTGATGATTGGTATCGAGGCGATAACTTCGCCCACTGAAACCGCGTGGATCCAAATAGGGTGAACGCCCTTGAGTTGATCGTTAACCGGTTTGGGAATGAACCCCATCCTCTGGCATACGCCCTCGCGGTATTTCTTTCTGGCTGCCACGGCTACCAGAAGAACAGGAAATGCAATGATGGACAAAATATTATAAAAAAAATACCTCATATGGATATGGTCTTATTTTGGGTGCGGTCACTTTATAGCGCCGCCCGGTTCTTCACCGCGAAATTGTGTTCCTTCCTCGGAAAAAAACTCAGGATAAACTTTTTCGATTTCCGCCCGGACATCAGTCAAGTTTTTTATTATCCTATCCGCATAGGTGTTGTTCGGGTATTTATCCAAAACGCTTTTTAAAAGTTTATAGCTTTCCAGAAGATAATTCTTTTTTTGTTCTACGTTGGTAGAGTTCCTGGCTTGAAGAAACAACTGACCTGCTTTTAGCCTCCGCGTACGCGCCAGGCCCTCGATAGCTAAAAGCTTCTTTTCTTCAGCGTCAGGTTTATAAGCAGTGCCCTCAAGTTCTTCGTAGAGTGTGATGGCCTCTTCAAAATTTTCCGATTCGAGTAAACGATGTGCTCTTTCCAATTTTTGTTTTCCGGTTTCATCGCTCAATTCAGGTTGGTTATTCTCTTTTAAGCGCGCCTCCATTTCAGAAATAAGCGCAATTTTTTCCTGCAATGAAAAAGGGTATTCCCCGGGAGGAAAAGACTTTTTGAGCGAGAACAGGAGTGCTTGTGCGTCTGAATACTTTGACATTTTAATGTCGTTATCTATTTCTCGTAGCCGTATATCAATGTGGTTCCTTCCTTGTTTAGTCAGCTGATTAAGAAAATCTTGAACCCCACTCTGGCACGCAAGGTCCAAGCATTCCCTTTGAGCTGCAATGCCTAAGTGATATGCCCCGAGAAAATCACCGTGCTCTTGAAAAAGAGCGCGCGCTTGATCAATTTTGTTTTTTGTTGTTATATCATGTGGTCCGGTCTGTAAAAGGGCTGCCTTCCCCTTTATTTTTGCATACCATATTTCTTCATTCATATAAAAAACATCAAGCTTCTTGAATATCTCCTGTGCGCGTTGGATCTGTCCATTATTAATCAACCATTCCCCAAGTGCGAAGCATAACGGTGCGTTTTCTGAGGTTAGGGAAAAATCTCTGGATAAAAGCTCTTCAATGAGGCTGCGAGTATCTTCAACCTGGTTCAATCGGGCGAGGGATAGCGCATAGCAGGCCTTGCTGTAAAAATTTATTTTTTCCGCAGGCTTAATCTTAGCAAGTTGATCATAAAGATCTACTACTTTGTAATAGTTATTTTCCTGAAAACTACTGGCAATCTCATCCTCGAATGTTTGAGAATTTAGTCCATACGGATATTCCTTCCCGCGTAAAGATTCGGCGAATTTCAATGTCGCGAGATAATGATCAACCAAATCCAAATAAAATATTTCGCGGGACAAAGCAGTGTCTTCAGCTTTTATTTTTTGCTGCAGGATTTTAATCCGTTTCAAATTTCCGAGATAACCAGCAAGCATTTCATTTTTTTGGGCAAGGCTCGCATTGTCTTCAGATGATCGTCCTTCGAAAAGGGAAACGTTATTTTTTTCAATCTCTTTCTGAAGAGCGACTATAAGCTCATTGAGCGTGTTTTCCCACATCACCTGGTCTTTTTGGAGCTTAAGCTTTTGAGCCTTTTCCTGAAAAGATTCCTGCTGAGCTTTTGGTTCTTCAGAAACTTCTTTAACCCTCATGCCCTCAGGATAAGCGCAACTAACCGTAATAAGTATTATTAAGAAAAACCACCATCGTACTGCGCAACAAAACACCATCCGGGACCTCACTTTTATTACCAAGGACTCTGGGTGCTGAGTCGATTGGTTTGAAATGGAGTAAAAAACCTCTGCGGTTTGAATGAGTTAGCTTCTACTTGTCCGTAAGAATACACTATTGCTTCACCCTCCAAACTTTCTAACAATGAGTCTAAAACAAGAGGCAACCCGCTCCCCTTATCAACCGGAACAGCAATTGCCCCTTCAGGGTTTGGCAACAAGAGATTATTTCCCGAGAAAAATGCAAAGTCAACGGGATCAATACTTTTGTGAAATAGTTGATTTTTGGTGACTTCATTAGCCACATCAATCCAAATCGGTAAAGCTCCCGAAGCACCAAAAATCCGAAAATGATTGTTTTTCATCGGGGTATTATCATCATACCCAACATAAGCAGCAACCACAAAAGAGTTTGGCAAAGACAAATCAAAACCTTTTTCTGAAAAATTCGGAATAAAGCCGATATAACTTGAGTTACTATACTCATTTGCTGTGCCTGTCTTTCCGAGGGTGGGCACGTTAAAAGTCAACGTATTGCCACGAGTGCCCAAGCCCACCTCGAGTTTAATCGAATCTTGAGCTTTATTGCCGGTCCCATGGTTTACAACATTTTGTAAAATCTGCGCTATCATATAAGTAATATGATGATCAAGCACCGGCTTATCCTCGGGAAGATAACGGTAAATGTCTTTCCCCTCGGAATCAGTAATCCTATCTATAATTATAGAGCTTCTCTGAGAAAAATCGCCCTGCACAGTATATTCTTTTCCATCGGTAAAAACGGTATAGGCGCGCAAAATTTCCAAAACACTAACCGCACTTGGTCCCAAGGGGAAAGAAAGGACGGGCTCTAAAGGAGTATTGATGCCTAAACTTTCACAAAGCTTTACCACGTAAAGAAGCCCAACCAATACTCGGTAGTCCCTGATATTCCAAAGCGTTTTCATATCATAGGCACGGTTCGCTTTTATTTTTTCGAACTCTTTTCCCAGAGACTCACTTAACTTGGATACCATCATGGAGCGGATTTTAGCCTCGATCAAAATTTCTCCCCCAGAAAAGCCGCTATGCGTAAGCTCGATCGCCTTTCCATAACTTAAAGGAATAAACCCTTTCTCCGCTAACCCGTCCCCGTAAGCAACAACCTCTTGTCCTTCTGACACACCAGAATAAAATTGATCCAACAAATCAGGGTAATTTGCAGGATCAATGCCTTTCAATTCATCCCATTTCTGAAGCATCTCAGCGTTGAGGCGAACGAAGTGAAAAAAATGTTCTTTCAATAACCTTTCTTTAATTTCTTTTTCTACGGCATCTTCCTCATCTTCCGGTACCAGGTCTGTCCGGTATTCATCAAATCCTGTTCCGTACTTTAAAACTCGTAATGCTTCAGCCTCTTTGGTTCTTCCCTCAAAGATAAGGTCGGTAACCAGTTCTTCCTTCGCAGCTTGGAAAGCCGATTCTCGAAGGTCACTCTCATTTACCCCAATGCCCCACGAATCTCGGATTCGTTTTTGAAAAACCAGATAATCCTCATTTTCCCGGGGACTCAAATCCACCAGATCGGCAATCTGCTTAAATTGAGAAAAAGATAGTTTATCACAAAGATGATAAAGGAGCCAGACCGACGCCACATTTTCGGATTTCGCGCCCGCCCACGCTAAGGAAACTTTCTCATAAGGGCTTTCGTGATCTGGTCGAGGAAAATAAAACTGATTTTGAAAAACAAAAATATCGCGCCGGTTTTCCAAAGGATCGAGGATATTCCATCCTAACTGCAAAGCTGCAGAATATACCAAAGGCTTAAACATAGATCCCATCTGACGCTTGGCATCAACGGCGCGGTTAAAATAACTGTTTTCAAAACCTCCAACCATCGCCAGAATCTTACCGCGCTGTGAAACCAAAAGCCCCCCTTCAAGTTTTGGTTTTTGCTCTAAGTCAAGTAAAAATATGCCATCCGGTAACTTGTCGCGTACATAAACATATACTAAATCATCAACTTTGATCTGAGATAACAATTCTTTCACATCCTTTGGGGATGACTCCGCCCACATCCCCACCTTGTACTTCGCATAGGCAGAGGCTAATTCCTTTAAACCCCCTTGGTCAACTTTTCCGATAGCCTCCCCCACCCTCACGAAAATCCCTAAATTTCTTCCTTCTTCGATCTTGCTTTCCACTTTTCCAAACACAAATTGACCGATTTTCGGTTCAATAACGTGGGGTATATCCAGATGAGCATACCGGGCTTGAATAATGTGCCTATTATACCCTGAAAGCGAAGTCTCAAGCTGTGAAAGGTGCTTGCGCAATATCAGATGGCTTTTTTGTTCCAGCTCCTGGTTTACAAAGGTATAGATTTTAATTCCCGAGGTAGCGATATTGCTAATGCCGTGATCACCTAAAATTTGTTGGTATTTTTCCGATTGGAGCTCTTCCCGAATGTAATCTAAAATCACATTGAGATCAAAATAAACCTTTCCTTCTTTAAAAGGTATCGAGGCTTGGAGGAGTTCTGTGTACTGTGAAGGGGTGATCATGCCGAGCCTTGCCATATTCCGGAGGACATAATTTTTTCGTTCAATCGCCCGTGCGAAAACTATCTTCCTTTTTTCCTGATTGGGTTGCACGAGAGGATTATACCGATTAGGTGCCCGAACTGCGCCGGCAATAAACGCACATTCCAGCAGATCTAACTGGTCTACTGGTTTGTCAAAAAAATATTTTGCTGCGATTGTTAATCCCCGCCCCGTCCCGGTTACATAAAACTGGTTGGTAAAAAACTCAATAATGTCTTCTTTTGAAAAATGAGCTTCAAGCTTGAGCGCTTGAGCCAATTCTATAAGTTTCGCTTCAAACGTGCGTCCACTCCGTTTAAAAAGGTTTTTGGCGGTTTGCTGAGTGAGCGTACTACCACCCTGAATGATCTTTCCTGATTTCAGGTTTACGAAAGCCGCCCGAAGAATACTTAACGGATCAACCCCAAAGTGGTGAAAATAATTTTTGTCTTCAGCCGCAATTAAGGCGTGCACAAAATCTTTGGGAATGTCCTGGTATTTTATATAAATACGGTGTTCATTTTCAAAAAACACTCCAATCAAATTTTTCCCGTCATCATAATAAACCGGTGTTTCTCTCGATAGCACATCCATTATTGCTTTTCGCGTAAAATCTTTTCCCGGCTGCGAAATAATAAAATAAAAGTACAGAGCGCAAAGAACACCAATGCCAAGCAATCCGATCAAAAAGGCGAATACTACCATTGACCGCATTCTTTTCCAGAACCAAAAAAAAATAAAAAATGGGAAAAAGAGTATTTTGATGATAGCGTTAGATTTCATTTACGATAACCTTAGTTATCTAATACAAACGCATTTATTTTTTTTACATTTTGTCACCCTGAACTCGTTTCAGGGTCTCATAATGGATTGGTTTTAGATGCTGAAACAAGTTCAGCATGACACTTCATTTAATGCGTTTGTATTAATTTCGCTTGGCAATCGGGACACGCTTCTTTCATCGGGCCTTTTCCGTATTTTTCGTCATAAAACCAGCCAAGAAAAAAGCCCCACCCATTGCCAGATACCCTATCGAAAAATAGGGGGAAGTATTTACCCCTAACACACTGACTATTCCAATGCCGGTTATTTTATAAGCGTGGATGATACCGACAAAAGAAAGCAGACTACCAATAATTGCCCAGCAAGCTGCTTTAAAAAAATCTTTGTCAATAACAAAAACCACTATTGCTGCCAAGATCATCGCAGTTATAATAAAGCCCCGCTCTAAAGCAATCATTCCCGAGATATAAAAGCCACTTTTTCTAAAAACATCCAAACTGATTGCTTCCCAGCTTTTTCCGTCCGCCCATAAAGTTTTCTCCATAACCGAAATTCCATAGGCAGCCACCGCAGGAAAAAGTCCGAAGGCAACTGCCGGGGCGTGCCTTAAGGGAGTCGTTTGGAAGGCCTGAGCGGTCATGATGATACCAATCCAAAGCACGATGGCGGCTCCAGCTTCAATGGGTATCAAGTTGAATATTAGATTAACTAAACCTGAAAGACAAATAAAACCAATAAAAAAAGCGTTCAGGATTGAATAACCGGATCGTGCGCCAAGTGCTTTCCATCCGGGGTGACCAATATAAATGGTGGTAGGAAAGCAGGAACCAAAAAGAGACGCTACGATCGTCCCGATGCCATTTATTGCCAAAGAAGGCATCGTCGGAAAACGATCACCCGCCGCTTCAGCGCTCTCGATATTTTGCAGCGAACCAATCACGTTAATGATCCCCATGGGAAAAATAATGGAAAAATATTTCCACGCATAATCGGTCGCTAAAATCTCTCCAACCTCTCTCCCCGAAAACGTGGGGAGAGTAAGATGAAATTGTGCCAAAGAGTTTTGCAAAGCAACGGGATCCATGTAGCTAAAACCACAAGCCTGAAGCACCCAGGCCAAAACGGTTCCGGTACTCAACGCTACTAATCCGCCGGGAAGTCCAAAGGGAAATTTTATCCGGGCAAAATACTCAATCAGAATGATTGAGAGGGGTAAAAAGGCAAGCAGCGGACGATCAAAAATCCGGAGGGCAAAATCCATCGCAATAAAAGTAATCGCGATACCTGCCAGCGCTGAAAGCAATGCCGCTCGAGGGGTATGTTTTCTTATAAATTCAGCTCCCAAAGCCCCGACCAGTTCTATTATGCCGCTTCCCAAACATGCTAACAAGCCAACCTTCCAAGCCAATTCCGGACTCCCGGTTTCTAATTTTACCGGGAGCATAACAAAAAATATAAAGGCAAATAAACTCGGAGTATTAATGCCAAACAGAAGAGCAGTTACATCGTTACGTTTCTCTCGGCGAGAGCACTTCCGTGCCTGCCACGCGTAAAAAACATTACCAATAAAAATTGAAATTGCTGCTCCGGGAAGGATTGTCCCAAAAACTTTTGTTGCGCTTATACCGCAAACCTGTTGACAGAGGGCGCCGATGACAATAAGTTGCATCAGGTTATCTGTCATTAAACCAAAAAAACCGTCAATGTCCTCTTTAACGAACAAAGCCATTTAATTGTGTAGTTTAAGATCGATCTTTTCAAAAACTGGCATCAGAAAAAGAACAGATCTGCCGGGTCTTATCCACCATTTTATACATTTTGGGAGATGACCACCCCCCTTCGATTAATTCGTCGTCAACATCTCTTAAAATCCCATCATGGATTGCCCAACTCCGTCCTCTTATTGTTTTATGAAAACCTATTTGCCGGAATGGCGTTGATCCATCCAATTTTTCACAAAGAATGCTTCCGGGTTGAAAAAGCTCATTGATTCGCCTCATCATCTTAAAACCTTCAAAATAAGAAAACCCATACTTCTCATAGATTATGGCATTATGATAAAAAAGACCATCCAATAAGATTGACTTTATCCCTAAGATACGACAAAAATGTTCTAAACACTGCAAAAAATCCCCAGTAAGCCGCAAACCGTGTTTTACTTGCCCTGGAGCCAAACCAGCCTGCAGCGCCCTTATCTCTTCGGTTATATTGCGGTTGGCGCGGCCAAAAAGGGTATCTTTTCCCAGCGTATCGACATCAGTATTAAACCTTTCACTATGAGGATCATTGACAATAATAAAATCCAAACGAATTTGGGTTCGGTCATTGGTATCGGAAACTTGCACAAAGAAGATAGAATCCTGGTCAATGAGGTCCTGTTTAATTTCAATCAAGGTAGCGTTATCTTTTGGCGGACAATAAAACCGGACGAGCCGTTCACGTTTTTCATTGAGAAAAAGGATTGGATGAATATGAAAACGATGGAAAATAGACGGAGGAATAAGAATCCGGTAAAGTCCCTCTTTTTCAACATCCGATAGATGGTTTATTTTAAAAATCCAAGACATTGTTCCAAATCCTAAAACTTATAGATTTCGTCAAGCTGTGTAACAATCTTCTGTATTGCTTCATCACCACCCAAAAGTTGAACAAAGCGTTTGAGCTTGTAAACATCCTTGTAGGTAATATGTGTCTGCTGTTTTTGAATCTTTTCCATCGTGACAAAAGTATCAAATGGGGTTACTGCCAAGGGTATTCCCAAATCGCCACAGGTATTAACGATGATAGGAGCGGGCCTTCTACCACCGGTAAGCAAAATACCGGTAACTTTGGATGAGATTAGGGGGGTATTTAACGCATCCGTTTCAAGGCCAAGCAAAATAATTTTATTATAGATTCTCCGAAATAAATGTAATGAGCCTTTGAGATGCGAAGAACTTATCGAGGTGCTTTCCACCAAGTTTTCGAGACGATTTTCACCAGTCAGTACCTCACCCTGAATAATATCAACAATGTTTCTCACCGTTAAAGAGGTCAGTATTCTATCCTGAGGCACAAGAAAAATCATCGGTGTCCCTCTTTTTTGAAAAAAAGGAACAAGTTTATTATAAGCTGCATCCACACTCTCCAAAGGTATCTGGTTAACAAAAACAAACTTAACCTTATCTTTTAAAAAAGAATCGATCGCAAGCACAGAGTACATACTCATATTTTCATTTTGAAACTTGTCTACCAAAAGAACCGGGGCATTGAACCTGTTCACTAAAACCCCATCAGGAAGATAAGGAGAATCAGGTTCATAAAAAATTTTTTCGGATCCCATAATAATAAGCGCATCCTTTTCTTTCTGCACTTTTTCATAGCATTCCTCAATCCGCATCAGCTGTTCTTCCCGGGCCACTTCATCACCGGGCACTTCTTCAGGAACCACCGGGCATAAAATGCTTAACTCTTCAGGAAGATCAAAATACTCTTTCATTAACAGTGCATCTTTATCGATGATCCGGCCATTATGTGAAACCGGACGGGTAACAAAGGGTTTAAAGAAACCAACGCGCAATCCTTGAGAACGAAGCATTTCACCTACACACCAAACAGCGAGACTTTGTCCCGACCGAACACCAGTAGAACTAATAAATATTTTTTTCATTTTATTTCACATCACAAGTAGTTATTCTAAGGATTTTTTTATTAAATCAATAAGGTGCTGAGGGGCAATGGGTTTTGGCAAAAACAGATTTGCACCCATTTCCATACCTTTTTTCTTATCCTCAGAACCGCTTTTGGCAGTAAGCATAATTATGGGCACAGCCTTATACTCGTCGAGTGTTCGAATTTTCTCGCAAAGCTCAAATCCATTCATACCGGGCATGAGGATATCAAGGATCATAAGATCAAATTTCTTTTTGTTGAGTTTTTCCAAAGCATCATCGCCGTTATTTGCAGTTGTAACCTCATAGCCACTGGGCGAAAGGAGTGCTTCTAAGGCTATTAATACAAGTTCATCATCATCAACTACTAATATCTTCTTTGTCATTTTTGTCTTCCTTGTTTAAATTTAAATTACTCGATATCGCCGGAAGGATTACCCTAAACGTAGCACCCTTCCCTATCTCGCTATCCACTTCTATCCTCCCTGCATGCTTTTCCACGATCCCATAACAAAGGGAAAGTCCAAGACCAGTCCCACTTCCTACCGCTTTAGTGGAAAAGAAGGGATCAAAAATCTTATACTTAATTTCTGGCGGGATCCCTGGACCCGTATCAGTAAAGGAGATGATAATTTCTCCCGGCGTCCCATTCTTGGCACGATAAAAAGAACGTATAATAAGCTCCTTATCCGAATGCTGCATATCTAAAGCATCACGAGCATTACTAATGATATTTAAAAAAACTTGTTCGAGTTGCGGTGCACTTCCCATGACTTTAGGCAAGTCCCCTGAAAAATCCCTGGTTACCTCGACGTGGTGGTCAAGGAGCATCTGTCCGGTAATAAGAAGAGAATTATTTAAGGGGATCCTAATATCCAAGGCTTCAAACTTCATTTCGGTTTCACGAGAGAATTCCCGAAGGTGGTTGACAATCGTAGCAATCCGGTCGTTACAACGTCCGATTAAATCTACAAACTCAATGATCTTTTTATGCGAGCAGTTTTTTTGTTGTTGATAATCCTCCTTAAGTCGAAAGATGATGGTCTGCGACGCCATAAGAGGATTGTTTATTTCATGCGCTACTCCGGCAACCAAGTCTCCGAGTTCCCGCATTTTTGCCGACTGGATAAGAGAAGCTTCAGCTTTTCTCAACGTGGCCTCTAACCTTTTCTTTTCCGTCATATCTTTAAATATTCCAACCGTTCCTATTATTTCTCCTTTAAAATTTTTTAGCAGAGCCGCTGAAGTGTTTATCGGGATTTCTCTCCCACTTCTATCGATCATGGTCATCTCATAATTAGTAAATTTTTGATCCCGGCGAAGAATATTCATAATCTTTCGCGCCTCTGCTATTCCGTCCAGATAACAAAGGGAAACATGGCTCCCAATTAATCTTTCTTTTTTATCCTGGAGTATTTCTTCCAATCCGCGATTAACATAGGTAATCATTCCTTTTTGGTTTGTGGTTATGATCCCATCGGCAGAACTATCAAGGATGTTTTCCAGATAATCTTTGGTCTCAATTAACTCCCATTCGAGACGTTTACGTTCAGTTATATCACGAGAAATTTCTAAATAACCGATTAAATCACCTTCCATATCTCTCATTGCGGTTATTACCGCTCGGCTTAGAAATACTTCTCCGTTTTTTTTCTTCCGAATCACCTCTTTTTCTAATGCATTACCAGCTTGGAGTTTCTTAAATTCTTCCCACTCGATAAATGATTCCTTTTTTTCCACGTAGGTTTTATAAAGATACTCCCCTAATATGTCTTCTTTCTCCCACCCAAATATCTTACGAGCGCCAGTATTAAACTCTAAAACCTTCCACTGAAGATCCGTAGCGATAATGGCATACTCCGTAGAGCTTTCTAAAATATTAGTTAACAGGGTCGATATTCCTTTGTACTTTTCTTTGGATTCCAAAAGCTCTTGAGTACGCTGGTTAACTAAGCATTCCAAATTTTTCGTGTGCTCCTGGATCTGGGCCGCCATCCGGTTGAAAGAAAGGGCTAATTGTCCAATCTCGTCGTGTTGAGGAATGCCTACTCGCAGGGAAAATTCCCCTTCTGCCATCCGTGAGGAAAGGTGGGTAAGCTCTAATATGGGTTCGGTCAGAAAGCGGGCAAAAAATACTACCAGAGATAACACGATGGTTAAACTGAAAATTGTTAAAATAAAGACTACTTTTTGTGTCCTACCTACTGCTCCAAAAATTTCGTCCTCATAGCTTCCGGCAGCAATCACCCAACCAAGTTGAGACAAGTAACGAAATCGGGTAATTTTCATCCGCGGTGATTTTTCACCTAGTTCGACATTTACCCATGGATAACGGATTTCTTTCGTATTTTTTGCTCCCGAAGAAATCGCTTTTTCAACCATCTCTTTGATAAAATAATTGCCTTTCGAGTCCTGACTGTAAAAAATGTTTTCCTTTTCTTTTGTAGGATGAATAATGAGGTTTCCCTTCCGATCAATTACAAACGGATAACCGGTTTCACCAATGATAATGCCTTTGACTACTTCCCTAATTTTGGAAATTTGGGCAGAGGGGATGAATGATTTACCGTTTTCAAGGGATAAACTAATTTCACACAACGCATGGATAGTATTTACCACATGATCCAAATCTTTTTCCGCTCCGGTTTTTAAGGCGGAATTAAGCTGACTGGTTGCAAAATAAGCAAGCAAGATTAAGGGGATAATTACTAACGGAGCAATAACTAAAATTAATTTGTTTTGTATAGTCCAGTCAGAAATTTTTTTCATGATATTTTCAAAATGTTTTCAATCACAAAAAACAAACTTGGAATTATTGTTTTTTAAAATTTATTCAATAATATTATCAAATAATTAGCTTAAATTCAAGCTATTTGTAATCATTAAATTTTTAAAAATATAAAATTATAAACTTTTATCGAATAAAAATTTTTAGCGTTAGTTCATGTATTGAAAAATATAGCAAAATTGATTGATCGGTTGCTATGTTCCCCCACTTCAATGGGATTTTTTATAAGGAAATTTTTAATGGAATATTTTTATCGACATAAGGTGGGAAAAATAGTTACCATGGTAAACAGGTTGGATTTTCTTTTTAAGTTAGACCCAGATTAGGTAATGATACCCAAAGTATCGTTAAACATAATTGATAATTGTAAGCATCCTATAGAACTTTTACCTGGTATTAACTTCCTTTAAATATTTTTCTATTTTTGCATCTTTTTTTAATTTTTCAAGGTATAAATCAGTTTCTTTTTCGACTTTATCGTTTTTAAGCATTGCTGCTAAGCGATCTTTTACCTGTTCATACGCCAGGGTCGTCTCCGGTTTTTTATCCGTTAGTTTAATTATATGAAATCCGAAATCAGTTTCAACTATACCACTTACTTCTCCTGGTTTTAAAGAAAACGCCACATCATCAAAAGCCTTTACCATCTGGCCTCGACTAAAGTAACCAAGATCTCCCCCTTTGGTCTTGCTGGGGCAGTCAGAAACTCTCTTAGCCAATTCTGAAAAATCCTCTCCGTTTTTCAACTGGTTTTGTATATCGTCAATCTTTTTCCGTGCCGCTGCCTTTTGTGCTGCATCTGCTTTAGGGTCAACCTTAATCAAAATATGGCTGGCACGAACTTGCGCGGGTACTTTAAAAAAATTCGGGTTGCTGGCATAAAAGGCTTTGGTTTCTTGATCAGAAACCAAAGCCTTTTGGCCAAACTTCTTTTCAACAAATTGCTGAACCGCAAGTCCCATCTTAAACTTGTCCTTGATCCCGGTCTCAGATAGATTAAGTTTTTTCAAGAATTCATTTAATGCTTCCTGATTGGGTATTTGTTTTTTCCAATTTTCATATTGTTCATTAAGAATTTTTTCATCAACCTGAATTCCTTCTTTTTTGCTTTCCTGGTAGAGCAGTTCAAGATTAATAAGATTTTCAAGAATATTTTTTTTTATTTCAGAAAGCTCGGCACTGCTCGGAGTCTTTCCTGTTTGAGAAAATCGTTCATTTACCATTACCATTTCTCGATCAAAATCCGATTTGGGAATTATTTTTCCGTTCACTACCGCAATTTTTCCCTCGGCAATACCCTTTTCTCCGGCCCAACTAAAGGACGTTGTCAATAAAAAAATCAAGCTAATCAACGTGATTAGAATCCATCCCTCGTCTTTTTTGTTCATCCTATTCTCCTTTCAAGGTGATCTCATAAAAAAACCCGAACTGGGTTTAATTTAAATAACAATGTTCAACAATAGGGTAATAAGTGTAAATTGATATAGCACCCTTCCGTGCGGCGTGCAAGCAATTTTATCCCTGTCCAAACCAACAAAATCAACGGGTCATCCTCATGTGGAACCTCTTAAAACTGTCCTTGCGATATAATCCGTGCCAGAAAAAAATCTGGTTTTTCAAAAGATTGTTAGGAATCGATAAAAACTGTCCTTATTACAATCAATTTTTTTACTATTTTGTTTTCCCATAAATTTATTGACATCCCAACCAAGCGAGCATAGATTGAATTTAACACGCAGATCTGATAAACATAACCATTACCTTTATAATTCTATTCTTAGTAAATCCTCATTATGCTCACCCGAGAAATAAAAGAATTATTTGAAAAGCAGGCCTCATTGTATGATTTTTCCAATACGTTTTTGTCGTTTGGTATTGATGACATCTGGAGAAAAAGAGTTGCACAATCACTATGTCTGCCGGACAACGCTCGGGTGGCGGACATTGCCACGGGAACTGCTGAAGTGGCAATTCATATCGCCAAGCAAAATCCCAAGGCAAAGATTCTGGGTCTAGATTTTTCTCACAACATGCTTAAACGAGGAAATAAGAAGATTCACAAATTTCATTATAACAATATCTTTTTATTAAGCGGTGATGCTACAACTCTTCCATTCCCTAAAAATTCATTTGACGCCCTCACTATTGTTTTTGGAATAAGAAACATTATCAACCGAGAACTGGCGCTCAAGGAATTTTATTCGGTTTTAAAACCACAGGGCCAATTGATAATAATGGAATTCGGCTTTCCTGAAATACCTTTATTCCGATCACTCTATCTTTTCTATTTTAATCATCTTCTCCCCCGGATTGGTAACCTCTTGGTCTCCTCAGATCATGCGTTTACTTATCTAAGAGACTCGGTCCACAAATTTCCTGCTCCTGAACAATTTATGGAAGCACTCAGATCTGTTGGTTTTAAAAAAACACAACGACTCTCCTTCAGTGGCGGCATTGTAGACTTATTCAAAGCTTTTAAGGAGTAACCCCGTTAGAAAGATTTCACACGGGACATTTCTAACGGGGCAACCTTTTTTATCTTTAAATCACTAAAGCACCTATTGTTTTTGCAGAAAAAAAATTATTATAATAAAAATATAATTCTGGTTTTCACCTTTAAAAAAAGCAATAAAATAGTAAAAAAAATTAATCTCCAGACCAAAATATTTTTTCAGGATAATCTTCTTTTGACAGAAAAGTTTTTCCCATTAGCCATGTATAAAATTACGCGGAATAAAAAATGAGGCATTTCCTTGTTATTACAAAAAGTAAAAAGGTTTTTAAAACCATTCAAGGATGCTTTCGCCAAGGTTACTCGGTTGAAAAAGCTTCCAACAACAATGTCGGCTTGGAAATGCTCCGGACGAAACGTTACGACTTTATCTTTATTGACTTAGCGCTTCTCTCTGAATCAGTAAAAGGCAACGAATATAAATTAGCTTTACAAGCCTTTTGGCAGTTGAATCCCTCCGCAGAAATAATTGTAATGTCTCCTCCCGAAATGATCCGAGAATCGGTGATGGCCGTCAAAGCAGGGGCGAGTAATTATCTGACCTACCCCATTAATCTGGATGAAGTAACATATTTAACCGAAAGTATTTATGCATCATTGATCGTTCAATCAGAACTTGATTATCTTCGCGACCAATTTTGGCAAAGCGATTCATTAGAGATCGTCCAAACTAAAAATCTCTTAGTTAAAAAAGTTTTTGATAAAATCCGTTCAGTCGCGCCAACTAAAAGTACCGTGCTTATTTCCGGAGAAACCGGTACCGGTAAAGGCGTGCTGGCCCAATTAGTCCACAAACACAGCAATCGAAAAGATTCTCCTTTTATAAATGTCCATTGCGGAGCAATCCCTGACACCCTTTTGGAAAGTGAACTTTTCGGCCACGAAAAAGGTGCTTTCACCGGCGCGATCCGTCGAAAATTAGGGAAATTTGAAATTGCCAAAAACGGAACGATTTTTCTGGATGAAATTGGTACTATTACACCATCCGCCCAGATCAAGCTTCTTCAAATTCTCCAGGAGGGAACATTCAACCGTGTGGGCGGCGAAGAAACCATTGAAGCCAATGTAAGAGTTATCGCGGCCACCAATACCTCACTAAGAAGAATGTGTGACGAGGGTCAGTTCCGGGCGGACCTCTATTATCGCCTCAATGTGTTCCCCATTGACATACCACCCTTGCGAGAAAGAAGAGAAGATATTCCATTTTTTGTTGAAGTGATTTTAAAAAAGCTAAATAAATTTCACACAAAAAATATATACAGCATTCATCCCCAGGTAATGGAAGCTTTCAATCAATACTTGTGGCCGGGAAATATCCGGGAACTTGAGAACTTGATGGAGCGAGCTTATATTTTGGAAACTTCACCAATATTAACCCCAGAAAGCTTTCCGAGTGAAATTTTTTCCTCCAAAGACTCCACTCCGCTCATATTTGTTGACACTTTACTCACCCTTGCCGAGACAAGACGCCGCAGTATTGAACACTTTGAAAAGCAGTATCTTAAAGAAATTTTGACCCAGCACAAAGGAAGGATAAACGAATCGGCATCAACCGCGGGTATCAGCACTCGACAATTAAACAAATTAATGACACGCTACGGAATTAAGAAAGAAGAATTCAAGCCGAAAAACCTGCAGTTAGACTAAAAAACCATGTCACGCTATCCTCACGCCGAGAGTTCTGTTTAAATTCAATATCTTAAAAAAACAGGAATTATTAGTTCTTATTAGTTTTAATTCGGAACTTTTATTTCCTATATTAAATAGTAATATTAATTCAATGTGTTAGGTTAATATTTTAACTATTAAAACCCTATTTAAAATCAATAGGTTATGTTTGCCAAAAATTATCGGAATTTTAAATTCTGGTCTTGTATTATTGTTTTTATAAATATTCAAAAAAAACAATAAGTTACAAATTTGGCATACTTATCGCTCATGTTTAAAACATGTCAAATAATCCTGAAAAAAAAATTTCGGCCTCGACAAAGAAAAAAAAAGGTAAAGATAGTTCGTCATTGGTCACCTTACGGGGTGTGGTAATACCGGTAGATTGGGACTCCGAGGGAAAAGTGATTGCCAATGCTATTTCCACTCACCATGAAGATGAGTACCTCATTGTGGATGAAGAAAATACTATTGAAATGAATAACCTTATTAACGAAGAGGTAGAAATAACGGGCATATATAAAAAAAGGGGTGATAAGAAGATCATAAAAGTAAAAACGTGCACCCGGATCACTACTGAATCACCAGCGCATAAATCTTCAGGTAACAACGTGTAAACAGGAGCATGTGTGAGTAGAAAAAAAGTTTTTCTTGCCATGATCGTTACAGGCCTTTTAATCGCTTATTTCCTCTTGCTGTCAAATATTTTGGCTGCGCCCAGTGTAATGAAAGGTATCGTTATTTCCGATTCCAGAATTTTATCCGATGATGGAAAAACCTATAAAATTATTAATTCTGAAAATACATTTAGCTTATCGGCTTGCGTTGGGAAAAGAATCGAGGTTGTCGGCATCGTTGAAAACTTAGAAGGAGAAATCGAAATCACCTTGAATTCATTTAAAATCCTATCGGATTTGCCTAATAAAAGGAGAAGTTAAATGATTACTTTCAGTGGAAGCATTTATCTTCCATTCTTCCAACCATAGGGGGCACAAGACATATATGGAAAAAGGAGTCTTTCTTACTGATGAAGTTGAACCTCCCGGTATACGTTGCGACTCTGGAGTTCCAGAGAACAGCGTAAATTTCTATTCGACAACGTATTTAAGATACCAGGAAAAGACTAATGTTAACTGGTCGTCAAAGACCAGAAATATTCCTAACTTCAAATGCAACAAAAAAACAAAAACTTTTCGAAAAAAATTTTATCCTGGAATATCCAACCAAGATTGGAACGACTGGCGTTGGCAATTGAGAAATCGAATAACAAATCTTTACCAATTGGAACGGTTTTTTTCCCTTTCCAAAAATGAACTAAAAACCTTATCTTTTCGTCGCTCCCTTCTTCCCCTTTCTATTACCCCCTATTATGCCAGTCTTCTCGATGGGACTGACCCATTGCAGCCTCTCCGCAGAACAGTCGTCCCTGATATAGCGGAACACTTTCACGGCCCTGGAGAATCTGAAGATCCTCTCGGGGAAGAAAAAGACACTCCTGTCCCCGGCCTAGTCCATCGGTATCCGGACCGAGTTTTATTCCTTGTTACTGATACCTGTTCAAATTATTGCCGCTATTGCACCCGATCCCGAATGGTGGGAAATGAAAATTCAAACCAATTCAATTTCTTTAATTGGCAAAAGGCCATTGCCTATATTGAATCCCAACCGACTGTTCGGGACGTGCTTTTGTCCGGAGGTGACCCTTTAACTCTTTCGGACGAAAAACTGGAATGGCTTTTATCCCGACTGCGACGCATTCCCCACATTGAATTTTTACGAATTGGCACTAAGGTCCCTGTTGTTTTGCCTCATCGAATTACTCCTTCCTTAACCAGAATTTTGAAACGTTACCATCCTCTTTGGATGAGCATCCATTTCACCCATCCTGAGGAATTAACATCAGAAGTAAGTCAAGCGTGTGAACGTTTGGCAAATGCGGGGATACCTTTAGGAAGTCAGACGGTGCTTTTAAAAAATATTAATGACAATATAGAGGTTATGAAAAAATTAGTTACCGGCCTCCTCCGCATACGGGTAAGGCCCTATTACCTTTATCAATGTGATCCGATCTTGGGGTCGGAACACTTCCGTACGCCGGTAAAAAAAGGTTTAGAGATTATTAAAGGCCTGCGCGGGTTCACTACCGGGTACGCAGTACCCACATATGTCATAGATGCTCCAGGAGGAGGAGGAAAAATTCCGTTGCTCCCAGACTCTGTAACTGGGCGAGATGGCGATAACCTGCTCCTTGAAAATTATAAGGGCGATACCTTCTCCTATCCTGATCACAAAGAAGAAATAGAACCGACAAGAACAGACGGTACGCTATGGCAATAGATAAGGAACTACCCCGGGTTGGAATTACATATGACCTGCGGCAAGATTATCTTGCTCAAGGCTTCAGTGAAGAAGAAACCGCTGAGTTTGATCGCATTGATACCATTCAAGCGATTGAACAAGCCTTAGAGGATTTGGGTTTCAAAACTGATCGTATCGGCAATATCTTTAACCTAACGAAAAGAATCGCTGACGGTGAATCCTGGGGTTTGGTGTTTAATATCGCCGAAGGTCTGAAGGGTTTTTCTCGGGAGGCCCAAGTTCCTGCATTGCTTGATGCCTTTAACATTCCCTATACGTTTTCTGACCCCTTGGTGCTGTCTCTTGCGCTTCATAAAGCATTGACCAAGCGGGTGATCCGTGACCTGGGTATCCCAACCCCTGATTTTTTCGTTGTAGAAAATCATTCAGATATTGACCTGGTTAACCTCCCTTTTCCTCTTTTTGCCAAGCCAATCGCAGAGGGGACGGGTAAAGGGGTCACCCCTTCGTCGAAAGTTGAAAACCCGCATGAGTTGGAAAATGTTTGCACAAATCTTTTATTTAATTATAACCAACCCGTGCTTCTCGAGACTTTTCTTCCGGGACGTGAATTCACCGTTGGGATTCTCGGTACCGGAAATGATGCGGAAGCGATCGGTACGTTGGAAATCGTATTGCGTGAGCAGGCTGAACCAACCGTCTACTCTTATGTCAATAAAGAACGTTGCGAAGATTTAGTAGAATATCGAATGGTAAACGAATCGTTATCTCGCGAAGCTCAAGAAATCGCTCTCAAAGCCTGGCAGGGACTGGGATGCCGTGATGCCGGACGGGTTGATGTGAAGGTTGATAGTCACGGAACACCCAACCTCATTGAGGTTAATCCTCTTGCGGGACTACATCCTGCGCATTCCGACCTTCCGATCTTGTGCCAGGCTGTTGGGATAAGCTACCGCCATCTTATCGGAAGAATCATGGCCTCTGCACTGAAACGCGCAAAGTCTTTGTCTGCTGAGCCGGTAAAACAAATACCTTTTAAAAAATATTCGGAAACTTTAAACCCTCTAAGTTTGGTTAGCTAAAACAGCCGATGAAAGCGGTTATCTTGCACGATCGCATACCCCCGGATGCAAATTTTGATCACCAGGATGTTTTATATCAGTCAGAAGCGATTGCCAACCTTCTCATAGAATTAGGGTACGACCCGGTAGCAATAAGCGTGTCCCTTAACCTTAAGAAACTTATCGAAGCCTTAACGGCCATTAACCCTTCTATAGTTTTTAACTTAGTTGAATCAATTGAAGGTCAGGGTCGCCTTATTCATCTTATTCCTTCAATTCTTGACTATCTCAAGCTGCCCTATACTGGTTCAAAAACAGAACCCCTCTTCTTAACGTCAAACAAAATCATTGCTAAAAAGCTTCTTATCAAAGCGGGTATTTTAACCAGCCCTGCCCTTTCGCTCGAGGAACTCAAATACAATAAAAAGATAAAAGTGACCGGCTTATATATTATTAAATCTGTCTGGGAACACGCCTCACAAGGCATTGATGAAAACTCGGTAATCACGGTAAAAGATAAGGATCACCTTATAAAAGCGCTCCAGTCTAAAGAAGATCAACTCGGGGGCGAATGCATCGCTGAACAATACATCGAAGGCCGGGAATTCAACCTTTCTCTTTTGGCGTCACCAAAAGGGCCGGAAGTTCTTCCTCCGGGTGAGATTATATTCGAAGATTATCCTCAGGAAAAAATAAAAATAGTATGTTACCGTGCCAAATGGGTTGAAGGCTCTTTTGAATATCTCCACACGCCTCGAACCTTTGAATTTTCGTCTCTTCAAGATCATGCCTTACTTCGCCGACTTAAAAAAATTGCAAAAAAATGCTGGAATCTTTTCGAATTGCACGGTTATGCCCGAGTAGATTTTAGAGTGGATAAATTCGATAACCCCTTTGTCTTGGAAGTAAATGCCAATCCGTGCATCTCTCCTGACTCTGGTTTTGTTGCTGCCGCAGCGCAAGCCGGAATAAGCATGAAACGCGTGATTGAAAGAATAATCGGCGACGCATTCCAGCCGGCTTTTTCCGGATTGAGTTATACAATCTCGCCCAAGATAATGGAGCAGTGCCCATCTTTTTTTGTACCTTTAACCTGAAGGATTCACGACACCTTATCGCAAACATTTCATCCTCGCAGGAGAAAAATAATCATGCAATTGGCCGCCTCTGAAGAGTACCGTGTAAAACCACAATCAAATATTACTATTCGACCGATCATTGCCCACGATAAGGAAAAACTTTTTCATCTCGTAAGACAACGAGGCACATTTAATGAAAAGGAAATCGAAGTTGCCATAGAAGTCATTGAGGATACCCTTGCATTTCCCGAAAAAAAAGAATATTATACGCTTTGCGCGCTTGAGGGCAATGGAGATATTGCTGGGTTTATCTGTTTTGGTCCGATCCCCATGACCGACAGATGTTATGACCTTTATTGGATTGCGGTAGATGAAAAAATTTCCCGCAATGGCATTGGTAAAAAACTCCTTGAAGCTATGGAAAATTTTGTGATTCAAGAAAAAGCACGTCGCATCTATATTGACACCTCTTCTACTGCTCCGTATACAGCGGCAAGAACTTTTTATGAAAACCATGGGTTTCGATTGGTTACGGTGCTCCAAGATTTTTACCGGCTCGGTGATGACAAAATAATTTTCATGAAAGAAATACCCAGCAACGAGTTGTAATATGGAAAAACATACCTTTTGATAAAAGGAGATACTATGAAAATAAAATTTTTTTCTGTTCTTATAAGCTTTTTATGCTGTTTTTTATTTTCGGTCTCTTGTTTTGCGGGGAAACTCGAAGACCGAGTGGAAAATTCTGCTGATGTTATCAATGAGATAATGGGAATTCCTGAAAAAGGAATTCCTTCGGATCTCTTAAAGTGTTGTAGGGCGGTTGCCATCTTTCCCAATGTGTTAAAAGGAGCATTTATATTCGGTGCAAAAGGTGGAAAAGGAATTATCTGCGCTCATGATCCTGGAACCGGAACCTGGAGTGCCCCGGCTTTTTTTACCATCGGAGGCGGGAGTTGGGGTTTGCAAATAGGCGCGGAATCAATTGATTTAGTACTGGTCATCATGTCAAAAAGGGGGCTTGATAGCCTTTTGACAAGTAAAGTAAAGCTGGGGGGTGATGTCGGTATTGCTGCCGGCCCGGTGGGACGAAGGGCAGAAGCGGGGATGGATATTCTTTTAAAAGCTGAAATTCTATCATACTCCCGAAGTAAAGGCTTATTTGCGGGGTTTTCCTTAGAAGGGGCTACCATTTTCCAAAACCAGGATGCAAACCGGGCTTTCTACGGAAAAGAGCTTTCCGCCCGCGATATTCTGATCGACAAAAAGATTGAACCTACCCTTCCCGGTCAGAAATTGATAAATACTTTGCAAAAATATTCTCCACAGTAAACCCCGTTAGAAAAAATTTCACGGGACATTCATCCCGTTAGAAAATTTTCTAACGGGATGAATGCCCCATTTTTTTCCCTGGCGTCTCTTTTAAACACCAGATCACCTACAGGATACTAAAAAAATTCTCGGGACAAAAAAGCTTTTGCAACAAAGCAAATATTGTTATAATCCTCCTGCCATGGAGAACATCAAAAATAAAACCATATCCTCATTACGCACGGTAAAGAAACAGTGCCCATCCTGTGGAACATCAGAAATTTTTGGCCGGAGACGGTATTGTTCTCAAGAATGCCGTCAACAACTTTTCCGCCGGCTTCATATCTTATCCGGCCTTCTGCGGGCTTTAGGGACCCGGTATGCTACCTTTTCTTTTACTGAATCTTCTTTAATCTTAGATATTAAACCACATGGTTCCGAAAAGGTTTACCGTTTTATGTATCATCGTTCTCATAAACAAAATCCATCCCAAGCGCTCTACCATTTGACTGATGAATTAGGCAGTGTTTGGTGGGATAAAAAGAAACGAACCGGCAAAAGGTATCAAGCGTCCCAACAGGTTTTGAATATGGCCATAAAAGATACCATCTGTCCTGATGCGGTCATTCCTTTTGAAGTTAAAAGCCCAACGCGGGTAAAGAAGTTTTTAGCTTCTTTGAAATTAACTCATAAAGACTTACGATCAAGCCATGCCTATCAAACTGTTAAATCTGCCTACCGAAAGCAAGCCCTTAATCAGCACCCTGACCGCGGAGGAAATTCCGCGGCTTTCAGGAAAATCAATTCTGATTATCAAGAACTTATAAACTGGCTAAAATCACCGGTATTACAAATTCATAAGGGTATTCCAGGCAAATGGTATTTTGACGGAAAGAAATGGAAAACTCCCCTTTCTTTCTTTGTTCAATGAAAATGTGAGCTGAACAAGCAAAAAAACATATAGTTCCCTTTTCGTGCAGGAGGTAGAAATGGCGCAATTGACGTTCTTGGGTGCGAATGGAACAGTAACCGGATCACGTTTTCTTTTAGATTCTGAAAAAATAAAATTACTCATTGACTGTGGTTTATTCCAGGGTTTAAAACAAGATCGCCTGAAAAATTGGGAACCCTTTCCAATCCCCCCTGCGGAAATTGACCGCGTCCTCCTGACGCATGCCCATTTAGACCACACCGGTTATTTACCTCGTTTCAGCAAACAAGGCTTTACCGGGAAGGTTCACTGTACCTGGTCTACGTTTGATCTTTGCAAAATTTTGCTCCGGGACAGTGCCCACCTCCAGGAAGAAGATGCCTACTGGGCAAACAAAAAAAAGTTTTCAAAACATGAGACGGCGCTTCCCTTGTATACCGTAAAGGATGCTGAAAATTCCCTAAAATATTTTAACCCGGTTTTTTATGGACAGGATATCTATATTACCGATTCTCTTCGAGTAGAGTTTAGGGATGCCGGACATATCTTAGGTTCCTCTTTTGTTGATATTAAAAACACCTCATACAAAAGAATTCGAAAAATTTTATTTAGTGGCGACCTTGGTCGTCCGTCCCGCCCAATCCTGAGAGATCCGGTCCAGGTATTTGAAGTGGATTACCTTGTTCTTGAATCAACCTATGGTAATCGGCTCCATGATCCCAAGCCACCAGAGGAAGAATTAGCCCGGGTAATCAATGAAAGTGTTCAACGGGGAGGAGTTTTAATTATTCCTTCTTTTGCGGTTGGCCGTACTCAGGAGTTATTGTATTGCATACGAGAATTGGAAGAACAAAATAAAATCCCGTGTCTCCCGGTTTTTGTTGATTCCCCAATGGCAATAGATGCCACCATGGTCTTTGAAAAACGAAAAGGAGATTATGACTTGGAGGCCAAGGTATTGGAACTGGAAGGAAAAAATATTTTGAAGACGCGACAGATTAAATTTTGCCGCTCCACCGAAGAGTCCAAAAAGCTTGACGAACAAAAAATCTCTGGAATTATTATCTCGGCAAGCGGCATGGTAGAAGGAGGCCGCATCCTTCATCATCTTGCCCACCGGCTTCCGAATCCCCAACATACGGTATTGTTTATCGGATTCCAGGCGGCAGGAACTCGCGGCCGAACTCTATTGGAAGGAAAACCCACGGTGAAAATTCATGGCCAGCAAATCCCGATCCGCGCTAAAATCGAAAATATTTCGGGTTTTTCCGCCCACGCTGATTATAATGAAATCCTTGCTTGGCTTATGGGATTTAACCGGCCGCCTTTAAAAACTTTTATTGTTCACGGAGAACCTGAGGCCGCAGAAGCGCTGTCTGAAAAAATTAAGCGCAAGTTTGGGTGGGACGTGATTATCCCAAAATTTAAGGAAAGTTTTGAAATCGATTTTTAATTTCTTTTTAAGAAAGGTGCCATCATGACTCCCGAAAAACAATACCTCATTGATGTAATGACCGTTAAAGACACCTGGCGGCTGTTTAAAGTCTTGGCTGAATTAGTGGATGGATTTGAAACCTTATCCGAATTTTATCCCTGCATTTCTATTTTTGGCTCTGCCCGCGTCCGCCCGGGCGATGAAACCTATGAAAAAACCGTCGCCATCGCCCGAGAGTTAGCAAAGCATGGTTATCATATCATTACCGGTGGCGGCCCCGGAATCATGGAAGCAGGCAACAAAGGAGCGCGGGAAGGGGGTGCGAAATCAATCGGATTAAACATCCACCTACCTCTTGAACAGGAACCAAACACCTATTCCAATATTAAACTGGAGTTCAGGTACTTTTTTGTCCGCAAGCTGATGTTTGTCAAGTATGCTCAGGCCTATATCGGCATGCCGGGAGGTTTTGGCACACTGGATGAGATTTTTGAAGCATTGACCCTCATACAAACGAAACGTATGAAACCATTTCCGGTCATTCTGGTCGGATCTGATTACTGGAACGGCCTGTTGGACTGGATCAAAAATACCCTTTTGACAAGGAAATTGATTTTCCCAGAGGATTTAGGATTAATTACGGTGCTTGACAAGCCGGAGGATGTCGTAAAAACCATTAAGGAAAGAATCGGCGTCTTATAAATTACCTCTGAAGTAGAGACAAAATTAAGGGAAGATAAAAGGAGTGTCTTTGTGGTCTGCCAGCACTCACAGCAATTTTATATTTTTTGCCGCTGTTCTTACGACAAAAATTCGTCCGTTATTACTTTGCGGATCTGCCGGGGTCATAAAGAATCCCTGTCGCTCGGGGGAATATCCCAAGGTATGACCGATTATTACCTCATTATCAAAAAACTCAACCTGTATTTTTCGGCCCGCGCCTATTGTGGTAATGTCATATTGATCAGGACGAGATTTGTCGCCTACCAAATCCTTAACAAAAAATATCGCCTTCAACTGGTTCACGTCAATTGCTTCAGTCTTTCCATCGACATCAATTAAATGAAATTGGGTTTTGTTGGGAAAAAAATCACCGGTTGTCCCCTTCAAGATAGTCCCGTTCTGAAAATGAACTACCACTTTGTTTATTATTGCGGTTTCCATGGACCCTCCTCCTTAAAATGAATCTTTATTGTTGGTTGTCATACAATAACTGGCCTTGCTGCGTAGAACACCGAAAAAAGGTTAATTTACCTAAAAAACGGCTTTTGCCTATTGCCCGCAAACCGGACAATGGGGGTCCTTAGCAACTTCGATACGGTAAAAATCGGTATCATTTCCATTCCATATTAAAAGGAACCCTTTCAGGTTGGATCCAATTCCGGTTAAATATTTTAAAACTTCATTTACCTCTAAACAACCTATAATACCGGGCGTTACTCCAATGACCGGAAAAATCTTTGGCGTAGGAGCCTCAGGTATGATGCACCGGAGACACGGGGTATCAGGGGGATGAATAAAGGTAAGTTGACCCGCGAGTCCTTCGATACCGGCATGGACAAAAGGCAATTTTTTTCTTACCGCATATTCATTGAGGATAAAACGGGTCTCAAAGTTATCCAAACAATCAACAATAATATCGGCGTTTCCTGCCAGCCTCTCAATAGTGTCCCGAGAGATCGTTTCGGAAAAACACTCAATCTCAAGAAGAGGATTAAATTTTTTAAGATTTTTTTGGGCAGAAACAACTTTTAGCTGGTGAAGATCTTCGTCAGTATAAAGAATCTGGCGGTTAAGATTGGAAAGCTCAACCGTGCCGTTATCACAAATTCTAAGCTTCCCCACCCCCGCAACAGCCAAGTAAATCGAAACCGGACCACCCAGTCCTCCTGCTCCGGCAATAAAAACGGTTGCCTGCTTAACCTTTTTTTGTCCTTCAATTCCCCAGTCCGGATAAATGATTTGTCGGTTATAGCGGTTTAATTCTTCAGGAGAAAATTTCATTTCTGCGTAGTCTATTTTGCGATCCTTATTTCTCAATTTTTCTTTTTATCCCGTCAGAAAATTTTCTAACGGGATAAATGCCCCGTGTGAAAGCCTTCTAACGGGGTTTACTCCTAGCCCCCCTCGACAATAAGTACGCCTGGATAAATTGATTAAGATCACCATCCATCACCGAATCTACATCTCCCACGTCAATATCGGTCCGATGGTCTTTTACCATCCGGTATGGGTGCATAACATAAGAGCGGATTTGGCTTCCCCAGGCGATTTCTTTTTTATTGGCATGCATTTCATCCATTTTCTGATTTTTTTCTTTTTGCTGAAGTTCATAAAGACGAGCTTTAAGAATCTTCAGTGCCATCGCTTTGTTCTTATGTTGAGAGCGCTCGTTTTGACATTGCACGACAATCCCGGTAGGAATATGAGTAATCCGGACGGCTGAGTCGGTTTTATTAACGTGTTGTCCGCCCGCCCCGCTGGCCCGATAGGTGTCAATCCTCAGTTCATCTTCATTAATTTTAATAGCAATATCATCTTCCACATCCGGATAAACAAATACGGAAGCAAAAGAAGTATGACGGCGCCGGTTAAAGTCGAAGGGTGAAATGCGCACCAACCGATGAACCCCCACCTCGGCTTTTAAAAACCCATAAGCATATTTACCATTAACCGTAAACGTGGCGCTTTTTATCCCGGCTTCCTCTCCCGGAAGGGTATCTACTATTTCGGTAGAATAGTTGTTTTTTTCAGCCCAGCGAAGATACATGCGCAGCAGCATGGAGGCCCAGTCCTGCGACTCGGTCCCTCCGGCTCCGGAGTGGATAACCACAATCGCGCCATTTTCATCCTCCTCCCCCTTGAGCATCTGCTGTAATTCAAGGCTGGAGATGCTTTGCTCGATCTGGATAAGGCTTTGTTCAACTTCTAATGCGGTCTTCTCGTCGTTCTCTTCCTGGGCTAATTGAAAAAGTATTTTAGTCTCTTCCAAAGCAAGGCACTGACTCTCCCAGGAATTAATTCCGGTTTGGAGCAATTTTCTTTGCTTAAGAACTTTTTCGGCCTTTTCATTATCAGACCAAAAATCAGGCTCGCTGATTATTTTTTCAAGGTCAGCAAGAAGAACGATTTTTCCATCAAGATCAAAGATACCCCCTGAGAACTTTAAGTCGATCTTCCAAGGCAGTTATTTTTTCTAATAAACCAGGTACCATCTTAACCTCCTGCGTTATTTTTTTTCTTTTCCATCGGCTTGCTTTTTTTTATAAATAATTTCATTCTGGCGGGTCATCCCCAGCTCTTCGCGAGCCACTTTTTCCACATACTTTCTGTCTTCCTGAAGAAGTTTAATCTCTTTTTTTAACCTTTCGTTCTCTGCTTTGATCTTTTCGCTTGCGGCTTTAACTTTCTCGCTCTCCTGCTCTATTTTCCTGAGTTTCAAGATTCCATTGTCTCCAAAAATAGTCCAATAGGCGATCAAAAATATGAAAAAAATAAGCAACAAAAACTGGATTTTTTCTTTCAATTTTTTCATGCTCGCTATTGTAATGTAACGAAGAAAAAATGTAAATGCAAAATTTAAAAGGAAAAAGCCGGGAAGGTTAATTCCCGGCCTTTGAGATCACTTGCTGGTAAAGGCAGGTTTCCGTTTTTCGAGAAAGGCGGTCATCCCTTCTTTCTGGTCAGGGTGCGAAAAACAAAGGGCAAAAGAATCACCTTCAATCTGACAACCACTCTTAAGATCAAGATCATACCCCGCTTCAATCGCTGATTTCGCCAAACGCAAAGTCCAGGCGCCTTTTGAAGCGATCGTAGAAGCCGCTTTTTGTGCCTCATCAAGCAGCGTTCCGGCGGGAAAAACCTTATTAACAATTCCAAGCTCTTTTGCTTCCTGGGCGCCGATCATTTGTCCGGTATAGATAAGCTCTTTGGCCTGGGCTTTCCCAATCAGCCGGGCAAGCCTTTGGGTGCCGCCAAACCCCGGGATTATTCCCAGGTTAATCTCCGGCTGGCCAAACTTGGCATCATCGGAAGCAAAAATAAAGTCACACGCCAAAGCCAGTTCCGTTCCTCCGCCTAGAGCAAAACCATTTATTGCCGCGATAATCGGTTTGCCGATGCTCCCCATGGTCTCCATCAGAATATGACCGCTTTTCGAAAATCGTCTTGCTTCCTGAGCGGTCAGACTCACCATTTCTTTAATATCAGCGCCTGCCACAAATGCTTTTCCTTCTCCGGTAAGGATAATTACTCGAACATTCACATCTTTTTCTAATTCTTGAAAAGCGGCAAGAAGTTCGAGGAGCACTTCCTGGTTGAGGGCATTCATCACCTGAGGCCGGTTGACCTTGAGCAACGCAATACTATTGGCGATTTCTAACAAAAGTGTCTTATAGGCCATTTATTTAAGCCTCCTTATAATTTATTTTCTTAATTATTATAGTATATTGTAAAAATAAATTAAACTATCAGTTTAATATTTTATTTTAATTATTTCTTATTATAATCGTAAAATCCTTTGCCTGTCTTCCGGCCTAAATTGCCCGCCCGAACCATCTGCTTAAGAAGCGGACACGGACGATATTTAGAATCACCGAATTCAGCGTAGAAGGTCTCCATGATCGCCAGGATTGTGTCTAAACCAATCAGATCCATAAGAGCCATCGGCCCGATCGGATGGTTACAACCCAGTTTCATCCCATTATCAATATCCTCTTTGCTGGCAACTCCCTCCATCAAAGTAAAAGCCGCCTCATTCAGCATGGGTACAAGAATCCGGTTCACCACAAATCCGGAAGAGTCTTTTATCTCAATGCCGGTTTTCCCGGTTTTATTTACCACCTCTTTCACCACCTGAAAAGCTTCTTCCGAGGTTTCTAATCCACGGATAATTTCCACCAGCTGCATCACCGGCACGGGATTAAAAAAGTGGAGGCCGATAACACTCTTCGGACGATTCGTAAAAGAAGCAAGCTCGGTTATGCTCATTGATGAAGTATTGGAAGCAAAAATAACTTTTGGGTCGCACAAATTGCTGAGCTCCTGGTAAAGACTCTTTTTGAGTTCTTTTTTTTCTAAAATCGCCTCAATGATCAATTCACAAGGCTTCAGGTCCTCAAGCTTTATGGTCCCCTTTATTCGCCCCAGAATAGCATCGTATTCCTGCTGAGTCATTTTTTCTTTCTGGACCAAACGGCTTAAGGTGCCCTTGATGGTTTTTAATCCATTCTCCACAAACCGGTCTTCGATATCCCGCATCACCACCGTATAACCTGCTTGCGCCAACACCTGAGCGATGCCATTACCCATCAGACCCGCTCCAATCACCCCAATGGTTTTAATATCCATAACAACCTCCTTTTATAGGCACAGTTACACAATTAGACTCGTTCAAAAATCGCGGCCATGCCTTGCCCGCCGCCAATACACATGGTTACCAAACCTAAGTTTAAATTCTTTCGTTTCATTTCATTCATGAGCGTTACGACAAGCCGAGCCCCGGTGCACCCAATGGGATGCCCCAATGAAAGCCCGCTTCCCAAAAGGTTGGTCTTTTCCATGGTCAGGTCCAATTCTCTCAAACACGCAATCGATTGGGAGGCAAAAGCTTCATTCAATTCCACCATATCGATATCCTTCATGGTGAGGCCGGCTTGTTTCAGCGCTTTTTTAAAGGCAGGAACCGGACCAAGTCCCATATACGCCGGATCCAACGCTCCGGCGGCAAAGGTCTTGATTTTCACAATCGGGGTTAACCCTAATTCCTTTGCCTTTTCTTTGCTCATTAACACCACTGCGGCCGACGCGTCATTAATGCCTGAGGCATTCCCGGCCGTCACGGTCCCGTCTTTCTTAAAAGCCGGGGCTAATTTTGCCATCTTTTCCATATTGGTATCCATAGGGCGCTCATCAGTATCAAAAACAATAGGATCGCCTTTTTTCTGGGGAATTATGACCGGCACAATCTCCTGAGCAAAAATACCTTTTGTAATTGCTTCTCGCGCTCGCTGATGACTCAAAACTCCGAGTTCATCCTGCTCTTTGCGACTAATTTCGTATAATTCCGCGATATTTTCCGCAGTCATTCCCATGTGATAGTTATAAAAAATTTCGTACAGCCCATCAAAAACCATTACATCGATGAGTTCCCCGCGGGAGCTTACATCCATCCGATAACCCCACCGGGCTTTCGGCAAAGCATAGGGAGCGCAGCTCATGCTTTCCATACCACCGGCAACCACCACATCAGCTAATCCGGCCATAATGCTGGTAGCGCCAACGGTTATGGCTTTTAAGCCGGAAGCGCATATCTTGTTCACGGTCATGGCATTGACCTCTTTGGGAAATCCGGCCTGAATCATCGCCTGGCGGGTAGTGTTTTGCCCCTGACACGCCTGGAGAACATTGCCCATCACTACTTCGTCGACCGGGACCGGAATAGCTGAATCATCCCAATCCTGGGCCTTTTTCTCCAAAGCAACCATACCCTGGCCTTTTAACTTTTCCGGTGCAGATTCCAGAAGCTCTTTGCTTACAATTGGTTTAAGGCCGGCCTTTTTCATTACCTCCTTTAAAACAATTGCCCCCAATTTAACTACCGGCACATCTTTTAACGATCCGCCAAAACTGGCAATAGGTGTCCGCACGCCGCTCACAATAACTACTTCTTTCATGGGAATTCCCTCCTTAGTACGTTAATCGTTTTATCCAAATATTTTTAATTAATAACAGCCGAAAAAGGCAAGTATCCAACTTTTTTTTAAGGGGTTTATCTTATCCAGAAATAAAGAAATGTCAAGGAAGTTCTTTTTCTTTCAAAAAAAACCTGGTGTGTTATTAATAATTAACTAATAGCTAATTAATTTTTAATAATCAGTATGTTTTGAGAATATATTGATTTCTTACTTTAATTGATTAACGGATCATTTCCTTTTTTCATAAGTCGAGGGATTAGGCTACCGGATAAACGGCTTCCCTTGACTTTTCCCCTAATTTATTTAATAAATCAGGGAAAAACCCAAACGGGGTATAGGTTTAAGAGATGGTTTCGAGGAAACAATATTTAATAATAAGTGAGCATAAAATAGGCCGTATTGCCAAATGAAAAGGCGATGGGTCTTTTTTATTTTTGAGACTCAGCTCACTCAGATACACACCAACAGATTTCATATTTAATAGATCATATAGGCGAGAGCCAAGATCATGCAAGTCTGTCTTTTATCTTCGTCTGCAACAGATTCAATTGATAGGCGACGACGGAGAAACTCTTTAAAAATCCCAATAGCCCAAGGAGATAACGTAGGAGGGCAAGAGGGTCAAATCTTTTCCCTTGACAAAAGAACCCAATTTGCCTGGAAGAATTTTTATTGAGGGACATGTTATTCTCTCTCCTCAAATCACTCCTATTTTAAAAAATACTATATTTCTTCTGCCAAAATACACCCTTCACCCTATTTATCTATTCAAATGCGACTGATAGACTTAGAAAAAAACAGAGGGAACGGGGTTGAAAATTAACACTTTTCCTCCAAATATAGAATAAGGAGAAGCACATGGTGTATTTACAGATCACGTTAAAGATTGATTCCGTAAACCGGCTGGCGGCTGCTCAGGTGTACTTAAAATACAAGCAGCCATTTTTGAATACCATTACCGGCGCGCTTTCGAAAGAGCTACTCTTACGCGAAGAAGATGTTCAGGTTCTCCACGGATTCGATTCGAAAGAACACGCGGAAACCTATCTTAAAAGTACGCTGTTCAACAATGATGTCGTAACGGCGCTCAAGCCCTATCTCGCGGCTGCTCCCGACATCCGGATTTACACCACTGCATAAATGGGAAAGAAGGGGCGTCCATAAAATTATAAAATTCTTAACAACGGGGTCTTCTACGGATCAATATAAACACTTTTAGGTGTTAATGAGTTTCAAGAATATTCTTGAGTTGACTTATCTGAGTATCGTTGTTTTAATAAATACTTTTACTGGAAGGATAACTTTACAATGATCATCAAATCTTGCGAAATTCATCATGTAGTCATAGGCGCAGATCTGAGTCACCATGGAACATTATTTGCTGGGGAGCATTGGCGGGACGTCCATTAAATAATAACATTCTTAACTGTGATACCTTCTATAGCTCAATATAAAGAGTGTTCGTTGCGATAATTGAAATGCAAGGATAAAATCATGGATTATGATAAAGATAAAGTCGATGAATACACCTTGGCATTATTGTTTCTCATATCGCATGAAAGGCAGGAAGGATGTGGGGCACGGGCATGGAAAGGATTTGATTGGGATACGATGAATCGTTTGCATGCGAAGGGCTTTATTACCAATCCGATAGGAAAAGCAAAATCTGTTGGTATGACCGAAGAAGGCTATCAGAGGTCAAAGGATCTTTTCGTTAAATATTTCAGTAAAAAATAAAATCGCTTTAAGCGAACATCGCTGGTGCCGGATTCGGTTCCCTCGGAAGGACTGAATGTTGTTGAAAACAACGCCTTCCAACTTCGCCATACGGACTGAAAAACACTGCGTAAGGGGAATTCCCCTCACCTTAATCCTCTCCCCGCTGGGTAGAGGAAATAATGAGAATCTCCCTCTCCCTTGGAGACTGGAATGGGACGGACGGGAACGGTGTCCAATTCTATCACTATTCGGGGGCGCGGGACTAAAACAACTTTCGGGTTTATAAAAAGAGGACATAAATTTATAATGTAGGGGCACGTTGCAACGTGCCCCTACAGATGGATGACCC
>Ga0209164_1000808_pt1 | contig 54151 bp, 47 predicted proteins | sample MTBNYHSulfiMetaG_FD_187458 | JGI IMG/M metagenome (GOLD analysis project Ga0209164, IMG submission 187458) | Enrichment culture microbial communities from rom New York Harbor, USA that are MTBE-degrading - MTBE-NYH (New York Harbor Sulfidogenic)... | ecosystem: Environmental > Aquatic > Marine >... | reverse complement strand
ACAACATCTCGGGGCTCGGCTTCGGCACCGGCTTCAGCTTCGAGAAGGTCCCCGAGTGCCTCGTCCGTCTCGCCGACGAGTACAGCTTCCCCCTCTTCGAGGTGCCCTACCACGTCCCGTTCATCGCCATCACCGAGGCCGTGGCCTCGAAGATCGTGAACGAGCAGTACGCCCTCCTCCAGCGCAGCCTCGCCGTGCACGAGAAGCTCACCAAGATCGTGCTCGAGGAGAAGGGCCTCGAGGCGATCCTCTCGACCCTCTCGGCCCTCGTCGGCTGCTCGGCCGTCCTCTTCGACTTCCACGGCGTCGTGCTCTGCGAGGCCGCCTACCGGCGGCACCTGGGCGCCGAGCTCGTCGCCGACCTCTGGCGGCGCATCTCCGACCGCCGCGCCGACCGGCAGGACTTCCGTCTCTCCCTCGAGGGCGTGGGGTCCGGGGTGCAGGTCTACCCCGTGGTGGCCTCGCACCGCATCGGCGCCTTCCTCGCCGTCGTCAAGGACTCGGGCGACTTCTCCGACTACGACCGCATCATCCTGCACCACGTGGTCACGGTGACCGCCCTGGAGCTGGTCAAGAAGAAGGCGGTCGCCGAGACCGAGAAGCGGCTCGCCGGCGACTTCTTCGACGAGCTCATCGCCAGCGACCTCTACGAGGAGGAGATCGCCCGCCGGCTCGTCTTCTTCGGTCTCGACCCGGAGGCCGAGCACCTCATCCTGCTGGTCGACATCGACGGCTTCGCCGCGTCCGGCGACGGCGACCGCGAGCGCGGCGGCCTGCAGGACGTGAAGGAGCGCCTGCACTGGGCGGTCGACGAGTTCATGGCCAAGCGCGAGCTGCTCTTCATCTCGGCCTCGCGCAGCGACTCCGTGGTCGTCCTCGTGCAGCCGGGCAAGAACGACGGCCGTGAGGTGCTGTCGATGGCCGGCGAGTTGCAGGAGACCATCGCCCGCATGCTCCCCGAGGTGACGGTGTCGATCGGCATCGGGCGCCCGCACCGGCCCCTCGTCGACCTGCGTCAGAGCTACTACGAGGCCCACTACGCGATCAAGATCCGCCGCCTCAAGGGGAGCGGCGGCGTCATCGCCAGCTTCGACGACCTCGGGTCGTACGGTCTTCTCCTGGGGCTCCAGGACACCCTCTCGCTCGAGGTCTTCTACGACAGCGTGCTCGGTCGTCTGCAGGAGTACGACCGCCAGAACTCGAGCGACCTGGTCAAGAGCCTCGCCTGCTTCCTCGAGGCCAACGGCCACTGGGGTGACGCCGCCGAGAAGCTGTACGTGCACCGCCACACGTTGCGCTACCGCATGAAGCGGGTCGAGGAGATCACCGGCCGCAGTCTCGACGACTCCCAGGACCGCATGGAGTTCTGGCTCGCGCTCAAGGCGCGCGAGCTGATCGAGCAGTCGCGGAAGGGCAAGGCGCCGCCGCAGTCCTGACGGGGGCGGGCGCGCCGCCGTCTACGAGGTGACGAGCGCTCCGGCGTCGACGATGACGTTGACCCCGGTGACGGCGTCGTTCTCGAGGCAGAACCGCACGCCGGCCGCGACCTCTGCCGGGGTGACCAGCCGCCCGGTGGCGCCGCGCGACGCGGTGCGCAAGGCGGCGTCGCGGCGCTCGTCGTCGACGAGGTCGACGGGGCCGGGCGCGACACCGCACACGCGCACGCCGTCCTTCGCCCACGCCCGGGCGAGCGTCTTCACGAGATGGATTTGGGCGGCCTTCGCCGCCCCGTGGGCGGCGAAGGCCGCCCATGCCTGGAGCCCCAGCAGATCGGTGATCGCGACGATCACGCCCCGTGTGGCGGCCGGCGCATCGCCGGTCGCGAGTCTCCCGCCGCCGCCCGCGACCTCCGCCGCACGTCTGTGGTGGTCGCCGCCCGCCACCGCCCCGGGGCCGCCCGCCGTCTCCGCGGCGCGGGGCGGCCCGTCGACGGCCTCGGCCATGAGGTCGCGGGCCGCGCAGGCGGTGAAGAAGAAGCCGCGGGCCACGGCGTCGAAGGACCTGTCCCACGCCGCCTCGTCGAGCTCGTGCGGCGCGGTGGGGACGAAGGCGCCGCTCGCCGTGTAGACGACGACGTCGAGGCCGCCGAGGGCGCGCGCGGCGGCGGCGACGGCGGTGCGTGCGCCCTCGGCCGTCGCCGTGTCGGCGCGCAGCCCGACGGCACGTGGAGCGCCGCCGAGCTCCCGTGCCGCGCGCGCGGCGGCGTCGGCGTCACGCGAGGTCACGACCACGCGCACTCCGGCGCCCACGAGGTCCGCGGCCAGCACGCGTCCCAGGCGCCGGGTGCCGCCCACGACGAAGCAGCGCGCGCCGCTCAGCCTCACGTCGCCGCCTCGCTCGGCGGTGCCGCGGGCCGGGCTGTGCCGTCGCCCGCCGCCGGCGGATGTCCTTCGCCGGCCCCGGCTCCGGGGCGGTCACCGGTCTCGCCCCCGGCGCTGGGGTCGTCGCCGGCGAGGTGCTCGTACAGGCAGGACGCGAGGCGGGCGATGACTCCTGGCGCCCGAGCCGTGGCCGCGAACGACAGCCCCTTGCAGAAGACGACCACGACGAGTGGGACCTTCTCTCGTGTGAAGACGAGGGCGGCGTCGTTGCTGGTGCCGCTGACGCCGCCGGTCTTGTTGGCGACGAGGAGGTCTGCCGGCAGGCCCGCGGGGATCTTCTCGCGCCACTCCTGCCGGCTCATGATCTCGATCATGAGCCGGCAGGACGGCGTCGTCGCGCAGCGTCCTTCGGCGATCATCGCGAGGAGCTCGCCGATGTCGCGCGGGGTACCCTGGTTGTCGAGTGCCTGGTCGATGGTGAGACCGTCGTCGTAGTCGCGCTCGCCGTTGTGACCCCAACGCTCGTCGTACAGCCGCTGGAAGGCGGCGCCGTCGAGCCCCTCGTTCTCGTCGAGGACGCGGCGCAGCGCGGCGTCCGTCGTCCCCTCGGCCTCGAACTCACGCCAGCGCGCCACGACGCCGGCGCCGTCGAGGCCTCGCCAGTCGCTGCCCGCGCCGCAGCCCATGAGGAAGTACTCGCGGTCGGGCAGGGAGCAGTCGATGCTCGTGAGGCCGAGAGACTCCATCGTCGCGTTGACGCTGCCGAGGCCGATCCTGCGCCAGAGCATGTCGGTGGCCGTGTTGTCGCTCAAGGTGATCATGAGGTAGAGGAGATCGCCGATCGTCGGCGCGAGCCCGGGCCGGCAGTGGATGAGGGTGCTGCCCGGACTCTTGTCCGCCTCGGTGAGGCAGAGGCGCTCGTCGAGGCGCAGCGCGCCGCGGTCGACCTGGCGCATGACTTCGACCATGACCGGGATCTTGAAGACGCTGGCCAGCGGGAAGCGCAGGTCGGCCTCGTGCGCCACCGTCACCCCGGTGGCCAGGTTGCGGGCGTACACGCCGACCGTGCCGCCGAGCTCGGCGGCGAGGGCGGTGAGGCGGGCGGCGGTGCACTCTCTGGCGGGCATCATGCCGGCGACTCCCTCTCCGGGTGAGGTAAATATAGAGCAGTCGGCACGACGGCAGCCAGGGCCCGGGCCGGGATCGTGGGCGGACGCGACGTCGGCGCCGGCGTGGCCGCGTGCCCCTCCGGGCACGCGGCCACGCCCGACTTTTCAAATGGGGACGCGACTGCTACATTCCGATGCGAGAACGCACAAGTCCGCACACTAAGTCACATCCTGATGCGGCCGGCATCCGTGAAGTGGAGCGAGGAGGAGCGATGATCGTCGGAGTCCCCAGGGAGATCAAGAACGAGGAGTACCGGGTCTCGATGACGCCCAACGGCGTCAAGGAGTTCGTGCGCGCCGGGCACGCGGTCGTGGTCGAGAAGGGCGCCGGCATCGGTGCGGGCTTCGACGACCAGGCGTACGCGGCGGCCGGGGCGGAGCTCGCGCCGGTCGACGACGTCTGGGCCCGCGCCGACATGATCTACAAGGTCAAGGAGCCTCTGCCTGAGGAGTACGCGAAGTTCAAGGCCGGGCAGATCCTCTACACCTACCTGCACCTCGCCGCCTCCTACGCCCGCGAGCTCACCGAGGCCATGATGGCCGCCGACATCCGCGGCATCGCCTTCGAGACGGTCGAGCTCCCGAACGGCGCCCATCCCCTGCTCTTCCCGATGAGCGAGGTCGCCGGCAAGCTCTCGATCCAGGCCGGCGCCGTCCATCTGCAGAAGAACAACGGCGGTCGCGGCGTGCTCCTCGGCGGCGTCACCGGCGTGCCCAAGGCCAAGGTCGTCATCATCGGCGGCGGCACCGTGGGCACCAACGCCGCCAAGGTGGCCGTCGGCATGGGCGCCCGCACCGTGGTCATCGACAGCTACGCGCCGCGCCTCACGTACCTCGACGACGCCTTCGGCGGCGCCCTCCAGACCGTCCTCAGCACCTCGGCCGCGATCGAGGAGGAGATCGGGGACGCCGACATCGTCGTCGGCGGCGTCCTGCTCCCCGGCGGCGCCCAGGCCCCGCACCTGGTGAAGAAGGCCTGGCTCAAAGAGATGCAGCCCGGCTCGGTCCTGGTCGACGTCGCCATCGACCAGGGCGGCTGCTTCGAGACCTCGAAGCCGACGACCCACAGCGAGCCGACCTACGTGGTCGACGGCGTCATCCACTACTGCGTCGCCAACATGCCGGGCGCGGTCGCGCGCACCTCGACGATGGCGCTGGCCGGCGCGACACTGCCGTTCGGGCTCGCCCTGGCCACCAAGGGCTTCGAGCAGGCCGTGAAGGACGACGCCGCGCTCGCGCTCGGCGTCAACGTGTACCGCGGCAAGCTCACCATCCCGTCGGTGGCCGCCGCGCACGGCCTCGAGTACACGCCGCTGGACACGCTGCTCTGACGGCGTCGGTCTCGCGGGACCGATTGGACAAAGCGGTGGCCGCAATGGCCAACAGGGGACGCCGGGGACACTAGAGCCCCCACACGGTATCTGCGACAATGGCCGCGACCGGCGCATGCCGGTCGCGGCCTTCTTCCGAAGGCTCCGGCGTGCGTGGGGCGCGCCGCGACACGGCGGCGACGCCGCGCACGCACTGGCACGCCAAAGGAGCTGTTCAATGGGCGATCTCCTTCGCATCGACCTCACCACCGGCGCCACACGCGAAGAGACGGTGCCGCCAGACCTCGTCCGCGAGCTCATCGGCGGCAAGGGCATCGGCACCTACTACCTGAGCAGGGAGGTCGGCCCCGAGGTCGATCCCCTGAGCCCGCAGGCCAAGCTCATCTTCGTCGCGGGACCGATGGCGGGGACGTCGATGCTGGGCAGCAATCGCTACGCCGTGTACTTCGCCTCTCCTCTCACCAACGCCTACTGCGAGGCCTACTCCGGCGGCAACCTCGCCCCGCAGTTCGCGAAGACCGGCTACCAGGTCGTCATCGTCGAGGGCAGGGCCGAGGCTCCCGTGTACCTCGAGATCAGCGAGGCAGGAGCCCGGGTGCACAGCGCCGCCGACCTGTGGGGGCTCGACGCCTTCGAGGCCGAGGACAAGCTGCTCGAGCGCACCGACCACAAGAAGGCCCAGGCGTGCGTCATCGGCCAGGCCGGCGAGAAGCTGGTGCGCTTCGCCTGCGTCAACAACAACAAGTGGCACCAGCTGGGTCGCGGGGGGCCGGGCGCCGTGTTCGGGAGCAAGAACCTCAAGGGGATCGTCTGGCACGGCGACCGCAAGGCCGAGGTCGCGCGCCCCGACGAGTTCAAGGCACTCGTGCGCGACATCGTCGAGCGCACCAAGGACGACCCCGGCGTGGCCGCCTACCAGCGCGGCGGCACGGTGAACATGGTGCGCATCATGAACGGGGCCAACGCCTTCCCGACGCGCTACTGGCGCAAGGGCACGGTCGAGGGGTTCGAGGCGATCACGACCGAAGCCATGCTCGAGCACTACGGCACGCGGAACGAGGTCTGCCCGCCCTGCGTCATGAAGTGTGTCAAGCACAACACCGTCTTCGAGGGACGGCACAAGGGTCTCGAGTGCGAAGGTCCCGAGTACGAGACCCTCTACGTGTTCGGCGGGCTCTGCGAGATCGTCGATTTCGCCGAGATCATGTGGCTCAACGACCTGTGTGACCGCTGGGGCGTCGACACGATGAGCGCGGGCAACCTGTGTGCCCTCGCGATCGAGGCGTCGCGACGCGGCCTGATCGACGAGAAGATGGACTTCGCCGACCCGGACGGCGTCGCCGAGTTCCTGCGCAAGATGTGCTTCCGCGAGGGTGTCGGCGACGTCTGGGCCGAGGGCGTGCTGCGGGTCGAGAAGGAGTACGGCCTGGAGGGCGTCGCCGTGCACTGCAAGGGCATGGAGCCGGCCGGGTACGACCCGCGCGTCATGAAGGGCATGGGGCTCGGCTTCGCCACCACGGCGCGCGGCGCCTGTCACCTGCGGGCGACGATGTACAAGCCCGAGCTCATGGGCCTCGTCGACAAGCGGGCGTGGGAGGACAAAGCGCCCGTCTACTGCGACTGGGAGGACCGCCTCGCGATCATGGACTGCCTGGTCTACTGCCGCTTCTACCGCGACCTCGTGCAGTGGCCGTACATCACCCAGGTCGTCAATGCCGCGGTCGGCACGGACTACACCGAGGAGGACCTGCACCGGGTGGCCAACCGCATCGTCACCATGACGCACGACTACAACGCCGCCCGCGGCATCGGTCGCGAGTCAGAACGTCTCCCCGAGTGGGTCACCGAGAAGCCGATGGAGGACGAGGACGGCTTCACCTTCCCGCAGCGCGAGATGGTGGGCATGCTCACCGACTACTACCGCATCCGCGACTGGGGCGAGCTGCCCGCGCTCGAGTAGCCGGGGCGCGAAGCGACGACGACGGGGGCGGCCGCTCGCGAGCGGCCGCCCCCGTCGTCGTCCGCCGGGTGCACGGCCCGGGACGGCCAGCCGCGGGCGTCGCGGCGGCGGGGCGCCGGTCCGGCCGACGACGCTACGCCCGCCGGCCGCTCAGGTAGCCGCGCAGGCGCCGGTAGGGCGCGACGCCCTCGCGGAGTGCCTCCGTGAGCACCTGGAGACGGGCGACGCTCTCCTGGAGCCGGGCGGTGCCGGCGGTAAGGGCCGCGGCGTTCCGCTCGAGCTGCGCCGTGCGCTCCTCGATGCCGCGCCCCGCCGCCTCGAGCCGCCCGACGTGCGGGGCCAACGACCGCGAGACCGCGATGCCGTGGCGCGCGAGGCGATACGCGCGCAGGCCGATGTAGGCGAAGGCGCCGATCACGAGGGCGAGGCTCGCGAGGCCGATGACGAGGAGGATCCAGCCGTCCATGCGCTAAGTCTACCGCCTGCCGGCGGCGAGTCGAGCGCGCCGGCGCCACGCCACGCGGCCGCGCGCCTACGGCAACCGCGGCGAGTACCGGCAGGCCAGGCTGCAGCCGCGGCCCTCGAGGCGGCTGACGACGACGCCGTAGTCGCGACCGCGCGCCTCGACGAAGAGGCCGCGGCCGATGTACATGCCGACGTGGTGGTAGAAGGCCGGCGTGCCGAAGAAGACCAGGTCGCCGGGCTGCAGCGCGGTGAGCGGTACGGGGCGGCCCATGCGCGCCTGCAGGGTCGCGCCGTGCGGCATCTCGACGCCGTGCTTGGCGTAGACGTACATGGCGAGGCCGGAGCAGTCGAAGCCCACGTCGGGGTCGGCGCCGCCCCAGACGTAGGGCTTGCCCACCCAGCGCAGGGCCTCGCGCACCAGCGAGAGCTGGACCGCGGTGCCCTCGAGGGAGTCGAGGTCGACGCCGGCCTGAGCCGCGAGACGCCGCGCCTCGGCCGCGGCGCGCCGGGCCTCACGCTCGAGGATCTTCTTGATGCGACCGTCGAGGTCGCGGAGGACGGCCTCGCGCCGGGCGAGCTCGTCCTCGACGACGGCGCGCTCCTCTTCGAGGCGCTCCTCGGTCGCCTGGGCCGCCTGGCGCCGGGCCTCGAGCCTGGTCTCCAGCTCTTCGGCCTGCCGGACGAGCGTCTCGACGGTCGCGACGGCGTCGCCGTCTGCCTCGGTGAGCAGCCGGTAGAACTCGAGCTGACGCTGGACGTCGGTGAGGTCGGCGGCGCCGAAGACGATGTCGAGCACGCCGAGCTCGCCGCCTTTGTACATGAGCCGGCTGCGCGCGGCGAGGATGTCCTGGGTGAGGTCGAGCCTGGTCTCGACGAGGGAGAGCTGGCTGCGGATGTCCATGAGCTCGATGGTGAGCTCGTCGAGGGCGGCTGCCGCCTGGTCGTACCGCTCGACGGCGACGGCGACGCGGTGGTCGAGCCGGTCGATCTCGGCGCGCACGCGGCGCGCCTCGGCGCGCAGCTCGGGTACCGTGTCGGGCTGCGAGCCGAACGAGAGCGTGGACGGCGTGGCGGCGGCCGGCGCGGGGTGGAGCGCCGCGAGCGCCGCGGCGCAGAGGAAGGCCGCGAGCAGCACGAGGCGTGCCGCAGCGCGCGCTGCGGCACGCCTCGTGCTGCTCGCCCGATCACGTGACACGACCATCGTCGCTGACTCTATCGGCGGGCGGGGTCAAACGATGAGGGCGCGACCGCAGGCGGCCTTTACAATCACGCGGGGAGCAGTGTACAATTCCAAGCCGCGTCGCGGGGTGGAGCAGTCCGGTAGCTCGTCGGGCTCATAACCCGAAGGTCGCAGGTTCGAATCCTGCCCCCGCTACCAAGCCTTCCGGGGCGCCCGTTCGGGCGCCCTTCTCTTTTGCTCTCGCTCGGGTCTCTCCGGCCCGCGGCGCGACGGCGCGCGCGCGAGTCAGACCCTGCGCTGCGCGGCGCGCGCCCTTCGCGGCGCGACTGGAGCGCGCCCTCCATCGCGCGCCGCCGACGGAGCGCGCCCTCCATCGCGCGCCGCCGACGCTCTGCTATGCTCGGCGCGTGTCCGGGCGGCGACGGACCCGCGGCCACCGCGCGCCGCGGGGCGGCGGCGCAGACGCCGGCGGCCACCGCGCGCCGCGGGGCGGCCGCGCAGACGCCGGCGGCCACGGCGCGGACGCGGCCGCGGGTACGCGGCGGGAGGTCGCATGTCGACGTTGCTGGTGGTCAACGGCGCTCCGTACGGCGGCGAGGCGCCGTACGACGCGTTTCGCCTGGCGGAGGCGGTCGCGCTGCACGACGAGGCGGCCGAGGCGGTCCTGATGGGCGACGCCGGCGACGATCTCGTGCAGCGCGTCCATCCGGCGATGACCTGCGGTCCGGCCGGGGGCGCGGTCGCCGGCAGTGCCCCTCTCTCCTTCTGAGCTCGTGGGCGACGCGCGCCTGCACGTCCGGGGGTTCGAGCGGCGGGTGTGCGCCTTCGTCGCCGCCTGCGACGTGCTGCGACCGGGCGAGCGACCGCTCCTCATGCTCTCCGGCGGACCGGATTCGATGTGCCTGCTGGGCCTGCTCCCTGTCATCGACGGCCGCCTCGGGCTCGGGCTGCGCGCGGCGGCGCTGCACGTCGACTACGGTCTGCGCGGCGGCGCCTCCGACCGCGACCGCGCGCTCGTCGAGGAGGCCTGTGCCGCCGCCGGGCTCACGTTGCACGTCGAGCGTCTCGAGGGCTCCCTCAAGGGGCCCGACTTCCAGGCGCGGGCGCGTGCGCAGCGGTACGACCTGGCCCGGGAGCTCGCGACGCGGTTCGGTTACGGGCCGCTGGTGACGGCGCACAACCGTGACGACCAGGCGGAGACGGTCCTCTACCGTCTCGTGAAGTACGCGTCGCCGCTCGGTCTGGCCGGGATGCGGGCGCGCGAGGGCGATCTCGTGCGCCCGCTGCTCAACGCCGGCGCCGACGAGATCCGGGCCTACTGCGCGGCGCGCGGGATCGCCTACGGCGTCGACGCCTCGAACCTCGAGCCCGTCTATGCGCGCAACGTCCTCCGCCTCGAGGTCCTGCCCGCGCTGGCGCGCCTGAACCCGCGCGTGGGAGAGACCCTCGCCGACGCGGCGGCGATCGCCGCCGCCGAGGGCGACGTCCTGGCGGCCGCGGTCGACGCGGCCTGGGCGCGCGTGGCGGCGGCTCCGCGGCCCGGCGAGATCGCGGCGCTCGATCTCGCCGCGCTCGCCGCGGAGCCGCCGGGGTTGCGCGCGCTCTGCCTGCGGCGCCTGGCGGGGGCCGGGCTCGACGCCGGCGCGCTCGTCACGCGCCGCCAGACGGCGGCGCTCGAGGGGCTCGCCGGCCCCGGGCCCGGAGCCGGCACGGCGTCGCTGCGCGACGGCCGCGAGGCCGTCCGTGACGGCGATCGCCTCCTCGTTCGCGTCCGCCCGGCGGCGCACGTCTGCGCCGCCGTCGAGGTGGTGCCCGGGTACCGGGCGTCATCACCCGCGAGCGCCGGCTTCTGCCGCTGGCGGGTCCGCGCCGGGCTGCGCCGCGGGGCACACCCTCCGGGGGGCCGCGACGAACGGCGACTGAGCCTTGGCTTCGACGCCCCCCCGGCCGCGCTCGTGCTGCGGCACCCGCGGCGCGGCGAGCGCTTCACGCCCTACGGGCGCTCGGCCTCCACCACGGTCGCGCGGTTCCTCGCCGCCGCGGGGTGTCCGCGGGACGAGCGCCGGCGGGCGCTCGTGATCGCCGCCGAGGGCGGCGTGGCCGCCGTCGCCTTCGCGGACCGGTCCGGCCGCGCCCGCAGCAGGGTTGCGCAGGGGCGGAGGGTGACACAGAGTACGCGGTGGACGGTGAACGTCGCACTGGAGGAACGGTGAGCGGACCGATCGCCGAGGTGCTCGTCGGGCGCGAGGAGCTGGCCGCCCGCGTCGACGAGCTGGCCGCACAGATCTCGCGGGACTACGAGGGTCAGGAGCTCGTGCTGGTCGGCGTGCTCAAGGGGGCCGTCTTCTTCATGGCCGACCTCGCCCGGCGTCTGACGGTCCCCTGCACCCTGGACTTCATGGCGGTCTCGAGCTACGGCTCGTCGACCGACTCCTCCGGCGTCGTCCGCATCCTGAAGGACCTCGACACCGAGATCGAGGGCCGCCACGTGCTCATCGTCGAGGACATCATCGACTCGGGGCTCACGCTCAGCTACCTGCTCAAGAACTTGCGCACCCGCAAGCCCGCCTCTCTGGAGGTCTGCGCCCTGCTGACCAAGCCCGCCCGGCGCCGCACGCACATCACCTGCAAGTACACCGGGTTCGAGATGCCGAACAAGTTCGTCGTCGGCTACGGCCTCGACTTCGCCGAGCACTACCGGACGCTCGACTACATCGCGGTGCTCACTCCGGAGGCCGCCGCGGGCATCGCCGGGGAGGAGAGTTCTTTGCTCTGAAACGGGGGGTATGCTACCGTCGGAGGGTTTCCAGCCGACCCCCACCGCGCCGCCGCGCGGGCCGTTCCGCGAGGGAGATTGTGAACCGATTCACCCGTAGCGCGCTGTTCCCCATCCTGATCGTCATCGTCGTCGCCCTGATGATCTCGTTCTTCATCCAGGGCGACGAGGGCGGCAACGCGCCCGTCTACCGCACCGTGGGCGCCGCCCCGACCGACGTGCTCGAGCGCGACCTGCGCCGCGGGCAGGTGGCGGGCGTCGTCGTCGACGAGTCCTCCGACCGCGCCCTCGTCACCGAGGGCAGCGGCGAGCAGTACGTCGTCGAGACCGAGGCGGGGCTGCTCGTCGACCGGCTCGAGGCCGAGGCGCCCGACGTGCCCGTCTCCATCGGCCCGGTCGCCGAGCCGAGCACGGTCCCGAGCTTCACGAACGACCTCGTCAACGGCCGCGTCGCCGCGGTCGTCATGAACACCACCGGGCAGAAGCTCGAGGTCACGAGCACGGCGACGACCGAGGGCGGCGACCCCAAGCGGTACGAGGTCGGCTATCCCGAGGACGGCGCCACCGCCGCGCTGCTGCAGTACTACGGCGTCGAGCTCTCGCCGGAGCACCCGGGGAGCCCGTGGTGGACCAACCTCATCTACATCCTGCCGATCATCCTCGTGATCGGCTTCTGGTTCTTCATCATGAACCAGATGCAGGGCGGCGGCTCCAAGGTCATGAGCTTCGGCAAGAGCCGCGCCCGCCGCGTGGCGCCCGACTCGCCCAAGGTCACGTTCAAAGACGTCGCCGGCGTCGACGAGGCCGTCGAGGAGCTGCACGAGATCAAGGAGTTCCTCGAGAACCCGAAGAAGTTCCAGCAGCTCGGGGCGCGCATCCCCAAGGGGGTCTTGCTGTACGGCCCTCCGGGCACCGGCAAGACCCTCCTCGCGCGCGCCGTCGCCGGCGAGGCCGGCGTGCCCTTCTTCTCGATCTCGGGCTCCGACTTCGTCGAGATGTTCGTCGGCGTCGGCGCCTCCCGTGTGCGCGACCTGTTCGACCAGGCCAAGCAGAACGCGCCCTGCATCGTCTTCGTCGACGAGATCGACGCGGTCGGCCGCCACCGCGGCGCGGGGCTGGGCGGCGGCCACGACGAGCGCGAGCAGACGCTGAACCAGCTGCTCGTCGAGATGGACGGCTTCGAGATGAAGGACAACATCATCCTGATCGCCGCCACCAACCGGCCCGACATCCTCGACCCGGCGCTGCTGCGGCCCGGGCGCTTCGACCGTCAGATCGTCGTCGACCGGCCCGACCGCGCCGGCCGCAAGACGATCCTCGAGGTGCACTCGCGCGGCAAGCCGATCAGCAAGGACATCGACCTCGACGCCCTCGCCGCGCAGACGCCCGGCTTCACCGGCGCCGACCTCGCCAACCTCGTCAACGAGGCGGCTCTGCTGGCCGCCCGCGCCGGCAAGAAGGTCATCGAGATGCACGAGCTCGAGGAGGGCATCATGCGTGTCCTCGCCGGGCCCGAGAAGAAGAGCCGCCTCATCTCCGACAAGGAGAAGGCCATCACCGCCTACCACGAGATGGGGCACGCGCTCGTCGGCCACTTCCTGCCCAACACCGACCCGGTGCACAAGGTCTCGATCGTGAGCCGCGGCCAGGCGCTCGGCTTCACGCTGTCGCTGCCGACCGAAGACAAGTTCCTGACCACGAAGGCCGAGCTCATGGACACCCTGGCGATGACGCTCGGCGGCCGCGCCGCCGAGGAGGTCGTCTTCGACGAGGTCACCACCGGCGCGGCCAACGACATCGAGAAGGCGACGGGCGTCGCCAAGCAGATGATCATGCGCTACGGCATGAGCGAGGAGCTCGGCCCTCGCGCGCTGGGCCACAACCAGGCGCAGCCCTTCCTCGGGCGCGAGTTCAGCCAGGAGGCCGACTACTCCAACGAGGTCGCGCGCCAGATCGACGAGGAGATCCGCCGCATCATCGAGGAGGCGCACCAGCGCGCCCAGGACCTGCTCGTCGAGCGGCGCGAGCAGCTCGACCGCATCGCCTCCATCCTCATCCAGCGCGAGACGCTCGAGCGCGTCGAGTTCGAGGCCCTCCTCGACGGCGTGCCCGAGGAGGAGGTCTTCCGCGAGCGCGACGAGAAGGCCGCCCGCCGGGAGCGCGCCGAGCGCGGCAAGAAGCAGGACGCGCCGTCGAAGCCGCAGGTGGTCCCGCGGCCCATCAAGCCCGTGAACCCCGAGACCACCTGAGCGCCGCCTCCGTGGACCGCGACAAGATCCAGGACGGCGTCCGGCTCATCCTCGAGGGCATCGGCGACGACCCGGCGCGGCCGGGGCTCGTCGACACGCCGCGTCGCGTCGCCGACATGTACGCCGACATCTTCGTCGGCATCGGTGCGCCCGACCCGGCCGAGCTCCTGGTGGCGGTCCCCGGTGACAGCCACCGCGAGATGGTCCTCATCAGGGACATCGACTTCTACTCGATCTGCGAGCACCATCTGCTGCCGTTCGCGGGGACCGCGCACGTGGCCTACATCCCCGGCGAGGACGGACGCATCTGCGGTCTCTCCAAGCTGGCCCGCGTCGTTCGCCGCGTCGCCGCCCGGCCGCAGTTGCAGGAGCGCATCACGTCCGAGGTCGCCGACGCCCTCGTCCGTGCCCTCGAGCCCGCCGGCGCCGCCGTGCTGATCGAAGCCGAGCACCTGTGCATGTCGATGCGCGGCGTGCGCACGCCGGGGGCGCGCACCGTCACGAGCGCCGTGCGCGGCATCTTCCAGACCAACGTCGCGACCCGCGCCGAGGTGTTCACCCTCATCAACGCCAACCGCTAGCCGTGGACACCCCCGCCGTCCGACTCGAGGTCCAGCTGCCCTGCATCATGGGCATCCTCAACGTCACGCCGGACTCGTTCTCCGACGGCGGCCGCTTCACGGAGCTCGACGTGGCCGCCGCCCAAGGGGTCGCCATGGCGCGCGACGGCGCCGCGATCGTCGATGTCGGCGGCGAGTCCACGCGCCCCGGGTCCGACCGCGTGCCGCTCGACGAGGAGCTCGCGCGCGTGCTGCCCGTCCTCGAGCGTCTGCGGGCCGAGACCACGGCCGTGCTGTCGATCGACACCTACAAGGCCGAGGTGGCGCGGCGGGCGCTGGCCGCGGGCGCGACCTGGGTCAACGACGTCAGCTCCCTGCGCATGGACCCCGACATGGTCGAGGTCGTCGCCGAGGCCGGCTGTCCGGTGATCCTCATGCACATGCAGGGCGAGCCCAAGACGATGCAGCACGACCCGCACTACGACGACGTGGTCGACGAGGTGCGCGCCTTCCTCGAGGAGCGCATGGCCTTCGCCGTGGCCCACGGGGTCGACGAGGAGCAGCTCCTGATCGACCCCGGGATCGGCTTCGGCAAGACCGCCGCCCACAACCTGATCCTGCTGCGCGAGCTCGGCAAGCTGAAGGAGCTCGGGCGCCCCGTGGTGCTCGGCGCGTCGCGCAAGCGGTTCCTCGGCGCGATCCTCGGCGCCGAGCCGGGCGGGCGCCTCACGGGCACCGTCGCCTCGACCGTCGTCGCTCTCATGAACGGCGCCGACGTGGTGCGCGTGCACGACGTGCGCGAGAACTTCGAGGCGCTGCGCGTCGTCCTCGCCCTGCGCGAGGCGGACGCGGGTCCCGGCACGGGTGCCGCCGGGTGAGACGGCGATGCCCGACCGTCTGACCATCGCCGTCGAGGGTCTGCGCCTGCGCGGCCGCTGCGGCGTCACGGCGGAGGAGCGCGCCCTCGGCCAGACGCTGGTCGTCGACGTGCGTCTCGTCCCTTCGGCCTGTCCGGGCGCGGAGACCGACGCCCTCGAGGACACGGTCAACTACGGCGATGTCGTCCGGGCGGTGACGGCGGTCGTCGCCGAGCACGAGTTCCACCTGCTCGAGCGGCTCGCGACCGTGATCGCCGACCGCCTCTGGGGCGACGTGCTCGACGAGCTGGTCGTCCGCGTACGCAAGATCGACCCACCGGTGCCGGCGCCGACCGAGGCCGCCGCCGTCGAGGTCGTCCGCCGGCGGTGAGCGCGGGGCCGCGGCGGGCGTTCGTCGCGCTCGGGTCCAACCTGGGCGACCGCGAGACCTACCTCGCGCAGGCGCGCGACGCGCTCGCCGCCCTCCCAGGCACCGCTCTGCTCGCCGCCTCCTCCGTGTACGAGACGGCGCCCCAGGACCGCGAAGACCAGCCGCCCTTCCTCAACCAGGTCGTGGCGCTCGAGACCGCGCTCGAGCCGCGCGACCTGCTCGGCGCCTGTCAGCGCATCGAGGACGAGCACGGCCGGCGGCGGGACGTCCGCTTCGGCCCGCGCACGCTCGATGTCGATATACTCCTGCTCGAGGGCATCGAGTCCGACGACCCGCTGCTCACGTTGCCGCACCCGCGCATGTGGCGGCGCGCCTTCGTGCTGGTCCCTCTGGCCGAGGTCTGGTCCTGGGCCAGGGGCATGCCCGCCGTCGACGTGCCCGCGCTCGGCAGGGAGCTGGCGCGCGAGCAGCCGGTCCAACGCCACGTCTCGCCGGAGGCCCAGGGATGACGCCGACCTTCGCACGACCGCCCGCCCGCTGCGGCGCGCCGTCCACGCGGGCCGCCGCGTGACGCGGCCGTACGTCGCCGCCGTCGACCAGGCGGACCTGCACCGCCGCACCTTCGACGTGCTCGTGCTCGGCGGCGGTATCGCCGGGCTCACCGCGGCGATCGGCGCGGCGCGTCGCTGGCGCGTCGGCCTCCTCACCAAGTCCACCTTCGAGGAGACGACGACCTTCCTCGCCCAGGGCGGCATCGCCGCCGCGCTCGGCAAGAGCGACTCGCCCGACCTGCACTTCGAGGACACGATGCGCGCCGGCGCCGGCCTCTGCGACGCCGAGGCGGTACGCGTGCTCGTGGACGAGGGTCCGGCGCGGGTGCGCGAGCTCATGGAGATCTGCCCGCGCTTCGACCGCGTCGAGGGCGAGATCGTGCTCAGCCGGGAGGGCGCCCACTCCGTCCCTCGGGTGGTGCACGCCGGCGGCGACGCCACCGGCAGTGAGGTGTCGAGCGCGCTGGCCGAGGCGCTCCGGCTGGGCAGCCGCGTGCAGCTCTACGAGGACGAGTTCGTCATCGACCTGCTGACCGTCGACGGGCGCTGCGTGGGCGCGCTCTCGCGCAGCATGGTCGACGGGCAGACGACCCTCAACCTCGCGATGGTCACGATCCTCGCCACCGGCGGCGCCGGGCAGGTCTACGCCCGCACGACCAACCCGCGGGTGGCGACCGGGGACGGCGTGGCGATGGCCTACCGCGCCGGGGCGGCGATCCGCGACCTCGAGTTCGTCCAGTTCCACCCGACCGGCCTCGCCCTCGAAGGGCAGGACACCGTCCTGCTCGTCACCGAGGCGCTGCGCGGGGAGGGGGCCTACCTGCGCAACGCCGCCGGTGAGCGCTTCATGGTGGGCGCCGACCCGCGTGCCGAGCTGGCCGCGCGCGACGTCGTCGTGCGTGCGATGGTGGCCGAGATGCGCCGCGAGGGCACCGACCGCGTCTACCTCGACGCGACCCACCTCGACGGCGAGATGCTGCACCGCCGGTTCCCGACCGTGAGCGCCGGTCTCGCGAAGCGCGGGCTCGACCTCGCGCGCGACCTGATCCCGGTCGCGCCGGTCAGCCACTACCTGGTCGGCGGCGTGCAGACCGACGTCTGGGGGCGCACGACGGTGCCCGGCCTCTACGCCAGCGGCGAGGTCGCGAGCACCGGCGTGCACGGCGCCAACCGGCTCGCGTCGAACTCGCTGCTCGAGGGCCTCGTCTTCTCGGACCGCGTGGTGCGCGACCTCGACCGCTACGTCAGCCGTCTCGGCGAGGACGTGCGCCGCCTGCAGTTCGACCTCCCGGCGCCGACGCCGGCGCACGACGGGCACGAGGCGGCCGCGGCGGCGCGCGCCCGCCTCACCGCGGTGATGTCCGACAAGGTGGGCGTGCTCCGCCGCGGCGACGAGCTGCGCGCGGCCGTCGCCGAGCTGCGCGAGCTGAGCTCGGCGGTCCGGGGCGACGGCGCCGACGTCCCCGAGTACGAGTTCTACAACCTGCTCACCCTGGCCACGCAGATCGCCAAGTGCGCCCTGCTGCGCGAGGAGTCGCGCGGCGTGCACCTGCGCGACGACTTCCCGGCGAGCAGCGACGAGTGGCTGCGCCACACGACCCTCCGGCTGGCAGACCTGCAGGTCGAGCCGGGGGAGGGCGAGTGAACGCCGTGCCGCTGCGCGCCGCGGCCCGCGTTGCCGCGCGGCGCGCCCTCGAGGAGGATCTCGCCGGGTACGGCGACCTCGCCGGCGGGGTCTTCCAGGGCGACGGCCTCGGCCGCGTGGTCGCGAGGGAGGCCGGCGTGCTCTCCGGCCGCCTGCCCTTCGAGGAGGCGGCCGCGCTCGTCGACCCCGGCCTCGACGCGACGTTCGCGCGCGACGACGGCGACCGTCTCGCCGCCGGCGAGACGGTCGCCGTCGTCGCCGGCCCCGTGGCGAGCATCCTCGCCCTCGAGCGCACCGGCCTCAACTTCCTCGGCCGGCTCTCGGGCATCGCCACGCTGACCGCGCGCTTCGTGGCCGAGACCGCGGGCACGACGACGCGCATCGCGGCGACGCGCAAGACCACGCCCGGCCTGCGCGCCCTCGAGAAGGCCGCCGTGGTGCACGGCGGAGGGCTCGCCCACCGCTTCGGCCTGTTCGACGCGGCGATGATCAAGGACAACCACGCCGCGGCGGCCGGCGGCGTCGCCGCCGCCGTCGCGCGCGTCAGGGCGCGGCTGGGCCACGTCCACGGCCTCGAGGTCGAGGTCGACGACCTCGGCCAGCTCCGGGAGGCGCTCGACGCCGGCGCCCGCGTCGTGCTGCTCGACAACATGGACGCGGCGGCCGTCCGCGCCGCCGTCGAGCTGGTCGCCGGCCGCGCCGTCGTCGAGGTCTCCGGCGGCGTGACCCTCGAGCGCGTGCGCGAGCTCGCCGCCGCGGGCCCCGACGTGCTGTCGGCCGGCGCGCTGACCACGCGCGCGCCGTGGCTCGACATCGCCCTCGACCTGGAGGCCTGAGGGTGCTGCTCGTCGTCGACGTCGGCAACACGCAGACGGCGATCGGTCTCGTCGCCGGAGGCGCGATCGCGCACCATTGGCGGATCGCCACGGTGCGGCATCGCACCGGCGACGAGATCGCCGGACTGCTCCAGGGCTTCTTCTCGCTCGCCGGCCTGCGTCTCGCCGACGAGGTCGACGAGGTCGGCATCGCCTCGGTGGTGCCCCGTCTCACGGCGCAGTGGGTGGAGATGTGCGAGAAGCACCTCGGGCTGACACCCTTCGTGGTCGGGCCGGGGGCGCGCAGCGGCATCCGCATCGCGATGAAGAACCCCACCGAGGTCGGCGCCGACCGCATCGTCAACGCCGTCGCCGCGTTCGCGACGTACGGCGGGCCGTGCATCGTCTGCGACTTCGGCACGGCCACGACCTTCGACGTGATCTCCGCCGACGGCGACTACCTCGGCGGTGCCATCGCCCCCGGCATAGAGGTCTCGATGGAGGCGCTCACCACCCGCGCCGCCAAGCTCGTCAAGGTCGAGCTCGTGGAGCCGACCCACGCCATCGGCAAGGCGACCGCCGAGAGCCTGCAGGCGGGCATGGTCTACGGCTTCGCCGGTCAGGTCGAGGGCGTCGTGCGCGCCATCTGGGACGAGCTCGGCGAGCAGGCCAGAGTGGTGGCGACCGGCGGCCTCGCCGAGCTGATCGCGCGGCACACGGCCGTCATCTCCGCGGTCGACCCGCTCCTCACGCTGCGCGGCATCGAGCTCCTGCTGCGCCGCCAGCAGCCCGGCTGAGCCCAGGTAGAAGAGGCCCCCGTGCGACCGCCAGCGACACGTTCGTGCGACCGCGGACGACGGCGTACCGACGAGGGGGAGCGCGACCCGGGGATCCGGGCGGAGGGGCCGCTGACGTGGGCGCCGCGGACGGACGGGCCACCGATATGGGCGCCCGGACGGACGGAGATGTGACCGCGGCACCCGGGGCGCGGGCGTCGTCGCCGTTCCTGCGCCCGCTCGCCGTCGGCGCCCTGACACTCGACCGGCGCGTCTGCATGGCGCCGATGGCCGGCATCACGACACCGGAGTTCCGTCGCGGCGTGCGCCGCTGGGGCGCCGGCCTCGTCTTCACGGAGATGATCTCCGCGTACGGGCTGTGCTACGGCGGGCGGCGCACCTTCGGCTACCTGGAGTGCGGCGACGACGAGCACCCCATCGGCTTCCAGCTCTTCGGCGCCGACGCCGACTACCTCGCCCGCGCCGCCGAGCTCTGCGTGGGCGCCGGCGCCGACCTCGTCGACCTCAACATGGCCTGCCCCGTGCGCAAGGTCGTGAAGACCGGCGCCGGCGCCGCCCTGCTCGGCGACCACGACCGGGCCGCGGCGATGGTGCGCGAGGTCGCCGCGGCAGTGGGTCCCGAGGTCCCGGTGACGGTCAAGCTCCGCGCCGGGCTGCGCGAGGGCGACGAGGCGGGGCGCCGGCTGGCGCCCCGCCTCGTCGCCGCCGGCGCCGCCGCGGTCTTCCTGCACCCGCGCACCGCGAGCCAGCTGTACGGCGGCCGCGCCGACCACGGGCTCACCGAGGCCCTGGCCGCGGAGCTTCCGGTCCCGGTCGTGGCTTCGGGGGACGTCGACGGCCGCGGCGCCGCGCTCGAGCTGCTCGAGTGCGGCGCCGCGGCCGTCGCCCTCGCGCGCTACGCGGTGGGGTCGCCCTGGCTGTTCCGCGAGATCCTCGGCGGCGAGCCGCCGTCGACGGACGAGCGTCTCGAGGAGGCGCGCCGCTTCGCCGATGACGTCCTGAGTCGGATGGGGCCGGGCGGGGTGCGGCACCTGCGGCAGTTCTGGCCCCGGTTCCGTCGCGGCGGTGCCTTCGGGCGCGAGACCGCCGAGAGGCTGATGCGGGCCGGCGACGAGCACGAGCTGCGCGTGCTGCTCGGTCTCTCCGGGCCGCGGCGGTGACGTTCGCCGGCGACGGTTGCGCGGCCGGGGGGTCCGGCCTATACTGTCGTGCCGTTTCCGGCGCGCGGTCTCGTCACGAGGCCGCGCCGTCGTGTTCAGGAGGAGGCGAAGTGGTCGACCGCGAGATCATCCTCACCCCCGAGGGTCATCGGAGGCTCAAGGAGGAGATCGAGTACCTCTCCACGGTGAAGCGCGACGAGGTCGCGGAGCGCATCCGCAACTCGCGCGACTTCGGCGACATCTCGGAGAACTCGGAGTACGACGACGCCAAGAACGAGCAGGCGATGCTCGAGGCGCGCATCTACGCCCTCGAGGAGAAGCTGCGCAGCGCGCTCATCATCGACGCCGAGGCCGTGCAGACCGACAAGGTCGGCGTGGGCACCAAAGTGACCCTTCAGGACATGGAGAAGGGCGAGGTCGTCCAGTACGCCATCGTGGGTTCGGCCGAGGCCGACCCGACGACCTTCAAGCTCTCCAACGAGTCGCCCGTCGGGCGCGCGATCCTCGGCCACAAGCCCGGCGACAAGGTCACCGTCGCCGTGCCCAAGGGCTCCAAGCGGTTCAAGGTCCTGGCCATCGAGCGCGCCTGACGGCTCCGCTCGTGGACGCGCACAGCGAGCACGGCGACGTCTTCGCGGAGCGCCGCGAGAAGCTCGCCGCGTGGCGGGCCACGGGCGCCGCGTACCCCACCGAGTATCAGCCGCGCGACGAGATCGGCGCGTTGCGCGCGGCCTACGAGCACCTTGAGGCGGGCGAAGACTCGGGTGAGGTCCACCGTGTCGCCGGCCGCGTCATGGCGCGCCGCGTGCACGGCAAGGTCTCCTTCCTCGTCCTCAAGGACGCCTCCGGCGAGCTCCAGCTCTTCGCCCAGCTCGACGCGCTCGGCGACGAACGCTACGCCGCGCTGGAGCACGTCGACCTGGGCGACCACGTCGGCGCCGAGGGCACGGTCATGCGCACGCGCCGCGGCGAGCTCTCGCTGCGCGTCACGTCGTGGCAGCTCCTCAGCAAGTCGCTCCGTCCGCTCCCGGAGAAGTTCCACGGGCTGACCGACGTCGAGCTCCGCTACCGCAAGCGCTACCTCGACACCATCGTCAACGACGAGTCGCGCGACGTCTTCGTGCAGCGCGCGACCATCATCAAGGCGGTCCGCGACTTCCTCGACGCGCGCGGCTTCGTCGAGGTCGAGACCCCCGTGTTGCAGCCGCTCTACGGCGGGGCCATGGCGCGTCCCTTCGTGACCCACCACAACGAGCTCAAGCGCGACCTCTACCTGCGCATCGCCACGGAGCTGTACCTCAAGCGCTGCATCGTCGGCGGTATCGACCGCGTCTACGAGATCGGCAAGGACTTCCGCAACGAGGGCGTGAGCTACAAGCACAACCCCGAGTTCACCATGCTCGAGACCTACGAGGCCTACGTCGACTACACCCACGTCATGACGATGGTCGAGGAGATGGTCGGGGCGGCGGCGCGCGCCGTCGGCCGTCTCAAGGTGCACTTCCGCGACCACGAGATCGACCTCACGCCGCCGTGGCCGCGCCTCACCATGCGCGAGGCGATCCGCGAGCGGTCGGGCATCGACATCGGCGCCGACGACGCGCGCACGGTCGCCGACCTGCAGGCGCGCATCAGGGAGGCGGGGCTCGCCGACACGGTGCCGCTCGCGCCCACCTGGGGCACGCAGGTCGACGAGCTCTTCAGCGAGATGGTCGAGCCCGAGCTCGTCCAGCCGGTCTTCATCACCGAGCACCCGCTCGAGACCAGCCCGTTCGCCAAGAAGTGCCCGCACGACCCGCGCTTCGTCGAGCGCTTCGAGGGCTTCATCGCCGGCATGGAGACGAGCAACGCCTTCAGCGAGCTCAACGACCCCGACGACCAGCGCGAGCGGTTCCTTCAGCACGTGGGCGACTTCGAAGCCGGCGACGAGACCGCGCACCAGCTCGACGAGGACTTCCTCGAGGCGCTCGAGTATGGCATGCCGCCGACGGGCGGCCTCGGCATGGGGATCGACCGCGTCGTCATGATCCTCACCGGCGCGGCGTCGATCCGCGACGTCATCCTCTTCCCGGCGCTGCGCGGCTGAGCCGCGTTCGTCCCGGCCGCCGGCCCTGCCGCCGGCCGCTCCCTCCTCCGCCGGCCGCACCTGGATCGCGGCGGGGCAGGATGGCGGCGCGTCGGCCGAGACTGTACGGTACGTCGCGATGAACCGGGACGCGCTGCACGATCTCGAGCTCCTCATCCGTTCGAGGCACGGCGCGATGGTGATCGAGACTTCCGAAGAGGATCGCGCCGTCGCGCTGGTCGAACGGGCCGCCGACCGTCTGCGGCTGGCCGTCTTCGTCTGGCGTCGCGCCACCGGGCTCAGGCGGCAGGGTGAGTCGGCGGCGGTCTACGGCACCCAGGACCCGCGGGCGGCCCTCGGGCACGTCGCCGCCTCGGAGCTGCCCGCGCTCTACGTCTTCCACAGCCTGGCAGGGGAGCTCGACCGCCCCGAGGTGGCGGATCACCTGCGGGAGGCCGCGGAGCAGCTGACCGGTCGCCCCGGGGCCGTGATACTGACCGGGGCGGACATCGCCGTCCCTGAGACGCTGCGTGGCGTCGTCGGGCGCGTGCGTCTGCCGCGGCCGACGCGGCAGGAGTACGAGGAGGTCGTGCATCGCGTCGTCCACGGGCTCTCCGCGCAGTCCCGTGTCGAGGTGACGTTGACGCCGCAGGACCGGGACCGGCTCCTCGCCAATCTCAGCGGGCTGGCCCTGTCCGAGGCCGAGATGCTGCTCACGCGCGCCGTGGTCGAGGACGGTCGCCTCGACGCGGCGGATATCGCGCGGGTCGTCGAGGCGAAGCGGCACCTCATCGAGCAGGACGGCCTCCTCGAGTACTGTCCGAGCGCCGGGTCCCTGACGGAGATCGCCGACCTCGTGCGACTCAAGGAGTGGCTCGAGAAGCGGCGCACGTTCATGGACGATCCGGAGCGCGCGCGACGGTTCGGGCTCGAGTTCCCCCGCGGGGTGCTGCTGGTGGGGGTGCCCGGCTGCGGCAAGAGCCTCTGCGCGAAGGCCGTGGCGGCCGCGTGGGGCCTGCCGCTGGTCAGGCTCGACCCGGGAGCGCTCTACGACAAGTACATCGGCGAGACCGAGAAGAACCTCCGCGCCGCGATCCGGTCCGCGGACCGGCTGGCGCCGATGGTCCTCTGGGTGGACGAGATCGAGAAGGCGTTCGCCGCCGGCGGAGAGGGCGACGGTGGGACGTCCCAGCGCGTGCTGGGCACGTTCCTCTCGTGGATGCAGGAGCGCAGGGACGAGGTGTTCCTCGTCGCGACCGCCAACGACGTCGAGCGGCTGCCGCCGGAACTGCTGCGCAAGGGGCGCTTCGACGAGACGTTCTTCGTCGACCTGCCCGACGAGGCGGCGCGGGCCGCGATCCTCGCCATCCACCTGCGCCGCCGCGGGCAGGTCGCGGACCGTTTCGACCTCTCCCTCCTGGCGCGCGAGAGCAAGGGCTACAGCGGCGCCGAGCTCGAGCAGGTCGTCGTCTCGGCCCTGTACACGGCCTATGCGGCGAACGGCTCGCTGACGGACCGTCTGCTGCTCGACGAGCTCCGGCAGACCCCGCCCATCGTCTCGACCGCGCGGGAGAAGATCGCCCGCCTGCGGGCATGGGCCGGGGGGCGGACCGTCCCGGCGAACTGAGCTCGCGCGCGCCGGCCGGCGGCCCGGCCGCGGCGACCACGGCCTCGGGTCGCGCCCCGCCGTGAATCGGGTACCATAGTCTCGTGCCCTCGCCCGGGGGCGGGGGCCGACCGTCCGACCACGAGTCCCGGCGACGCGACCGGAGCCTCGCGAGGCACCGCCGTCGCCCCGACAAGGAGAACGGCATGTTCGAACGCTTCACCGAACGCGCCAGGCAAGTCGTCGTCCTTGCGCAAGAAGAGGCGCGGGCCCTGAAGCACAACTACATCGGCACCGAGCACCTGCTCCTCGGTCTGCTGCGCGAGGAGGAGGGGGTGGCGGCGCGCGTCCTCGACACCCTCGACATCTCGGTCGAGGAGGTCCGCGCCGCCGTCGTGCGCATCGTCGGCTCCGGCGAAGAGGCTCCCCAGGGCCAGATCCCGTTCACGCCGCGCGCCAAGAAGGTCCTCGAGCTCGCCCTGCGCGAGGCGCTCTCCCTGGGTCACAACTACATCGGCACCGAGCACATCCTGCTCGGTCTCGTGCGCGAGGACGAAGGCGTCGCCGCGCGCATCCTCCTCGACCTCGACGCCGAGCCCGACAAGATCCGCGGCGAGGTCATGCGCACGCTCTCGGGCCCCGGGCGTCGAGCCACGGCCGGTGGGGGCGGCGGCGAGGGCGGCAAGCGCCAGCCCAAGGTGCTGGAGCAGTTCGGCCGCAACCTCACCAAGCTCGCCGAGGAGGGCAAGCTCGACCCGTGCATCGGTCGCCAGGTCGAGATCGAGCGCGTCATGCAGATCCTCTCGCGGCGCACCAAGAACAACCCCGTGCTCATCGGCGAGCCCGGCGTCGGCAAGACGGCCATCGTCGAGGGCTTCGCGCAGCGCATCGCCAGTCACGAGGTCCCCGAGCTGCTCAAGAACAAGCAGCTCTACACCCTCGACCTCGCGGCGCTGGTCGCCGGCTCCAAGTACCGCGGCGAGTTCGAGGAGCGCCTCAAGAAGGTCATGAAGGAGATCCGCGACCAGGGCGACGTCATCCTTTTCATCGACGAGCTGCACAACCTGGTCGGCGCCGGCGCCGCCGAGGGCGCGATCGACGCCGCCTCGATCCTCAAGCCGGCGCTCGCCCGCGGCGAGCTGCAGACCATCGGCGCGACGACGATGGACGAGTACCGCAAGTACCTCGAGCGCGACGCCGCGCTCGAGCGGCGTTTCCAGCAGATCAAGGTCGCCGAGCCGACCGCCGAGGAGACCATCGAGATCCTCCGCGGCCTGCGCGACCGCTACGAGGCCCACCATCGCATCCGCATCACCGACGAGGCGCTCACCTCGGCCGCCGAGCTCGCCGACCGCTACATCAGCGACCGCTTCCTGCCCGACAAGGCGATCGACCTGGTCGACGAGGCGGCGAGCCGCAAGCGCATCCAGACCATGACCGCGCCGCCCAGCTACCGCGAGCTCGAGGACCAGATCGCCCAGGTGCGCAAGGAGAAGGAGGCGGCGATCGAGGCCCAGGAGTTCGAGAAGGCGGCCAACCTGCGCGACAGGGAGCGCAAGCTGAGCCACAAGAAGCTCGAGCTCGAGGACCAGTGGAAGACGAGCGACGAGGGCATGCGGGCGAGCATCGGCGAAGACGAGATCGCCGAGATCGTCAGCATGTGGACCGGCATCCCGGTCGTCAAGATCACCGAGGCCGAGAGCAAGAAGCTCCTGCGCATGGAGGAGGAGCTGCACAAGCGCCTGGTCGGGCAGGACCCGGCGGTGCGCGCCGTCTCGAAGTCGATCAGGCGCGCCCGCGCCGGGCTCAAGGACCCGCGCCGGCCGACGGGCTCGTTCATCTTCCTCGGCCCCTCCGGCGTGGGCAAGACCGAGCTCGCGCGCACGCTCGCCGTGTTCCTCTTCGGCGACGAGGACCACCTCGTCCAGCTCGACATGAGCGAGTACATGGAGAAGCACACCGTGTCGCGCCTCATCGGCTCGCCGCCGGGCTACGTCGGTCACGAGGAGGGCGGCCAGCTCACCGAGGTCGTGCGCCGCCGCCCGTACTCGGTCGTGCTGTTCGACGAGATCGAGAAGGCGCACCCCGACGTCTTCAACATCCTGCTGCAGATCCTCGAGGACGGCCGCCTGACCGACTCCCAAGGCCGCACCGTCGACTTCCGCAACACCATCCTCATCATGACGAGCAACATCGGCGCCCAGGACATCACCAAGGAGGCGCCGCTGGGGTTCGCGCAGTCGACCAAGGGCCTCAGCTACGAAGACATGAAGGGCCGCATCACCGGCGAGCTCAAGCGTGTCTTCAGGCCCGAGTTCCTCAACCGCGTCGACGAGGTGATCGTCTTCCACAAGCTCGAGCGCGACGAGATCAGCACGATCGTCGATCTCATGATCGGCCGGCTCCAGGAGCAGCTCACGCCGCAGGGCGTGCGTCTCGAGCTCACCGCCGCCGGCCGCGAGGTGCTGGTCGAGCAGGGCTACGACCCGATGCTCGGCGCCCGTCCGCTGCGTCGCGCGATCCAGCGCTACATCGAGGACAAGCTCTCCGACGCCATGCTCGAGCGGCAGTTCGGCGAGGGCACGGTGGTCGTGGTCGACGGCGCCGACGGCGATACCGTCCTGACCGTCGACGGCGAGGTCGTCGGGGGCAGCGTCGAGCTGCCGATGGTGGGCCTCAACGAGCCGGTCGCGCAGGGCGTCGGCAGCCGGTCCGCCCCGTCCGGCGGCGACGCGCCGCCCGACGCAGGGTCGGCCGGGGCCAGCGCCTGAGCCGGGCCGTGGCCCGGCGCCAGACCGTCTTCGTCTGCAGCCAGTGCGGCCGCCGCGAGCCCAAGTGGCTCGGGCACTGCCCCGACTGCGGCGCGTGGGACTCGTTCACCGAGGAGGTCGTCGCGCCGGCGCGGCGCGGAGGCGGCACGGCGGAGGGCGGCGGCCGCGTCGCGGCCGCCGCCCTCCGCCTCGCCGACGTCACCTCGTCGGCGGTCGACCGGTTCTCCTCGGGCATCGCCGAGCTCGACCTCGTCCTCGGGGGCGGGCTGGTCCCCGGCTCGCTCGTGCTGCTCGGCGGCGAGCCGGGCATCGGCAAGAGCACCCTGTTGCTGCAGGTGCTCGACGCGGTCGCCGGCGAGCGCCCCGTGCTGCTCGTCTGCGGGGAGGAGTCCCCGGCCCAGGTCAAGATGCGTGCCGAGCGCGTCTGCCGGCGACCGGGCGGGATCGCCGTCCTCGCCGAGACCGAGCTCGAGAGCCTCCTCGCCGCGGTCGCCGCCACGCGCCCGGCGCTCGTCGTCGTGGACTCCGTGCAGACGGTCTACAGCGACGCCCTCTCGTCGGCGCCGGGCAGCGTCAGCCAGGTACGCGAGGCCGCCGGTCAGTTCCAGCGCCTCGCCAAGGAGACGGGGGTCGCCGTCGTGCTCGTGGGGCACGTCACCAAGGAGGGGGCGCTCGCCGGCCCGCGCGTGCTCGAGCACGTCGTCGACACGGTGCTGCAGTTCGAGGGCGACCGCCAGCGCTTCTACCGCACGCTGCGTGCGGCCAAGAACCGGTTCGGCTCGACCGAGGAGCTGGGCGTCTTCGAGATGACCGAGGCCGGGCTGTGCCCGGTCACCGACCCGTCGCGGCTCTTCGCCGGCGACGGGCGTCCCGCGTCCGGCGCCGCGACGCACGTCGCCGTCGAGGGGAGCCGCTGTCTGCTGGTCGAGGTACAGGCCCTTGTGAGCCGCAGCGAGCTCGCGGCGCCGCGGCGGATCGCCACGGGTCTCGACCGCAACCGCCTGGCGATGCTGCTCGCCGTCCTTGCCCGCCACGCCGGCCTCTCGTTGTCGGCGGCCGACGTTTTTGCTAATATTGCAGGCGGGATTCGCATCGACGAGCCTGCGGCAGACCTCGCCGTCGCGGCCGCCGTCGCCTCGGCCGGCCGCGACGTTCCGCTTCCGCCGCGGGTCGCACTGTTCGGAGAGATCAGCCTGACGGGCGAGCTTCGTTCATGCAGCCAGGCCGGGCGGCGCATCGCCGAAGCCGCGAAGCGCGGCTACTCCCGGCTCATCGTGCCGGCGGCCGACGCGGCCGCGCACGGCGCTGCGGGCGTACAGGTCGACGGGGCCGTCGACCTCCGCGAAGCCCTCCGCTTCACCGACGGGGCGGGCCAGGCAGGCACGACAGGCGCCAAGCGCGACGACGGGGGGGTTTGAGCACCGTGTACGAGATCGGCGACAAGGTCGTGTACCCGCACCACGGGGCCGGCAAGATCGTGAGGATCGAGCAGAAGGAAGTGCTCGGTCAGCAGCGCGACTACCTGACGATCAAGATCCTCCACAACGACATGACCGTCATGGTGCCGGTCGAGAACGCCGACCGTGCCGGGCTCCGCCGGGTCGTCGACCGCGACGTTGTCGATCAGGTGCTCGAGGTGCTGCGCGGCGACCCCACCAAGATGCCCAAGAACTGGAGCCGTCGCTACAAGCACAACCGCGACAAGCTCAAGACCGGCGACATCTTCGAGGTCGCCGAGGTCGTCCGCAACCTCGCCATCCGCCATGCCGACAAGGGGCTCTCCACCGGCGAGAAGCAGATGTTCTCCAAGGCCAAGAAGATCCTGGCGAGCGAGCTCATGTATGCCCGCGAGTACAGCGAGGACGAGGCCAACGAGTTCCTCGAGCGCGTCCTCGAGAGTGTCCACCCCAGTGGCGCGTCGCTTGCCGAAGACACCCGAGAGCCAGCCCAGATCCTCTGACCCACCGGCCCCCTCGAGGGGCCGCGGCAGGGGCGTGCTCTCGCTCGCCGTCCGCACCGTGCTGGCGCTGCTCGGCGCGGTGGCCGGCTACCAGGTGGCCGACCGGCTGCGGGGCACCGACGTCCTGCCCGACCTCAGCGATCTCGAGGCGCTCATCTTCCTGGTCGCGCTGACCGGGGTCGGCCTCGTCGTGGGGTACCTGGTCGGTGCGTTCATCGCCTGGCTGGTCAACCGTGGTCTCGACTACGTCGACGAGCACCTCGTGCGCACGACGGGGCCCGAGGTCGTCGTCGCCGTGGTCGGCGTGCTCATCGGCCTCGCCATCGCCGGCCTGCTCAGCCTCGCGCTCGTCGACATCCCCTACGTCGGCCCGTACCTGCCGATCCCGGTCTTCCTCCTCTCCGGGTACTTCGTCGCCCACGTGGCGGTGCGCAAGCACCTCGAGATCCTGCGCATGCTGGGCCTGCGCCGGGGCCTGGAGGCCGTCGAGGGGCGCACGCCGCCCAAGGTGGTCGATTCGAGCGCCGTCATCGACGGGCGCATCGTCGACGTGATCCGCACCGGCTTCCTCGAAGGCGAGCTGCTCGTGCCGCGCTTCGTCATCGAGGAGCTGCAGCGCCTCGCCGACTCGTCCGACGCCGAGAAGCGCGTCCGCGGCCGGCGCGGCCTCGACTACGTGCGGCGCCTGCAGGACGCGAGTGACAGCGTGCTCGTCGACAGCACCGACTTCGGCGACATCGACGCCGTCGACGCCAAGCTCGTGCGCCTGGCGCACGAGCTCGACGGAGAGATCCTCAGCACCGACCACACGCTGGCCAAGGTGGCCGCGATCCAGGGCGTGCGCGTGCTCAACGTCAACGACCTCGCCGACGCGGTCAAGGCCGCCGTGCTGCCGGGAGAACAGATCGAGGTCAAGATCCTGCGCGAGGGGCGCGAGCAGGACCAGGGCGTCGGCTACCTCGACGACGGCACGATGATCGTCGTCGAGGACGCGGCGCCCAAGGTCGGCGCCCGCGTGCAGGCCGAGGTGACGAGCGTGCTCCAGAGCCCGTCCGGCAAGATGATCTTCGGGCGCCTCGTGCGCTGAGAGAGGAGGCGCCGTGGACGAGCGACCGTCCACCCGGCCCGTGTGGGTGATCGTCGCCGCCGCCGGCGAGAGCCGACGCATGGGGCTGCCCGACGGCGAGTCGAAGCAGTTCCTGCTGCTCGGCGGCGAGCCCGTGCTCTGCCACTCGGTGCGCCGGCTGCTCGCCATCCCGCAGGTCGCCGGTCTCGTCGTCGTGCTGCACCCGTCCCACACGGTGCGCTTCGCGAGCGAGCTCTTCGGCCTCGAGGACGGCACGCCGCTGCTGCTCGCCGAGGGCGGCCGCGAGCGCGCCGACTCGGTGCGCGCGGGGCTCCTCGAGGTCCCACCCGACGCCGGGGTCATCGCGGTCCACGACGGCGCGCGTCCGCTCTTCTCGCGCCACGTCTTCGAGGAGTGCGTGCAGGCGCTCGACCACGCAGACGGCGCCGTCCCGGCGATCGAGGTGAGCGACACGCTGAAACGCAGCGACGACGGCGGCGCCGTGGTCGGCACCGTCGACCGGCGCTCGCTGTGGGCGGCGCAGACACCGCAGGTCTTCCGTGCCGAGGCGCTGCGGCAGGTCTACGCCCGCCCCGACGTGAGCGGCGCGACCGACGACGCGGCGCTCCTCGAGCGGGCGGGTCACCGTGTCGTCGTGGTGCCGTCGACCCCGGCCAACGTCAAGATCACCACGCCGCAGGACCTGCCCCTCGCCGGGGCGCTGCTCTCGTGGGAGGTCGAGGCCGACGTTTAGGGTCGGCCAGGGCGTCGACGCGCACCGGTTCGCCGTGGGCCGGCGACTGGTGCTGGCGGGCGTCGAGGTGCCTCACACGCAAGGGCTCGCCGGCCACTCCGACGCCGACGTGGCCTGTCACGCGGTCATCGACGCGCTGCTGGGTGCCGCCGGGCTCGGCGACATCGGGCAGCTCTTCCCGGACGACGACGAGACCTATCGCGGCGCCGACAGCGTTGCCCTGCTCGCCGAGGTGACGCGTCGCGTCGCGCTCGCCGGCTGGCGAGTGGTCAACGTCGATCTCACGGTGGTGTGCGAGGCGCCGAGACTGGCGGCGTACCGCGGCGAGATGGCGGCGCGGCTCGCGGCCGCGCTCGAGACGTCGCCGGCGGCGGTCGGGGTCAAGGCGACGACGACGGAGCGGATGGGGTTCGCGGGGCGCGGCGAGGGGATCGTCGCGCTGGCGGTGTGCCTGCTGACCGACGAGCGCTAGGGCGCGTCAGCTCTTCTCGCCGGTGCTCTTGCCGCCGGTGTTCTCGTCGCCCTTCTCGAGGCGCGCCTTCTCGGAGTCGTCGAGCTCGGCGTCTTCGGTGTCCTCGTTGAGGCCCTTCTTGAACCCGCGGATGCTCTGCCCCATGGACTTGCCCAGCTTGGGAAGACGGCTGGCTCCGAACAGGAGCACGAGGATCCCGAGGATGATCAGGAGTTCGGTCGGACCGAGGTTGGGCATCTCACTCTTCTCTCTTGCCGTGGTCGTCCGCCGGCCGTCGCCGCGACGGCCGGAGGAACCTGACAGAGAGACTGTACGGTAGGCCGGAGGCGCAATCAAGGCGACCCCGGCGGTGCGGCCGCGCGGCGCCGGGCCGGCTCCGCGCGGAGCGCGGTCGCGGCCGGTCGGCCGCGGCGAGGCGCCGCGCCCGTCCTCCGCCGCCGGCGCCTAGTAACGGCGCAGCGTGTCGAGCCGGGCGGCGATGAAGCGCGCCAGGCCCGCGGCGTCGTCGAGGGCGAAGCGGTGGTCGTGGGGAAGATCGGTGTCGGTCACGAGGGCGATGGACTCGCCGGGCGCGCAGAGAGGCTCCCGGTGGCCGGCTGCGCGGCGGAAGACCTCGATGCGGTGCGGCGCCGAGCGCTTGTAGCCTTCGGCGAGCAGGAGGTCGAAGCCGGAGAAGTAGCCGCGGGCGAGCGTCGTGAGCGGAAGCTCCTCGTCGACGCGCGCGATGAAGGCGAAGCGCTCGGGCGAGCTGATCGCGTAGGCCTCGGCGCCGGCCTGGCCGTGCCGCCACGAGTCCTTGCCGGGGTGGTCGATCTCGAAGCTGTGGGCGTCGTGCTTCACCGTGCCCACGCGCAGGCCGAGGGCGCGGAGCTCGGGGACGAGGCGCTCGATGACGGTCGTCTTGCCCGAGTCGCTCTTGCCGACGACGGCGACGAGGGCCGGCGCGCTCGGGCCTCCCCCGTCGGGCTGCCGCGCCCCTGCGTGGGCCTGCGCCTCCTCGCTCCGCCGCTGGGCCTCCCGGTACTCCTCCATGGTGTTGATGTTATGGAACGGGCGCTCGTCCGTGAAGTGGACCTCCTCGACCCGCAGCTCGGGGAAGGCCTCGGTGATGCGGTGGCGGCCGCCGAGCAGCAGCCTGCGCATGGGCTCGAGGCAGCCGGGCCCGTAGACGGCGAAGAGCGGCTCGCGGTGCTCGGCGATCCTCGGCAGCGTCACGTCGGCGGCGGAGGCCGCCGCCGCGGAGAGCACGCGTCGCACGGCCGTCGCCTCGGGGAAGGCGAGGTCGGCGGCCATCACGAAGAGCGGGCCGCCGAGCCGGTCGAGAGCGCTGACGATGCCGGTAAGGGGGGAGCGCCCCGGATACGCGTCGGGCAGGAGGCTCAGCGAGGGCTCGTCCCCGAGGTCGGGCGCCCGACGGCGAGCGTGCGAGACCACCACCTCGGGGAAGAGGGTGCGCAGGAAACGCGCGTTGCGCTGCAGGAGCGTCCGCCCCCCGAGGACCAGGTAGCGCTTGTCGAGCCCGGCGCGTCGCCCGCGCCCGCCGGCGAGGAGGACGGCGACGCTGGGCGCCGGCGAGCAGGCCTGACCGCCGCCGGTGTCGTCGTGGATGGTCACGGCGCTAGAGTGTACCGCCCCCGCGCCCGCACGGCGCCCTCGTGCGCGCTCAGGCCCCGCACGGCGCCCGCGCGCCCCGCTGGCGCCCCTGCGCCGTGCGGCGCCCGCCCGCGCCCTCGAGTCGTCGGGCGAGCCTCCCGCTCGCGCGCCCGCCGCGTCAGCGGGCGTCCGTGCCGGGGGCGCGGTCGTCCTGCGCGGTACGGACGAGAGGGCGTAGAATGCGCCTGCGAGCGTCCCGAGGGGGAGACATGAACGAGGACAGCCATCCGCGTGTGGTCGCCGTGGTCGCCAGCCCGCGACGCGACGGCAACTCGAGGGCGCTCGTCGAGGCCGCGCTCGAGCGTCTCACGGCGCTCGGGTGCCGCTGCGAGACGATCGACCTGTGCGGGCTGCGCATCGCCCCATGCGACGCGCACGACGACTGTGCCGATCGCGAGCGGTGCGCGCACTCCGGCGACGACGCCGACGGCGCCATCGAGGCCGTGTACGCCGCCGAGGGGCTGCTGCTCGCCTCGCCGGTCTACTACGAGAACGTCTCCGCGCAGATGAAGCTCTTCATCGACCGCTGCTACTTCCCCTACATGCACGAGCGCAGGCTCGCGGCGGGCGTCGTCGGAGTGATCGCCGTCGCCGCCGAGACGGGCCTCGAGGACACGCTGGCCGCCCTGCGCCGCTTCGTCGCGCTCTCGACCGACCACGACGTCCCGACGTTCAGCCTGGGCGGCCTGGCCGACGAGCGCGGCGCGGCGGCGGCCGACCCGGAGCTTCGCGCCGCGGCGCGACGTCTCGCCGACGACATGGCGAGGTATCTCCTGCCCGTCGTGTGACGCGCGGCCGGCGACGGAGCGCTCAGGCGCGCAGGTCGAGGACGCGCGTCTCGGTCACGAGCAGGTGCACGCGCAGGTCGTGCGGTTCGCACGGCACCTCGTCGACGAGCTGCACGTCGAAGGCGGCGGCCACGCGGTGGCAGTCGGGTCGGGTGGCGCGCAGCAGGTTGTCGTAGTAGCCGCCGCCGTAACCGCACCGGCCTCCGCGCAGGTCGAACGCCGACCCGGGCACGAGGACGCAGTCGAGGAGGCTCGGCCACACGGCCTCGAGCCCGTCGCGCGGCGCCGGGATGCCGAACGTGCCGGGGACGAGGTCGCGCTCGAGGTCGGCGACGCGCACGGCGTCCATCGTCCTCGGCCCGGTGATCCGGGGCAGCGCCAGCGTGACGCCGGCGTCGAGCAGACGCCGCAGGAGGGCGCGCGTGTCGAACTCGCTGCGCACCGGGACGTAGGCCATCACGACCCGGGCCCGCGCGCACTCCTCGAGGGCGACGAGCCTCTCGGTGATGCGCGCGCTGCCGGCCGCGCGCGCCGCGGCGGGCAGGGCGTCGCGGGCCTCGAGCGCGCGCGCGCGAACGGCGCGCTTGCGGAGCGCGGTGGCCGTCTCGTGGTCGTCTGAGGTCATCGCGGAGGCCGCCTCTCCGTCGACAGGGCTGGCAACGCTTCGGGTTACGAGCGGCGTCAAGCACATTCCGACGCCGGGGACCTTCCTCTATAGTATAGCTGCCGTCCCCAGCGGGCCCGGGGGCGTGTGGCTGACACGAGGAGAGGTGCGCGTCGTCCCCCGAGGCGTCGTACCGAAGGGGGGTGACTGCCGGTCATGGCGCTCCGTTCCCAGGAGGAGATCTCGCTGGCGTCCGTCTTCGCGCGGACCCTGCGCTCGCTGCTGAGCCTGACCGCCTCCGAGGAGCCGCGCGCCTGGCCGACGACGGCGCAGATCCTCGAGTCGACGCCGCCGACGGCGACGACGCCGACCGCCCTCCTGCGCCTGCTCCAGTTCGGAATCCTCCCCGAACTGCTCGGAGCGAGCGCCGGGCCGGCGATCTACCTCGCCGCCAAGCGCTTCAGCCACGACCTCGACATCCGCTCGATCCAGGGGCTCAAGGACTGGTTCGCCGAGATGCGTCTCGGCGAGCTCGAGGTCGAGCTCGACGAGGAGCGGGTGCTCGTGAAGCTGTCGCACTGCGCGAGCAGCGAACGCCTGCCGCGCACCGGCACGCCCGTCTGCGACTTCGAGCGCGGGCTTATCGACGGCGTCCTCGAGGGCATCACCGGGACCGACGTCCTGACCAAGGAGACGCTCTGCTGGGCCCTCGGCGACACGGTCTGTCAGTTCGAAGGGTACAGCGGCGATCAGGCCGGCTACCTCTACCGTGAGAACGGGTTCGACCCCGAAGCCCAGAAGCGCCTGCTCGCCGGCCTGGCCGACCAGGCCGACGTGGCGCTCGACAACCTGCGGCTGCTCAACCAGCGGCGCGAGCTCGAGACGCACGACGCCCTGACCGGGCTCATGAACTTCAGACACCTGCGCGAGCGCGCGGCGTACGAGCTCGTGCGCGCCGCGCGCCACGGCCGCACGGTGGCCGTCGTGATGATCGACCTCGACGACTTCCAGCGCGTCAACGAGGAGGTCGGCCGGGAGGGCGGCGACGAGGTGCTGCGCCACTGGGCCGCCGCCCTCACGGCCCAGATCCGCGGCTGCGACCTGCTCGCTCGCTACGGCGCCGACGAGTTCCTGCTCGTGCTGCCGGAGACGGCCGAGCGCCAGGCGCAGGTCGTGCTTGACCGCGTGCTCGGCGCGATGCAGCACCTGGCCGTCGAGGTCGGGGACCGCGAGTACGCCCTCTCGGCGTCCGCGGGGGTCGCCGCCTATCCCGGCGACGGGCAGACCGTCGAGGAGCTCGTCGCCAAGGCGGCGACGACGATGTACGCGGCGCGCGCCGGGGGCAAGGGCCGCGTCGGCTTCTACTCCTCGCCGCCGCGGCTCTGACGGCGGGCCCGCCGCGCCGACCGCCATGCCCCCGCGCGCCGAGATCCTCGCCGTCGGCGGGCTCGGGCGCGACCTGCGCCCGGCGTTCGAGCACTACGCACGGCTCCTCCGGCCCTGGCTGGCCCTGGAGACCCGCGAGGTGCGCGAGGTGGCGCTCAAGGGCCGGGCGCCAGCCGAGGTCCTCCGCGAGGAGGGCCGGCGCCTGCTCGCGGCCTGGCCCCAGCCGGCGCGCACCGTGGCGCTCACGGTCGACGGTGCGGTCTACGACTCGCCGGCCTTCGCCGCCGCGCTCGAGCGCTGGGTGGCGCGCGGCCGCGTGGCGTTCGTGGTCGGCGGTTCCCTGGGGCTCGCCGGCGAGATCGTGGCGCGCGCCGACGAGCGGCTCTCGCTCTCGCCGCTGACGCTGCCTCACCAGCTCGTCCGCGTAGTGCTCGCCGAGCAGCTCTTCCGCGGGATGTCGATACTCCGGGGCCACCCGTACCACCACTGAGCGCTGCGCCTCGTCCGCCGCCCCTCGCCCGCCGCCCGTGGCGTCCCGCCCGCCGCCCGCCGCACTTCGCCCGCCGGGGTATCGTGACGTCAGCTTCGGCGTCGCCGGGCGCGCCGCGCGGCGGCGGCGTACCGAGGTGTGGCGCGGCGCGACATGCGGCGGCGGCGCACCGAGGTGTGGCGCGGCGCGGCACCGTCAAGGGAGGGGACGCGCGCGAGGCCGCTCGTCCCCGGCGGCGCCGAGGCTGTAGAATGCCCTTCGCGCGGCGCCGCCCGCCGCGCGCCGCTCACCGATGGGCTCGCACGCCGACATCCACGACGTCGCCGGTCTCGCCGCGTCGCTCGACGCGGCGCTCGCCGACGTGCTCGCCGAGCTGGGGGCCCAGGGCCCGCCCGCCGCGGCCGAGCTGGGCGTCCCGTCGCGCCGCGAGCACGGCGATCTCACGACCAACGCCGCCCTCGTCAATGCGAAGCGGGCCGGGCGGCCGCCGCGCGAGATCGCCCAGGCCCTCGGTGAGCGCTGGGCCGCCGGCGCGGGCGCCGGAGCCTGCGCGCGCTTCGAGGTCGCCGGCCCCGGTTTCCTCAACCTCTTTCTGACCGACGCCTGGCACCGCGGGGCGCTCGCCGGCATGCTGGCCGCGGGGCAGGACTACGGGCGCGACGTGCTGCCCGCCGAGCGCCGGCAGAGGGTCAACATCGAGTTCGTCAGCGTGAACCCGACGGGCCCTCTCCACGTCGGTCACGCGCGCTACGCTTCGTACGGCGACGCGCTCTGCCGCATCTTCTCCTACGCGGGTCACGAGGTGACGCGCGAGTTCTACGTGAACGACGCGGGCACGCAGATGACCCGCTTCGGCCAGTCGCTCGCGGCGCGCTACGCGCAGCGCCTCGGCCTCGATCTGGCCGTGCCGGAGGACGGGTACCAGGGGGAGTACCTGTTCGAGCTGGCCGACCGCCTGATCGCCGAGGTGGGCGACCGGTACCGCGCGGCCGTCGCCGGCGCCCCCGACGCCCTCGGCCTGCCGGCGGAGGTCGTCACGGAGTTCAAGACCTGGGGTCGCGACGCCGTGCTGGAGCTCTTCCGCGCGACCCTCGGCCGTCTCGGAGTGGTGTTCGACGTCTGGACGCGCGAGAGCTCTCTCTACGCCGGCGGCGAGCCGCACCGCGGCTTCGCCGGCGAGGTCGGCAAGGCGCTCGCCGACCTCGACACCGAGGGCCTGCTCTACGAGCAGGAGGGCGCCGTTTGGCTGAAGACGACGCAGTACGGCGACGACAAGGACCGTGTCCTCATCCGCTCCAGCGGCGAGTCCACCTACTTCCTCAGCGACATCGCCTACCATCGCGACAAGATGGACCGCGGCGCCGCCCACATGATCGACATCTGGGGGGCCGACCACCACGGGTACGTCCCGCGGATGAAGGCCGCGTTCACGGCGCTGCCGCCGCACGAGCCGGAACGCCTCGAGCTCATCATCGGGCAGCTGGTGAACCTTCTCGAGGGCGGCGCGGCGCGACGCATGTCGAAGCGCCGCGGCGACATCGTGACCATCGACGACCTCGTCGAGGCGATCGGCGTCGACGCCGCGCGCTTCCTCCTCGTGGGCCGCTCGCAGGACACGACGCTTGAGCTCGATCTCGACCTCGCCGTCGAGCAGAGCAGCCAGAATCCCGTCTACTACGTCCAGTACGCCCACGCCCGCATCTGCAGCGTGCTGCGCACCCTGGTCGCGCGCGGCGGCGAGGCGGCCGTCGCCCTCGTCGACGAGGTCGCGGCGGGCGCGCGCGAGCTGCCCGCCGTCGAGGCGGGGCCGGAGGAGCGGGCGCTCGTCCACACTCTCGCCCGCTTCCCGCAGGTCGTGCTCGCCGCGGTCGAGCACCGCGCGCCGCATCGCGTGCACACGTATCTCGGCGAGCTCGCCGCGGAGTTCCACGTCTTCTACCGGCAGTGCCGGGTGATCGTCGACGACGCGGACGTCTCGGCCTTCAGGGTCGGGCTGTGCCGGGCGTCGCAGCTGATCCTCGCGACGGGGCTCGGACTTCTCGGCGTCTCCGCGCCCGAGCAGATGTGACGAGGGGAGACGGCGGCGGCCCCGGCGCGTGTCGCGCCGGGGCCGCCGCCGTCTCTTGCCCTGTGGGCGCCCGGGACCCGTGCCCGGCGCCTGTCACGTCTCAGGACGCCAGCCGGTGACGCGCCTCCCGGCGCATCTCGTCGTACTCCGCCTCGCTCAGGTCCTCGTCGAGGCCGAGCAGGTGGGCCACGGCGATGCGGCGATCACCGCCGAGCAGCCGGTCGACCACGCTGTCGAGCACGGTCAGCGCGACCTCGCGACCCGGAATCGCCGGCGTGTACACGTAGGCGATCTCGCTCTTGTCCTGGGTGAGGAGCTGCTTCTTCACCAGGTTGTTCATCACCGTCATCACCGTCGTGTAGGCGATCGGCCGCCGCGCGCGCAGCGTCTCGTACACGTCGCGCACGGTCGTGGTCTCCTGCTGCCACACGATGGCCAGGATGTCGGCCTCGAGGGACCCGATGCCGGTGAACGGCGCTCCCTTCGTGCTCTTCAGCCACTTCGGTCTCGACTGCTCCATCAGGGCTCCCTTCGTCGCTTCTCGGCCAGCGCCGGGGACCCCACCCCGCACCACCCCTTCGTATGACCTTCGTACCACTCATAGCCAGAACGGCCCGGGCTGAAACCGACGGCGGGCGGACACTGCTAGAATCGTCATCCGCCCGCGAGAGGAGGTCTCAGATGCGCGTCTTCATCGCCGTCGACCTGGAGGGGATCTCGGGAGTCGCGCTCGAGGCGCAGACCGACCCCGCCCAGCCCGCCTACGAGGACGCGCGCCGCTGGATGCGCGAGGATCTCGATGCCGTCCTCGAGGGTTGCTTCGCCGCCGGGGCACGGACGGTCGCGGTCTGCGACGCCCACTTCATGGGCGCGAACCTGCGCCCCGACGGTCTGCCGGCGGGCGTCGTCCTCGCCAGCGGCTCCGGTCCGCACAGCATGCTGCAGGGCATCGCCGCCGGCGCCGACGCGGCGCTCTTCGTCGGCTACCACGCGAGAGCGGGCACGGCGGCCGCGGTGCTGGAGCACACGTGGACGTACAAGGTGTTCGACGTCGCGATCGGCGGCGTGTCGATCGGCGAGTTCGGCCTGGGGGCCCTGCTCGCCGGCCACTTCGGCGTGCCCGCGGTCTACGTCTCCGGCGACGACAAGGTCGTGGCCGAGGCCCAGGGACTGGTGCCGGGCGTGGTCGGCACGGTGGTGAAGCACGGCGTGCTGCGCACGTGCGCCGAGCTGCGCCCGCCCGACGAGATCAGACGCGACCTGCGTCGAGACGTGGAGCGTGCGCTGGCCGCGCCGGCTCGCCCCGCCCCCCTCGTCTGGGACGGCGCGCCGATGCGCCTCACCTTCACCCGTGTCTGCTTCTGCGACGCGGCGGCCCAGGCGCCCGGGGTGCGTCGCCTCGACGGCCGCACTCTCGAGTTCGAGGCCGAGGACTACGAGCGGCTGTACACGACGTTCCTCGCCTGCCTCGACCTCGCGCAGACGGCCGCCTGACGGTCCGGGCGGTGCCCGGCGGGGCGCAGCGCCCGGCCGCCGCGGTCCCGGCTCGCGCTGGCGGCGGCGGTGTTGAGGGGGCTCGCGACATGTGGTCTACTGTGTGCGCGAGCGGGTGTAGTGTAGTTGGTAACACGTCAGCTTCCCAAGCTGAAGATCGAGGGTTCGAGTCCCTTCACCCGCTCCATGGACTCCCCGTCGCACCGCCGCCACCATCGCCGCCGCGACCGCCCGCGTTCCGGCACCCCCTCACGGACCCGCGACGGACCGCCGTCAAGCTGGCCAAACAGGAGCATTTCGGCTATCCTAACTACCTGAGTTCGGGGTGACTTAGGCGGCGTCGCCGGAGCCACGAGGAGCGGCTGGGCCATGACGAAGCGCAGCGAGAGCGTCGAGGAGTACCTCGAGGCGATCTACAAGCTGTCGCGCGAGGACGTCGAGAGCGGCGCGACGGTGTCCACGATCGCCACGGCGCTCGACGTCTCCCCGCCGTCGGCGTCCCAGATGCTCGCCCGCCTGCGCGCCGCCGGGCTGGTCGAAGACGGCAACGGGCGCGGCGTTGCGCTCACCGCGCAGGGCGAGCGCGAGGCGGCCAGCCTGGTGCGCCGTCACCGGCTGAGCGAGCGCTTCCTGACCGAGTACCTCGACGTGCCGTGGGACGAGGTGCACGCCGAGGCGTGCCGCTTCGAGCACGCCATCAGCCCCGAGGTCGAGGCGCGGCTCGCGGCCCAGCTGGGCTACCCGCGCACCTGTCCGCACGGGCACGCGATCCCCGACGAGGACGGCGTCTGTGTGGAGGAGCGCCTTCGGCCGCTGGCCGAGCTCGAGGCCGGCGAGCGCGGCACGATCGGCCGCATCAGCGACGAGCAGCCCGAGCTGCTGCGCTACCTGGCCTCGCTCGGCCTGCTGCCCGACACCCACGTGACCGTCGAGAGCGTCGCGCCGTTCGGCGGGCCGTTGCTGGTGCGCGTGGGTGACACGCAGTACGCCTTGGGGCGCGAGGTCGCGGCCAAGGTGCTCGTGCGCGAGCGTCACGGCGGCCGCGGGGCCGCCGCGGAGGGCGCCGGGCGCAGACGGGGCGGTCGCCCGAAGCGCACCCGCGCGCGCGGACGCCCGTAAGCCCGGCGTGCGCGAGCCATGACCACCCCGGTCACGACACCCCGGCCCGCCGCCGAGCGCGAGCCGGGCACCCTCGCCGTCTGTCTGGCCGGCAACCCCAACGTGGGCAAGTCCTCGCTCTTCAACTGTCTCACCGGCGCGGCCTGCGACACGGCCCACTGCGCCGGGGTCACGACGAGCGCGTCGTCGGTGTGCATGCGCTGGCGGCGGCACGACGTCGAGGTCATCGACCTGCCGGGCACGTACGCGCTCGAGGGGCACGCCGGCGACCAGCGCGCCGGCCGAACGGCCCTGCTCGAGGCCCGGCCCGACGTCGTGGTCGCCGTCGTCGACGCGACCAACCTGTCGCGGAACCTCTACCTGGTCCTCCAGCTGCTCGACCTGGGCTACCGCGTGGTCGTCGCCCTCAACCTGGTCGACGAGGCGCGTCGCCGCCACATCGACATCGACGCCGCCGTCCTCGCACGCGACCTGGGTGTGCCCGTCGTGCGCACGGTCGCGGCGAAGGGCGAGGGCGTCGAGGGCGTCATGCGCACGGTGCTCGCCGTCGCCGAGGCCGGTGACGGCGCGGGGCGCGGCCGCCGGCGCCGGTACGGCCCACTGGTCGAGGAGCGCATCGGCGAGCTCGAGTCGCAGCTCGACGAGCGCGTCGCGGGCGCCGAGCTGCCGTTCGGGCTCTCGCCGCGGGCCGCGGCGCTCGCGGTGCTCGAGGGCGACGCCGAGACGACCGCGGCGCTCGGCGAGCTCGTCGACCTCAGGATCGAGCCCGACGACGAGGCGCTGCCGCTGCTCGTCGCCCGTCAGAGGCACGAGGTCGCCCACCGGCTCGCCGAGGCCTGCACCAGCTCGCCGGGCAGCGCTCCCGACACCTGGTGGCGCATCACGACCGCGCCGCACACCGGCCTGCCGATCCTGGTGGGCGTCATCGCCGCCGTCTTCACCGTCCTCTTCGTGGTCGGCGGCTTCCTCTCCGGTGTCCTCACCAGCGCCTGGGAGGCGACGGTCTCGCCCCTGCTCACGGACGCGGTCACCGCCGTCTTCGGCGACGGCGCCCTCGGGCGCACGATCCTCTGGGGCATCGACGGCGGCGTCATCGCCACACTGGCCGTCGGCATCCCCTACATCCTCACCTTCTACGTGCTCCTCGCCCTCCTGGAGGACTCCGGCTACCTCAACGCCGCCGCCTTCCTCACCGACCGCATCATGCACCGGTTCGGCCTGCACGGACGCGCCGTCATCCCGCTGATCGCCGCCCTCGGCTGCAACGTGCCGGCGATCATCGGGACGCGCACGCTGAGCTCGATGCGCGAGCGGCTCATCGCCGGCACGCTGATCACGCTCACGCCCTGCAGCGCGCGCACGGCCATCATCATCGGCGCGGTGGCGCTGTACGCGGGCTGGCAGTGGGCCGTGCTGGTGTACGCCGTGCTCATCGTCGTCGGGGTGGTCGCCGGCCTCGGCCTGAACCGGCTGCTCCCCGGCGAGAAGGAAGGGCTCGTCATGGAGATGTTCCCCTTCAGGCGGCCCGTCCTCCGCCAGGTCCTGGCGAAGACGTGGCGGCGCTTCCGCGACTTCGTCTGGGACGCCGCCCCCATCATCGTGATCGGCAGCACGCTGCTCGGCGCACTCTACGAGACGGGGTGGATCTGGAACCTGACCGAGCCGCTCTCGCCCGTCGTCGAGACCTGGCTGCTGCTGCCGGCGGTCGCCGGGCTGACGCTCCTCTTCGGCATCCTGCGCAAGGAGCTCGCCCTTCAGCTGCTGCTCACCTTCGCCGTCGTCGCCTACGGCGCCAGCGTGCGCGACATCAGCGCGTTCATGGACACGAGCCAGATCGTCACCTTCGCGCTCGTGACGTCGCTGTACGTGCCCTGCGTCGCGACCATCGCCGTCCTCGGCCGGGAGCTGGGCTGGTGGCGGACCGCGGCCGTGAGCGCGGGGACGGTGACGATCGCCCTCCTCGTCGGCGGCGTGGCCGCGCACGCGCTGCAGGCCCTCGGCTACTGACGCGGAGGCGTGGGCGGCGGCGCGGCGGGCGGCGGCGCGGCGGGGGGCGGGGCGCCGCGGGTCGGCTCGGCGGGGCGCCGCCGGTGCGCCGCCGCGTCACGGCCCTTCGCCGTGCGCCAGCGCCCACGCGAGCGTCGCGCGCGCGACGGCGGGCGAGCGGCCGGGGCCGTGGTGGCCACCCTCGGCGAGGACCATCAGCCGGGAGGGCGGCTCGAGGACGGCCGCCAGCCGGCGGCTGTGCTCGAAGGGCACCTCCTCGTCGTCCCGCGCGTGGGCGAGCAGGACGCGGCGCAGGCCGCAGGCCGCGGCCACCAGATCGAGGCGGCTGAGGAACGGCCGCAGCGAGGCCTCGTCGAACCGGCCGCCGTAGCGTGCGCTCTCGCCCTCGGGCCCGTGCGGCTCGCCTGGCGGCGCCCTGTCGAGCCCGCGCAGCAGCGAGGCGCCGTCGGCCGGGCAGAGCAGCACGAGAGAGCGGAAGGTCCCCGGCTCGCGCCGGGCGGCCAGCACCAGCAGCGTGGCGCCCATGCTGGCCCCCCGCGCGGCGAGCCACGGCGCTCCCGAGAGGCCCCGCAGGGCCGCCGCGGCGGCGAGCACGTCGTCGCTGCCGCGGTCGTCCATCAGGCCGCCGCTCTCGCCGTGCCCGCGGAAGTCGAAGGTCAGCGCCGCGAGGCCGGCCGCCACGGCCTGCTCGGCCATGAGGGTGTGGTTCTCCTTGCGGCTGCCGGCGCCGTGGCAGACGAGCAACGCGCCCCGCGGCCGTGCCGCGGGCAGGTGGAGCAGCGCGGCGAGCGTGACCCCTCCCGAGTCCACCGTGACGCGTCGCGGCGACGGCTCGTCGCGCGGCCCGCTCACCGGCCGGCCCCGGGGCTCGCCACCTTCAGCGGCGCTCGAGCAGGCGCCGGTAGATCGCGTCGTAGTCCTCCACCATGCGCCGTATGGAGAAGCGTGCCTCGACCTCGTCCCGGCAGGCGCGGGGATCGATCTCGCCCACGCGCGCGATCGCGGCGACGAAGCTCTCGAAGTCGTCGCGCACGAACCCCGTGACTCCGTCGGCCACGACCTCGGGGACGGAGCCCTGCCGCAGCGCGACCACCGGAGTCCCGGTGGCGAGGGCCTCGATCATCACGAGCCCGAACGGCTCGGGCCACACGATGGGGAAGAGGAAGGCGTGGGCGTGGGCGAACAGCTCGCGCTTGCGCGCGACCGAGACCTCGCCTTCGTAGACGATCTGCTCGCCGTCCACGTAGGGCTCGACGCGGGCGTGGAAGTAGTCGACGTACCGCTCCTGGAGCGCTCCGGCCATGATCAGGCGGCGCCCCGTGCGCCGCGCCGCCTCGATGGCGAGGTCGAAGCCCTTCTCGGCGCACACCCGGCCGAAGGCGAGGAGGTAGTCGTCCTTCTCGGTGACGAACGGCCACTCGTCGACGGCGATGGCGTTGTGGACGACGCCGGCCCAGTCCATGCCGTCCGGCCCCTTCGACTTCTGGTACTCGCTGACGGCAATGTAGGCCACGTCGGCGGCGAAGCGCGCGTAGGCGGGCGTGGTCTCGTCGTTGAACGAGTGATGGATGGTGTGGACCACCGGCGGCAGGTCGAGGCAGCGGGAGAAGGCCTGCACGAGGAAGCCGGAGTGGTCGTGGACGAGGTCGAAGGCGCCGTCGGCGACGATGTCGTCGAGGGCGAAGGTCACGTGGCACACGTCGAGGGCCGTCTTCTGCATGAGCTCGGGGAGCTGCCGCGGGAAGTAGGCGCGCAACTCGGCCGCGGTCCGGGAGTCGCCGGAGGCGTAGAGGACCACCTCGTGACCCAGCGAGGGCAGGGTGTCGCAGAGCTGCGCGACCACCCACTCGGTGCCCCCGTACCTCTCGGGGGGGACGGTGATCCACGGCGGCGCGAGCTGCGCGATCCTCATGGGCGCATTCTATCCGCGCCGGTCCGACGTTGACCGTTCGGACAGCGCCTGCGGTCCCCGGGCGGGCTGTTGGCAGGCGCCTCCGCCGCCGATAGAGTGCCTGCATGCTGCTCTTCATCGACTGCTCGAACGGCGTCAGCGGCGACCGCCTGGTGGCGGCCCTGCTCGACCTGAGCGGCGCCCGCCCCGGCGCGCGCGGGCCGCTCGACAAGGTCGTCCGGCCCGCGCTCAAGGCGGCGGGCATCGACCCGCGCCTCGCGACGGTCGAGGCGGTGCGCCGCGACGGCGAGGCGGCTCTCGTCTTCAGCGTGGCAGACGCGCCCGGGTTCGCGAGCTTCGACGAGCTCGTCGTCTCGATGTACGCCTCCGCGGTCGGCCAGCCGTACGCCGACGCCGTGGCCGCCGTCGCCGACCGCCTGCGCGCGGCCGAGCGCGCCGTCCACGGCGAGGACGACGTGCCGCGAGACGAGCTGAGCGGCGTGGCGACGGCGGTGGAGCTGGTCGCCGCCGCCGCGCTCCTGCACGAGCTCGCGCCGGCGCGGGTCGTCGCCTCACCGCCGCCGCTGGGGGCGGACGAGCCCGGAGCCGCCGCCGGCGACGCGGCGGCGGTCGTGCTGCAGCTGCTGCACGGCATCCCGGTCGCCGGCGCACCGGGCGGAGCTGGCGAGACGGGCGCCGATGCGCCTGATGCCGATCCCGCCGCGAGCGACCCGAATGCCGCCGCGAGCGACCCTGATGCCCCGGCGAGCGACCCCGATCCCGCGGCGAGCGACGCCGATGCGGTCGCGGGTGACGATGGTCCCGCCGCGCCCCGTGGCGACGGGCCGACGACGCCCTGCGGGGCGGCCCTGCTGGCCCACTACGCGGACGAGTACGGTGAGCGGCCCGATGGCGCCGTCCTCCGCCGGGCCTGCGGGGCGGCGGCCCGGGGCAGGCCCGGCCGCCGCGATCTGCTGTGCGTCACGCTGGTCGAACCCGTCGAGCAGGGGCAGGCCGGGCACGAGGGCGACGCGCCCGCGGCGTGGGCGTCGCCGCCCGACCACGTGGTGCTGGAGACCAACATCGACGACATGAGCCCGGAGCTGCTCGCACACGCCGCCGAGGCCCTGCGCGACGCGGGCGCGCTCGACGTGTGGATGACGCCGGCGCTGATGAAGAAGGGCCGCCCCGGCACGGTGCTCCACGTGCTCGCTGCGGCGGCCGACCGCGAGCGTCTCGCCGGGCTCGTCTTCGCCGAGACGACGACCTTCGGCCTGCGTGTGGTGCCGGCGACCCGCGTGTACGCCGAGGAGCGACGCGAGACGGTGCGCATCGCCGGGCACGACATCGGCGTCCGTCTGGCCTACGTCGACGGACGCCTGGCCACGGTCTCGCCCGAGTACGAGGACTGCCGCCGGGCGGCCGTCGGCCTCGGCCGCCCGGCGCGCGTCGTCTACGAGGCGGCGCAGGCGCGCGCCCGCAGCCGCTTCAGCGGCGCCTGAGCGCGCCACACGCCTCCGCGCCCGTCATCCATCCGGATGGCAAGATAGCCGTCTCTTTGCAGGGATTTTCACTGAATCACCCTAAGAGCCCGTCGAGCTTGACACGATTGACCCTGTCGACGGGCCGTTAGTACAATCCTTCACAAAGGAGAGGAGCCGAGCATCCGGTCGCCGGCCGCGGCGGTCCCCCGCTCGTTCACGGCCGGCGTTCGCTTGCTCTCCATCAGAGAGACGCGCAGAAGTGGTGACCGAAGGAGGACGCGTTGACCGCCAGCGGCAAGATCACCCGCAAGAGCCCCGTCCCGAGCGACATCGAGATCGCGCAGGCTGCCACGATGCAGCCCATCCAGGCGATCGCCGAGAAGGCGGGCATCCTCGACGACGAGCTCGAGCTCTACGGCAAGTACAAGGCCAAGATCGACTACATGCAGGTCCTCGAGCGTCTGAAGGACAAGCCTGACGGCAAGATCATCAACGTGACCGCCATCACGCCGACTCCGCTCGGTGAGGGCAAGACGGTCACGTCGATCGGGCTCGCCGAGTCGATGAACGCGGTCGGCATGAAGACGATCCTCGCGCTTCGCGAGCCGTCGCTCGGTCCCGTCTTCGGCATCAAGGGCGGCGCGGCCGGCGGCGGGTACTCGCAGCTCCTGCCGATGGAGGACCTGAACCTCCACTTCACCGGCGACATCCACGCCGTCGGCACGGCCAACAACCTGCTCGCGGCGATGGTCGAGACGCACCTGATGCACGGCAACGCGCTCAAGATCGACCCGCTGACCATCTCGTGGCGGCGCGTCGTCGACCTGAACGACCGCGCGCTGCGGCACATCGTCGTCGGTCTGGGCGGCAGGCTCAACGGCCTGCCCCGTGAGACGGGCTACGACATCACCGTGGCGAGCGAGGTCATGGCGATCCTGGGTCTCGCCACGTCGCTCAAGGACCTGCGGGAGCGCCTCGGCCGCATCACCTTCGGGTACAGCACCGAGGGCGAGCCGCTGACGGCCGACGACATCGGTGCCGGTGGCGCCATGACCGTCCTCCTCAAGGACGCCCTCAAGCCCAACCTCATGCAGACGCTCGAGGGCAACGCGGCGCTCGTCCACGCCGGTCCCTTCGCCAACATCGCCCAGGGCAACAACTCGATCATCGCCGACAAGGTCGCCATGAAGCTGGCCGACTACCTCGTCACCGAGAGCGGCTTCGCCGCCGACCTGGGCTCCGAGAAGTTCATGGACATCATCTGCCGCTACGGCGGCTTCGCGCCCAGCGCCGTGGTCATCACCTGCACCATGCGCGCGCTCAAGATGCACGGCGGGCTGCCGGTCGACCCGGAACTGCTCAAGGCCGAGAACAACGAGGCGCTCGAGAAGGGCTGCGAGAACCTCGCCAAGCAGGTCGAGAACATGAAGCTCTTCGGCATCCCCGTGGTCGTGACCATCAATCGCTTCGCCTTCGACCGCGACAGCGAGGTCGAGATCGTGCGCAAGGCGGCGGTCGAGGCCGGCGCCGAGGACGCCGTGCCGATCAACGTCCACGCGCTCGGCGGCGACGGCGGCCAGGAGGCGGCCGAGGTCGTCAAGGCGGCGGCCGACCGGGGCGGCGACTTCAGGTTCCTCTACCCGCTCGAGGCCTCGATCAGGGAGAAGATCGAGACCATCGCGACCAAGGTCTACGGTGCGGACGGGGTCGACTACCTGCCCGCGGCCGAGGAGCAGATCAAGCTGTTCACGGAGCAGGGCCTCGACAAGCTGCCGCTGTGCATGGCCAAGACGCACCTGTCGCTGAGCCACGACCCGGCGCTGAAGGGCCGGCCGCGCGGCTTCCGCGTGCCGATCCGCGAGGTCAGGCCGGCCACCGGCGCCGGGTACCTCTACCCGCTGCTCGGCGAGATGCGCACGATGCCCGGCCTGCCCAAGCGGCCGGCGGCGGTCGACGTCGACATCGACGTCGAGACCGGCCGCATCATCGGCCTGTTCTGAGAGCCTGAGACGCGCGACGGCGCGCCGGCGTCAGCGACGCCGGCGCGCCGCGCCCGGAGGTGTGTGGTGAGCGAGAAGGAGCCCATCGTCTACGCGCGCGAAGCGCTGCCCGTCTACCTGGACGACGCCGCGTCCGGCAAGCCGGCCCCCGGCGGGGGCAGCGTGTCGGCCTGCGTCGGCGCGCTCGGCGCGGCGCTCACGTCGATGGTCTGCAACCTGACCATCGGCAAGGAGCAGTTCGCCGGGGTCGAGCCGCGCATGAAGGAGGTGCTGGCCGCCTCCGAGGCCGCCCGGGCCCGGCTGCAGCAGCTGCTGCAGGACGACACGACGGCCTACAGCGGCGTCCTCGTCGCCTACCGTCTGCCGAAAGACACCGAGGAGGAGAAGGCGGCGCGCCACGCGGCCGTCCAGGCCGGCCTCATCGTCGCCGCCGACGTGCCGCTCGAGATCTGCCGCGTCGCGATCGAGGTCTGCCGCCTCGCCAAGGTCGCGGCCGACCTCGGCAACGCCAACGCCGTGACCGACGCCGGCATCGGCGCTCTGCTCGGTGAGGCGGCCGCCGTCGGCGCCGCGCTCAACGTGCGCATCAACCTCGGCTCGATCGAGGACCAGGCGTACGTCGCCGCGGCGGCGGCCGAGATCGACGCCATCCTCGCCGAGGCCGCGGCGCTGCGCGCCGAGGTCCTCGCCACCACGCTCGCCAAGATCTGAGACGAAAGGGACGTCATGGCTGCACGCATCATCGACGGCAAGGCGATCGCGGAGACCGTCCGCGAGGAGATCCGCGCCGAGGTCGAGCGCCTCGCCGCCACCGGTGTCACGCCCGGAGTCGCGACGATCCTCGTCGGCGACGACGGCGGCGCCCGCTTCTACCGCGGGCAGATCGAGAAGAACACGGGCACGGTCGGCTTCGCCTACTTCAATCACGAGCTGCCGGCCGACGCCTCGGCGGACGACGTGCTCGGCCTGATCGCCGAGCTGAACGCCGACCCCGCCGTGCACGGCATCCTCGCGCTCATGCCCATGCCGGCGCACATCGACCAGACCCGGGTCTTCAACGCGCTCGCTCCCGAGAAGGACCTCGACTGCGTGAACCCGGCGAACATCGGCCACGTGCTGCTCGGTGACCAGCTCTTCGCCCCGGCCACGCCCTCGGCGTGCATCGAGATCCTCGACCGCGAGGGCATCGAGCTGCAGGGCCTCGACGTCACGATCGTCAACCACTCGAACATCGTCGGCAAGCCGGTAGCGCTGCTCTGCCTCAACCGCAACGCCTCCGTCCACGTGGTACATGTGTTCAGCAAGGACGTCCCCGCCGCCTGCCGTGAGGCCGACGTGCTCATCTCGGCCGCCCCGGTCAAGGGACTCATCAAGGCCGAGATGGTCAAGCCGGGGGCGACGGTCGTCGACGTGACGACGATACGCGACGCCGAGGGCAAGCAGATCGGCAGTCTCGACTTCGAGGCGGTCTGCGAGGTCGCCGGCGCCGTCACGCCGGTGCCGGGCGGCGTCGGGCCCGTCACCAACGTGATCCTGCTGAAGAACGCCCTCGCCGCCTGCAAGGCGCAGGTCGGCGCGGCCTGAGAGACCGAGAGGCCGCCGCCCGGCTGCGCCGGCGGCGCCCGCGTGGTTCAATGGACCGACGCGCGACCGGGCTCGCCGGTCGCGCGCCGGGTGCGAGACGGAGTTGATGCGATGCCGAGGCGAGTGACACGCACGCCGGCCGCCGAGACCCTCCCGGCGGGGGTCGACGGCCCCGACCTCGAGAAGGTCGGGGCGGTCGTCGGCGACCTCGATCCAAACGGCAACCTGATCGCCGTGCTGCAGCGGCTGCAGCAGGAGTTCGGCTACCTTCCCGAGCCGGTGATCGACGAGCTCGCCCGTCTCAGCGGGGTGCCGGCATCGCGCATCTACGGCGTCATCACCTTCTACGCCCAGTTCTCGACGACGCCCAGCGGGCGGCACCGGGTGTGCGTGTGCCACGGCACGGCCTGTCACGTCGCCGGCGCCGGGCGCATCACCGAGGCGCTCGAGCAGGAGCTGCACGTCGAGGACGGGGGGACGACGGAGGACATGGAGTTCACGCTGGACTCGGTGGCCTGCATGGGCGCCTGCTCGCAGGCGCCCGTCATGCGCATCGACGACGAGACCTACGGCAACCTGACGGCCGACCAGACGCGGGCGATCGTGCGCAAGCTGATGAGCGAGCTGGGTGTCGAGCCGCGCGAGCCCGGCGCGGCCGCCGGGCCCGCGGCCGGCGACGGAGGCGCGCGGTGAGCGCGCCCGCGCCGGGCGACGGCGTGCGCGTCGAAGTCACCGGCGGCCGTGACGGCCGGCGCCGCGTCTCCGTCTGCGCCGGCACCGCCTGCGTGTTCGCCGGCTCGCTCAAGATCCGCGACGCGTTCGTCGAGGAGCTCGCCGCCGCCGGCCTCGCCGACGAGGTCGAGGTGCGCATCAGCGGCTGCCACGGTCTCTGCTCGCAGGGCCCGATCGCCGTCGTGTCCGACGACGAGACGTACTATCCGCGGCTGACCCTGCGTGACGTGCAGCAGGTCGTCAGCGAGCACCTCGTGGGCGGCACCCCGGTCGAGAAGCTGCTGTACGTGGACCCGGAGACCGGCGAGCGCGTGCGCTGCGCCCACGACATCCCGTTCTACCGGCAGCAGCGCCGCATCGCCCTGCGCGACGTCGGCGTCATCGACCCCGAGAGCCTCGACGAGTTCCTCGCGCGCGGCGGCTACGAGGCCGCGCGCACGGCGCTCACGACGATGACGCCCGAAGGGATCATCGAGGAGATCCTCGCCTCGGGCCTGCGCGGCCGCGGCGGCGCCGGGTTCCCCACCGGCCTCAAGTGGAAGTTCGCGCGCGCCTCCGAGGGCGAGGTGAAGTACATCATCTGCAACGGCGACGAGGGCGACCCCGGGGCGTTCATGGACGCCTCGATCATGGACGGCGACCCGCACGCCGTCCTCGAGGGCATGATCATCGCCTCGTACGCGATCGGCGCGCACGAGGGCTACATCTACGTGCGCGCCGAGTATCCGCTCGCCGTCAGGCGTCTGCGCCTCGCGATCCGCGACGCCGAGGAGCGCGGCTACCTCGGCGACGACCTGTTCGGCTCCGGCTGGCACTTCCATCTCAAGATCAAAGAAGGGGCCGGCGCCTTCGTCTGTGGCGAGGAGACGGCGCTCATCGCCTCGATCGAGGGTAAGCGCGGCATGCCGCGCACGCGGCCGCCCTTCCCCGCCGTGCGCGGCCTGTGGGGCAAGCCGACCAACATCAACAACGTCGAGACCTACGCCAACGTGCCCTGGATCATCGCCAACGGGGCGGCGGCCTACGCCGAGCTCGGCGCCGAGAAGAGCAGGGGCACGAAGGCCTTCAGCCTGGCCGGCAAGATCGTCAACGGCGGCCTCGCCGAGGTGCCCATGGGGTCGACCCTGCGCCACGTCATCTTCGACGTCGGCGGCGGCGTCAAGGGCGGCAAGGCCTTCAAGGCCGTGCAGCTCGGCGGGCCGTCCGGCGGCTGCGTGCCCGCCTCGCTGCTCGACACGCCCGTCGACTACGAGAGCCTCGCCGCCACCGGCGCCATCGTCGGCTCCGGCGGTATGGTCGTCGCCGACGAGAGCACCTGCATGGTCGACCTCGCGTGCTACTTCCTCGAGTTCACGCAGAAGGAGAGCTGCGGCAAGTGCGTCCCCTGCCGCCTCGGCACCAAGCGCATGCTCGAGATCCTCGAGCGCATCACCGCCGGCGAGGGCGAGGACGGCGACATCGAGCGCCTCGAGCGACTGGCGACGACGATCAAGAAGACCAGCCTCTGCGGCCTCGGCCAGACGGCGCCCAACCCCGTGCTGACCACGCTGCGCTACTTCAGGGACGAGTACGTCGCGCACATCGACGAGCACCGCTGCCCGGCGTGCGCCTGCGACGCGCTGATCGTCTACACGATCGACCCGGACCTGTGCACCGGCTGCACCCTGTGCGCCAGGAAGTGCCCGGCCGGGGCGATCAGCGGCGACAAGAAGCAGGTCCACCGTGTCGACCAGTCGCTGTGCGTGCGCTGCGACTCGTGCCGCGCCGCCTGCCGCTTCGACGCAGTCAAGGTGGTCAGCGGGCCCGAGCAGATCGCCGCCGCCCTGCAGCGCGAGGCCGAGGGCTGAGGCTGCGCGGCGACCGGACCGCGCCGCGGCGCCGCGCGCCCGCGCCGCGGCAGGTGCGCGAGGAGCCGTCGCCGCGGTGACCGTGGGCGCTCTGCACGTCAGGGGCGAGGCGGCCGTTGTAGCCGCCCGTCCTTTCCGGCTCGGCCACACTCATGCGAGAATCGCGTCGGTTCGAGCCACTCGTCTCACGTATTGTTTGCCGAATCCGACACACGCAGGCGTGTGGCGCGCTTGACTTCACGTTCCGGTGGGTGTCGTAATAAGACGTCATTCGGAGGACCGGGGGGTCTGGGTGCCGTTCAGTCTCGACGCGATCGATCGCAAGATCGTCTCGCTGCTGCTCGAGGACGGCCGCGTCTCGTCGGCCGAGATCACACGGCGCATCGGTCACGTCTCCGAGCGCGCCGTGCGCTACCGGATCGACCGGCTGATCCGCTCCGGCGTGATCCGCATCAGCGCCATCGTCAACCCGCAGGCCGTCGGGTTCAGCGTCATCGGCGACGTGCTCGTCGACGTCGCCCCCGGCAGGCTGCAGGACGTCGCCGCCCAGCTCGTCGAGTTCGACACGGTGAGCTACGTGGCCGGCTCCGTGGGCGAGGGCGACCTGAGCCTCCAGGTGTACGCCCGGGACACGGAGGAGCTCCTGAGGTTCGTCAACGAGGTCATCGGCAAGATCCCGGGGGTCACGCGCACCAAGACCTACATGGTGCCGTGGAAGCTCAAGGACGTGTACCAATGGCACGTTCCCGTCGAGGCCGCTGAAGGAGGGAGGGCGACTGGCTGAACCGACCATCTCTTTGCAGACGTCCGGGTCATCCGTCCGGCGCGAGCGCACAGGCTCCCGCCGGCGTGACGAAGCAACGTAGAAGGGGGGAAGAGTGGCCGAAGAGCTAGCATTCGCCCGCAAGGCGAGCGGCCTCGTGCGAGGTCTCTCGATGTGGGACGCGTTCGGCGTCGGCTTCATGAACCAGGGGCTCACGCCCTCGATCTGGGTCATGACCAGCCTCGGCGTCGGCATCTATCTCGGCGGCAACCTCATCTGGGCCACCATCATCTCGGTCGTCCTCGCCGGCATCGGCTTCCCGCTCGTCTGGGGCGTGCTCGGCGGGTCCATGCCGCGGTCCGGTGGCGAGTACATCTACAACTCCCGCATCATCCACCCGATCGTGGGCATCGGCGAGAGCTTCGGCAACGCCTTCGTGTGGATCATGTGGATCTACGTCCTGGCGCCCTGGATCGCCGACCCCGGCTTCGTGATGCTGTCGCAGTTCATGGACTGGAGCTGGGCGTACAACATGGACACCGGCGAGGTGATCGGGCTCTCGTACGAGTGGGGCACGTTCGTCATCGCCTCGGTCGCGAACCTCATCGCATTCTTCGTCGTCGTCTTCGGCATCAAGTGGTTCGCCCGCGTGCAGAAGGTCATCATGGTCTTCGGCATCGGCGGCTGCGTCGTGCTGCTGGTCGGGATCTCGCTCTACAACCAGGCCGACTTCCTCGCCGGGTGGAACGCGACCGCCGCGCAGTTCGGCTCGCTCGACTACGCCTCCTTCCAGGCGGCGATCGAGGCCGACGCCGAGGCGGCGATGCCGACCACGTGGAACTGGTCCGACACCTTGGGCGTGATGGTCGCCGGCTCGTGGCTCTTCGCCTACAGCTACTGCATCACGTTCATCGCCGGCGAGGTGAAGCGCCCCGACAAGACCATCATCCTCGCCAACCTGTTCGCCATCCTGTTCCCCGGCCTCATGATGCTGTGGGCCGCCATCGCCCTGTACCACATGGTGCCGTTCGACTTCTTCTCGGCGACCCAGTACTTCGACAACAACCTGGGTGAGATGGACGGCTACACCGTGCCGTGGTCGACGCACTTCCTCGGCCTGCTGGCGATGGTCAACCAGAACAAGCTGCTGCTGTTCATCTCGGTGCTGTCGTTCCTGCTCTTCGACTTCTGGTGGGTCGTGCTGTCGTACCTGGCCTTCCCGCGGATCATCTTCGCCTGGGGCATGGACCGCATGGGCCCAAGTGGTTCACCTCGATCAACGCCCGCTGGGCGAGCCCGGTCAAGAACTACATCCTCTGC